>Ga0265296_1005382_pt1 | contig 10557 bp, 10 predicted proteins | sample MunlanPumphouse1_FD_189073 | JGI IMG/M metagenome (GOLD analysis project Ga0265296, IMG submission 189073) | Groundwater microbial communities from a municipal landfill in Southern Ontario, Canada - Pumphouse #1 | ecosystem: Environmental > Aquatic > Deep subsurface > Groundwater | place...
CCTCTTTATTCGTTCGGATTTCCTGAAAGTCTGTCCTGCGCTACGCAGATAATACCTTCCGGCCTTTGCGGCGCCTGTCCCTGAGCACCCTTCTGCCGCCTTTTGTCCTCATTCTCCGACGGAAACCGTGGGTACGTTTGCGTTTAAGGTTGGTCCCTGTAGTCAGTGTCTTTTTCATAAGCCTAAATTCTAACACAACGCCCATTTTAGTCAAGGAAAATCCACCGAAGGTGGATTTTCCGCAGTCCCGCCGTAGCCACACCGGAGTTTTACATATTAGAATGGCGAAGGCGGACAAGCAAAATCGTTATAACCTAGGGGGCATTGCCAGTCGGCGGGGCCTTTTCAGCCATAGGCTGATCCGTCCTACGGCGGACGCTAGGTTTGCTTTCAACGCTCGCCCTACGTTAATTGTCATTCCCGCGCGAAGTCCCCGAAGGGGGAAAGCGGGAATCCATAACACTTTAGCCATTGCCAGTCGGCGGGCTCTTTCGTTGCTTCACAGGCGGGCAGTTCGACCGGCAGGCAGCCCTTCGGCTAATTTTGCGGCTCGCTGGAATTGATATGTAGAAGATTTCCCGTCCCGACCAATAAGATAGACAGGACCTAAGTGTCGGGACTTCATTCAATTCCTACGCTCGCTCGCAAAATCTATACGCCTCAGGGCAGACCTGCCGGTAACTGCCCGCATAGTTGCTGCTAGGAAATTTTTACGTTCATCAGTTTTGGGGTCCCCCGAGGGGTTCGTGCCGGAGCGGGACGTAAAAATTGCGAGCGGGCATGGTTTTTGCCGCCTTTGGCGGCAAAAGAGCGAACAATTTTTCCGAGTCAGATTTTCCTCGCTGGGGAAAATCTGACGTTCCCGCGAGGCACAACCCCGAGAGGGGTTGAGCCAAGTAAAAATTTCCTGGTAGCTTTAAGCGTGCTGTTAGTATAAAAAAATCTAAGTTAATTTCCTTGACTTACGGGTGTGGTGTGGTAGACTTGGGGGTATGATGAGCTGGAAGGCAAGTATGATTAAAGTTATGGCTATTCTTTTAATATCAGGTCTTGTTTGGCAGGAAATAGGCCGAGCCGATATGATGTTAAGGCCAATGGCGGCGAGGGATAGAATGTATAGAAGAATCTCCGATCCCCCGGTAGAAGAAATAATAGCAACGATCAAGCGTCTTATAGAAATAGTTGACCGTCTTGCGGAAATCGCAAAAAGTGATGACCCTAACAGCGAACGGTCCGTTAACGCTGTTTATGATTTGCTGCAGGATCCGGCCATCGCAAAATATCCTAATCCATCCATATTAAGCAGAAATGAGGGCGCATGGGAGGTAGCGCTGGAATTTCAGGATAGGCCTAGTATTGATAACGGCGATTATTACCGATCACCTGCGGAATGGATGCGCGATTTTATTCTTAGTGGACATGCCGGTGTATTCCAAGCTGTAGCGGCTTTTCCTAGGAATAAGTTTATATCATTTATGCGCAAAGCGATGCGGGCACTATGGTTGGAGCATGAGATCAGAAAAGTATTCCCTGGACGTATTACTGAGGCGTTAGGTGGTTATTATATGCAACATGCCCTCCAAGATAGGGTGGATGAGATCCTGCCAAAGCTTGAGGCGATCTATAGCCGCGAAATAGTGGCAGTATCCATTCCACTGCAACCCCCAGCCGCCGCAACCGCGGCCTTGGCCTCAATTTAAACTAAAATTGCACTTGACTACAACAAAAATCGTGCTATACTTGTAGTATGAATACAAAAAATAAACTGGTAGAACGAGAGATATTCGGCGAGGTCGCTATCCACCTTGAGTCAAAAGAGGTTACGGTCATTACGGGCTCAAGGCAGACGGGAAAGACAACGCTTCTTCTTCAGCTTAAAGATTGGCTACTTTCAAAAAACAAGGCAGGGGAATCCCAGATTAAATTTTTCAATCTTGACCTGATAAATGACCTCTCAGGAATTAGGGATCAAGGCGATTTTATCAGATTTTTAAGAGAGTGCCTTCAGACGGAAAAATTCTTATACATATTCATAGACGAGATTCAGCGGCTTGATGAGCCGGGAAAATTTTTAAAAGGCGTCTATGATTTAAAATTGCCCATAAAATTTATCGTAAGCGGCTCTTCCTCGCTTGAGATAAAAGCAAAGATTTCCGAGTCATTAACAGGCAGGAAACGTATATTTTATCTCTGGCCGTTTTCTTTCGCCGAGTATATGGCCTGCCATGAGCCGTCGTTACTAAAACTGCTTGCCGAAAACGGCGTATCCTCGCTAAATAAAAAAAGAATTCTTGATGAGCTTTATGATTTTATAACCTTCGGCGGATACCCGCGTGTCTGCCTGTCAACTAACAATAAAGAAAAAATAAACGTCCTGAATGAAATCTATTCCAGTTACATAGAAAAAGATATTGTGGGGTTTATGAAGATAAGGGACCGGTTCGCCTTTTCAAAATTAGTCGCGTTGCTGGCTGACCAAATCGGAAATCTAGTCAATTTGCACGAGTTAAGCGCTACCTTAGGGCTGAACTTTAGAACTATTGAGAATTATCTTTTCGCGCTGGAGAATACATTCGTGGTGCATCTCGCAAGGCCGCATTTTACAAACGCGCGCAAAGAATTGACAAAGATGCCAAAGGTGTTTTTTGCCGATACGGGACTCCGTAATCTGGCGGTTAAATATTTCGCCGGCTTTTCCACAAACCGCGATAAGGGCAAACTGTTGGAAAATTTTATCGCCTCCGCAATAGCGAGATACTCAAACGGCACTGTTAATTATTGGCGTACCAAAGACAAAAATGAAGTTGATTTCATATATAAGGATTATTATGGCGCGGTTGTGCCTATAGAAGTTAAGGCGGCAGACATTAAAAAACCGGAGATTACTAGAGGGCTAAAGACGTTTATAAAGAAATACAGTCCAAAGAAGGCCTTAATTGTAAATCTCTATTTAGAAGAAGACCTGAAGATTAAAAATACCAAGGTTAAATTTATTCTACCCTACCAAATTGCGGATATACTTCGGTAAGATCTGCTTCAACCTCCCGAAAAACCAATTATGGGGTTCACTAGCAGTAGGTTGTTAGTATAAAAAAATCTAAGTTAATTTCCTTGACTTATGGATGTGGTGTGGTATGCTTTGGGATATGAAATCAAGGATTGTAAAATATACTGTTATTCTTGTAGTTTTAGGTCTTGTTTGGCAGGAAATAGGGTGGAGCGATACAATGTTAAGACCGAGGGCGGTGGGGGAGAGGGAGCAAAAGACAAATGCCGAATGGCGAATTAACAGACGTTTTCTTTTGGGTCTCGGAATTCTTGGGGCAACAGCTATAACGTTGCGGTATGTCATACGGTCATGGCAATTATCGAAACATGATGATCTCGTCAAATTAATAGATGATACTATCAGATTAATAGACGGAGTGGGTCCGTTGCCTCCAGAATTAGGGAAGATGGTCCCATTGGGTCCTGAAACACTACTTGATTTTTTGCCTGAACAGAGGAGGCTCGTATTAAGCGGACAGCCTCTTGAATTTGGGCCTGGCCTTCTTTACCACGGTAGAGACGGCCTTGATGAAATTCTCCTTACAGGTACTATACTCGGCGATAAACCTCTTACTCGCGTAGCACACGAATGGGCTACTGGCCAATTTAGAAAAAACGCTGAGAGTCCGGTTATCATCGTCATATCTACTGATCTTTTCAATAAATTATTAGCTCAGAATAAGGCCAGCTTGAAATTAAGTACGGATAAAGATTTAGGGATAGCGGACCCATATCCAACAATCTACGCGGACCTAAGAATTGACGACGTTGAGGAATTATGGATTGATCTGGATTTGCTTAAACGATATCTGGTTATGGGTAGAAACGCAAAGAGCATTCAGGAAAGAGATAGAATACGGAAGATAGCCGAAGCGTTCAACAAGCTGAGAATGGGAAAAAAACTTAAAGTAATCCCTCACCTGCGTCACGCGGAAGTTGACGAACAAGAGGCGCATAAACAGGAATTTGAATGCGTAGGAGCTTATTTACTTAAGAGAGGTTTATTTGAGAAAATGCCTCTATTTAAAAAAAGAGAAATGCCTAAAGGGTCAGTAAGAGCTGCGGACGCAGCTGCCAGATCCTCAATTTAACCATTCCCCTTGACAAACATATATTAATCATATATACTTGAGATAGAGGTAAGGAAGTAAGAAAGTAAGGAAAGATGAAAGGAGCTATGCAAGATGAAAACACTTAATAATAAGGGGTATTATATGTCACATATAACCTCAAAGGGACAGACTACTATTCCCAGGGCTGTCAGGACTCTACTTGGACTTAAGGAAGGTTCGGAAATAGCCTTTAAGCCCGCCTCTGGCGGTTTTATGATGATGAGAGTAACCACAACGATAAAGGAAGAAAATCCCTATACACCGAAGGAGTGGAAGAAAATAGAAAAACTTGCCTCCGCCAAGGGCAAGACGTTTCATAGCGCGGATGCCGTTATAAAGCACCTTCGTAAGGCATCATAAACTATGAGAATCAATATTAAGCCTTCCTTCGAGCGTATCTACAAAAAACTCTCCATATCTGAAAAAGTTCGGATTGATAACAAGATTCGCGAGTTATTTAATTATTACAACAAGAATATGGTGTTTGCTGACTTACAAGTAAGAAAGTTAGGCGGCAAAGATAACTATTTCGAGATAAACACCGCCGCGAATAGACGCATATTATTGCGAAAGCATAGTGACCTTATAGAACTCATCGCCTACGGTAACCACGACGACATCAGAAGATTTTTAAAGCAACTGTGACATCGAGCAGGCCTTTTTCCTGAATATTGCGAAGGCGGACAAAATCGCCCCTAGATTTGACTTTGCCTGCACAGCGTGATATACTCCCGTAAGATGATTAAGCTATTAGCAAAATTGACTGTTGCGGTCATTATGCTAGTTTTTATGCGGCAACATACCCCACCTTCAGCCGCATATTCTCTCAGGCCGTTGTCCAATGCCGAAAAAGAACAAACCTTCAGGTTAAGAGCCGGCGAAAGCACTTCGGTAGATTATGCAGTCTTGCCTTCCTATGGTATACGATTTCTAGGAGATACGGCTATGCAGCCACTACATGACCGTCCTCCGATTTATATAACTGAAAGCGATATCGGTCTTGCAAAGTTGCGGAAATTAGCCGATCCCCAATCACGGTTAGTCCGCATGCCCGTTAGAAATCTCCCTGCCAAACTCTCAAGAATATTAAGAGGGATAAGGGTATTCCCTTTGTCTGACCGCGCGCCAGAAACAAACGCATATGAATATCTTTTGCAAAATTGTGATTCCATCACTTTTGCTCCCTACATAGTTCAGACAAATGAAAAAGGTGTGATAATGCAACCTGGCGCTATCAACTACCAGGATTCACTAGTAATAGCCGTAAACGAACTGATCACGCCGGCAAATGAACCCGTTTCAAATGTAAATCAACTATTAACCGCCCAGAGAAAAGCGGTATTCCTGCAAATTAACGGCGTATTCGCGATGATTGAGGCCGCGGCCCGCGCGGAAATGGCCAAGGTCGTTAGAGACGGGCTCTTGCCTGACAAGGAAGAGTGGCGAGAAAAGGCGGTCGCTACAATAATGCTGTCCTGCCTGAATTCCATGAGACAATCTTTAGAAAAAACGGAGGCCGGCCTGAAAGACAGCATAGATGCCTTCATTGACAATCAACAAGTGGCGTTGGTATCAAAATTAAGTGGGTTAAATGCCCAACTTCCGATACTGGAGAACAACGACTTTGGTTTTAAGTACCTCAGAGCTGTTACAACTCCTATGCCGCGTTCAGTTCCGGCCGTTACTGCCGACCCGTCAGGGGCCATTTAACCCTTGACAAATCCCACCCGGTTTATTAAGATATGACCGCCATGGCAAAACGAAAAACAGACAAATTAGAAACAAACAAGATAGAAGTCCTTACCACAATAAGCAAGGCCATTACGAGTGATTTGTACCTAGATGACATCCTCAAATTGATAGTCACTGTAACGGCCAAGGTAATGGGTTCAAAAATATGTTCTTTGATGTTGTTGGATGAGGACAAGAATGAGCTTATAATACGCGCCACTCAGTCGGTCAGCGAGGCGTATATCAAAAAGCCCAATATAAAAATAGGGGAGGGGGCCGCGGGCAGGGTATTTAAAGAAAACAAACCTATGGTTATACTGGACGTTAAAAAGGACTCCCGCTATATAAACAAGGAGATAGCGATAAAGGAAAAACTGTGCTCCTTGTTAAGCGTCCCTCTGGATATTAAAAACAAACCTATAGGGGTAATAAATTGCTATACCTCAAAACCTCACGAATTCACAGAAGCCGAAGTGCAGATACTGACAGCTGTCGCAAACCAAGCGGCGGTGGCTATCAAAAATGCCGAGTTAATCACAAAGACGAAAATAATACAAGAAGAGCTTGAAGCGCGCAAACTCATCGAGAGGGCAAAGGACATCCTAATGAAAGAATTAGATATCTCCGGAGAAGAGGCGTATAGGAAGATACAGAAACAGAGTATGGATATGAGGCGCGCAATGAGGGAGATCGCCGAGGCAATAATACTTACCGGTGAATTAAAGAAAAAAACATAAATTTTGCCTTGACCCTTCGTCGCCTCGCCTTATAACAAGTGCTCCTCAGGACCAAGAAAACTGTAGTAGAAGTTCATAGGAGATTTTCCTTGACAAATTTAAAAGATGTGATATACTATAGTTGATTACAGAGCAGTAGAAAAGACAAATATGTCTTCGAGCGAAGTACGCTAGAAGACATTTTTGTTTTTATGACAGAGGCGTCTTTTTAATCCAAAGGTGGGGAAAAAGACGCTTTTTAATTTTACGTCCCTCGCTTCAGATTAAGCAAGGCTAAGAAAGCTCGGGATAATTTTCAAAGTATGTAAAACCGGGGAAAATCGGAGGATAAAATGAGAGCGGCAAAGATTATATTTATACTGGTCACTGGGGCAGTGGGTCTCTGGGCCACTTTCTGTTATGCTACGCCCTCAACTACTTACTGGACGCCCTGCACCTCTGATGTGCAAAAATATAAGAGGTGGCACATCACCTATGACAATTATACAACTGTAAACCGAAACTCTCCGACTGAAGAGAAGCATGGCGGGGACCTGCCTGCGGATTACGGGCTCACCTTCGGATTTATGGGATTTGAGAAACTGCAGGGTGAAATCGGATTTGATTTAATTGAGCCGACGGACAACCCAATCTCGTTTAATGGAAAGATTGGCACGCCGGAAGGAAGTTTGTTTAAAGAGTCGCCGGCATTGGGGTTTGGCATATTTAACGTGGGCACAAAGAAAAATGTTACAAATTACAACATCTTTCACTTTATAGCCAGCAAGACCTTGCCTTTTAAATTGGGCCGCTTTCACGCTAGTTATTATATAGGAAACGGCAAGGTCTTAAAAGACGCCTCGGGCAAAAAAGAGAATGACGGCTGGATGGCCGGCTTTGACAAATATATATATAAGGATAAGGTGATGTTTGCCGCGGATTACGCAAGCGGAAAAAATGCGATAGGCGGAGGCGGGTTTGGGCTGTATTATTTTTTTACTCCGGATATCTCCTTGTTATCCGGGCCTGTCTGGTTTAACGACCGGACACTAAACGGCCGGTCAAAATGGACGCTGCAGTTGGATATTAATTTTTAGCTGCTAATGAAAGGAGGAAAAAATATATGGATATGAAGATTATTGTAGACACAATTTGGGTCTTAATTACCGCAAAGATGGTATTCTTCATGAATCTGGGTTTTGCGATGGTTGAGTCGGGTTTTGCGCGGGGAAAAAACTGCGTAAATATCCTGTCCAAGAACTTCATTGTATTTGCTGTCTCGTCGCTTGGGTTCTTGTTTCTGGGCTGGGGGCTTATGTTTGGCGACGGAAATCCCTTTATAGGACTGAAAGGCCTGTGGTTCTTAAGCGGGACTGATAATTCTCCGGCAACAGGACAGGCCTATCAAGGAGTATATTCGGCAATCTCTTGGACAGGCGTGCCGTTAATGGCCAAATTTTTCTTTCAATTGGTATTCTGCGGAACCGCGGCGACGATAGTTTCAGGCGCGGTGGCAGAACGGATTAAATATAAGTCATTTATACTGTTTTCCTTTATAATGACAATGCTCATATATCCTGTGGTAGGTCATTGGGTCTGGGGCGGGGGCTGGCTTGCGCAAAAAGGTATGTTTGACTTTGCGGGGTCAACGGTCGTTCATTCCGTAGGGGGATGGGCGGCCCTGGCTGGCGTGTTACTGTTAGGACCTCGTTTTGGGAAATATAATAATGGCAACGTCAATCCGATTCCGGGTCATAATTTATCCTTAGCAACTTTAGGGACGTTTGTATTGTGGTTTGGCTGGTTTGGATTTAACCCTGGTTCGACCATGACTGCGGACCCTATGGCAATAAGCCATGTTGCCGTTACCACTAATACCGCGGCGGCGGCGGCCATAATGAGTTCCACCTTAATATCCTGGATCATATTGGGCAAGCCGGATCTGGGCATGACGCTTAACGGTTGTCTGGCCGGGTTGGTAGCCATAACTGCGTCTTGCGCGTTTGTGAGTATAGGAAGCTCTTTAATAATAGGGGCGATTGCCGGAATATTGGTGGTGTTAGCTGTTATCGGATTTGATAAATTGAAAATAGACGATCCTGTCGGCGCCTTGTCTGTGCATTTGGTTAACGGCGTTTTCGGAACGCTTTGCGTAGGGTTATTCTCTCAGGATAAACTAACTGGCACCGCTACCGGGAATGGTCTATTCTTTGGTGGGGACACAAAGTTATTGTTTGCCCAATTACTCGGCATAGCCGCGGCCGGCGCCTATACCTTTATAGCTTCACTTATCGCGTGGGGCGCATTGAAAGCAATAATGGGCATTAGGGTAAGTCTGCAGGAGGAGATTGAGGGTTTGGATATCGGCGAACACGGCAACTCCGCGTATCCAGAATTTTTAAGCCGCAAACCCAGTCATTCCTTTTTAGGCATTAAGGACAATAACTAAGGGGGGCCTGATATGAAAAAGATAGAGGCGATTATACGTCCGGAAAGATTAGAAGTGGTCCGGCAGGCTTTAGATAAGGTCGGTTATTCGGGGCTGATGATTACTGATATAGAAGGCCACGGCAAGCAAAAAGGGGTGATACAGCAATGGCGCGGGGAAAAATATAAGGTGGAACTCCTGCCAAAGATAAAAATAGAGATTGTGGCCAAAGACCAGGAAGTGGACCGTATTATTAAAACCATAACAGAGAATGCCAAGACGGGGGAGCTTGGAGACGGTAAAATATTTGTTTCAAACGTGGAAGACGCGATAAGGATTAGGACAGGCGAAAAAGGAGAGGAGGCTGTGTGATGGGGATAAGACAAAAATTACTACTTAAGATCAAGGGCATTGAGCTGGAAAAGATCCAAACGCCTAAAAAGGTGTCCAGCTATTTCGGTGAAAATACGTTCAGCCTGAAAACGATGCAGGAACACATCTCCAAGGCTACGTTCTCGGCGTTCAAACTCTGGATGTCAGAGGGTAAAACCATAACTATCAAACAGGCCAACGAGATCGCCGATGCGATGAAAAACTGGGCAATTTCAAAGGGCGCTACTTATTACACGCACTGGTTCCAGCCCATGACAGGCCTTACCGCGGAAAAGCATGACAGCTTTATATCAATAAAAGGGCCGGGTGAGGTCATAGAAAAGTTTTCCGGCAACAGGCTTATACAGGGCGAGCCGGACGCAAGCAGTTTTCCATCGGGAGGAATCCGAGCGACCTTTGAGGCGCGCGGCTATACGGCATGGGACCCGTCTAGCCCCGCTTTCATAATCGAAAGCAAGCTGGGCAATACATTGTGCATCCCGACCATATTTATTTCCTACAACGGGGAGTCGCTGGATAAGAAACTGCCGCTCCTGCGCTCGGATGAGGCGTTGAGCAAATCAGCGATAGGGCTGCTTAAACTCTTCGGGCATAAAGATGTAAGGAAAGTATTTTCAACCTGCGGGCCCGAGCAGGAATATTTCCTAATAGACAAGAATTATTATAACCTGAGGCAGGACCTTATAATGACAGGCCGCACTCTGGCCGGCGCGCCGTCGCCAAAAGGTCAGCAGCTTGAAGACCAGTATTTCGGGACAATTAAGGAGCGGGTGGTAAATTTTATGTTCGAGGTGGCCGAGGAGGCCTATAAATTAGGCATACCCCTGATGACAAGGCATAATGAGGTCGCCCCGCATCAGTATGAATTCGCGCCTATATTTGAGGAATCCAACATTGCCGCTGACCATAACCAGCTGCTTATGGATTTAATGAAAAAAGTAGCGCTGCGGCATAACCTGGTCTGCCTCCTTCATGAAAAACCATTCGCGGGGATAAACGGCAGCGGCAAACATCTTAACTGGTCGCTTGCCGACGATAAAGGCAACAACCTGCTCAATCCGGGCGATACGCCGGAAGACAACCTTCAGTTCCTGGCCATGCTGGCCGCCGTACTAAGGGCGGTATATCT
>Ga0265296_1005384_pt1 | contig 10552 bp, 14 predicted proteins | sample MunlanPumphouse1_FD_189073 | JGI IMG/M metagenome (GOLD analysis project Ga0265296, IMG submission 189073) | Groundwater microbial communities from a municipal landfill in Southern Ontario, Canada - Pumphouse #1 | ecosystem: Environmental > Aquatic > Deep subsurface > Groundwater | place...
CAATTTCTTAATCGGCTGTCGCGTACCTCCGCTGATTGCTGAAAACGAGGAAATGGTCTGGAGCGATCTTTCGCTGTCCGAACCCGAACCGTTTAAGTCAGAAGTGAACCGCGAAGTGGGAAAGGCCGTATCGACACGGAATGGCAAAGTTGTGGATTTCAAGAACCCCCAGATCGTTATCATTCTCGATCCATCAACCGGGAATACGGAAGTGCTGGTAAACTCGGTCTTCTTCTATGGGCGGTACCAGAAGTTTGAGCGGGGTATCCCCCAGACCCACTGGGACTGCCGGGAGTGCAGGGGTAAGGGTTGCGAGAAGTGCAATTTTACGGGTGCACAGTATCTCGATTCCGTTGAAGAGCTGATCAGCAGGCCGGTTATTACCGCATTTGATGCAACAAACGCCGTGCTGCACGGTGCAGGACGAGAGGATATTGACGCCCGGATGGTTGGTACTGGGCGTCCGTTTATCCTTGAAGTAGTTGAGCCGAAACGGCGCACCTTGGATCTCAAGGAACTTGAAGCCGAGATCAACCGGACGGCGGAAGGGCGTGTTTCTGTTGAACTGAAACGCTGGACTGACCGGGCTGAGGTGGAAACCCTTAAATCAAACAAAGCGCATAAAAAATACAGGATCCTGGTCGAGGTTGACGGCGCATTATCAGCGGATGAGTTCGCAAATGCTGTAAAAACCTTGGAAGGCGTCACAATACAACAGCGCACGCCCCAACGGGTCGCTCATAGGAGAGCAGACAAAATCCGTGAGCGAAAAGTCCTCGCTATCGAGTGTGCAGGGGAACAGGACGGCAAATTTGTTGTCGAAGTCCTGGGCGAAGCCGGCCTCTACATAAAAGAACTCGTAAGCGGGGACTCAGGCAGAACCCGTCCGAGTCTTGCCGAGATCCTGAACAAAACGGCCCGCGTTACCAGCCTCGACGTAACACAGGTAGAAGGAATGAAGGAGGGAGATTAGAAAATGGCACATCACAATGGTCCACGAAAGAAAACCCGGTATAAGTTCAAGAAAGATTTAAGAAAGCGCGGGCTGCCGCCGGTAACCTCCGTCATCCAGCATTTCGAGATTGGTGACAGGGTGCATGTAGTGTGCGAGCCGAGCATCCAGAAGGGCATGCCCCACCGCAGGTTCCACGGAAAGACCGGAACCGTTATCGGTCAGCGCGGTCGTGCATGGCTGCTTACCATCCGCGATGGTGACGCCGACAAGACTGTTATCTCCAGACCACAACATCTAAAAGCACAAAAGTAAACTCACTGTCTAGGTGATTGGCATGAAAGTAAAGGGTATAATTAGCGAAGAGAAGGTTACGCTCCCCGAGATGCGCGGAGTCCTTTTAGCGGTAGAATCCGAACGGGTTGCCGCTGAAAAGGAGATGTCATATGAGTTCCGGCGCTGTGTAGAACATGCTAATCAGCTGACAAAGACTACGCCGGAAAAATCACATGCTCTTGTAACTGATCTCCTGAAACTGGAAAAGATGAAACCGGAGATTGCGTATCGTATCGCCAATATCATGCCAAAGACCCGCGATGAGGTCAGGGCGATCTACGCAAAGGAGCGGTTCACGCTTTTGCCCGAAGAAGTCGACACTATTGTCGAACTGGTGATGACACACTTCTGAGGTGTGGTAGTATGAAGGCGGAGAAAAAAGAGGTCAACGCGATCGTACTGGATGTGCTCATGAAGGGCCATGCTGAAGACCCCCGCCCCCAATTTAAGCGGGAACCTCTCGTGCAGGCGATGGGTGTTGAACAGTTCAAGCTTCTTGAACTTGTACCAAAACCTTCGGTTTTTATCGAGCTTCATGACCGTGTCTATATCGGCGATGCCGAACGAGACAAGGTTGAGCGGGTAAAACGCAGGATTGGCTATGAAGAACTCACTCCGACGGCACGCGGCGAACTTCCGTTTGTTATTGCAGAAGTAATTAAGGAACGCGAAGCTGATTTTGTCGCGTTCTTTAACAAGGCGATCTCGATCACGCCCCGGCTTCATATGCTGCACCTTCTCCCGGGAATTGGTAAGAAACTGATGTGGGAGATTTTAGAAGAGCGTAACAAGAAACCGTTTGCAAATTTTGCAGATATTTCGGCTCGCATAAAATCGATACCCCACCCGGAGAAGATGATCCAGGCACGTATCATCGAAGAGCTTGAGGTCAAAGATACCAAATATCACGTGTTCACCACCCGATGAAAGCCTATCACGACCAGCATTTCCTTATTGATCCCAATGCTGTACGGCGGATTGCCGACCTTGAGGATGTCCAAGGAAAAAAAGTGCTGGAAGTAGGCCCGGGCAACGGGGCACTTACCCGTGCCCTGCTTGACCGTGGTGCATTTGTCCATGCAATTGAACTTGACGGACAGCTCTGCGAGCAACTCGCCGACAGTTTTTTTGATGAAATTGAGAGCGGTCACTTAACCGTACAGCACGGGGATGCAACCCGGTGCGAACTCCCGCAGTTTGAGATGTCAGTGTCAAACCTGCCCTATTCGGTCAGTTCCAAGATCACGTTCCGCCTGCTTGATTGCGGGTTCAAAGTCGCGGTGCTGATGTACCAGAGCGAGTTTGCGGACCGGATGATTGCTCCCGCAGGCACCAAGGATTGTGGCAGGTTATCCATCATGGTCCAGACATACGCTGCAGTGCAGCGGTGTTTTGAACTTCCCCCGCAGTGCTTCTCCCCGCGCCCGCAGGTTCACTCTACTGTCGTGAAGATCTTCCCCCGTGAACCCATCTTCTTTATTGAAGACCGGAAGCGCTATGCAGATGTAGTCCGGGCACTCTTTTCGCACCGGAGAAAGACGGTTCGGAATTGTCTCAGGGGATCATCGGGGATGCTCGATCCGACATGGGTGCAGCGGGTGATTGCCGCACTGCCTCCGGAGATCCTTCAGAGCCGGCCGGAAGCGCTGTATTTAGAGGATTTTGCTACAATCAGCAATATGGCGTGAATGGGGCTGCGTTTTTCGGGTAAATACCTGTAAAGAGTGGATTTTAAAGATGGGGGCTGATGCCCCCATACCCCCACTTATGATGGATTCCGCCGCCCCCGACGGGGCGCCCCCGCGGCGGTTTAGGGGCCAGTTATCCCTTTAAACCTCCCTGCCCAGCGAGGCCCCGAAGCAGCGGCCGAGCGACCCCCAAAGGAATGTACAGGATAACGAATTATTCCGTAATCGTTATCCTGTAGGGAATACCAGCGTGATCTAGCATGAAGTGGAAAGGCTGGGAACACATCCCTCTCACGTTATCAGATCCGGTCGTGAGCCCGGAGATGAATAGGGTGGACGCGATCGCCCCGACTATCATTTCTGCCAGTCGATCCACTGATATCCCCGCATTCTATGGCGACTGGTTCATTGAACGGCTCAGGGCAGGGTATGTAAAATGGAAAAGTCCGTTTGGGGGAAGGCCGGTCTACATCTCGTTTGCAAAGACCCGTGTCTTTGTCTTCTGGTCAAAGAACCCTGAGCCCTTTCTCCCTCATCTGGATACTCTTGACTGCCTGGGATACCGGTATTACTTTCTCTACACCCTGAATGATTATACCGCTGAACGGCTCGAACCGGATGTTCCCCCGGTTGACGACCGCATTGACACGTTCATCCGGTTATCCCGTCGCATTGGCAAAGGACGTGTGGTCTGGCGGTTTGATCCATTAATCCTCGCCGACAGAATCACGGTTGCCGATCTGCTGGAGAAAGTCCGGTATATTGGCGATAGGATTGCCCCGTTTACCAGACTGCTTGTCTTTAGTTTTGTAGAGATAGAAAAATATGTAAAAGTGCAGCGGAACCTGAAATCTTGTGATTGTGCCGGTGTCCGGGAATTCACGGACGAGGACGTTGCAGAGTTCTGTACCGGCCTTGAAGTTCTCAATGAAAAATGGAACCTATCGATCACTGCCTGTGCGGAACCGAGGGATCTCTCCGTGTATGGCATTGGCAGGGGACAGTGTATCAGCTACGATCTGCTGACTCGGGAATTTGGGGATGATACGGTCTTGATGGATTTCCTTGCTCCACCCGGCCAGAAGACCCTTATCGGCTCCTATACAGCCACGGCACGGTCACGGTACCTAAAAGACCCGGGACAGCGGAATACCTGCCGGTGCATTATATCAAAAGATATCGGGCAGTATTCCACCTGCATGCATCTCTGTGCTTATTGCTATGCAAATTCATCTCCTGCCCGCGTGCGTCGGAATTATGCACGGTATTGCGAAGAAAGGGATCGTGGCATCTTCCATGATTCCATAACGGAGTAATGTAATGCTCCGGTACGTTATCAGAATTCCCGCATTATTTTAATCGCACAGAACTCGCCACACATCGTGCATTCGGCATCACCGTCCGATAATGTCCGGGCCCGGTCCGGATCCATCGAACAGCAGATCTGGCCTTCACGGTCGAGAGCCGCTCTCAGCTGCGCAATCTTTGTGTCTTCTGCTTCCCTGCCATACTTCACGGTATCCCCGATGTGTGCAGCAATCCGAAACGCAATAAGCCCTTCTTTTACTGCTGCCGGGCTGGGAAGTCCGAGATGTTCTGCGGGTGTGATGTAACAGAGGTAGTCTGCCCCGGCTGCACTCGCAATGCTTGCCCCCGCAGCGCCGGCAATATGATCGTAGCCAATCGCAACATCGGTAGGCAGCGGACCGGCAACAAAGAGCGGGAACGCGGATTTCTTCTTGTAATATTTTATCATGGGGGCGATACGATCGCTCCGGATATGGCCTCCCGCCCCTTCGATAATAACCTGCACACCAACTGCACGGGCACGGTTTGCGAGCATGATATTCTGCCGTATCTCGGCAAGTTGCATGCGATCCCTCCGATCATGGATGCACCCGCTCCGGGCTGTATTGCCCAGCGAGAGTACGATATCATGCTTCCTGCATAGGGAAAGCACCTCATCGAAATGCTGGATAAATGGATTCTCGCACTCATTCATCAGCATGAACGCACTGGTGATAGAGCCGCCTTTTGAGACCATGCCAAGGAGCCGTTTTCTCTTCTTTAGTTCCTTAAGCATCTCGCGACTGACGCCATGAATGACTACCGAGCTTATACCCTGTCCAACCTGCATCCTGAACGTGTCCATGATGTCATCAGCAGTCATCCGCTTCAGGCCATTTTCTACTACCGACTGATAGATGGGAACCGTGGTGATGGGAAGTGTCGTGTGGGAAAAAATCTCTTTTCGTATGGCATTAATATCCCCGCCCATCGAGAGATCGCTGATAGTGTCAGCTCCGAATGCCTCAGCAATTTCTGCCTTTTGAATCTCATCGTCCAGGCAAACCTTGGTAGACGATGTACCGAGATTGACATTAACCTTGGTTGAGAGACCTTTTCCTATCCCGGTATACCGCTTACCGCGTTGCATGATCACCGCACTTCCGGCTGCTATCCTTTCGCGGAGTACTTCAGGATCCATTCCTTCTTTCCGGGCAACTTCACGCATCTGCGGCGTGATTGTTCCTTCCTGTGCCTGTTCTGCCAGTGTGCGCATATTTTTCCGTGTTGTGACGGCTCCCAATATTCATGGGCGTATTTTTTAATAAAACAGATGATATTTCGTTTTAAATTGCCGGTGAGTTTATGGAATAGGGGCAATCCATTCAGGGATCTAATTTGATTTGAAGACGGAGCACATATCATAGTAGAGCATTATTCCATGTCACACGATCCAGCGCAAGTGTACCAGCCCGAAGCCGATACGTTTCTCCTGCTCGATGCCGCCAGAATAGAGGTGAAAGCGGGTGATCGTGTACTGGAAATCGGGACAGGTTCCGGACTCATCTCCCGCGAGCTGACGAAAGTATCCGATGTCGTGGCAACGGACATCAATCCCCATGCAGCGTTGTGCGCACAGTGTGCCGGGGTAAATGTGGTGCGGAGCGATCTGTTTGCCGGTATCAGGGGCACCTTCGATCTGATCCTCTTCAACCCTCCCTATCTTCCAACGCAGCCCGAAGAGCGGATCGATGACTGGCTTGAGTACGCACTGGATGGCGGTGAGACGGGTCGGGTTGTGATCGAGAGGTTCGCAGCTGAAGTGGGACGGGTGCTTGCGCCGCATGGAAGGATCCTGCTGTTGATATCATCGTTGACGGGGTTTGAGGAAGTCGTCGATCTTTTTTCCCGTCACGGATTCAAATCCGAAATGGTGCTAAAACAGAAAATTGAGGATGAATACCTGTATGTGCTGAAGATTATCCGAAATTAAAATATCACACAATCAGTCTTTTCCGCATCAGGTTAATTGCCACAATACAGAAGATCCCCGTCGCTGCCATAATCCATGCGAAATGTAGCAGTATCGTCAACGAAAACGCAGGGAGCGTGAACATCCTCATGATGGCAACGAGGTGAGTTAGCGGCAGGATGGCCAGTGCGAAGTACTGGAGACTGACCGGGAGCAGGGTAAGCGGGAAAAATGTTCCCGAGAAGAGTGCCATCGGCGTGATGAACAAAAACGACGGATAGTTCAGCGTGTCGATACCGGGTGTAACCGCGGTAAAACACATTGCAATACCGGCAAACATCAGCCCTCCCAGGAACGCGAGCGGGACTGCAAGCAATGCAGCGGGAAGGGAGATCACCCCGAAAACGGCGAGCACCGGGAGCATGATGATCACGTAGATCACGCTCCGGGTTGCCCCCCAGAGGAGCTCCCCGGCGATCACGTCCTCGATTGAGAGCGGTGTTGCGATCATCGCGTCAAAGCTCTTCTGGTAATACATCCGCACGTATGAACCATAGGTGCATTCAAAGAACGCGGAGTTCATTACGGCGATGGCGAGGATAGCAGGGGCGATGAAGTTTACGTACGGGATACCATCAATCTCTTTGATGTAGGAACCGATACCCAAGCCGATCGCAAACAGGTAGAGGAGTGCCTCTACGAGTGGGGGGAAAAAGTTCACGTGCCATGTCCTGACAAAAACCACGAGGTTCCGGTGCCAGACCTTCCATGCTCTCCCTGAAACTCCGGGTATTGAAAAGAGATGCGACATGATTTTAGTCCCGAAGGGTCCTCCCGGTAAGTTTCAGGAATACGTCTTCAAGCGTTGCGAGGCGGGTTAACATCTTTTTTGGCTGGCAGGAGTCGAGCAGGATCTTTGCGATCTCCCGGGACGAACCGGTGGCAATCTGCACGGTATCCCCGGTCACTTCGTGCGGGATGTTGTGCGCTGCAAGGCAGGAAAGGATCTCTGCACTCTTCTCCACTTCCACGATCTCCTCTCCAACATACTGCTTTACCAGGTCAGCCGGGGCACCTTCGACAAGGATTTTCCCCTTGTCCATGATAACGAGCCTGTTGCAGAGCCGGGCAGCTTCGTCAAGATAGTGTGTTGTAAGCACAATCGTGTTACCCTGTGCCTGAAGGGTTTTAAGTTTCTCCCAGATCAGGTGCCGGGCCTGCGGATCGAGACCGATGGTTGGTTCATCAAGGATGAGCAGATCGGGGTTATTAACAAGCGCCCGGGCAAGTATCAGCCTTCGTTTCATCCCACCGGAGAGTTTTTCAACCTCGACATTGCGTTTCTCCTGCAGCTGGACAAACTCGAGCAGTTCGTCTGATCTTTTCTGTGCCGAATCTGTGGGGATATCGAAATAGCCTGAATAGGTAATGAGGTTCCCGAAACAGGTGAAATCAGGGTCAAGATTGGTTTCCTGCGGAACCACGCCAAGGCGCTGTTTGATTTCGGCCGGGTGTATGTCTGGATCCACGCCAAACACTGAAAGCATGCCGGATGTCCGGGGTGAGACGCATGCGATCATCTTCATGGTCGTGGTCTTGCCTGCGCCGTTTGGGCCCAGGAATCCAAAAACCTCGCCTTTTTTTACAGAAAATGAGATACCATCGACAGCGACAAGCTCGCCAAAGTTTTTCCTGAGACCCTGTGCTTCAATGATGGCGGTCAATGAATTTCTCCCTTAAAACAGTGATTTGTGCGGGAGTGAATAAATACCCTCATACAGTGCAATGGATTAGCAGACAAAAGTGTGATTGGATTTCCATTCATAAATTGTGTGAACGGTGTTTATGGATTATTTTTAGTGAGCTTATGGATAGCAGCCTGGGCTGAATTGCGAACATCAGAAAAGGGATCGTCAAGCAGTGGTGTGAGCGGCTGGATTGCTCTTTTGTCACCCAGTTTTCCCAGCACTTCAGCGGCCCCGATTCTGACTGTCATATCCTTATCTTTGAGGCATCTTATGAGCGGGCTAACGGCAGCCGGATCCTTAATCTTTCCAAGTGCCGCGATCGCCGCGGAACGGATACCGGGTTCGGGATCATCAAGTGCAGTAATCAGTGCAGGTATCGCATCTGAATCACCTAACCGGCCAAGAGCCTGTACAATCTCGCATCGTACAGCAGTGTGGGGATCAGAAAGAGCAGCAGCCAGCGGTAGAATTGCAGACAGATTACCCGATTTTCCGAGTTCCCCTGCAGCAGCCTGACGTTTTTTTACCGTAGACGCATGCAGATCCGTTACAAGCGATGAAATGTCTTTCATAAAACGAGGGTGTATTTCTGGTTAATGTTCGCACTCGTAGCCGGACTCGTACGCTGATATGACTTTTTGTGCAACATCTTCAGAGAGCCGGTCATGCACGAGATGTACAAATGCCTCGACATCTTCGACAGGAAGACACCCCATGCTCTCCTCTCCCTTTTGGATCATGTCGGTTATGTAGGTCAATTCCTCATCATTGAGCCGGTTTATCCGCTGAATAAAATCATTGCTGTCTTCGGCAAAGTGGTTTGAGACCGGTGGCAGGATGGAGTGGAACATATGGCCCGAACCAGAACAGGTGAGCTCCCCACATTCCGGTGCGAGTTTTTTTAAGATTTCGATGTCTTTTTCTGACAGTTCCCGTGGCATGATTTTAGTATCCTGTTTAATCATTTCTTTGGCTTTGGAATAAATGTGCGTGAAGGGCACCTGTCGCTCTCACGATCGGGAGTGGTCTCGCCATTAATTCGGCACTCTCCCCGTTCCCTGGTGATTTGGGTATAACTGATGCAGTCGTCGCAGGTTGGCATATACTTCCCGTTCGTTAATGTACATTATATTTGTACTGTTGATAATACATGAAAAAAGAGGTAGAGATTAGAAATATTTACCCAGCCAGTTTTTGATGCCTGCAAAAAAGCCGCTGGATTTTCCCGAGCTGGATGATTTCTTTCCTGATCGGGGTTGCATCGTTGTAGTGGGACGGGAAATTGTACGCCGGGGTGCCGGAGCTTCCCTTATGGGGATATCCCGGAGAGTACCCTGTGGTGCATCGCCTTCAGATTCGAAACCCCACGCAAAACCGATCTTGTATGCCCTTTCATTCTGGCGGATCCAGTTCGCTGCGTTCATGTATCCACGATCTTCGGCTTTCTTGATTGTATCCTCGTGATCCTGGGTGAAATGGATCTCACGTTGAAGGGCGGTTAACTCCTCATATACCTTTCCGGGGACCTTGATCTTTTCTCTGCCCATAACTCCTCATATAGGGTTATGCTGGGATACGATATTTAATGTTTCCTTATAAAAACGCCGAAAATACGGGTCAATTGGTATCCGGGTGATAAGAATCGGTTAAAATGTGCAATCCACAGAAGATTGATACGTGTACCGGGCAATTGAACATTACAGGGACCTTGGTGAGAAAGAATGGTTAAAGTGATCTACGAAGGGGACGATTTCAAACGTATGTTAAGGACGGATTTGCAGAAACTTGAACGTCTTGTTGAAGCAAAAAAATTTGGTATCTTTGAAGTGGACTACAAGGAAGGAAAGATCAAGGTGGAAATAAAAAAGAAAGGAAATGATGTAGTAGTAAAACGTTGGCGACCGGTCTGATCTAATCTTTTTGAAATTTTTCCATCTGTATTCTGTTTGTATCAGAATGATGAACGTGTATTAATTACAGGTAATGAAAAATTGATGAATCTAAAATAAAGATCAGATCTCTTTTTTATAATCAGAATGCACTTTGGGCATCTTCATTTTCTGTGCTTTCTGGATCTTTTTTATGGTCTCTTCGGTAGTCCGTATGACTTTTTCTTCGGCAGATAATCCGCTTCCTGAATCAGGCTCCTCTGTTTTTTTCAAAAGGGCTTGCTGGTACTCTTCAGAAGAAATGCCGATCTTCTTTAATTCAATTCCCGTAAAAAAACCCTGCAGGTATTTTACATAGTGTTCCGGGCATACGGGAAGTGTGCAGTCTGCTCCTGCGGTCTTCCCACTTACCGGCATAAGCGTGCCGGTTACTTTCTCCGGCTGCCGGCAGATGCAGCAGCGGTAGTGGTGCTTTTTTCGGATTGCATCAAATTCAGCGCTGTCAGTCATGTTTGATCTCTTTTTTAAATAACCTGAAGTTATCATGATTTCAGAATCAGTCAAAATCGGATGCTGCTATGGGGATTCGAACCCCAGTCGCGAGCGTGAGAGGCTCGCATGATTGGCCGGACTACACTATAGCAGCGCAATTGCTCAATAACTTGGGCGATATTTTTACT
>Ga0265296_1005385_pt1 | contig 10552 bp, 11 predicted proteins | sample MunlanPumphouse1_FD_189073 | JGI IMG/M metagenome (GOLD analysis project Ga0265296, IMG submission 189073) | Groundwater microbial communities from a municipal landfill in Southern Ontario, Canada - Pumphouse #1 | ecosystem: Environmental > Aquatic > Deep subsurface > Groundwater | place...
AGGTGGCAAATAGGCACTTATCACGTTCAATAGCAATGCAATCTCTTTATGAATGGGATTTTTCCGGCAAGTCTGATGAAAAACTCAAAGAGATTACGGATAGAAATATCATTGAATTCGGCCCGGGAATGGAAGATGTTGATTTTATTTGGCAGCTGGTTAACGGCGTGTCGGGAAAGATTTCCCAACTGGATGATATTATTTCCAAGTCAGCCCCGCAATGGCCAATTGAACAGATAACGATTGTGGACAGGAATGTTTTAAGGCTTGGGCTTTTTGAACTTTTGTTCGCCAAGAAAGAAGAGGTTCCGCCAAAAGTGGCGATTAACGAAGCGATTGAATTGGCGAAAACGTTCGGTGGAGAATCGTCAGGCAAATTTGTTAACGGAGTTTTGGGAACGGTCTACAGGGAGCTGGGAGAACCCGGGAAGGAAGAATAAAAAATCATATGGCATATAGCATGTAACATGTAACAAATTTTTTTAAGATTTTTGTTATATGTTATATGTTTCATGCTGCATGAAGAAGATGAAGGATATTAGCGGTTTAGAAAATAAATTGGGGGTAAAATTTAATAATACACAATTGCTTGTGCAGGCTCTGACTCACCGGTCTTATTTGAATGAAAATCCTGATTTCGGGCTGGAGCATAACGAACGGTTGGAATTTTTGGGCGACGCGGTTCTAGAGCTGGTTGTGACAGAATATCTTTATAAGAGCTTCCCAAACCCGGAAGGAGAATTAACCAATTGGCGCGCGGCCTTGGTTAAGGCGGAAACACTTTCCCAGACTGCTGATGTCTTGAAAATAAACAGTTTTCTTCTTTTATCAAGGGGCGAGGCCAAGGATACCGGACGGGCAAGGCAGTGCATTCTGGCGAATACGGTTGAGGCGATAATCGGCGCTATCTATCTGGATAGCGGCTATGATACTGCCAAAGGGTTTATTTCTAAAAATATTATTTCGTTTCTGCCGGAAATTCTTGAAAAGGGAACGTACCGCGATCCAAAGAGCGTTTTTCAGGAAGAAGCGCAGGAGCGGGTTGGCATAACCCCGACTTACGAAGTGATTAAAGAGTGGGGACCTGATCATGCCAAAAAATTCCTGGTTGGCGTATATCTGAATGGCGAACTGGTTGCGGAAGGAGAGGGCGCCTCCAAGCAGGAAGCGCAGCTGGAAGCGGCGAAAAACGGATTGAAGGTTAAGGGATGGGGAGATTAAATTAAAAGAATTTTCAATTTTCAATGATCAATTTTCAATCAATTTTTAATGTTTTAATGATTAAATAATTGAAAATTAGATAATTGGTCATTCATTGTAAATTGGAAATTGATAATTGAAAATTATGTTAGTCATAAGATTACAACGAGTCGGTAAAAAAAATCAGCCTTCATACAGGGTTGTTTTGGCCGAAAAAACATTTCCGGTGAAAGGGAAATTTATTGAAATTTTGGGTAACTATAACCCGCGGCAGAAAACTAAAGCCTTTGAAAAAGACAGAATTTTGCACTGGCTGTCCAAAGGCGCGCAAGCTTCGCCAACTGTGCATAATCTTTTAGTTTCGGAAAAGATTGTTGACGCGCCGAAGGTAAAAGCCTGGGCTCCGAAAAAGAAAGAAGGAGAAGAGAAGCCCGCAGCAGCAGTGCCTGCAGCGGTGAAAAAAGAAATACCAGCGGAATCGAAAGCCAAAGAGGAAGCGAAGCCGGAAAAGAAAAAAGAAGAAAAGCCCGAAGAGGTAAAAAAGGAAGAATAATTAAATAATAGAATTTAGTAACGAACACTTTGGAAATAAGTATATTTACAAAGATTGTATGCAAATTGACAGTTTGATTTATTGCGATATAATACGAAAAGAGAATAGCAGACTGGTCGAGCTGCTAGCATAGCAAATAGCTGATTGCATATTGCGAATCGAGAACAGAAGAAATGATTACCGGTTTGCGATGGGCGATTAGCAAAAGCTGAAATGGCTAATTTACCTGTTGATCAAGAGTTTGTTGAATTTATCATCAAACACGTTGTCAATAATCCAGAAGCGGTTTCAACCACTCGGACTGTTGATGAAATGGGAGTTCTTTTAACTCTCAAGGTGGATCCGGCAGATATGGGCAATGTTATCGGTCGCCAGGGCTCAACCGCCAGGGCTATCAGAACTTTGCTGCGGGTTATTGGTGCTAAGCATCATTCCCGGGTAAACTTTAAGATTGAAGAGCCGGAAGGCGGAAGAATGTCCCGCCCAATGTCAGAAGACAGGCCCAAAGACGTCAATGATGTCGTTGGAGACCTGAGTCTCTAATATTGGATTTTGTTTAGATTTTTAGAAAACCGTGCTATCATTGTGGTAGCGCGGTTTTTTGTTTGAGATGCGACACAGATGACACAGATTTTTTCACACGGATGACGCAGACGAATTTTTTATCCGTGTCATCCGCGTGTTTATTCGCGTATCGGTGTCGCCTTATAAATGAGATTTGACATTATCACAATTTTTCCGGAAATTTTTGATTCATATTTTAATGAAAGTATTTTAGGCCGCGCGCAAAAAAAGAAACTGATTAAAATTAAGGCGCATGATTTGCGTAAATTTACTGTTGACCGGCATAAGACTGTGGATGACCGGCCATATGGGGGGGGAGCCGGGATGCTGCTGAAGGTGGAGCCGATATATAAATGCGTAAGCGCAATTAAATCCCAAATTTCAAAATCCAAATCACAAATAAATTCTAAATTACAAAAATCAAAAAAAATAAAACAAAAAATAATATTGTTTTCCGCTAAGGGAAAGACTATGACGCAGGCGGATGCGCGCCGGTGGAGCAAATACGATCAGTTGATTTTAATCTGCGGCAGATATGAAGGGGTTGATGAGCGAGTTGCCAAACACATTGCCGATGAGGAGGTTTCTGTGGGAAACTATGTCTTAACCGGGGGCGAGATTCCTGCTATGATAGTTACAGACGCAGTCGCGAGACTGGTGCCGGGTGTGTTGGGAAAAGAAGAAAGTTTGAAAGAGGAAAGTTTTACGAAAATTCAAAATTCAAAATTCCTTAATTCTGAAAGAATTGCAAGGAGTAAAGCGACTGGTTCGAAAATTCAAAATTTTTACTTGGAATATCCCCAATATACCAGGCCGGAGGATTTTATGGGGTGGAAAGTGCCGGAAGTATTGTTAAGCGGGAATCATAGCGAGATAAAAAAGTGGAGAGAGAAGATGAGTAAAAAACCGCATTAATTTTCAATTATCAATTTACAATTTACAATGAATTTTCAATTATTAAATTTTCAATTAAGAATTGGTTCATTGAATCATTGATTGAAAATTGATTATTGAAAATTGAAAATTGTTATGCTTTATATCGCTTCTGATCACGCCGGTTTCAAATTAAAAGAGGAACTGGATGATTATTTGGAATTGCTCGGCCAAAAGATTGAAGACCTCGGCCCCTATGAACTGGATCCGGATGATGATTATGTTGATTTCGCTTTGGCAGTGGCAAAAAAAGTCGTTGGGGAAGAAGATGGCATTGGAATTTTAGTTTGTGGCACGGCGCAGGGAATGTGTCTGGCGGCAAATAAAGTGAAGGGCACGCGGGCTGTTTTTGCTTTTGATGAGTTTACCGCCCGGCACGCCAAAGAGCATGATGACGCGAACATTTTATGCCTTGGCGCGCAGACAACTGATCCTGAAACCGCGAAAAAAATCATTAAAATATGGCTGGAAACACCGTTTTCAGGCGAAGAAAGGCATATAAGGAGGCTGGAGAAGATTAGGGAGATTGAAAATAATCAACAATAACAAATTTTACACGGATTGCTTGCTAATTTTACACGGAAAACACGGACTTAATATGTGTATCTGTGTGAAATTTGTTATAATTCTGTGTTAAATCCGTGCCAGAAATAATCCCCGCCATTATCGCGAAATCCTTTGAAGAGCTTGAAGAAAAAATCAAGCTAGTTGAATCCTTCGTACGTTGGGTTCAGCTTGATATTATGGATGGTAAATTTGTGTCGGAAAAGACGTGGGATGAGCCGGAAGAATTAAAAAAGATTAGCACGAAATTAAATATTGAGGTTCATTTAATGGTGGAGGATGCGGTTAGAGAAGTTGAGAGATGGGCTGGGTCGGGAGTGAAGAGGATATTGGTGCATTATGAAGCAATAGGCGGGGATTTGGAACTAGTAACTAGTAACTTGAAAAAGATTTATAAAAAATGCCGGACAAATAACGTTGAGTTAGGAATGGTGTTGAATTTGGAGACACAGATTGATGTGTTATTCCAATTACCCATAATTGCGGAGCAATTACAGGCGAAGTCGGTTGGAATTACTAGTTACCAATTGCCAATCCAACTCATGTCCATCGCTAAAATCGGCTACCATGGGCATCCTTTTGACGAAAGAGTTATCCACAAAGTTGAATTATTGCGGCAAAAATGGCCTGATGTTAAAATATCATTGGACGGAGGAATTAATGAAGAAATCATTAAAAAGACGGCTTTGGTCGGAGTTGATAATTTTGTTGTCGGCTCAGCCATCTTTAATTCAAAAAATATAAAAGAATCTATTGAGGAATTAGAATCAATAATCAATAACTAAAGAATTAAGATTGAGATAGAAATATTATTTAGCTTTAAAAACGAATTACGATTTAAGATTTACGATTTAAGAATGAAAATTTATTCGTAAATCATAATTCATAAATCATAAATCTATGTTTTCAAAAACGACAGTTTATAGCGGCAAAGCCGATATATCGGGATCCCGCTATAGCGACAGCGTTAAAAATAAAGGCTTTACTCTTATTGAATTGTTGGTTGTTATTGCTATTATTGGTTTGCTGGCTGCGATTGTTTTGGTCAGTTTGAACTCTGCCAGGGGAAAGGCAAGGGACGCGAAAGCTCAGGGCGATTTAAGGCAAATTGCCACTGCCATGGAGATGTATTATGATTCAAGCAGCGCGTATTTTGCTACGGGAGATGTTGATTGCAATGCAGCCGCGGAAGGGACGGCGATTCCCGCAACAAGCATTGACGTTTATATGAGTCCCGTTCCCCGCAATAATGGTGATTCAACCGGCGGTTTGTATTATTGGTGCAATGGTGGCGCGACTGGCACTCAGGGCACACAGAAGTTTTGCGCGTACGCCCAGTCGGATAATGATTCGGCAGATTGGTTTTGGGTTTCAGAAAAGGGAACAGGAACAGCTGCTTCAGCGCTTTGCCCATAATTTTTTGTAGTGATTTTAAACGCAAAAAAACGCTCAGAAACAGAGCGTTTTTTCGTTTTTGGAATATTGTTAAGTTCTATAAAGGATTTATCCCCAAAATAAATTGCGGATGATTTTTGTAAGTGGTAAAATGATTAGAAGTTAACAGCAGGCAGTTAACAGTAAACATTTTTCAATATCATTTTGTTATTTGTTAACTGTTATCTGTTAATTGTTTTTTTATATGTTTAATATTTTAGATAAAAAAGAATTAAGCGCGTTAAAGAAAAAAGAGCCAAAGCGGTTTGAATATAAAGTTGAGGGCGGAGAGTATTTGGATTTGCGGGGTTTTGATTTGCCGGCAATTGAAGGAATTGATCTTGAAAAAATTAATAAACTGGCGCGGGTTATCCGCGGTTTGGCTTTCGCGGCTATTGAAGGCATAAAATCAGGGCATCCGGGAGGATCGTCTTCCAAGGTTGAACAGGTTTTAGCGCTGCTATTGAGCGGAGTTTTGGCTTTTGATCCTATGGAGCCGAAACATCCAGGCAGAGACAGAGTGGTCTGGTCGGCTGGGCATTGTACACCGCTTTTCCATTCTATTTTAGCGTTAATTTATGAATCTTTGCGCCGCAATGGGTATCCGGTCAGCGAAGAAAACAAGGAACAATATGGCGCGGTTTTTCCGTCTTGTTTGGCGCGCTTTAGGCATTGTGACGGGCCTTCCGGGCATGTGGAGTCAAGGTATGCTTTTTCTGATGCTTCAACCGGCTCATCTGGCCATGGTTTTTCTGTCGGCCTGGGATTGGCAGTTTTACAAAAATCAAATGGCTTTGATTCCAAGGTTTTTGTGATTGCCGGAGACGCGGAAACAGAAGAAGGAATGAGTTACGAAGCCCGGAATGCCATTGTCTCCATGGGCGCGGATAATGTAATAGTTAGTCTTGATAATAATCGCTTTGGCATTGACGGCCCCATTACGGAAGTTATTGAAAATTCTTATCCGGGCCATTGGATTTCGCATAGCTGGAATGTTATTGAGGTTGACGGCCATAATATTTTAGAACTTGTTTACGCCTATAAAAAAGCCAGGGAAGGATTTGGCAATGGCAAGCCCACGGTTGTTATTTGCCATACGATAAAAGGAAAAGAATATGGCAAACTGGCTGATACTGCTGATTCTCACGGGATGCCTGCTCCGCATGACGAGTACGTTGAAATAATGAAAAAATTAGGTTTCGATATTCCTGGTGTTGAAGGCGATGTGGTAAAAGATATCGAAGCTGTTATCTCTGCTTTGGATGAAGATGATTTTAAATATGTTATTGAAAGATTACAGGAAGGCAAAAAACTGATTAAGCCAGAAGAGGAATTAAGGGCGCAAATGGAAAAGTTTTTAGCAGGCCGCCCCGTGAAAGATTTTAAATCCATTAAACGGCCGGAGGTTTTGCCGCCTGAACTTGTGTTTAAAGAGGGAGATTCGGTTCCGATTAGAAAAGCCACTGAAGCCTTTTTTAAATGGTTGATGGGCGAAACCGCATTTTTTTACGCCGGCTCCGGAGATTTGGCAAAATCAATTTTAACCGCGTCAGCTGAGAATGTTTATGGAATAATAAATGAAAAAAACCCTGGGGGGCGCGGTTTCAGGTTTGGCATTGCTGAGTCAAATATGGCCATGATGTCCTGCTCTTTGACTCAGGATATTTTGCCGGGCGGGTTTCAGGCGATGAGTGTTTTTTCAACCTACGGAGTCTTTACTTCAATCATGGGCAATGCCGTGCGCATGTCTTTGGTTAGTAACGCGGTTAATCCCGCCGCGAAAGGATTTTTTATAATGATGGCGGCGCATGACGGCCCGGAAACAGGAGAAGACGGACCAACGCACCAAGGCATGTTTTGGATGTCTCTTTATGACGCGTATCCCGGAATAAAAGTTTATAAGCCGCTTGATGCCAATGAAACAATTGAAATGCTTTTTTATGCCATGGAAAAAGGCGAGCCTATTGCCTTGTCTGTTATGCGGCCGGGAACTCCTGTTTTTCAAAGGGGGGACGCGGCTGGATTGGGATTTGCGGTTCCCGCGGCGAAAGAAGCAATAAATGGCGCGTATGTTTTTAAACCTTATGGAGAAGACGGCAAGAAAAAAGTTGTTTTAGCAATTTGCGGAGGTCAGGTTATGGCTAATGTCCTAGAAATATTGCCGGATTTAGAAATTGAGAACGATGTAAAAATAGTCGCGGTTACTTCTCCCGAACTTTTTGAGGAATTGATGGCGAAAAATCCAGAAAAGGCGAAAACTATTCTATCCGAAGAAGACCGGAAGAATGTTATAACTTTGCATAACGGGTGGTCGGGATTTATGTATAGATTTTTAATGCCGGAAAAATATCCAGAAAGAACGATTGAGATAGACAGATTTTTGAAAGCAGGTCCGCCAAGCGAAGTTTATAAATTGGCAAATTTTGACGCGCAAGGAATCAAGAAACAGATTTTAAAAGCGCTGAAAAATTAAAACTACATTGTATGTTTCAGAAGAAAGACAAAGGATTTACCTTAATTGAACTTTTGGTTGTTATTGCGATCATTGGCTTGCTGGCAAGTATTGTTTTAGTGAGCTTGAATAGCGCGCGCAAGAAGGCGAGAAACGCAAAACGGAGTTCGGACATTACGCAGCTCCAATTAGCTTTTAATATGGCTTACGATAATAATGGATCTTTTCCTTCGCCGGGAAGTTATCCATATGTTTGTGTAAGTTCAAGTTGTTATGGCGGTTGGAGTTCTTTCGTAGCTAGCGCCACAGTTGACGCAGCTCTTGAGCCTTTTATTAAAAAGACGGATGATCCTTCTGATTCAACGCGTGGTTATGGAGGATATTTATATCTTAATCCTTATAATGGAGGCATTTATTTAAATTGGCTGACGGAGCCGCCAAATACAACTGGTATTTGCGGACCAGGTTATGTTTTAAATGAGACTGCGAATTATGTCCAGTGCTTGCTAAAATTAGATTGATATTACAGAAAGGAAAAATTATTTTAATAACACAATTATTTTTATGCTTGATATTATTACATTTGGCTCGGCAACAAGAGATATTTTCGTCAGAAGCAAGGAATTTAAGATTGTTGATAATTCCAGTTTTTTAACCGGCAAGGGATTAGCTGTTGGCGCCGGGGAAAAAGTTTATATTGAAGACCTGGTTTTTTCATCAGGCGGCGGCGGGACTAATGCGGCCGCGACTTTTGCTTTGCAGGGGTTTGATGCCGCCTATGTTGGTTTGCTCGGCCACGATTTGGCTGGGCGGGAGATTGTGCGGGAGCTTCATAAATTGGGAATTTATTGTGATTTTATTAAGATAGTTAACAAAGCGGAGACGCCAGTTTCCATTGTTTTATCAATCCCTAACGGTGATCGGACAATTCTGGTGCGCGAAGGAGCGTCTCATTTACTATCAGAAAATGATATTCCGTGGGATAAAATAAAAAAAACAAAATGGTTTTATATATCAGGCTTAGCAGGCGAGTCAGCCAAAGTTTTTGCGCCGCTTATAAGATTTGCCAAAGAAAATAAAATAAAAATCGCGGTAAATCCGGGGCATGATCAACTGAGCAATGATTTGGAGATTTTGAAATCAGTATTGGATAAAATTGATATTTTAATAGTCAACCAAGAAGAGGCTAGTCTTATTACTGGCATTGATTACAGAAAAGAAGACGAGTTATTTAAAAAGTTTGATGATTTGATTCCTGGCATTGCTGTTATGACAAAGGGGCCGGACGGTGTTTCGGTTTCGGACGGCAAAAATATTTATCGCGCCGGAATTCCGGAGTCGGAAATAATTGACAGGACCGGAGCAGGGGATGCTTTCGGTTCGGGTTTTGTTTCTGGTATTATGGAGAAAGATGATATTGAGTATGCTATTCAACTGGGAACCGCCAACGCGACTTCTAAAGTACAGCAAGTTGGAGCGAAAAATGGGTTATTAAAAAAAAGTGAATGGGGCGAATGGGAAAAGGTGAAAGTTCAGAAATTCGGGATAGTATAAGATTTTTACAAAATATTTTTTGACTAACCATAGGGGGTCCATAATTTGTATTTAATTTTTAAATAACTGGTGAAGACTGAAAATAATGAAAAATAATGGATTCACTTTAATTGAGCTTTTAGTGGTAATTGCCATTATTGGGCTTTTGGCAAGTATTGTTTTGGTGTCATTGAATTCGGCTCGGTCTAAAGCGAGGGATGCCCGGCGACTTGCTGATGCGCGGCAAATCAGGGCTGCATTGGAGATGTATTATGATAAATATGGCGGTTATCCTTATTATCCTTATCCATCTTGCATTTATAGCACTAGTTCTAATTTTTTACAGGAATTGGTGAGCGGCGGTTTTTTAGGACAGGTTCCAACAGACCCTTTGAATACCGATGATCCTCGCTATCGCTATGAATATTGCGCGCCAATAACTTATCCTTGCGGAAATGTTGTTTTATTCCAGGTGAGAATGGAGTCAAAGGATCCCCAGGATGATACTGGCAGTTGTGGCGACTGGTCTGGAAATATGTGGTACGAGTCAACTTGGCCATGGTAATTTGTCTGGCTATTAATGTAATGGCCTGAATAAAGGAAGCGAATGGAATGGGTTTTTGCTTTGTTTATATCAACAAAAAGATAGAAATTTGTTAAACTAAATTAATAATAAACCGTTAGTAATCGCTAATTTTACCGCTGATTTAGCAGGTTGTTCGCGATAATTAACGTAAAATTCAATGAACGATGAAAATCCTGTTTCTAAATTAGCCCAGCTTTTGCGCATGCCGGACAAAAAGCCTTTGGCTGAAGTTTTTGAGAAAATGGAAAAAATGACAGGCAAGAAAAATGTGGCAGAGAAATTAGTTGAAGAAAACCGTCAAGTTGTTGAGCAAAAATTAAGCATGCTGGGGATTGAAGCGGACAAGGCCGATGCCCAGTATGTTGATTCGGAAATCCTGAAAAAAACAGAGGAGGCAGACGCAAGCTTTTTTGAATTTTTGGGCAAGCCGGATTATGCATTGCCGTCAGGATACGAAAAAATGATTTCGCTGGTTCAGGAGATTAAGCCTGGAGAGGAGCGAGGAACTTTTTTGAAGGAAGATAAGCTGCGCAGCTTTTTGTTTTTAAATCCACCGAGGAATATTATTAAATCTTTCGGATATAAAGATGTAAACGAGCTGTTGGAAAAAGAAAATATTTTTCATGTTTTCGCGGGTTTGCGTTTTGCGGAAAGCGAACATTGGCTTAATGATTCTTTCCTGCGGCCATATCATGATTTGCGGCCTGATGATTTTGAAGAGCGCGATATAAAA
>Ga0265296_1005386_pt1 | contig 10546 bp, 7 predicted proteins | sample MunlanPumphouse1_FD_189073 | JGI IMG/M metagenome (GOLD analysis project Ga0265296, IMG submission 189073) | Groundwater microbial communities from a municipal landfill in Southern Ontario, Canada - Pumphouse #1 | ecosystem: Environmental > Aquatic > Deep subsurface > Groundwater | place: Canada...
AGAAAAAGGGCTCGCACTTGAAGCTGTGCGAGCCCGATGTTTTTTTGGTCTCCTTTCGGTCTGACATTCCCAGTTGTTCGGGAAGGGCAGGGAAGAAGTTGAAAGAACGAGGGGTGCTTTCAGGCAGCTATAAAGTTAATGAGCCTGCCCGGGATGAACACCACCCGATTGAAAGCGATTATATTAATTTTTTTCTGAGCCAGCGGCTCTATCATTGCTTGATCGTTTGCCACCGAACGCGCCACCGTCATCACCGTCCTGGTTTTTCCGTTCACTTGGATTATGAACTGCACCTGGTCCGATACGGTCAAGGCGTCTTCATAATTCGGCCAAGACTGGAGGCAAACGCTGTCCGTTCGTCCGAGTGCGTGCCAAATTTCTTCGGCCAGATGAGGGGCGAACGGAGAAAGCAGCAAGGCGACGGTTTCCAAGGCCTCACTGTTTACCAACGGATGAGCTCCTGAGTTAAGGTATTCTTCCCAGGCCCTGGTCCAATCCATCAGCGAGGCTATGGCAGTGTGAAAGTGGAAATTGTTCTCGACGCTTGCCGTGATCCGCTTGATGGTTTGGTGGGTGAGTCGGCGAAAATCGGCGTCTTTACTGCTGAAAATAACTTTGCCGATTTCTTTTCTCCAGTCTTTCCGGAAATCGCCGGTGCCTTTTTCCGAGATTCCATGGATGCGTTGAATCAGTTTCTTGCATCCCTTGATGCCGCGGTCATTCCACTCTACATCCAGCTCCGGCGGCCCCAAGAAAAGAGTGTAGAGGCGAACCGTATCCGCTCCGAATTTTTCCATCAGTTCATCCGGAGTAACGACGTTGCCTTTGGATTTCGACATTTTTTTCCCATCCTTGCAGATCATTCCTTGGGTGAAAAGCTTCCGGAACGGTTCCGGATGAGAAATCAAGCCGAGATCAAAAAGGACTTTGTGGAAAAAACGGGAGTAGATCAGATGCACGGTCGCGTGCTCTATGCCACCCACATACTGGTCGACCGGCATCCAATATTCCGCAGTTCGCGGATCGAATGGTGCCTTGTCATTATGCGGGTCAACGAAACGCAGATAATACCATGCGGAAAAAACGAAAGTATCCAGCGTGTCGGTAATTCTTTTCGCCACGCCGCCGCATTTCGGGCAAGTGGTGTTGACGAACGAGGGAATGCGCGCAAGCGGCGGCGGCCAGCCGGGATTGATATCGGCATCGGGTGGCAGAACCACCGGAAGCTGGTCATCCCTGACCGGTTGCAGACCGCAAATCTCGCATTCGACGAAAGGGATAGGTGCGCCCCAATATCTTTGCCGGGAAATGCACCAATCCCTGACTTTGAATTCTCCTGACCCGTTCTTACCGAGCCAGTGGCGTTGCATCGCTACGACGCGCTCCGGCCATTCGGTGAGCAGGGCAAGATCGTCCCACAGCCGATCGGCGTATGCCGTTACTTTGAAGAACCACTGCTCCATCTCCTTCTCTTCGATCGCGGAGCCGCAGCGCGCGCAGGCGCCGTTTTCCACCTGTTCGTTGGCCAGGACCGTGTTGCAGCCGGTGCACCAGTTGATCATCATCTTGTCCCGATACAGCAATCCCTTCTCCCAGAAACGGATCAAGAACCATTGCATCCAGGTGTAGTAGGATTGCTCGGAGGTGTCGATAACGCGATCCCAATCGTAACTGATGCCAAGGGATCGGAATTGTCCCGCCATGCGTTCGGTGCACTGACGATTCCATGCTTGCGGTGTGATGCCGTGGCGTATCGCCGCGTTTTCGGTCGGCAAGCCGAAAGCATCCCAACCGATCGGATGAAGCACATTGTAGCCATTCATCCGCTTGTAGCGAGCGACGACATCACCCAGAATGTAGTTGCGGACGTGGCCCATGTGGAGTTCGCCCGAAGGATAGGGATACATTTCCAGCGCGTAGTATTTCTCTTGGTCCGGGTTTTCTTTCGCCTGAAAGATTTTGTTGGTTTGCCAGAATTTCTGCCATTTTGCCTCAACTTCCTTTGCGTTGTAAATCATTTTACTTTCCTCCAATTTTTTTGTATTCTGTATTCGTATTTTAGAAAATAAAGCGGTTGATTTAGAAAGTTAGTACCGGATTGTTAACAGCCCTTATCCCTATTTGCCCTATTATTTTTTGTTATGGATTGTCAATGTACGTAAAGCTTAGCTTATCTTTTTACCATATTATCGTTATTAAGTCAATAGCAGGGGAAGCAAGTTCAATGATCAAGTGCAACACCGATATTATATCGGTGTTGCACTTACTTGTTGAACCCGCCTTCGAGCACTTGACACGAAGAAAATAATGCTTGATAATTGCTTTAGATTGAACGTTTATTAATTCATATTAATCATATGGAATATGGAAAAAAACGTCGAGATTTTGGAAGAGGTTAAGGAGGAAACGACTGTTCATCTGATGGGGTTGGGTCACTTTACACCAGAAGAATAGTTTAAAAACGGCGCGATCTTCACTTGAAAAGGATTGCGCTTTTTTTATCAATATTTTGCTATGATGATTGCCGGCAAAACTAAAGATCTCAAGTTTTCCTTTTATAATATCTTTGTAAATATTGGTAGACGTATTTTTATCTACAACACTTTATTTGGCAGCCTGATAACAGTTGATAAAAAAATATCAGAAATAATTAAAAAAGAGAGGCCGAATGAAATTACTGATAAGCTTTTGCCGAAACTTCAAAAGACAAGAATCGTATTAGAAAAGAAGTTTAACGAACAGAAGTATGTCGCCGAAAAAATCAAAGAAAGCAAGGGAGACAATAGGATCGCTCACATTTTTTTCATTACAACGCTGGCTTGTAACTGTAAATGCACTTATTGTTTTGAGGATAAAGATGTTGACGGCAAATCAGCAAAGGGTGATTTCGAATGGTTTGAAAGCTTCTCTGAAAAATTTTTAAAGAAAAGCGGATCATCCAATCTGTTGGTTGATTTTTTCGGCGGCGAACCGTTGTTGTTATGGCCGAAAATCAAGAAAGTGATGATTGGTCTGATAAAATTGCACAAATCAGCTGGCGCAAACATCTATTTCCGGTTTTACACCAACGGCACGATTTTAAATGATGAGATGCTCCGTTTTTTTAGATCACATAAAGAAAATATCAAGGATTTGCAGATTACATTGGATGGGCCGAAAAGAGTTCATGATCAGAGAAGGCCGTTAAAAACCGGCGACAGTTCATTCGACGCCATAACAAAAAATATCAGCTTGCTGTATGAAAACAGGATTCCGGTTCAATTGCGAGTCAATATCGATAACGACAACGCGCCATCGATACCAAGGTTGTTGAAAGAATTGAAAAAATACCGATGGCACAAGATGATTCCGATAAGTTTTTATCCCGTGCAATCGTTAGGCGAATCTTGTCGGGGGTATGGTCACTTTTTTGCCGTTGCTGATATATCTGCCGCTCTGACGAAAATGTGGGCTATCGCCGTCAAAGAAGGACTTAACATCAATCTTAAGCCTTTTATCAAATTCATCTATTGTTCGTCTTTTAACAAAAATTCAATCGTAGTAGATTATCAGAGGAAGGCTTATAAGTGTGCGATATTGCATCAACAGGATCATGCTATGGGTGAGATTACTGCCGACGGAGAATTAAAAATTATCGACAAGAAGAAATTAAATCAATGGTTATGCCGAGATTCTTTATCCATCAACGGCTGCAAGAAATGCAAGTTGTTGCCGACCTGCGCTTCAGGTTGCGGTGGAAGCGCGTTCAATAAATTCGGAACCTGGAACATAAACAATTGCTCAGGGAATAAACAGATTTTTATGGAGCGGCTCAAAATTTATATCAAACAAAAACATCTGCTTTCTAACAGTGCCTAGGTTGGGGTTTTTTGATCAAATAATTTAAATTGATAAGCCCACATTATTTTACATTAATTACAAAATGAAAAAATCATACCAAGAGTATAAAACGCAAGAAATAGAATCTAAGTGGCAGAAAAAATGGGTGGAAGACAGGATCTATCAAAAATACGAAGGAAATAAGAAGTGTTACATTTTGGATATGTTTCCTTATCCTTCCGGCTCCGGTTTGCATGTCGGGCATTTGAAGGGGTATATCGCCACCGACATCATTTCAAGATTCAAAAGGCTGCAGGGCTATAAGGTATTACATCCGATGGGTTGGGATGCTTTCGGCTTGCCGGCGGAAAATTATGCGCTGAAGAATAAAATCCATCCGAAAATTTCAGTTGCCGAAAACATCAAGGTTTTCCGCGGGCAGCTTGATAAGATGGGCTTCAGTTATGATTGGGAAAGAGAAATCAATACGACCAACCCAAGCTTTTACAGGTGGACACAATGGATATTTTTGCAGATGTTTAAACGCGGCTTGGCTTTTGAATCGAACGAGCCGGTAAACTGGTGCCCTTCATGCAAGACGGTTCTGGCCAACGAGGATCTGGAGAACGGCCTGTGCGAACGCTGCGGTTCGCGGATTATCCAGAAAAGAATCAGGCAATGGGTATTGAAAATAACCGATTACGCGGATCGTCTGCTGTATGATCTGGAAGACAAGGATTTTGATTGGGAAGAAATAATCAAAGAGCAGCAGCGGAGCTGGATCGGCCGCTCCGAGGGCGTGGAATTTAAAATGAAAGTAGACCGATCCGAAGAAAGCATTGGCGTCTATACCACCCGTATCGATACTGTTTTCGGCATAACCTATCTGGTAGTTTCGCCCGAGCATCCGATTGTCGAAAAACTGCGCGACAAGATAATAAACCTGAAAGAGGTTGAAGAATATCTGGAAAAAGCAAAATATAAAACCGAATTTGAAAGAGAAAATTTGCAGAAAATAAAAACCGGCGTCAGGCTGGAGGGAATCCAGGCGATAAATCCACTCAATGATGAAAAAGTTCCGGTTTTTGTCGGGGATTATGTTCTTGCTTCATATGGAACCGGAGCGATCATGGCGGTACCGGCTCACGATCAGCGGGATTTTGATTTTGCCACCGCCCATAAATTACCGATCAAACAAGTGGTTACGGATCCGGTTAATCAGGCAAGCGTGGAAACAGGCGCGTATGAACCGGATGGCGTGCTGATGAATTCAGCGGAATATGACGGTCTTGATTCTCAGGAGGCGCGGGTGAAAATAGCCGCGCGGATGAAGGAAGGTGGCCTCGGGGAAATAAAAGTGAATTACAAAATGCGGGATTGGGTATTCTCCAGACAGCGATATTGGGGGGAGCCGATTCCGGTCGTCCATTGTCAAAAATGCGGGGTGGTCGGAGTACCGGAGAGTGATTTGCCGGTTGAGTTGCCGCAGGTCGAATCATACAAACCGTCTGATTCGGAAGAATCACCGCTCGCAAAAATATCGGATTGGGTGAATGTTCAATGCCCAAAGTGCGGCGGGCCGGCTAAGCGCGAAACAAACACCATGCCTCAATGGGCAGGATCAAGCTGGTATTATTTGCGTTATATCGATCCGGATAATAGTGAAGCTCTGATCGATAAAGATAAAGAAAGAGAGTGGATGCCGGTTGATCTGTATGTTGGCGGAGCGGAACACGCTACGAGGCATTTGCTCTATGCCCGGTTTTGGCATAAATTTTTATTTGATATCGGGGCGGTTTCAACCAGTGAGCCGTTCAAGAAATTGATGCATGTAGGCCTGATTTACGGCGAAGACGGACGGAAGATGAGCAAGCGCTGGGGCAACGTAACCAATCCGAATGAGGTGATTTCACAATTTGGCGTCGACTCACTCCGCGTTTACGAGATGTTTTTAGGACCATTTTCTCAAAACGTCAACTGGAATTCAAGCGGGGTGATCGGCGCAAGACGTTTTTTGGATAGAATTTGGATGCTGCAAACCAAGATTGCGGCAGACGCCGAATCTGACAAAAATACCAAGCTTGAAAAATCCTTGAATCGTCTGATAAAAAAAATAACAGATGATTTATGGAATTTTCGTTTCAATACCTCCATTTCTGCCATGATGATATTCTTGAATGAAACAGATTCGGCAGGATCGATCACCGGATCACAGTTTCGCAGATTGATCATATTACTGTCGGTCTTCGCTCCGCACATCGCTGAAGAATTATGGCAGATTACCGGCAATACCGGTTCCATCCTTTCCGCCGTTTGGCCGGCCTATGAGGAGAAATATCTGGCTTATGATGAAGTATCGATCGCCGTCCAGGTAAATGGCAAGCTTCGCTTCACGGTTAAAATGCCGACTGATTCGACTGAAGAAGAAGTGAGAGAAAAGGTTTTGGCCGATGAGTGCCTGGAGAAGCATCTGAAAGGGAGGGAAATAAAAAGGGTTGTCTATATCAAAAATCGTCTGATTAATTTTGTTGTCTGATGAATGTGTTGATCAACAAAGTATTAAAGAAAATCGATTTAGCGGCGGCAAATCCGTTCCGCTATTTTGGGTACCTACTGAGCCAGCCGGAGATAATCGTTATCGAGCCGACGAATTACTGCAATTCAGCCTGCCTTAAATGTCTCAGAAGGTATGATAAACAAAATCGCGACCTAGGGCTTTTATCTATAGATGATCTGAATAAAATTTTGCTTAAAATTCCGCGAACCGTAAAATTTATCGGCATCAATGGTTTCGGCGAGCCTTTATTGCATCCTCAGTTTTCTAATATTCTGGAAATTATCAGAGCTCATAACGAGAATATTAAGATCGGTTTTCATACGAACGGGATTCTGCTGAACGATAAAATCATAGATGCTTGTCTGCGCAATAAGGTCAGCGACATCGAGATATCGATTGATTCTCATATAGAAGAAAGTTATAAAAAAATGCATTCCGTCGCTTTTTCACTGGAAATCGTAAAAAAGAACATTCAAGAGTTGGTCGAAAAAAGAAATTCCGCTGATTCAAATCTTAAAATCGGTATCGCTTATATCATGCAATTTGAAAACCGAGGGCAGCTGCCGGAATTTATCCGTTGGGCGCACGACTTAGGCGTCGATTTTGTCGGGCCGGTGAAACCGATCAATCCGTTGTACGGATATAAGATGGATCAATGGCCGGATCCTCTGGCGGATATGCAAAAAGAAATAGAATTATCAAAGGAAGTCGCAGCGTCGTTATCTTTCGAAGTACAATTTCCGGTTTTGCTCGAGAAAAAGCCCGGATCGGCAAACATCGATCCGCTGAAAAATTTTTCCTGCTCATTCCCCTATTCTTTGTATCCCATAATCACCTGGGATGGATTTGCGCTGCCATGTGTTTGGATCCAGGATGTGAAATATAATTGCGGCAACTTGTTTCTAGATTCTTTTTCTGAAATTTGGAACGGAAAAAAAATCAGAGAAATCAGGAAAACATTCGCGCGTAATAAATACTTGGAAGCCTGCAGCAATTGTCGTCCGGCTAATTTAAAAAACTCCGATCAATATTAAAATTTAAAACAGATGGGAGATTCATTCTATCTACAATCAAAAAAACTCGGGCTGAGGCCATATGAAAAGAATGATGCCGCGATGATCGCGCGCTGGGTTAATGATCCGGAAGTCAATAAATATTTTGTTCATTTCCTCCCCCTAACCGAAGAAAAGGTCGAAAAAGCCATCGTAAGATTTTCCGAAAGCGAAAAGGAGATAGGTTTCATCATATATGACAGATCGGACAATGTGCCGATCGGTTTGCTTGAGATCAAAGAGATAGACCATATTTCAAAAAAATGTGTTTTAGAGATGGCTATCTGCATCAAGGAATATCACGGCAAGGGATATGGAACAGAAACGATACTATTGGCCGAAAAATATATATTTAAGGATTTAAAATTGAAAAAATGCCGATTTCACACCTGCGCCGAGAACGCCGCGATGATCAGGTTGGCAAAAAAAATGGGCTACAGAGCAGAGGGTGTATTGAAGGATGAGCTATTTATCGGGGGATTGTATTATGATGAAATAATTTTTTCAAAAAATATCATAAAAAACGAAGGCGATCTGACTCATCTGCCCGCCGGTGTTTTAGATATTATCGGTAATACTCCGGTAGTAGAATTCAAAAATATCGAACGGTCAGAAGGCATAAGATTATTCGGCAAACTAGAATTTTTTAACCCATCGGGCAGTGTTAAAGATCGCGCTGCTTTGGAAATAATCGAAGAGGCGATGGATCAGAGACTGATCAATAAAGATTCAACCATTATTGAATGCACAAGTGGAAATTTTGGAATCAGTCTGGCGATGATCTGCGCTATCAAGGGATTGAAATGCATATTGGTCGCTCCCGAAGGAGTCATTCCTTTGGGAAAAAAGAAAATCATCGAAGCTTTGGGTGCCGAATTGATTTATACGCCGATCGTGGGTGATTATGAATTATCGATCCAGAAAGTCATAGAGCTTTCCGGGTCAATTCCGAATGCTTTTATGCCGAATCAATTTGAAAACCAAGCTAACGTCAAGGCCCATGAAAAGACTACGGCGATTGAAATCATAAGAGACTTTGGAGATAGTATAGACGCTGTGGTATTTTCGGTCGGTTCCGGCGGAACGATCACGGGCGTAGGTCGCGTCCTGAAAGATTTCAATGCTGATATAAAAATAGTAGCCGTTGAACCGGAAAATTGTGCTCCTTTATCGGGCGGTAAAATCGGCGTTCACTATATATTGGGAATCGGAGCGGGTTTTATTCCTAAAATTGTTGATCGATCGGTGATTGATGACGTTGAAACGGTAAGTGATGAAGAGGCCGCTGAGTATTGCATGAGGCTTGCCAGATCAGAAGGAATTTTTTGCGGCATATCGGCCGGCGCGGCGTTGTGCGGCGCCCTGAAGTTTGCGAAAAAACAGAAGGGCAAAAAAAATATATTGATCATTATGCCGGACAATGGCGTCAGATATGTCGGCAAGGATGGCTTTTTCATGGATTATTTTGATAAGTATGTAAAGAACAATAAGTCCCGATATTAAAAAAGCAAAATTTTTTTGAAAAGATGAATAATGGAGCATAGCTCCGTTATCCATCTTTTTTATAAATGCAAATGGCTTCGGCTTCCCCCCAACCATTCAAAATATGCACTGACGCCGGCTGCTGAAGTGCTCTTTGTACCTTCGCATTCACAAAGCGTCAAAATGAGGTAGCGCAATTGATTTCGGGGCAGCCTAGCGCGCTAAACGCAAAGTTGCCCTTTTTTTCTTCCCCTTTTTCTTTTATACTTAAATTAATTATGGAAAAAGCTTATAAATATATCGCTAAATATTATGATTTATTGATGCCCGACTCTTGGTATTTTGAGTGGTTTAAATTTGTTGAGGATTTTTTGAGGCTCAAAAAAATTAAACCGGCACTAATAATTGACGCCGGATGCGGAACAGGGCGGCTTACAAATCTGCTTGCTGCTCTCGGACCGATAATCGGATTTGATCGGTCGGCTGATATGCTGCGAATCGCAAGAAAAAAATATCCTCGTATTAATTTTTTAAAAAAATCATTTCTCAATTTTCATTTACCCGCTGAAAAACGAGCCGATCTGATTATCTGTGCTTTTGATTCTCTTAACTATACGAGCGCCGCAACAGAATTGCGGCAAATATTTAAAAATTTTTATAATAATATGCAGGACGGAGGGCACCTGCTATTTGACTTAAACGGAGAAAAAGCGTTTGCCTGGAACAAAAAAATAATCAAAAATTCAAAAATCTTCAAATTTAATAGCACAATCGTCACTTGGAATAATTTTTTTTACCCGAGACGCTGGAAAGTTATTTTTAAAATTCAGGAACGCGTTGGAAAAAAGAAGGCTCCTGTGCGCACTGAACAACATGAGGAATTTTATTATTCGCCTAAAAAAATTATGAACATGCTTTCGCAGGCAGGTTTTGTTGATTTTAGGTTATATAAAGATACTAAGTTCCGCTCTCCAAGCATAAAAAATGAGCGATATTTTTTTGTCGCTCAAAAATAATCAGATTTGATTTTTTGCCACCCCTCTCCGGCAGTAGTTCTGAAAAATTGAAAGGCTGACGATTGTTTCGCCAGCCTGGTCTCGGGTTCAGGGTTTTTTGGAAAAGAGCACTTGCTCCAGCGATAATTGCTCAAAGCTTAAAAAAGAAGTCTTTTATTATTTTTGGTGCCACTCGCCCTGATTATCTTAAAATGTCAGAATTTGCTATTCCCATATACGATAAAAACAGACACCAACTCTGCCAACACATCTCAAGGCAAGAGGAGATAAATTGTTGTGAAGAATTTTGCTTAGAAAAATTAACCGTCAAGAAGGTGTTTGATCAAATTAAACAGAGCGTATGATTAATCCAGAGTTAAAAATTAAACTGGAGTTTATCAGTGGCTTAGCAGAGATTGTTTTAAATGAAATTAAACAATATCCCGGTTTTCGGGTTATCAAGGCTGGAGAAAATTTTATCTATCTAGATTTTGTTGAAGACCTCTCTTTGATCAAAAATCTCAGAAGTGTTTTGCGGGCATATGTTGTAGCTGAAAATTATAAATATAACCCGCTTTACATTGCCAATCACAAATCGATTATCGGAAATATTATTACTATAGTTAGTGAAGGAAATGCTA
>Ga0265296_1005387_pt1 | contig 10537 bp, 4 predicted proteins | sample MunlanPumphouse1_FD_189073 | JGI IMG/M metagenome (GOLD analysis project Ga0265296, IMG submission 189073) | Groundwater microbial communities from a municipal landfill in Southern Ontario, Canada - Pumphouse #1 | ecosystem: Environmental > Aquatic > Deep subsurface > Groundwater | place: Canada...
GGTAGCCCAGACCTATCTCGTGCAGCACAACAAGCGAATGGTGGATGGCTGACTGACCCTTGAAGAAGGTGACGGCATCAGCCACCGTCAGGCCCAGCACGTCGGCAATGGACTTGCCTTCCCACTTGATCTTCAGTGTGTCCTCGTTGTAGCGCGTGCCGTGACACACGGGGCAGGGCGCGTAGACGCTGGGCATGAACAGCAGTTCGATACTGACCATGCCTTCGCCCTCGCAATTCTCGCAACGCCCGCGTGCGACGTTGAATGAAAAACGCCCAGCGTCATAGCCCTTGGCGCGCGCATTTCGCGTAGCGGCGAACAGCTTGCGAATCGGGTCGAACACGCCGGTGTAAGTGGCCAGATTCGACCTTGGGGTGCGGCCGATGGGTTTCTGATCGACCTGGATCAGCCGTTTGATGCTCGCCATGCCGGCGGCAATGCGGCCCTCGGTGGGGGCCGTTTCTTCAGGGGCCTGCAGCGGATGCTCGGCGTCCTCATCAGGTGTGGGCGTGGCCAGGCCCAGTTCCCTGGCGACCAGTTCGACCAGCGCCTGACTGATCAGGCTCGACTTGCCCGAACCCGACAGACCGGTGACCGCAGTCATGACCCCCAGTGGCACATCGACATCGACCCGATCCAGATTGTTGCGGGTGACCGCGCGCAGTTTGAGCCAGCCCGTGGGCGTGCGTCGGTCGCGCGCGTGCGATGCCGAATCGGCGAACAAATAGCGGGCGGTGTGCGAGGCGTCGATCTGGCGCAGGCCTTGCGGGGGACCGCTGTACAGCACGCGGCCGCCCTGCTCGCCCGCATCGGGCCCCACATCCACCAGCCAGTCGGCACGCTTCATCATCGCCAGATCATGCTCGACGACGAAGAGCGAATTGCCGCCGGCCTTCAGTTGCCCCAGCGCATCCATGAGCGCTTCGCCGTCCGCGGGATGCAGGCCCGCCGTAGGTTCATCCAGCACATACACCACCCCGAACAGATTGGATCGGATCTGGGTCGCCAGCCTCAGGCGCTGGAGCTCGCCGGGAGAGAGGGTGGGGGTGCTGCGATCCATCGCAAGGTAGCCCAGGCCGAGCGCGGCCAGGGTATCGATGCGTGTGCAAAGGTCCTGTGCAATGCGCTGCGCGACGATGGCGCGAGCACCATCCAGACGACCATGCGTGCTGAACTCGCCCTGGGCGAGCGGTTGCAGCACCTGCGCCATGGACGCCAGCGGCAAGTGGGTCAGCTCGGCAATGGAGTGCCCTGCGACTTTCACGGCCAGCGCCTCGCGTTTCAGACGGCTGCCGTGGCACTGCGGGCAGAGCGAACCGACCATGAACCGCGAAACACGCTTTTTCATGGCAGCACTTTGTGTGGTCGCGTAAGTGTGGCGCACGTACTTGCGTGCACCCATGAAGGTGCCCTGATAGCTGGGCGCCATCTTCTGTTTAAGTGCGCGCCGGGTCTCCGCTGGGGTGAAACCAGCGTAGACGGGCACTGTGGGCTGTTCTTCGGTAAAGAGAATCCAGTCGCGGTCCTTCTTCGGCAGATCGCGCCATGGGCGGTCCACGTCGTAGCCAAGCGTCACCAGGATGTCGCGCAGATTCTGGCCGTGCCAGGCAGGCGGCCAGGCTGCAATCGCCCGTTCGCGTATCGAGAGCGAGTCGTCAGGCACCATGGAGGCTTCGGTCACGTCGAACAGGCGACCCAGGCCATGACAGGCCGGGCAGGCGCCCTGAACCGTATTGGGTGAGAAGTCCTCGGCGTAGAGCAGGGCCTGGCCGCGAGGGTAGACGCCTGCACGCGAGTACATCATGCGCAGCAGGCTGGACAGGGTGGTGACGCTGCCCACAGACGACCGAACGCTGGTGGCCCCGCGCTGTTGCTGCAACGCGACCGCCGGCGGCAAACCTTCGATGCTGTCGACATCGGGCACCCCGACCTGATCGATCAGTCGCCGCGCATAGGGCGCCACCGATTCGAAGTACCGGCGCTGCGCCTCGGCGTAAAGCGTGCCGAAGGCCAGCGATGACTTGCCTGAGCCCGATACCCCTGAAAACACGACCAGCGCGTTACGCGGCACATCGACATCGACGTTCTTCAGGTTGTGTTCACGCGCGCCCCGCACGCGCACGGCGTGTTCGGACGACAGGGGCGTTTCAGAAGGCGTGGCACGCGCAGCCTTGCGCGTGGTGGAACGGGGAGCGGGCATGACTGAATTCCTGACAGGCCCGCGCCCGGATTACTCGGCGTCCGATGCAGCAGGCGTTTTACGGGGGCGACGGGCGCGCGAAGGCGTCTTGCGGGCCTTGGGCGGCGGTGAGTCGGCATCGGCCGATTCCGCGCTCGAGGGGGTCACCGACACATCTGCTTCGCTTGACGCAGATGGCGTGCCTGCAAGCGGTGCGGATACCGCTTGCGTGGACGTCGGCGCAGCGTTGTCTGACGCACTTGCTTCAGCGGCCCCGGCGGTGTCCTGAGCGGGCGTCGCACGCGGTTTGCGCGTCGTTCGGCCCGCGCGTGCTGCGCGCTTGGCACGGGGTGCCGCCGCCTCGTCGTCGGACTCGGAGGATGCCGGCGTCGTGTTCTCCGGTGCATGCGGATCGAACGCGGTGCGAACGGCAGGTGCAGTGTCGGGCGTCTCCGGATGGCGCTCGATATGCGCAGCGCTCGTGCGTGACGGCGGGACGTCAGGTTGCGACACGTCGGTGTCGGGAATGACGAAGGGTGCGGTAGGCGCCGTGTCGTGGGCCTCGTCGCGAGGGCCGTCCTCGCGGGGCGCATCAGTATCCCGGCGGCGGGACGCACCGCGCGAGCCGCGTTGGCGGCGTCGTGATTCCGACGCCTCACGCGTGTGGCCGCGCTCGCGATCGCTGGCTTCGGGCGTGGTTTGCTCGGCAGAGGCGTCGAAGCTCAGGTTATCGGCCGTGTCTGCCAGGTGGTCGGCTTCGGCTGCGACCGTGCTGCTGTTGCGATACACATAGGCACCAGATTTTTCATCGCGACCGAACGAGAGCAGGCCGCGCGACTGCGCCTCTTCGAGCAAATTGCCGAAGGCGCGAAAGCCGAAATACGATTCGCTGAAATCGGGGCGGCGACGCTTGATCGCTTCTTTCAGGACGGAGGCCCAGATCTTGCCGCTGTCGCCGCGTTCGGCCACCAGCGCATCGAAGGTCTCGGTCGCCAGTTCGACGGCCTGTGTACGCCGTGCTTCCAGATCGTCCTTGTTGCGACGCTTGTCGTCACCCGGCTTGCGTCGTGCCGCCGTGCTTGCGGCGCGTTGGTCGGCCGCACGCTGACTTTCGCGCACGAGATCGTCATAAAAGATGAATTCGTCGCAGTTGGCGATCAGCAGGTCTGATGTCGACTGTTTGACGCCCACACCGATGACCGTCTTGGCGTTCTCCCGCAGCTTGGAGACCAGCGGCGAGAAATCGGAGTCACCACTGATGATGACGAACGTATTGACGTGGGCTTTCGTGTAGCACAGGTCCAGCGCATCGACCACGAGCCGAATGTCGGCCGAGTTCTTGCCAGACTGACGCACATGGGGGATTTCGATCAGCTCGAAGTTCGCCTCGTGCATGGTCGATTTGAACCCCTTGTAGCGGTCCCAGTCGCAATAGGCTTTCTTCACCACAATGCTGCCCTTGAGCAGCAGTCGTTCGAGCACAGGTTTGATGTCGAATTTGTCGTACTGGGCATCGCGCACGCCGAGGGCGACGTTTTCGAAGTCGCAAAACAGCGCCATGCTTAAGTTGTCGGGTGATGAAGCCATAAGTCGAGATTCCGTTCTCTAGAGCAGCGTGAATGTCTGCATTTTGGTGTCGCGCGAGTCCAGGCCGATGAAGACCTGAAATTCGCCCGGCTCCAGGACAAGTTCAGTGGCTGCGTTGTAGAACTGCAGGTCTGCTGGCGTGATGTCGAATGTGACGACTCTGGATTCGCCTGCCTGCAGCATGATTTTCTGGAAATGCTTGAGCTCCTTGACCGGGCGGCTGATCGACGCCACCAGATCGCGGGTGTAGAGCTGAACGGCGGTCTCGCCGGCCCGACTGCCCGTATTGGTCACGGTGATGCTGGCCTTGAGGGTGGCATCGCGCGCCAGGGTGGGCGTGGACAACGAGACTTCGGACAAGGAAAACTGCGTGTAGCTCAAACCATAGCCAAAAGGATAAAGGGGGCCGTTGACCGAATCGAAATAGCGCGACGTGTATTTGTTGGGCTTTTCAGGGTCGAACGGACGGCCGGTGTTCAGATGATTGTAGAAGATCGGCACCTGCCCGACCGAACGCGGGAACGTCATGGGTAACTTGCCTGACGGATTGTAGTCGCCGAACAGCACATCGGCGATGGCGTTGCCGCCCTCGGTGCCTGCGAACCAGGTTTCCAGCATGGCGTCGGCGTTCTCATGCTCCCAGTTCAGGGCGAGCGGTCGACCGTTCATGAGCACGATCACCAGTGGGCGGCCGGTGGCCTTCAGCGCCTGCAACAGCTTGCGCTGGCTATCTGGAATGACAATGTCGGTGCGACTGGACGCTTCGTGGGCCATGCCTTGTGCTTCGCCCACCACGGCCAGCACCACGTCGGCCTGTTTGGCCGTGGTGACCGCCTCGTCGATCATGGCTTGCGGGTCGCGGGTGTCGATCTCCAGGTCAGGCAGGTATTCGTTCAAGTAATGCTGAATGGCGCGGTCGTCCGTCACATTCGCACCACGTGCATACGTGAGGGTGGCCTGCTTGCCCACAGCGTTGACCAGACCCTGGTAGACCGACACGGCCTGGCGAGGCTGAGCGGCGGCCGACCAGCTGCCGATGATGTCGCGCTGGCTCTTGGCCAGAGGGCCAACCACGGCAATGGTGCCCTGTTTGCGCAGGGGCAAGGTTTGTTTCTCGTTCTTGAGCAGCACCAGGCTCTTGCGGGCGACCTCTCGGGCCTGCTGGCGATGCAGACGACTCTCGGCGTTGGTCGCCGCATCGTCCATGACCGGATCGCTGGCCAGGCCCAGACGGCGGTAGCGATCGTGGAACAGGCCCAGGTCGTACTTCAGACGCAGGACATGTCGTGCAGACCGGTCGATCATGCCGATGTCGATCTCGCCGTCCTTGAGCAAGGCGGGCAACTGTTCGCCATAGACGACATCGTTCATGCTCAGATCGACGCCGGCGCGGATGGCCAGTCGACCGGCGTCGCGGGTGTTGCCCGCCACGCCGTGTTTGATGAGCTCCAGAATGGCGCCGTGATCGCTGAACGTGGCGCCCTTGAAGCCCCAGCGGTCGCGCAGCAAATCCTTGAGCAACCAGGGATCGGCCGAGGCGGGCACGCCGTTGATCGAATTCAGGGACACCATCACGCCGCCTGCACCGGCGTCGATCGCCGCCTTGTACGGGGGGAGATAGTCCTGGAACATGCGCTGCGGGCTCATGTCCACGGTGTTGTAGTCGCGTCCGCCTTCGATGGCGCCATAGAGGGCGTAGTGCTTGACTGCCGCCATGATGGTGTCGGGGGCGGTCAGGTCATCCTTCTGGTAGGCGCGCACCATGGCTGCACCCATTTGGGAGACCAGCAGGGTGTCTTCGCCGAACCCTTCGGAGGTGCGGCCCCAGCGAGGGTCGCGGGTGACATCGACCATGGGCGAGAAACTGATGTCCAGTCCGTCGGCAGACGCCTCGACGGCAGCGATGCGCGCGCTCAAGCCGACTGCGTCCAGATCGAAGCTCGATGCCAGGCCCAGGCTGATCGGAAAAGCCGTGCGGTGACCGTGCACCACGTCATAGGCGAACGCCACGGGGATCTGCAGGCGGCTTTGCAGCGATTGATCCTGCAGCAGCCGGATGCCCGGGCGCACGACCGTATTGAAGACGATACCGATCTGACCGGCACGGATATCCGCCATGACCTTTTCGCGGGGGTTCTCGCCGCCTACGCTGATCAGGCGCAACTGGCCGATCTTGTCGGCGACCGTCATGCGGCCCAGCAGGTCATCCAGAAAGGCTTCGCGACTGAGTGTCGTCAGCCGGGCACGTGCGGCGTCTGCGTCGTAAGGCGCGTCTGCGGACGGCGCCATTTGTCCCAATGCCGGTCCTGCCACCAGCGCCACTGCAACGCCCAGCGCACACAACAACCTGTTCATATCCGCAACACCCCAGAGGTCAATCGCGACACTGTACGGCATGCCGGTCGTGCCCGGCTGATTTCAAGCGTGTTTTCCTGCGCCAGGCCGGGTCGGCTATGGCGTGGCCCCAACAGTAGCGCCAGGCGAGGGTGCCGTCAGCGAGGTCGCAGGGATAGCACGAGCACTGTTCATCAGTATTTGCGACCTGCCCATGGATGATTCTTTGCGCCAGTAAAGCGCGACGCCACGTCATGTCAGCCGCGGGTGCGCACTTGGCAGGGAGTGATGCCGAAGCGTTTCCGAAAGGCGGTGGCAAAGTTTGCGGGGCTGGCGTAACCCGCGATGGCCGACGCGCTGGCCACCGATACACCATCGCGTTCCATGGCAATACGTGCACGCATCAGGCGGTGGTCGCGCAAGTAGGCGAACACGGTTTTGCTCCACACCATGCGGAAATGCCGTTGCAAGGTGTTCACGCTCACGCCCGCGTGGCGGGCGATGGCGTCCAGGGAAAGCGCATCGGCCTGACCGCTTTCCAGCAGATCGCGCACGGCGTTCATGCGCTGGCGGTCCGGGTCGCGCAAGGCGGTCGGTGGCAGGCTGCGAATGCCCGGCCGGCGGGTTGGCACCGGTGCGCGCGACAGGCTGTCCAGATGGGCGAAGGCTTCGACCACCAGATCCAGTGCGCGAGACTCCAGATAGAGATGCAGCATGGGAGGAGAAAGCTCGGGCGGTCGCAGCATCTGCTCGACCAGCGTCATGGCCTGGGTGGATACCTGCCAGCTCGAGCAGGCCAGGTGGCGCGTCAGTAATTGGCCAGCCGGGTGATCAATACCTAAACGCTTGAGCATCCATGCCGGGGAGATCGTAATGGACACCGTGCGCTCGCGATCCCCTCGCTGCGAGCGGCGTGAGAAACGTTCGGTATGCAGAATTTGCACCATCGAACAATGCATGCGCGTGGGGCTTTGTGGCCCGAGCACGACACGACGATTGCCGTAGGTCACATCCGATCGACCGCCCACGACATAGGCCAACCTGAGCCCAGGTGCCATCGTGCCGGACAACGCCACGCCCTGCATATCGCGCACGTCCACACGCAGCAGGGACAAGCCTTCGGCAAGCTCCATCGCGTCGAACAACCCATCCAGTCGGGCGCGCATGCCCGGCGCGGTAGACAGGTAGTAACGAGCCGCGCCATGGCTGGACAGGTAGTGCATGTGGTGACCGGGTGCTGCCAGCGGCGCCTGATGGGCAGGATGCGGCGAGAAAGCGTTCATGGGCTGGTCGCAGGACAGTGAGTGCGCAAAGACAATTGGCGATTTGGCAAAAGTGCGTTCTGACAAAGTGCTGACATGATGCCATTTCTCACGTTTAATGACAATCATTCTTAATTGCGTTTACGGAGAACCTGATGCGATCGCCCCTTTTCACGCTGCACTACGCCAGTGCGGCAGTCCTGTTGGCCAGCTCCTGGTCCGCGCTGGCCCAGTCCGCGCCACCGACAGGCCCGGTGGTGCAGGACATGGCAACCGTAGACGTGCTGGGGACAGCCGAAGACGAGATCAAAGAGGCATTGGGCACGTCGATCATCACTGCCGAAGAGATCCAGCGGCGGCCCCCGGTCAATGACCTCTCTGACATCATCCGCCGTGCACCCGGTGTGAACTTGACCGGCAATAGTGCCAGTGGCGCACGGGGTAACAATCGGCAGGTCGATATTCGGGGCATGGGACCGGAGAACACGCTCATTCTGGTCGACGGCAAACCCGTCACCAGTCGCAATGCCGTGCGCTATGGCTGGAACGGCGACCGTGACACGCGCGGCGACACCAACTGGGTGCCACCGGAAGAAGTCGAACGCATCGAAATCATTCGTGGCCCTGCGGCCGCACGGTACGGGTCAGGTGCCATGGGCGGGGTGGTCAACATCATCACCAAGCGTCCGACCGACACACTGTCGGGTTCGATGACCTATTACCTGAACCAGCCCGAAAACAACGATGAGGGGAACACCAACCGTGTGGGTCTGCGCCTCAGCGGTCCGATCACCGACAAGCTCAGCTTCCGCCTGTCGGGCAACTTCAACAAGACCCGCGCCGATGCGCGCGACATCAACGCCGGGCGCGCCGAGACAGGTGCCAATGGCATCGTCTCGACTGCCGGGCGCGAAGGGGTGACGAACAAAGACCTCAAAACCACCTTCATCTACGAGGCCGATGCGCGAAACGCCTTCGATCTGGACCTGGGTTTCAGCCGGCAGGGCAACGACTTCGCTGGCGACACCATGAACAACGCCAACAGCGATTTCTCCGACAGCCTGTATGGCAAGGAGACCAATCGCATGTATCGCGAGAACTTCGCCCTGACGCATCGTGGCACGTACGACTGGGGTACGACGCGTAGTTCGGTGGGCTATGACTACACGCGCAATGCACGTCAGCAGGAAGGCCTGGCGGGCGGGCCGGAAGGGGCGCCGGTGGATCTGGGTTTCGATACCGCACGTCTGCGCAATCTAAGAGCGGCCAGCGAGGTCAGCGTGCCGTTCACACTGGGCGTGAAGCAAGTGGCTACGGTGGGCGTGGAATATTTGCGTGAATCGCTCAACGACCCCAGCGGCACCCGGCAAACCTATGCCAGCGGCAGCATCGGCAACACGGGCCGTAGCGACCGAGATCCCAAGAGCAAGCAGAGCAGCTACGCCATCTTCATGGAAGACAACATGGAGCTGGGTGCGCGCACTATCCTCACGCCCGGGTTGAGATTGGACAACAGCGACGAGTTCGGTTCGAACTGGAGCCCCAGCTTGAATGCCTCGTACAAGGCGACCGACAAGCTGACGTTGAAAGGCGGCATCGCGCGCGCCTACAAGGCTCCGAACCTGTACCAGTCCAACCCCAACTACCTGCTTTTCAGCATGGGTAACGGTTGCCTGGCATCGCAGACCAACTCGCAGGGTTGCTATCTGGTGGGCAACGAAGATCTCTCGCCGGAAACCAGCGTGAACAAGGAAATCGGTTTCGAATACGACACCGGCACGTGGCGCACCAGCGCGGCCTACTTCCGCAACGACTACAAGAACAAGATCGTGGCCGACACCAACGTGCTGTATCGCCTGCCCAATGGCGCGCGGGTGCTGCAGTGGGGCAACAGCGGTCGCGCCGTGGTGCAGGGTTTCGAGGGCAACGTCTTCATTCCCGTCACGCCCACCCTGGACTGGAACACCAACTTCACCTACATGATCGAATCGAAGGACAAGTCCAACGGCGAACCCCTGAGCATCATTCCCAAGTACACCATCAACTCCACACTGGACTGGTTCTATACCGACAAGCTCTCGTTCCAGGCCAACGTCACGTACTACGGCAAACAGGACGCGCCGACGATCAACCTGCGCACGGGTGTGGCCGCAAGCGGCGATGGCCTGCAAAGCGTCAGCCCCTATGCGCTGGTGGGCGTGAGCACCGGTTACGAGGTCAACAAAAACCTGCGCATGCGCGTGGGGATCAGCAATCTGTTCGACAAGCGCCTGTATCGCGAGGGCGGTGCGAGCAGTGCCGGTGCCGCGACCTACAACGAGCCGGGGCGTGCGTATTACGCTACTGTGACGGCTTCTTTCTGATTGCAGGCCAGGCTCGGGCGGATGGCGCACAGGCGGCATGTCTCGCACGTGCGGTCCCGCCCGCTGGGTCTGTCTCGTCCTGTTATGTCCAACACTATTGATGGCTATGTCGGCGATGTGTCGTATGCCCCGCGCTACCACCGGGCGTGTGCACCGTCGTGGCTGCATTTCGTGGCCACCGCACTGGCGCGGCGCGCACCGGATCCTTCGCAACCCTATCGCTGGTGCGAGCTGGGCTGCGGTCCGGCCTATGGCGCCGCCGTTCTGGCGGCGGCCAATCCTCACGCGGTATTTCACGCCATCGACGCCAACGCCGACCATGTGCGGGCAGGGCAAGCGTGGGTCGAGCGTGCCGACCTTCGGAACCTGACGGTCGAGCGGTCCACGTTCGCCGAGCTTGCCGCGCGTGCGAACGATCATGTCGCGCCATTCGATTACATCGTTCTGACCGGGGTTTATGCGTGGGTCTCGCCTGCCAATCAGGCAGCGGTGCGAGATTTCGTGAGCCGATATCTCAAGCCGGGCGGCATCGTTCACGTCGCCTATCCTTGCTTGCCTGGCATGGCGGCGATGATGCCCTTGCGCAACCTGTTCCGCGACTATGCGGCCAGTGCGCGTGGCGATGCATCGGCGCGTGCAGCGCATGCGTTGGTGCAGGTGCGTGCATTGGGGCACGGCGGTGCGGCGTTTTTCGACGCCCATCCTGCCTTGCTGCAAGGGCTCGATGCGGCCGATGCGCACCACCTGGGCGACTTCGCGCATGATTACCTTGCGCAACACTGGCAACCGCAACATGTGGGCGATGTGGTGCG
>Ga0265296_1005388_pt1 | contig 10536 bp, 8 predicted proteins | sample MunlanPumphouse1_FD_189073 | JGI IMG/M metagenome (GOLD analysis project Ga0265296, IMG submission 189073) | Groundwater microbial communities from a municipal landfill in Southern Ontario, Canada - Pumphouse #1 | ecosystem: Environmental > Aquatic > Deep subsurface > Groundwater | place: Canada...
CCATAGAGAGCGCTATGAACTATAGATATTTGAGGAGGAAAGGCGTAACAGTCAGGAAGACCATAGATGTCATTATTGGAACTTTCTGTATCCACCACCAACTAACATTGTTGCATGACGACAGTGATTTCGACTCGATGGTTAAATTCTTAGGCTTGGAGATAATCGACACATAACGAATCAATCCACCGGACACTCGTTCACTCACCCCGGATTCTTCCCGCTTCTGGCCTAAGGACGAGTATGAACCAGACAAGGCTCAGAAGAGTTTCGATAAACAGTTCCTAAGAGACTACCTGCTTTCTGTAAATTGGGATAAGACCTCCCCTCCCCCTGAATTGCCAGAAGATATAATAGAAAAGACCAGAGAGAAGTACTTAGAGGCTTTAAAAAGACTGGTTGTATAAATAGCGATTTTGATTTCAGTAGGACAATGAACTCAGCGAGCTTTGCAAAACTATTTATATTTTAAAAAAGTATCTCTGAGAGCGAATTGCATAGATTTTTTGGGGGACACCTCTTAGCGAGCATAATGTAGAAAATTCACATGTTTGAGCCCGAAGGGCGAGTTTGTGAATTTTAATGAGGCGAGCTTAGACGGGTCAAAAAATAGATGCTGAAGCAAAAAGGGGTACTTTTTCAAAGCTCTCTCAGCATGAAGAATTCTCCTATTTCTGTATATTCTGTATTTTCTACATCCATTCCTTACTATCCAACACATGCCAGTTCGAGTCTGCCCTTCCATCTCTCCTTAAGTATCTCCTTTAGGTATCTATGAGACGGATCTGTGAGGTTTGGATCCTTTTCTACCACTTCAAAGGCCTCCTTTCTTGCCTCCTGAAGCACCTTTATATCTCTAACAATATTTGCCACCCTGAAGTCTGGCAGTCCAGACTGACGTGTCCCCATGAAATCACCCGGTCCTCTTATAGCAAGGTCCTCCTCGGATATCTTAAACCCATCGGCAGTGCTTTCCATTATTCTGAGCCTCCGCCTGGCATCATCTGATTTGCTGTACTGGGCAAGGAGAAGACATAGGGAGGGGAACTCACCTCTACCGATTCTCCCCCGCAATTGATGGAGCTGGGACAATCCAAACCTTTCAGCATGCTCTATCAGCATAACTGATGCATTGGGTATATCAATCCCAACTTCAATCACAGTTGTTGAGACTAAAATATCTATCGTTTTTTCCTTAAACGCCAACATAACATTCTCTTTTTCCTCGTACTTCATCCTTCCATGGAGCAGACCAATATTGCACTTTGGGAAAACGTCTTTCTGAAAGTGCTCGGCCATCTGGGTTGCATCTTTCAAATCCAGCTTTTCAGATTCTTCCACCAGGGGATAAACTACATATGCCTGTCTACCCTTTTCTGTCTCCTTACGTACAATTTCGTACACCTTTTCCCGATCTCTTTCATGGTACAACTTTGTAATTACAGGTCTCCTGCCTGGGGGCATTTCATCAAGTATTGAAACATCCAGATCCCCGTATACAGTCAATGCCAGTGTCCTTGGTATTGGCGTTGCAGTCATTACCAATATATCCGGATTATACCCCTTTCGCTTCAACATCGCCCTCTGTATTACCCCAAACCTGTGCTGTTCATCAATAACTCCAAGCCCCAACTTATTAAACTCAACGGTTTCCTGTATAACAGCATGAGTACCTATAGTAATATCGATACTGCCCTCTTTAATGGCATTAAGAATCTTATCTTTCTGTGTTTTTTTTATACTACTGGTAAGCAGAATTGCTTTTACACCAAATTCTTTGGTCAGATGTTGAATATTAGAGAAGTGCTGTTCAGCCAAAATCTCGGTGGGGGCCATAATACTGACTTGATAACCATTCTCCAGTGCTATTAAGGATGAGATCAACGCCACAATAGTCTTACCACTTCCCACATCTCCCTGAATGAGTCTGTTCATTGGACAAGGACGTCTCATATCCTCTTCAATCTCAGTAACCACCCTTTTTTGCGCATTGGTCAGGCTAAACGGTAAAGACTTTATCAGCCTATCTCTATTCTCTCCGGTAATATCAAAGGCAATCCCTTTCTCAACTGTAACCCCCTTCTTCTTGAGGGCTAATCCTAATTCTAGAAAGAAAAACTCATCAAAGATGATGGTTCTGTAGGCAGGGGACCTGCCAGATACGATATCTGAAAGGTTATGGCCATGTTCTGGAGAGTGTAACTCCCTTATAGCTTCAGAAAGCTCTGTTAGGTTCTGTCGGAGGCATATATATGAAGGTATAGCACTTTGTATAGAATCCGAATACCTATCCACGATGTTTTTCATTATCTTCCTTAGCGTTTTTTGGTACAGTCCTTCAGATTCAGAGTAGACAGGTACAATGCGATTGAAATTGAGAGAATCACTTGTATCTTTAACGACCTCAATATCTGGATGGTGAACCTCTTTTTGAAAGCGATAAACCTTTATTTCCCCAGACAGGATCACCTTTTGCCCTTTTTTAAACATATTTTTAAAGTGACTATGACTATAGACAAACCACTTGGCTGTGATAGTACCACTCTCATCTTCCACAATCATCTCGAAGACTCCTCTTCGATTCTTTTTGTAAGAGGTGGCTCCCAAGGCTATTATCTCCCCCATGACTGTCTCGGTTTTTCCAACCTCAAGTTTTGATATCGGCTTTATACTCCTTCTATCTTCATACTTTCTGGGAAGAAAATAAAGGGCATCTTCAACGGTTTCAATTCCCTTCTTTTTCAAGACACTTGCCAATTTAGGACCAACACCCTTCATAAATTGAATAGGCGTGGACAGCTCTTTCCTCTTCTTTAAGAACTCAGTCAATGGAACTTCTTTTTCTAATGACGGCGGGCACCGGTTATCATCTTTTATTCGTTCAAGTACCCTCAGAGAATCCATAACCCTAATCTTCTTTGAAGAGATATCTAAGGAATCAAAACCTGTAAAGTTTCTTGCCAACCCCTGGATAAAGCTGACCTTCTCTGAGTCTAAAGGCAGGGACAGAGCCTGCCTGGCTAGATTCATAACGTGGATTTCCAAACCCTTAACAATCTCAAGATTGGCAAAGGAGTTCTTTGAAACATAGTCCAGTGGTTTATGTAAGGCTGCAATAATATCCCCAAGTTCTCTCATAGTAAGTTTCTGTTTTTAATTTAGTTTTAATTTCAACTCGTTACACATAAATCTAATTTGCTTCTATCAAAATATTCTAGTCTTGACAAGAAAAAAGGTTTGACATCTTAAGAGGTACAGGCTAATATTTAGAGGCTGTAAATTTACATATATTTAATCATGATAATTATGAAGACAATGGGCGGTCGGGTAATCTTACCCGGCTTTTGTTCTTTTATAATCGTCGGATAAGAAATCTTCCTGTGTTGAGGGATTCCCATAGAATCTGAAAAGGAGTGGAAATTGGGTGAGAAAAACACATACAAAAACGCGGGTGTGGATATTGACGCAGGCAATGAATTTGTAAAAAAGATAGCTCCCCTGGTCAAATCCACATTTAGACCTGAAGTTATGACAGAAATCGGTGGGTTTGGTGGTCTATTTTCATTAAATACAAGAAAGTACAAAAAGCCAATTCTTGTATCCTCTACCGATGGAGTCGGAACCAAGTTAAAAATTGCATTTATGATGGATAAGCACGATACTGTTGGGATCGATTTGGTGGCCATGTGTGTGAATGACATAATAACCTTAGGTGCCGAACCTCTTTTCTTCCTGGATTATATATCTACAAGCAAATTGGTGCTAAATAGAGCTGAAGAGATCATTAAGGGGGTTACCGATGGATGCAAAGAGGCTAACTGTTCCCTGATAGGTGGAGAAACTGCCGAGATACCGTCTTTTTACAAAGATGAAGAATATGATTTAGTAGGTTTTGCATTAGGGGTTGTTGATAATGATAAGATTATCGATGGCTCTGCTATAACCGTGGGGGATAAACTGATAGGAATTGCCTCTAACGGTTTACACAGTAATGGATACTCTCTGGTCAGGAAGATACTATTTGATGATCTTAACCTGGATATAAATGCTAAAGTAGAAGGTATCCAAAGCCCACTCGGTGAAGAACTGCTTAAACCTACAAAGATATATGCAAAGGCTATTCTGAATCTGATAAGGGATTTCAACATCCAGGGGATGTCCCATATTACTGGGGGAGGATTGTTAGAAAACATACCACGGATACTGCCCCAAAGCTGCCAAGCACTGATATATAAAGATTCATGGGAGATTCCTCACATATTCAGGTTTATCAAAGAGAAGGGAAATGTTGACGAATATGAGATGTTTAGAACCTTCAATAATGGTATAGGAATGGTGGTAGTCGTATCCCCCCCTGATGTCGATGAAGTTCTTATAAGGCTAAAAGGTTTGAAAGAAGAAGCATATATTATCGGTGAGATCACCAGGAGAGAACAAGAAGAGCAATCCATTAAATTTCTTTGATGGAAGAAGCCCTTGGTAAAGATATGATTGTTGTCAGCGCCTGCCTGGTAGGAATCAACTGCAGGTATGATAGTTCTAGTAAGACCAAACCTGAGCTTCTTGATCTTTTGGAGAAAAAAAGGGCTGTGCCTGTCTGCCCCGAACAACTGGGTGGGCTTCCCACGCCTAGAACCCCTGCTAAAATCCAAAGTGGGGACGGTTACGATGTCTTGAAGTCCGGAGCCAGGGTTATAGATATAAAGGGCAGAGATGTAACCCCACAGTTTATAAAAGGTGCTATTGAAGCTTTCAATATTGCCATGTTGGTAGGGGCTGATAAAGCAATCTTAAAGGATAAGAGCCCTTCATGTGGTGTTAATTACATCTGGGATGATGATGGTTTAAAAGAAGGAAAAGGGGTACTAACGGCACTTTTAATTAACAATGGAATCGAGGTAACTACTCAGGCACAAAGTGGCAAAGGCACATAGGCACAAAGCAGAGCGGAGCAGGGTCGTTTCGTTGTTTTTTCCTACTTTGTGCCTTTGGTGCTTTGTGCCTACCTGAATAGTTACCAATAGAGTTGTGAGGTCTATAATGGCAAGAGTATGTGAGATATGCGGAAAGGGTCCATCATTTGGTAATAATGTCAGCCATGCCAATAATAAAACCAAAAGGAGATGGTACCCAAATATTCAAAAGGTAAAAGCAGTTAGAAACGGGGCGGCAAAAAGGATTAAAGTCTGTACCCGCTGCATAAGGTCTGGATTTGTCACCAATGTCTAATTAGTTCATGTTCTCAGTCTTTCAACATTGATAACGCCTTTGATGTTTTGCATGGAATTAATTATATTCTGAAGGTGCTTTAGATCACTTACCTCAACCTCAAATATACTCACTGCCTTTTTCTCCTGAGTGGTATGTATCTGTGCATTTATAATATTGGCCTCAGATAAAGCAATAGAGGAGCTCATGGCAGCAAGCAGCCCCTTTTTATCTACACAGACAACCCTGATTCTAACCAGATGCATTGATTTATCTTCTATATCCCATTCCACATCTATAGTTCTCTCAGATACATTATGAAGAATAGTGGGACAGTTAGAGAGGTGAACGGTAACCCCTCTGCCACGAGTAATATATCCGATTATATCATCACCGGGGAGCGGGTTGCAGCACTTTCCAAAGCGCACCATTATATCCTCAACGCCTCGTATCTTAACACCGCCGCCATCTTTTTTGCCTGCCTTCTTGGTAACCTTTTGTAATATTGCCTCCTCTGTAAACTCCGTATCTAATCTCTCTTGCGGTATTATTCTATGTATTATTTGCTTAACAGAAAGCTTTCCATACCCCACCTCAGCCAGCAGGTCGTCCACATCATGGAGACCAAACTCCTCTGCTATTACCTTCAACTCACCCGTCTTTGTAAGCTTTGAAGAGTTGAGTTTGTATTTTTTAAACTCCTTTTCACAGATTTCCAACCCCAGTGAAATACTCTGCTCGCGTTGATTGGTTTTCACCCAATGCCGAATCTTTGCCTTAGCCCTGGATGTCTTAACAATCTTTAACCAGTCAATACTGGGATGTTGATTGGAGGAGGTTATTATCTCCACTGTATCGCCGTTTTTTAACTCGTATTTTAAGGGAACAATCTTGCCATTTACCTTAGCTCCATTACACTGATACCCTACATCGGTATGAATGCTATAGGCAAAATCCAAAGGAGTAGCACCTCGGGGGAACTCCTTTACCTCCCCTTTCGGGGTAAAGACATATACCTCTTCTGGAAAAAGATCAACCCTAACCGATTCTAAAAACTCTCTTGGATCTTTCATGTCCTGTTGCCATTCCAGAAGTTGTCTCAGCCAGGCAAACTCTTTGTCTGTCTTTTCCCCAATGTCCTTCCCCTCTTTATACTTCCAATGGGAGGCTATCCCTTCTTCTGCAATCCTATGCATCTCTCCTGTTCGTATTTGGATTTCGACCCTCTCCCCGTGAGGCCCTATAACTGTGGTATGGAGGGATTGATACATATTGGCTTTCGGCATGGCTACATGGTCTTTGAACCGACCAGGAACAGGTTTCCACAGGGAATGAATAATTCCCAGGGCTTCATAGCATTCCTGAACACTGTCAAGAATGATTCTGAAGGCAATAACGTCATAAACCCGATCAAACTCTATGTTTTGCTTCTTCATCTTCTGATATATACTATAGATATGCTTTAATCTCCCCTCCACATGGTCTTTAAGGTTATACTCTGCCAATCTATTGGAGATAATAGTTTTTACCTCATGTATATAGGCATTCCCCTCTTTCTTCCTTTTTACAACCTTACTCATCAGGTCATAATATACTTCTGGTTCCAGAAACTGTAGGGAAAGATCCTCAAGCTCAGCCCTAACCCAGCCTATACCCAACCTATTTGCCAATGGGGCATAAATATCCAGGGTTTCTTTAGCAATCTCTTTCTGCTTTTTTGGAGAATGGTACTCCAGTGTTCGCATATTATGAAGCCTATCGGCTAATTTTATAAGTATAACCCTTATATCCTTAGCCATTGCTATCAGCATCTTTCGAAAATTTTCAGCCTGCTGTTCTTCATGAGTTCCAAAGGTAATCTTACTGATCTTTGTAACTCCATCAACCAGGGGACTAATCTCTTTACCAAATAACTCTTCAATCTCCTCTAAGGTTGCAAAAGTATCTTCCACAGCATCATGTAACAGCCCAGTAGCAATAGTTGCAACGTCTAACTTGAGATCAGCAAGAATACCTGCTACTTCCAACGGATGGATGAGATAAGGTTCACCTGAGAGCCGAACCTGTCCCTGATGAATCTTGGCAGAGAATACGTACGCCTTTTCAATCAAATCGACATCTGTATCAGGATTATAAGCATGTATTTTGTCTATAATGTCATTTAATCTTATCATATTCTTCTAAAAACTAAAAAAGCCGGGCATATTAAAAATACCCAGCTTTTTATCAGTTTCAAATGTTATATATCTTCATATTTCATCTTCTATCGTTTCCTCAGTTACTTCTGCAACAGAGGCACATGTTTCCCCAAAGAGTATAGACAGGAATAGATACACATAAAACAGAGCTATCGGTAAGATAAGATATTTTACAATGGGAACAAAAAGAAACAGAGCAACAAGTATTATCGCTCCTATGCCGACGAGATAAGAAACGAGATAGCTATCCAATCTTTCTTTCACTTTGTCCAAAATAAATCCAATTTTAAAGGCATCTCCAATCTGTTCTCCCCCTAATACATAGCTGGCAATGGCCATGGGTAAAAAGAACGTAATCACCAATCCAACTGCAAAACCAATAATGAGTAAAAGAGCACCCAGAAAACTGGCAAGCCACCCTTTGGTTATTAAGATTATACCTAAAACGGTGATAAAGCCTGGAATAAAACTATAACACAAGCAAATTACGGCAATGACCAATCCTTTAATAAACAGATCACCCCAGTTTCTCCATTCCGGCATAGTAGCATCTTCCTTCTTCAAGGTGCTCTTAAATACCTGGTAGGCATAACCAATCGAAAGAAAATTTATAATAGGGATTAAATTAAGCACTCCTCCTACAATAAGCTTTTGCAACCACTGCTCATCATTAAATGGAAACTTGATAGCCTTTTCTATATTAGCCATACACAGAACCTCCTTTTGGAAACGCACCACCTATAAAAATAAAAGTTTTGGGGAATTGTCCTTTTTTCGTTCGGGTATCTCAAAATCCTGATCACCTATAGATAATTAAGGGAAAAGGGAATTTTTCAGTGTGAACTAATTAATATATATCTGTAGTTGTTTATAAGACCATAATTGTTACCGTCTGTCAAGGGAAAAGGGGCTAATCCTTTGGAAGTGGGTAGAGTTGCCTATTACGAAAGCCAAAGCACATCCCCACAAAGATTGGATTTACGTGGGCGTGAAGAAAAGACCTCGAATTGCTGCTTCTCTTTCTCTAGCAGTGTGGAATCACCATGTCCGGGGAATACCTGTATATCCCCTGGCAGCACAAAAATCTTGTTGGTTATGAATTCAACTATCTGCTTAAATGCCGATGGCGACGAGGTTTTGCCCGGGCCACCCGGAAATATAGTATCGCCAGATAGCAGATAATTACCAGTCAGAAAGCATATACTCCCAGGTGTGTGTCCAGGGGTATGCAACACCTCGAGCTTTACGTTCCCAAAAGTTACCACATCACCATCATTGAGAAGTATCTCCGGGACTGAAGGCAAATTTGCACTGTCCGCAGGGTGGGCAGCGATTGGAACTTTAAGTTCCGACTTTAACTGGGAAAGAGCACCGAGATGGTCCCAGTGGTCGTGAGTGATTAGTATGTACCTGGGATTTGTCCCCCTCAGCCGTTCCATAACTTTCGTAGCTTCCCCGGGAGCATCCACCAAGACGCTATCTTTGGTCAATTGGCACACTACGATATAAGCGTTCGTGCCAAATGCCCCTAATTCCAGCCTCTCAATTTGTACAATACCATCCTTTGCCACGATTGCCATTTTTGCACCTCCAATTTAAATGTATTTCTCCCTGTCTGTTTACCATTCTTCTTCCTCAATATTTATGAAGATGTCAAGAATTAATTATATTTTTCTAAGCTTAATGCCACGTAAGAGAGGTGTATTTGTTGAATTATTGTGTGCATTCTTCCCTACATTCTTACAACAAGGAACGTCATCTTTTGGATAAATATTTTGCCAATTTGGTTGGGCAAGGTTTAGATTGATCCGCATAAGACGCGGAATTTCAGTTTTCGGTCAGTATAACCCGCCTTTGTTGCGGCTATGATAATAGCGATATGCCTATAAATATTAGATCGTTGTGTCTTTTGAAATAATTTATCAAGGCGTATTATGCGGATCAGCATAAAAACCTCTGCAATGACCTCAAAGTCCATCAAAGGGGCTGCAAACATCAGCCGGTCCGCGGTTGAGGACATGGGTATAGGTCATCGTCGTTTTGACGTCATTATGGCCAAGTAGTTCCTGTACCGTTCGGATATCATAACCGTCTTCGAGCAAATGAATGGCAAACTAATGCGTATATGTAATGCATCAAAAAAAACGCATGAGAATTTTGATGGGCCTGTCGAAATACGGACTTAAAAGACCACATTACCCCTGGTTTGTCAATGAACTTTAGTGGGAATTTAGTGGTTTACCTGAAATTCTGGTTTTATAATCGCAACCATCACCCATAACCGTGATTTAGGGCACTGCTTCCCCCTTTAAATAACAGCACAGGGCTCTTGCAGTGAAGTCGAAGAAGAAAACTTTTCTCAAATACCTGGAAATTTTTTCCGCTTTATCGGCTTAATTAGTCCGTCCTGAAAAAATGAAAGATTTCCTTTGGAGCGAACATGAGCAGGATTATTAAATCGTTTACCGTTCACCGTTAAACCGTGAACAGTGAACCGTGAACCGTTTTTAAAATGCCTGAAGCGAGTCATAGATGGGTTAAAAAACCTGCACTAGAGAGCGGAAAATGGGATTTTTCAGTGTGAACTAATTAGAATATGAATAATAACAATATTGAATTACAATTAAACCATTTAGAATACTTAGATATTATGAATTCTTTCTCCTGCTCTTTTGCTCACGGCACAATAAATGCAATCTTTAAAAAAAATAAGGACGGGGAGAAGCAAAAAATCGTTCAGGATATTAACTAGCGATTTAGTGCCGACTGATATTGAAAATAAACAAGGGGGTATACGGAATTAAAATAAGGCGTTACGTGCAGGTAGAAGGAAAAAATAAGGGTCGCAGCAGTGCGGGCTTGGAGGCTCACCATCATAAGGATACTGAAGAAGGCGCACTACAGACTTCAATAACAGAGGAACTTCAGGATATTGAGGCCGGGTTGGGCAGATTGTCGGAGCAGACCGCAAAATCGAAGAAGGAACCAGGGACCTCGTATCCCTATGATTCTTTTTCTGACGTTAATTTGACCAATGAAGAGGAATTTGACGACCAGATGAATGATATAATGGATACTTCGAGTTGGGCGATTCCATGGTCTGACCTTATGATGACCATGTTCATTCTTT
>Ga0265296_1005389_pt1 | contig 10533 bp, 11 predicted proteins | sample MunlanPumphouse1_FD_189073 | JGI IMG/M metagenome (GOLD analysis project Ga0265296, IMG submission 189073) | Groundwater microbial communities from a municipal landfill in Southern Ontario, Canada - Pumphouse #1 | ecosystem: Environmental > Aquatic > Deep subsurface > Groundwater | place...
TTCAACTGCGCACGGCGGCCTCCCGACCAGGCCAAAGCACAAATCCCCATAGCTCAGTCCCAGAACCCACGCGGGTTCCTGCATGAGAGGCTTTCGTACGCTGAAGCGCCCGAAACCCTTCACCATAGCGCCCGAAACCCTTCACCATCTCGGCCGTACCTTGTGTCCGGTGGGTTTCCTGAAAGCCGTCATAGCGCCGTTACGAAGAATGGTTCGATGGAAAGAGCGACAGGCCCTAATCCGGCATCGTTGCGATGTTTCGACAATGGCGAATTAGGCCATTGCCAACCGCGCCGATTCCCGGCGCCGGTGCAGCAGGATGCCGACTGGGATACATGCCGCGATCAGCCCGGCCATGTAGACCCCGCTCATCGGTTCGGCGGCGATGAAGGCGATCAGCAGGCCAAGATCGAGCAGACATACCAAGGCGGGCAGGACCGGATAGCCAATGGAACGGAACGGGCGTGGAAGATCGGGTTGCCGAAGGCGGAGCGCGAACAGCGACGCTTCGTAAAGAAAGAAGGCGAAAATTGCCAGGGCTGCGGTCAACTTGAACAGAAAGGCGAAGGCTCCGGTAAAGATCAGGGGCACCGCGACGGCAGCGGTAATGGCCAACGCAATATTGGGCGTTCCGCCCTGGTTGACCTTCGTAGCCACGGGCAGGAACAGGCCATCCCTTGCCAACCCGTACAATATGCGCGCCGAGCACATGACGATCGCGTTGATTGCGACGACGACGATCACGATCGCGAGCAGCGCCACCAGCACCCCGCCCGACCGGCCAAAGGCGTTTTCGATGACCAGCGCTGCCGGCAGATCGGAGGCGCGCAGTGCGTCCATATCGAGCGCGCGTAGCAGGCCGAAGTTCAGCGTCAGATAGATCGCCGCGACGAGCAGGATCGACATCGCCATGGCGCGGGGAATGTTCGTCCGCGCCTTGCGATCCTCCTCGACGAAATAGATCGGCGCATGCCAGCCCGTGTAGGCGCCATAGATCATTTGATAGGCGGCAATCACGGCGAAGAAGCCGACACCCGGCGCGGCCGCGACCGATGCCTTCGCCATCCGCGCCGTGACCTCGCCGGCCGGGATCGGTTCGGCGAGGAAAGCGACCGCGATGACGGCGACGATCAATCCGACCTTGACGAAGCTGCCGAAGGTCTGCGCGACCTGTCCTTCGCGGACGCCGCGCCAGTTGAGCGCGATGATCGACAGTGCGAAGGTGGCGGCGACCGGACCGCTGTGTGTCGAGAGGGCTGGAAACAGCGTTCCGAGGAAATTCGCGCAGGCGACCGACAGCGCGGAAATGGCGGCCGTGTTGGACAACCAGTCGGTCCACCCCGCCAGCAGTCCCATCGAATCGCCGAAGGCTTCGCGGACGGGCACATAGGTTCCGCCGGCCCTGGGCAGCGATGTGGCCAATTCGGAAGCGACATTGGCCGACAGCAGCACGTGCAGTCCGCCCAGCGCCCATAGCGCGAGCACCATCCAGGCGACGGGAAGCTGATCGGCGACGAGCCCCGGGGTTCGCATGATCCCCGAGCCGATGACATTGCCCACGCTGACTGCCAGCGCGAATCCGATGCCGAGGCGCATCTGAAGCTGGCCGAGGGTGGGTGCGGGACGTGCGATGCTGGTCATGCGCGCGCGCCTATCTCTAACGATGGATGGGAGGTGGTGGCAGTCAGGGCGCGTCGGATGGCGGGGTCGAACAGCAGCGCCGCCGGTGCGCCGGTGAGCGAGATGGCGGTGTTGGCGAGCCAGAAATTGACCGGCCCCATCCATTCATACGGGCCGCCGATCAGGCCGCCGAGCAATGCGTGGGGGTTGGAAAGCGCGATCGATGCCATCTCAGCGCCCGACTTTTGCAGCAAAGGCGAAGGCGGCGGCGGTCAGGCTGCACAGCGCCATCGCAGTGAACATGGCGGGGATGCCGCCGAGGCTGTCGAGCCAGCCCAGCGAGACGGAGGCTATCGTTCGCCCCAGATTGAGGATCGCCATGAACACCGCGAACTGGGTCGCGGCGACCGCAGGGGTGCACAGCCGCATCGCCAGCGAACCCATTGTGACGTTCCGAAGGAAAGCAAGGGCGGTGAAGAGAAAAATTGCGCTGACGAAAATGATGGAATTTGTCCAATGGTTCTGCACCGCATACATCGCCACGGCACATGCAGAGGTCGTAAGCGCGCATCCGATGAACAGACACCGTGCGCCCCAGCGGCTTGCGGCCGCTCCGAAAAAGAGCACGCACGCAAACCCCGCAGCCAGATTTGCCTGACCACTCCAGGCGCTATAAGTCGCCTTGTCCCAGCCCAGAATGTTGGTCGCGAATAGCGGTGCCAGTCCGAGGAAAATTCCCCACGCCGCCGATGCCGTGAGCAGTGCTGGAACGAGGATCACGGTCTGCCGGGTGAACATCGCTGCGAACAGATTACGGATGATCGGCCAAAAGGCGCCTAGATGGAGATCGAGGTTGCGCTGCGAGGCCATGCCCCTTGTCCATGGCAAGAGGCGTTCATCGGGCCTTTCGCGCACAATCAGCACTAGGAGGAGGATAGCACCGATGATCGCGGCAAGTGCCAGTGCTGCCGCAGGCAGGCCGTGATAGGCAATAAGATAACCGCTGGCGGCGGCTCCGGCAGCGACGCCGATCGCCTGACCGCCGAACATATATCCGTTCACTCGCTCGATCTCGTCGGCGGGCAGGATATCCACGGCCAGCCCGTCGACTGCAACATCTTGAAAGGCTGACGCCAGTCCCATGGCAAAGGCAAAGCCGGCGATCATTCCGATCTGCTGCACGCCAGGGTTCGCAAACGCCATTGCCACAAGTGCCGCGACCAGACCGAACTGACCGACAATGATCCATGGCCGCCTGCGGCCCATCGCCAGAAAGGCATAACGATCCATGATGAAGCCGTAAGCGAGCTTGAACGTCCAGGGCAGGATGATCATCGCCAGCACACCACCGATTGCGGCCGCCGAAGCCCCGCTTTGGGCAAGCCAAGCAGGCAACCCGTAATCGATCAGCCCGAACGGCAAGCCTTGCGCGACATAAAGCAGGAACAGCACGCAGAACCGCAAATTGCGATGCTCGCTCAACGCGAGTGATGCCGGTGCTTTGAACGCAATCGCAACATCAGTCATAGAAAAATCTTTCCTCGACGATCCGCCCGTCGCGGACGGTGAAAATGGCAATTTCTGTGAAGGGCTGCGCGTCGCCGCTCACGGGGTCGGTGATCAGCATGTCGAGGAAAAGCGCGAACTGGTCCCCGGTCACAAAGGGTCCGTCGATGCCCAGCTCATCGATGCGGCCTTCGCCGAACCGGAATTTGGCTTTGCCGCGCGCTGCGTCGATGCCCGTTACAAATGCAGGGGTACCCGTGGGCAGATCCGCTGGCTCAATGCTGGTCACCGCGTCAGCCCAATAGCGCTCCCCTGCCGCCTCGAACTGGCCGAGCCGCAGCATGGCGGTAAAATCGCGCGCAACATCATCGATGGCTGCCACGGACGCCTCCGAAAGGCTTGAGGAGCAGGGTAAGGCGGGCGCAATCTGGGGAGTTTGCTGCCCGCCATGATCCTGGAATAGGTCGCTTATTTCAGAATCAGTTCCTGATATTCGATGCTACCGAGCTGTTCGCGCATCTTGCCGCGTTCCGCGCTGGCCGTACCGGCTGTGCGGTCAGTCTGCGCCAGCATGGCGTTGACCTTTTTGTTGAAGGCTTCCTGCTGCGCGGTCGTCTGATAGTCTTTATATTCGACGATCAGGATCAGGTCGGGTTCGCCGGCACGGGCGTTGTTGGTCGCAAGAACATGATAGTCCACGACAATGCCTTCAGCCTTGCCCAACTCCTGAATCTTCTTCCAGCTGGTGGCGAGCCAGTCCATATAATTTTCGAATTGGCCAGGCAGCACATCGATGCGGCCTGCATTCCAAACCGTGCCGGGCTTGTAGCTCGATTCCTGCGCCATGGCGGGCGTGGCCTGCGCGGCGGCGATCAGCATCGCGGCCCCCGCAACGAATGTTTTCATCATCATCTTCATCGTCTCTTCCTCTCAACCTGCCCGCCCGGGTTCGGGCGGGTCTTCACAAAAAGGCTAGGTTGGCACGGCGTCGGCCCGCATGGCCCGGTCGCGCAGCTGATTGCGCAGAAGGAGGATCAGCGCCGACATCAGCAGCGCGATCAGCGAAAAGGCGATCAACGCGAACTGAAAGCTGCCCGTCGCATCCTTGGCCGCACCCCATCCATAGGGAGCGACGAAGGCCCCGATCTGCGAAATGGTGTTGATCGCCGCCGCCCCGACGGCGAGCTCGCGCACGTGCAGCGCTTCGGCCCAGCCCGAAGATGTCAGCATCGGGATGGTGAAACACACGGTCGCAAAGGCGAGATAGGCGATGCACACCAGCAGCGGTGACGGCGACAGGCCCATGACCAGCACCGCCCCGGCGAGCAGGATGCCGCACCAGAAGGCGTTGCCCCAACGGTCACCGTGCCGGTCGGCATGGTTGCCGAAGACAAGGATGGCCGCCGCACCCAAAAGACCGCCGAGCGCGACCAGATAGCCGATCGACTTGGGCTCCAATGGGGTCGCATCATGCAGGATCAGCGGTGCATTGAGGATGACCGTCGTGATGACCCCAATCAACAGAAAGCCGATCGCGCCGAGCAGCAGGACGCGCGGATTGCGGAATGCACCCAGCACATTGTGCCGGGCGGGCGCGCCGATCCGTGCCTGTTCGCGCGCCAGCGCAGCGTGGATCCACGCCTTTTCCGCTGGCGTGAGCCACGCCACCGTTGCCGGCGCATCGGGCAGAGTGCGCAGCACCACCAGCCCGAACAAAACGGTTGGCAATCCCTGGACGAGGAACAGCCATTGCCAGCCGTGCAGCCCGCCCGTGCCGTCGAGGGCCAGCAGCCATCCCGACATGCCGCCCATCGCCACCGATGCCAGCGGCGCGGCAATGAAGAAACGGCTGACCGCGCGGCTGCGATGGCAGGGCGGAAACCAGCTGGCGAAATAGAAAATGACGCCGGGGTAAAATCCGGCCTCGGCCACCCCCAGCAGGAACCGCAGCGCGTAGAACTGCATCGGCGTCTGGACGAGCATCATCGCGGCGGAGAGCAGCCCCCAGGTGATCATGATCCGCGCGATCCATTTGCGCGCGCCAAAGCGAACGAGCATCAGGTTCGACGGGATTTCGAACAGCGCGTAACCGAGGAAGAACAGGCCGCCGCCGAGCCCGTAGATCGTCGCGCTGAACGCCAGATCCTCGTTCATCTGCGCCGCCGCGAAGCTGACGTTGACGCGGTCCATATAGGCAAAGAGATAGGCGATCAGGATCAGCGGCAGGATGCGCCAGAACGCCTTGCCCATCGCCGAGCGCCCGATCGCCGATACTCGCCCGTGGTCCGCCGCCATGACGTCCTCCCTTGGTGAAGACACAGTTTTCCTGTCGCCAGAACCGGGGTGTCCCGGCCGACGCAACACGCTTTACAATGTCTGCGATACCCGCCGCGGATTATGCGTTTCCGTAGCGTCATCCGTCAATTGCCGGGCCGTCAATAAAGCGTCAATCCGGCGTCAATTCGATAGGGGGGACGGCATTTCCAGGCGATTGCTGGGCGCTGGCAACAGGTCGGGCCAGCCATATTTGTCCCACGCGGCTGCCATGCCGATGCGCTGGGCAAAGGGGATGAATTCGGGATGTTGCCAGATCCGTCGGATGGGATCGACATCAGCCCAGATCGACAGCAGGCACAGCGTGTTTGCGGGCGAGATCGCGTGGCTGACTGCCTCGAACAGCCGTTCGGGATAGCCCATGAAGATCGCGGGCAAGACGATCGAGGCATCGGCCGGATCGTGCAACTGCGTCTGCATCATGTCGAGCATGGCGCAATAGGTCGCGCGGTCCTCGTCGCGGCCGCTGCACACGCCGTTGGCGGCGACTTGCCAATAGGCGTCCATGAAGGCGGGGGGCATCGGCTCTGTCCCGGCCGGCGGGAAGATGACCTTGTTGAGCAGCACCCGGGTCTGCTGATATTGCGCGACGGCCAGGTCGTGCTGGCCCGATGCGGCTGTGGCCACGGCAAGCCACATCGACGGAAAGCCCAGATCGACCATCCGATGCCCCGCCTCGATCGCCCCGTCGATGTCGCCCAGATTGAACCGCCCGACCGACCGCAGGTTGAATTTCCGGCCATCGACCGGATCCTGATCGATCGCCGCCTCGACATATTGCATCGCGTCGGCGGTCCGTCCGCAATAGAGCAGGAACGAACCGAGCCGCATGCAGACCGCCGGATTATTCGGTTCGAGCCGATAGCCCTGAAAGGCCAGATCGAGCGCTCCGACGATGTCGTTCTGCGTCCACTGGTGAACCCCGAGCAACGAATAGGCGTAGCCAAGGCCGGGGGCCAGGCCGATCGCGGTGCGTGCGCAGTCGGCCATGCGTTCCGATTCCGCGGCACGATCGAGGCAGGGGGTGTAGACCGCAATCAGCTGATGCGCCTCGGCCAGCGCGACCCAAGCTTCGGCGAATTGCGGGTCGAGCGCCACGGCCTGCTCGAGCAGGTCGACGGCAGTCCCCAGCAGCCCGTCGCCGAACACGCGCGCGCTCAATGAGCGGCCTTGCAGGAACAGATCATAGGCCTGTTTGCTGCCGGTCGTGCCGCGCGCCGGCGGGCGCGCCATCGCGATCCCAAGCGCATTGCCGATCGCACTCGTCACGGCCTGGGCGACGGTTGCCTGCAGGGCGAAGATTCCGTCGAGCGAGCCATCATAGCCCTGGGCCCAGCTCTCGAAGCCCGTGGCACCGTCGATCAGGTGGATATGGATGCGCAGCCTTTCGCCCTGCCGCTGGACCGAACCCTCGACGAGGTGGGAAACACGCAAGGCTTTCGCGATTTCGGGCGGGGTCAGCGGTGAATCCCGGAAGTGGAACGAAGAGGTCCGCCCGGCGACCAGCAATTGCGGCACCTGTCCCAGCGTCGTGATAAGCTCCTCGGCGATGCCGTCGGCGAAATAATCGGGGGCGTCGCGCGCGCCGACCGACTGAAAGGGCAGTACCGCGATTCTCGTCCGGCCGCCGCTCGCTGCGGCGACCGAGGCGAGCGGGGTGACCGGGGCGGGTTCCGCTTCGGGCCTTCGAGCAGATGATGCGTCGCGCAGCCGCGCGGACGTCGCGTGATCGCCGGCGCGGTCCAGCGTGGCGAGTCCCGCCTCGACCGCCGCGTGCAGCCGCCGCTCGGCATCGCTGCTGCGCCGCGCAAGCCATTGGTTAAATGCCGTGCCGAAATCCATCTGGTCGAGGATCGGCTTTGTGCCGATGGCATCGATCCGCTCGATCGCCGCGACAAAATCGCCGCTCGCCAGCGCGCCCTCCAGCGCGGCCAGATCGGTCAGCACCGCGCCGGGGTGCAGCGCGACGCTATTGCGCGAGATGTTCAGAATGTCCGGTCCGTGCGGCGCGAGCAGCTTGCCGAGATCGAGCAGGCATTGGCGCAGGCTGGCCTTGGCGTGGGCCTCAAAGCGGCCGGGCCAAAGGAGTTTACTCAGGAAATCGCGCTCGATCGCCTCGTTTCCGACGAGGCATAATATCGCAAGCAACGCCCGCGCGCGGCGGTTGGTAATCGCGATTTCGTGGTGATCGGGGGTGCGGAGTTGGAACGTGCCAAACAACCAAGCGTAGGCCGCCGGTTGGCTCGGACATGAAGCCCCCACCTGTTCCATTGGCCCGTTTGCGCCTCCCCCCCCGCTCAGCAATAGTAGCGCAGGCTCAACCGGCCCGGCAATTGCAATTATTCGCCTCGGCATGCGGCGATGCCGGCGTTTCGCTTGCTGGCGATGATGGCAGTGCGCGCGGACTGGGATGTTCTTGAGGGACGAGTCTTTCGGAACGGAGAATGTCCGCTTCTTACGTTCTCGTTCCGATAGCCGTCATCACCAGCCGGCGAGATTCGCCCATTCAGTGCCCATCTTCGTTTTGTTGGGTGAATTGAGAAATGCCTGAAATCCACCACTTCTGGAGAATGGCGCGCACGGCATGAATATGATGGGAACTCAAATCATTGGGAAATTTCGATGCTGCGAAGTGCGTAGGCGCAACTCGATAATCGCCCGGCGTGGATATTCGCGGGTATTATGGCGGCGAGCCTCAGTGAACATGGTCGTCTCGTCGATCTTGAAGAAGCAATGTGGCGGAAAAAGGCAGGTTGGCCCTGCTAGAAGGATGAAAGACATCTGAAGGAGGGCTGCCGCCCGATCCCCGGCACATGGGCTCATGGTCAAGAGCAGTTTTTATGCAATTTACGACGATTTCCGACCCGCTAGATCCGGCTAAAGGATTTGGCGCAACAATGCCTCACACGGTCCTGAAGGGCAGTGTTCCGCTTCCTGCGGTCACGCGGGCCGATAGCAAGATGATGCACCATCTGGCTGCACTGATGCATAGCCGGGTGAGCGGCAACCGTGGAATGGCGGCGACCATGTTGCCCAACAGCCTTTTTCTCAAGACACCGGAGGTCGTTGTTTATGCAACTGCGGCCCAGGGGCCGCTGCTCCTCAGCGAGATTGAGGTTGTCGCTATCGCAACGGGTCATCCAGTGATCTTACTCCGGCGACCGGCTGACGGATCAACATCCGATCTGACGGCCGATATCGCCCTGTCCGACCACGTCGGCCTCAACTGGTTCCTCGACTACAGATTGTTTCGCGGCTTGGCCGGCGACAGTTGGCTCGTGTCTCTCGGTCGCGAACCATCGATCCATCTGATGCAGCACGGCCTCTTTCTGACCGAGCATCCACCATATGCCGATGAGTGGGACCGTGATGCCGGAATTGATCGGGCGAGCGCACACCTGGCCTCACACCGGATCGGAGGCTGGTCGTGGTGATGAAAAAATTCCCCGCCCCCGGCGATCTCGACTTCGTGCCGGTTCCCGGCGGACACGACCCGAATTTCATCTTTGGCGTCGTGCGCCGTCAGATCAAGGACGGCCCCGTCCGGACCGTCCCAGCTTCGGTCCTCAAGCGGCTTTGTCCCGGTCAAAAGGTCGATGTCACCGGACCATGGCAACCCAGTTGCTATCGCTGGGACATTCTTTTGCCGCCACATGCGAGTGACGAGTTCCTCGACGCCCAACGGTTGTGTGAAAAATATGAAGAGCAGGCGTGCAACAATCTCAAGGACCTCCTTGTGATGATGACGTTTCGCCTGCCGAATCCCGATCGCCTGCATCTCACGTGGGAAGAAATTCGTGCGTTCGCGGTCGAACGATTGTGCCGGGACCGCAACGTTGCCGTGATCGCAGCAATGCACCTCCCCGTCGAGGTCGGCTCGACCAATCCGCCGCATATTCATTTGATGGCTATGGCGCGGGAGCTGCAGTGTTTCGGCTTCGGGCCCTTCGTTCGTCCCTTTGCCGCTGACGCGGGCAAGGCGATGATCGGGGCTGAATGGGCCGACTGGCAGAAACGGCCCCGCGGCAGCGATGCCTTTGCCGACTGAGCGGCGCCTGTAATGCGGTGCTCTGGCATATAGGCCGGCACCCATCCCCTAAAAAGTAAGAGCAGCAGCTTTTGGCTGGAACAAATTGATGAAAGCAGCGGCTTCCCAGCCGAAGCCGCTGCCAGGAACGGACTTAAGATGAAGAAGTATATGACTGCCGAACACAGGGCAGAAGAAGCCGCCACCGTGCGGATCGCGAACATAGTCGCTCACATCGCGGGCCTGGATCTCGATACCAGGATCCCAATCCTGCCTCCCGAGTTCTCACAATATTTGATCGCTTCGGACGCGCAGGTGCTCATCGTGCCTGCTACCGTCGCGAACGGAAACGGCCGCTCGATGGTCGAGAAGGCTATGCGCATGGCGAAGTGCGATGCAGTAATGGTGCACATCATTCCGGGTGGCAACGGGTCGCGTGGTATCATGTTCACGATTGCGCGCGACGGGCGCGTGCCCGTCTGGTTCCCCGAATACTCCTCGCGCGTCGTCGATGGAGGGTTCTTTTTCATGCCAGTCGCCAATCCCCTTGGCCCGCTTTTCAAGCTGACGAACAAAGGACTGATGTCGTCATCGGACTTCGACGGACTGCACTTCGATGGGTACTGAATACACCAGAACCGCGCTGCTCGCAGTTGGCCTGCGTGCGTTCTTTCGGTTGGCGCAAGAATGGCGACTGACCGAAGCCGAGCAGCTTATCCTGCTCGACTCTGCTTCGACTTCTGAACTGTCAAATTGGCGAAACGGCGAAATTAGCTCGGCGACCAACGATATGCTCGAACGTATTTCCTATCTGCTCGGAATCTACAGGGCGATCCACACCCTACTGCCCTATCTGGTTCGAGCGACCGCGTGGATCAGGACGATCAACATGGCACCGATGTTTAGCGGGAAAAGTGCACTAGGTCACATACCCATAAACAGGATTCCCCTGGAGGGAGATTTCTGATTCAGTCTTCCGGTGAAGGGAGACTGGGCATGGCGCGGTTTGATTTGACGGATTTCGAGTGGTCGGTGATCGAGCCATT
>Ga0265296_1005390_pt1 | contig 10533 bp, 11 predicted proteins | sample MunlanPumphouse1_FD_189073 | JGI IMG/M metagenome (GOLD analysis project Ga0265296, IMG submission 189073) | Groundwater microbial communities from a municipal landfill in Southern Ontario, Canada - Pumphouse #1 | ecosystem: Environmental > Aquatic > Deep subsurface > Groundwater | place...
CGGGAAGGTGGCGTTTTGGGAGATGTCGCGCCTACGGTATTGGAAATTATGGGCATTAAACAGCCGACAGAAATGACTGGCAAAAGCTTAATTATATAATTATTTAGATAATGGCAGAAAAAAAAACAAAAGGACCGACAGCTTTGATTATATTGGATGGTTGGGGTGTTGCTCCGCCGAGCCAAGGCAATGCCGTTACCTTGGCGAAAACTCCGTTTTTTAATAAACTAACGGCCAGTTGTCCGACATTTACTCTTCAGGCTTCGGGCGAGGCGGTTGGTTTGCCGTGGGGTGTAATGGGTAATTCCGAAGTCGGACATTTAAATATCGGCGCTGGCAAAATTATTTATCAAGATCTGCCCAGGATCAATCGCTTAATCGTCAATGGAGATTTTTTTAAAAACGAAGCCATCTTAAAGGCCATTAAGCACGCCGAAGAAAATAAATCTAATATTCATTTGATGGGTTTAGTTTCTCGAGGCAATGTCCACTCTTCTTTGGATCACCTTTTTTCTTTAATAGATTGCGCCAGCCAACATAAATTTGATAGAATTTTTATCCATGCTTTTTTAGATGGTCGTGATGCGCCTAAAGATTCCGCCAAAGTTTTTGTCTTCGAGCTGGAAGAAAAATTAAAATTTTATAAGCGCGGTAAGATAGCCAGCCTTTCTGGGCGTTATTACGCGATGGATCGGGATAATCATTGGGAAAGGATTGAGAAAGTTTATCGTTTAATGACGACAGGCAAGGGCAAGCCTTCTAAAAACGTCTTAGAGGCGATCAAATCTTCATATCAAAGCAATGTTTTTGATGAAGAATTTGAGCCAACTGTTATTTTAGGTTCCGACGGTTCGCTCTTGTCGACGGTTCAAGAGAATGATGCAATAATTTATTTTAATTTCCGTCCCGATCGCGCGCGCGAACTTACCAGAGCTTTTGTATTGGATGATTTTTCCGGATTTGATCGCGGTCCGAAAATAAAAAATTTATTTTTTGTTACGATGACAGAATACGAAGAAGGACTGCCAGTGGAAATTATTTCGCCACCAGAAAGAATTATTATGCCGCTAGCAAGAGTAATCAGTGAGGCAGGCTTCAGGCAGCTTCACATAGCGGAAACGGAAAAATACGCACACGTCACTTACTTTATGAATGGTGGATTAGAGAAGCCGTTCGAAAAAGAAGATTGGGTTTTAGTTCCTTCGCCCCGCATCGCCAGTTATGACCAGAAACCGGAAATGTCTGCGCCGACTGTGACGCAAAAAGTAATTGAAGCAATTTCTTCCAATAAGTATGATTTTATTGTTCTTAATTTCGCCAATTTAGACATGGTCGGACATACGGGTAATTTGCAGGCCACTATTAAAGCCACAGAAACAGTTGATAAATTATTGGGAGAAATCATTTTGGCGATTTTAGAAAAAAATGGTAATATAATAATAACGGCTGATCACGGAAACGCCGAAGAATTAGTTAATTTGAGAAACGGGGAGATTGACAAAGAGCATTCTAATAATCCCGTGCCTTTGATAATCGTTGGCCATGATTACGAAATAATACAGGATGGAAATAACGCGCCGGTTGATTTGAGCCTGATGCCGCCTATCGGAGTTTTGGCTGATATCGCTCCAACCATTCTGAAAATTATGGACATTAAGCAATCGCAGGAGATGACCGGCACGCCATTAGTTTAAACAAAAACGCATTTTAAATTTTAAATAGATAATTTAAATCTATGAACATAGAATTTTTTCTTCAAAACATTGAACTGGATACAAAAGTCAAAGCCAAGATTATAGAGCGCGTTAACCGTTTAAAAAAATATAATGCTAAAATTTTTCTCGCTAAACTAGATTTAAGTTTTAATCCCGCGCACAATAAAGAGGAGATTGTCAGATTAGAAGCTTTTTTGCGTTTGCCCAAGAAAGATCTTTATGCCAGTGTAAGAGCCGGAACTTTGAGTGAGGCAGTTGATCGCATAACAACCAAACTACGCAGGCAATTAAGGGAGCTCAAAGACTGGAAAGAAGAGAAAAGAAAAAAAACAAGACAAATGATCCGTCGCAAAAAAGAAGCAGGGATAGAATTTTAAATAAATTTATAGAATGTCAATTTTTTTTAAAATATTTGGTGACCCGAACGAGAGAACAATAAAAAAGATTCTGCCAATTGTTGAAAAAACAAACAACCTAGAGCGGCAATATCAGGATTTATCTTCGGAACAACTTAAACAAGAATCAATTTCTTTGAAACAAAGAGCTCAAGAGGCAAAAAATCTGGAAGATTTGTTGCCAGAAGCTTTTGCATTGGTGCGCGAAGCAGCAAAGCGTACTATTGGTCAAAGACATTTCGATGTCCAACTTATCGGTGGCGTTGTTTTGCATCGCGGAACGATCGCCGAAATGAGAACCGGAGAAGGAAAAACTTTAGCAGCTACTCTACCCGCTTATTTAAATGCTTTGTCCGGCAAAGGCGTTCATATTGTCACTGTGAACGATTATTTGGCGCGTCGTGACGCTGTTTGGATGGGGCAAATTTATCATGCTTTGGGGTTTTCTGTTAGCTGTATTCAGCACGACGAGGCTTTTATTTTTGATCCCAATTATCAAGCCCCGAAAGAAAATTCGGTCAATGAATCAAACCAAGAAAAAAAAGATTTATCTATAGAAAATTCCATTAATGTTTTTATGATCAGAGAGGATCGTTTGAGACCAGTTAATAGGAGAGAAGCTTATCTGGCTGATATTACATATGGAACGAACAATGAGTTTGGTTTTGATTATTTAAGAGACAATATGGTTTATAACCATAAAGAACGGGTACAGCGTTCGCTTCATTATGCGATCATTGATGAAATCGATAGTATTTTAATTGATGAAGCAAGAACGCCTTTAATTATTTCAGCGCCCTCCGAAGACTCAGCTGATACTTATTATCAGCTCGCTCGTTTGGTGAAAAAATTAAACGATCAAGATTATAACATAGATGAGAAAATGCGGTCCGTGGCGCTGTTAGAATTGGGCCAGGAAAAATTAATTGAATGGTTGGGTATAGATCCTTGGTCGGCCAGCAACTTTAGTTTGGTTCATCATGTTGATGCCGCTCTGCGCGCGGAAGCGCTTTTTAAAGAAGACCGCGATTATATTATTGAACGCGGCGAGGTAGTGATTATTGACGAGTTTACGGGGAGAAAAATGCATGGTCGGCGATATTCCGAAGGTTTGCATCAAGCAATTGAAGCCAAGGCTCATACCGAAGGGCACAGTGAAGTGGAGGTTCAACAAGAATCGCGCACTTTAGCTACCATTACTTTTCAAAATTATTTTCGGCTTTATCAAAAATTATCCGGCATGACTGGCACGGCGGCAACCGAAGCAGAAGAGTTCTATAAAATTTATAATTTAGAAGTAATTACCATTCCGACAAATAATAAAATGATTAGACAAGATCTGTCGGATAAGATTTTTAAGACAGAAAAAGCTAAAATGGAAGCGGTAGTTAAAGAATTAAAAACCAGACAGGAAAAAGGCCAGCCGGTTTTGGTTGGCACGATTTCCATTCAAAAGAACGAAGCATTATCCGCCCTCTTGAATCATTACGGAGTTAAACACGAAATTTTAAACGCCAAAAATCATGAGCGTGAAGCGGAAATTATTGCGCAAGCCGGGCGTCGAGGTTCGGTTACTCTGGCAACCAATATGGCCGGTCGAGGCGTGGATATTATTTTAGGAGGTAATCCGCCAGACGCTAAAGAACAGAAGTTGGTTTGTGAATTAGGCGGTTTGTTGGTAATCGGTACAGAGAGGCACGAATCAAGACGTATTGATAATCAATTAAGGGGTCGTTCCGGACGCCAGGGCGATCCTGGTATGAGCCAATTTTTTATTTCTACAGAAGACGACCTGATGAGGATCTTCGGCGGCGACAGGATGAAAGCGATGATGGAACGTTTTTCTTTGCCTGAAGATATGCCGTTGGAAAATCCGTTAATTTCCAAGACGGTTGAGGCGGCGCAGAATAAGGTCGAGGGTTATAACTTCGATTTAAGAAAACACCTACTTGAATATGATGATGTTCTTAATAAACAGCGCGAAGCGATTTATAATCGCCGTCGCCAAATTCTTATTACAAATCACGGGTCGTCAAAAGAGATAATTTTAAAACTTACCCAAGAAGAATTTTCGCGCATTGTAGCCTTCCATACCGTGGGCGACGCTCAAGAAAATTGGAATTTAAAGGAAATTGCCGAAGTGGCTATCAGTATATTCGGGAAAGACTTAAATTTAGCAAACGAATTGGAAGACTTGCGTGAACAAGCCGGAGATCGCGTGGCTGATGTTTATGCCCGCGACCGTTTAATAAAATATTTGACCGAAAAAGCAAAATTGAATTACGAAAAAATTGAAAAATATCTTATTGATTACGGAAAAGAAAATTTGAAAGTCGACGGAGAAGTATTTTTAGCCGGCATTGAGCGTTCCGTAATGTTGCGCAGTATTGATAATTATTGGATTGATTATCTGGAAACCATAGAAAATCTTAAAGCCGGCATCGGGCTGCGGGCTTATGGCCAACACGATCCCTTGGTTGAATATAAAAGAGAAGCGTTTCAAAAATACAATCATTTGCTTCAAGAAATTGACCGCGAAATCGTTTATGGAATTTTCAAAATCGGTTTAACTGGCAATATACTTCAGGCAGAAGAAAAACCAAAAGAAATTATTTTATCCGGGCCGAGCAAAGAAATGTCAAAAGACGGCAGTTTTATTCAAGCCGGCAGTAATATTTCCGCGGTTGAAAAAAATAAACAAAAAGTCGGCCGCAATGATCCCTGTCCGTGCGGTAGCGGAAAAAAATATAAGCGCTGTCACGGTGCGTGAAGGTGCGTGAAGCGCTTGAAATTGGTTCGCTCGTACAAACTGAAAATAAATTTTCAATCGTCCTCGCTGCCAATTATAAAAAGTGTCATGGAAAATAAAATTATGAAATATATAGGATTACTTCTAAAAGAAGGATTGCAAGACGAAACGATTTTGAAGTATCTGACGATAACAAAGACAGAGATATGGGACGCGGAAAACGCTGAAGGAGATCAGCCAAAGCAATGGACGGCAATATACTTTGAGGTTGACGAGGAGAAGGTTGACGAAATTGCTGATCAATTAAGTCAAGTATTGAAACCGAAAGAATGGTATCTGAACATATCAGGAGAGAATACTATTTTTGTGGTATTTCCAAACAAGATATTCAAATATAAAAAGGGAGACACAGCAGAAAAAATTAGATCAGTTGAATACGGGAAAACCATAGGAATACCTGAAAATCAGTTAGATTGGTAAGAGTAATTCCCGTGGACACAAAAATAAGATCAAAAAGTGCCATGATAAATAGAAAAATTTTATGAATATTATACCAAAAGATTCGAGATATATTCCTTTTACCCAACAAATGTGGTGCTGCGCGCCGAGTTGTATTCAAATGGTAATGTATCGCCACGGCATTCCTTTGCAGCCTGCAGAATTAATTGGTTATTATCTTGGTTTAACGGTTCCCAAACAAGATCTGCGTTATTTTTGGCATGGTAGAACCGGCAAAAAATCTTCGGCCGGTTGGGGGACTAAAATTAATCAGAAAAGGTACGCCCCGAATAGCGCCTTCAAAAAATTACACATTCCCCTAAGACTAGAATTTAAGTTAATTGATCAATTTGGGAGTTTCGTTGGTTTCAAAAATTATCTTCTGGAAATTGAGAAGAAAGATAAAGACATGCTTGCGTGTTATGAGGTTAAAGTTCTGGATGGCGGAAAAATTCACGGCGGACATGTTTGCGTAATAGACAGAGTTTATTTAAAACAAGGTAAAATACGCTTAATAGACCCTTCTCGTTTATTTCCCAAATGGAAGATGATAAGCATCAAAAAATTATACGAGGCGATGAAGTTCCACGGCGTAAAAAACGCCGGCGGTTTTTGGGAATTAATACCGACGAAAACACAGCGCTAAATCAGCCATAATTATGAAAAAAGATCGGATACAAAATAATTTATTTATTGAGCTGCACGTTCCGGATTTTAAAAAAGTAAAAAAGTTTTATTCGCGACTCGGATTTAAAATTATATTAGAAGAACCAATTAAAGAATGTTTGGGATATTTGGTGATGCAGAGACAAGGCACAAAAATAAATTTTTATGGAGGCGATAAGCGCGTATATAAACAAAGTTTTTTTAAACATTTTCCGAAGGAAACTAAACGAGGCTATGAAGTGGAAATAACTATCCCGATTAATAATATAAAAAAATATTATAGAAAAGTACTTCCTTCGATAAAAAAATCTTTAACGCAAAAATTAGAGCTCAAGCGTTGGGGCAAAAAAGATTTTCGTCTTGTCGATCCATTCGGTTTTTATCTGCGCTTTACCGAACCGATGGATTGGTCATTGTGTTTTTGCGGCAGCGGGAAGAAATATAAAAAGCGTCACGGAAAATAATTATTATGAAATATGTATTTATAAGCGGAATTCCCGCGGCGGGGAAAAGTTATATAGCAGAAAGGGTAGCGAAAACTATTGGCGTTATGCATATTGATATTGATGAGTGGCGAGAAGAAATGAAAAGCGAGCCAGAGCTTAAATCGTGGGTAGATTTTTTTTGGAACAAGAATGAAGAAGAATATTGGAGAATAACCAGTTGTGAGGAACACTGGGAAAATTTGAAAAAACAATCAGAGGCTTTTTGGCCAACAATTTTAAAAAGAATTAAAAAAATTCAAAAATCAGATAAGCCGGCAATTTTCGAAGGAGTTAATATTTTGCCATATTTAGCACATAGAGATTTTCCTTTTAAAGGAATAGTCCTTTTGGGCAGGTCAGTTGAAGAAATTTTTGAACGGAACAAAAGAAGTCCGCGTTGGGGACAATCCAAAGAATTGCAAAAGATAGAAGCAGAAAAATTTTATAATTGCGAAGGCCCAATGTATAGAAAAGATGCCGAGAAATACAACTTCAAAGTCTTTACCGATCCGATTCAAGCAGAGAAAGAGCTTTTGAGACTTTTGCAATAAAGATAGCAAACACATATAAATTGCGAATTTAAAAAATATCACGCCTTGTAAAAAATAAAAAGCATTATGGAAAATAAAGTATTCATTTTGAGGTTTCGTAAAATCAATAAAGATATTTTTGACGCGATAAAAAATAATCGCAAAAAATTTGAAACCCGCGCCGCTACGAAAAGATATCGGACAATGAAATCGGGCGATCGCGTAGTATTAATATGCGAAAAACACAAATTTAATAAACTAGTTAAAAGGGTTCAACTATTTCCGACAATTGGGGCCATACTTAAACATTATAAGCCAAGCCAAATTAATCCAAAATTAAAAACAGAAAAAGAGCTCAGGGCTATGTATAACAGTTTTCCCGCCTATAAAGAAAAAATAAAGAAATGCGGGCTTCTTGTTTTTGAATTAAAATAAAGGGTATCAAACCCTGTGTTATCCGCGTTCGCTCGGGACAGAAAACACGTTTTCTGTCCCCTCGCTCACTTGATAATAGAATCGACAGAATTTGACCCCGTTAGAGATTTAAAATTGAGCGTTGATATTAGTTTGGTGAGAGCCGTAAGGCGTCTTCGCTCAAATATTCTCTATAAAGAATAGCCTTGATTGAATCTCTAACGGGGTTGACCTTTTTCCCAATTTGTCTATCATAAATTTATTATTTTTTTATCAATCACTTTCGCCCATTGGATTGTAGTTTTGCTTTTCGGGCTTTAAGTTTCAAGTTATAAGCTATGGGTTACGAATTATGAATTAAATCTATGTTTATGTTTATCAAGAAAATAGGGATTGACTTGGGTACGGCCACAACCCTTGTCCATTTACCGGGCAAAGGCGTGGTTATCAATGAGCCATCGGTGGTGGCAATTTCTACTATTGATAAAAGTGTTTTAGCGGTTGGCGATGAAGCCAAAGAAATGATTGGTCGCACCCCGGACACGATTATCGCCTGCAAGCCGATGAAAGATGGCGTGATTGCTGATTATAAAGTTACCGAAGCTATGCTTAGATATTTTATCAACAAAACTTTGGGCGCGATAAGATTTTTCCGTCCAGAAGTTATGGTGGCTGTTCCCGGCGGCATTACTTCAACCGAAAAGCGCGCGGTGATTGATGCGACTATAGCGGCTGGAGCTAAAGCGGCTTATATTATAAAAGAGCCTATTGCTGCGGCTATTGGCGCTAATATTCCCATCGGTTCCGCTTCCGGCCATATGATTGTTGATATGGGTGGCGGTACCAGCGAAATCGCGGTTATTTCTTTGGGTGGCATTGTGGCTTCTACTTCGGTACGCGTAGCCGGAAATAAATTAGACGCGGCCATCGCCGAGCATATTCGTAAAAAATACAATTTGGCCATCGGCGAAAGAACAGCCGAAGATATTAAAATTAAAATCGGTTCGGCGATTTATTTGGATGATAAATTAAGTATGGAAATTCGCGGTCGCGACATGATTAAGGGTTTACCGCGAACCATTACTATAACTTCTGATGATGTTACCGAGGCCATTCAAGAAGAGCTTAACCATATCATCACGGCAGTTAAGACGGTTTTCTTTGAAACTCCGCCTGAACTTTCAGCGGACATCATGGACAAGGGTATGGTTTTGTCCGGTGGCACCGCGCTGTTGCGCGGCATGGATAAATTATTAACGCAAGCTACCGGCGTGCCGGCTTATGTGGCCGAAGAACCGCACTTATGCGTGGTTAAGGGCACGGGCATTGCTTTGGACAATTTGGATTCTTATAAAAAGAGCATTTTAGCGGTTAAATAAAATTAGATATACCGGATATGCAAATCGGCATTGATATCTCGCCAGCGGTAAGACGTTATAAAACCGGCACAGAATGGTATGTTTATAATCTAATTGAAGCTTTGAAAAAAGTGGATTCAACCAACCACTTTTTTTTATTATATTCGCCGACACCCCTATCGGCTGATTCGGCTGAATTGCCGGTCCGTTGGAAAAATAAAGTTTTGTCTTGGCCTTTTAAATATCTTTGGACTCAAATTCGCCTGTCTCTGGAAATGTTATTTAATCCGCCCGACGTTTTGTTCGTTCCGGCTCACGCCATTCCCCTGATTCACCCAAAAAAAGTTATTACCACAATCCACGATTTGGGTTTTGAGAGATTTCCGGAAGCTTATACGAGATGGCAGAGATTTTATTATCGTTTCGCCCATCGTTTCGCCGCCAAACACGCGATTAAAATTATCGTTCCTTCCGAATTTACTAAACGGGAGTTGATTAATCTTTATGGTGTTTCGTCGGAAAAGATTGTCATCATTCCTCTGGGTTATGACTCAAATCTTTTTAAAGTTTATGCCCAAGAGAAAATTCAAGAAATTTCAATGGCTCTTAAAATTTCCGAACCGTATATTTTATATTTTGGACGTTTAACTAAAAAGAAAGGACTGATTAAGTTGATGGACGCCTTCAAGTCTATCAGCGACGAAAATCAAGATTTAAAATTAGTTTTATTGGGCAAGCCAGATTTTGGTTATCAAGAAATAAAACAGCGCATTGCTTCTCATAAATTGGAAAATAAAATTATAGAATTGGGTTGGGTTGAAGAAGACAAGATGCCCTTTATTATTGGCGGCGCCAGATTGTGTTTAATGCCGAGTTTGTATGAAGGATTCGGCTTGCCTGTTTTAGAAGCCATGGCTTGCGGTTCGCCGATCATTATTAGCGCGAATGAAGCTCTTGTCGAAGTTGGCGGCGAAGCCGCTTTAATGGTTAAAAATGATTCGGTCGAAGCATGGATAGAGGCGATTAAACAAGTTTTGTCTTCGCGCGAGATAAGAGAAGAAATGATTTCGGCTGGATTTATCCAAGCTAAGAATTTTTCTTGGGAGAAGTGTGCCAAGAATACCCTCGCGGTTATAGATGAATTAGCCAAGTAAATTTTGACAAAATGTTATTTGTGGTATAGTTTTATATCAATTAAGAGCCCTTTTTAAAATTCAAAAAACAAAGGAGGAAGAAATGGTTCCCGTAGCTGAATTGGAAGCGATTAAAACCCGCATCCAGGACGAACTTTTGACTAAGCCCGGCGTGACAGGGCTGATGATAGGTGAACGAGAAGAGGAAAATGAAGTCCTGAATCAGAATCCCTGCCTGATTGTTATGATTAGGCAAGATATGGGATTTTATAAGAACATCGGTCTGCTGTGGGATGTCATTGTTTTTATGGAGGAACATAATGTTCCGCTCAATTTTATTGCCATCAAGCCGTGTTCTCCGACAGCCCTTTAAAAATTAAAGGGGTGCACTTAAATGCGCCCCTTTTTGTTTAAAATTTTGCTTGTTAATTGTCGCTGAAAATGTTAAAATAGAATAGTTAACATTATAGCATTGTAACATTTTAACATTATTCCTAAGTTTCACCCCGTTAGAGATTCAGCCAAGATAATTTTTTCAGGCAGTATCTAAGGCGAAGCCGCCTTACGGCTCTCATCAACCCCCCCCAATA
>Ga0265296_1005393_pt1 | contig 10530 bp, 6 predicted proteins | sample MunlanPumphouse1_FD_189073 | JGI IMG/M metagenome (GOLD analysis project Ga0265296, IMG submission 189073) | Groundwater microbial communities from a municipal landfill in Southern Ontario, Canada - Pumphouse #1 | ecosystem: Environmental > Aquatic > Deep subsurface > Groundwater | place: Canada...
ATCGAAGGCACTGTTCTTTTTCCCCTGCAACATGATATTGTTGACAAACTTGGTCACCATCAGGTCGCCAAATTTTGGGTCCGGGACGATGGTTCTCGATTTTGATTTGCCTTTTCTCATGAGTTATATAATAATGTATAATTACTTCTTGGGTCTTTTGGTTCCATACTTTGATCTCCGCTGTTGCCTTCCGTCGACGCCGGAGGTATCAAGTGCACCACGGATGATATGATAACGTACACCGGGGAGGTCTTTTACCCTGCCGCCCCTGATCAGTACGATGCTGTGTTCCTGCAGGTTATGACCTTCACCGGGGATGTAGGAGTTCACTTCCTTGCCGTTGGTCAGACGAACCCTGGCCACCTTACGCATGGCTGAATTCGGTTTCTTCGGCGTGGTGGTGTAAACCCTCACACAGACTCCGCGCCGTTGCGGGCAGGAATCCAATGCCGGAGATTTGCTCTTATCAATCAGTTTAGAACGTCCTTTTCTGACAAGCTGTTGAATCGTTGGCATACGATACTGTTTAATTTATGTTATTCAAAGTTGATCCTTTGTTAATGATCTGGAGATCAAACCAGACCAAACCGTTTTTAAGGAAATTTTCAGGAATATATACAAGGCAGGCTCTTTTTGAGACCAAACAAACCTTTCGATGGTTGTGTCTGGGGCCTATAGTGTCTCACCTTGTCAGGTCCCTAAGTGCTTCTGAACAAGTCAGAAGTACTACCCTTTAAAATCGGGCTGCAAAGGTAAAAATGTTTTTATCAAAAACAAACATATTAAAAATAAATTTCAAATGAAAAATCGTCTATCCCGCCAGTAGGCGGGCAGGCGTCCATAAAATCGTCCATGACCTTGCTTTTCCTTCCCAATTACATTGAATCTTTATCCAGCCATTTCAACATTTAGATTATTAACCTTTAAACCATTGATTATGAAAGCGTTTACCCCCCCCCGCGGGATTTTAGCCATTCTTTTACTGGCTGTTAGTTGCTTATTGTCTTTCCCCATGAAGGCACAAACTATCCAAATCGACAGTCTATTTACTTCAGATGGAGAGATTTTTCCTTTCGAACCAAACGACACCATTTTCGGCTTATCCATCTCAGGCACAGTTACCCTGTTAAGCGACACGAGCCTTGTAAGAGTGATTTTGACTGATAATTCCGGGAATGAGTGGATGGTGTATGAGGCTTATCCGATGATTGTTGAAGATACTTCAATCAATTTCGTTGAGGAATGTGATGAGACTTGCTATATGGAAGGATTATTACCCTCCTCAATATCTGTTCAAATTTATAATGCTGAAATTAGCATTTCATATTTATTATGTAGTACAACTCGACTCGAGAATTTATCATTTTTGCAAAATCAAGCCAAGACGACTAAAGACTTATTGAAAGTTCAGCAAATGAATAATTATATTACATTTAAAGGATGGGATTGGATCGCTGGCATGAATGAATTAGTTAACATGTATTATCATGATAAAGCAAATATCTTTAACAAAAGGTATAATCTTTTAGGCCGTGATTTTTATTCAGGTGGATCCTATTATTCAGTCATGCATGATAATATACCACAGTATAATGATAGGAGCATTATCTCCTCTTTTGATTGGAGAGAAAAGCATAATGCTAATTTAAACGGTTCTCCATATTTTATGGAAGATGGTGAACATTCAGGTAATGGTTGGCTTACAGGACTAAGTTGCCAAGGTTCATGTGGCGCTTGTTCAGCGTTCGCATGTATAGCTTCTTTAGAAGCAGCTATAAATTTATATGCAAATTATCAATTTGATGTCTATGAAAGTGCACGGTTCTCCGAAAGAGATGCCTTTAATTGCAGCCCGTTTTGGAATGGAGAGGTAGGTTGTAATTGCCAAGATGGAAAAATCATTTCAACCATTTTGCAAAAGTTCCAGAATGAAGGTGTGGTTAATGAGGAATGCTATCCAAAACCTGAAGATATGTCAGATTTTTGTGAGGGAACAGGCGAAACTTGTGAATCATTTTCATCTAAATGCCTCAACCCAGATTGGACAGCTCAAATATGTGGATGGAAATATTATAATTTCAATGGTCTAGAAACTCCAACAGAAAGAGCAAATTTTCTTAAAGAACTAATTCTGGAAAATGGTCCGCTAACTATTGATATCCTATTTTATCCAGGTCCATTATCAAAGGCTCATGCTGTATCATTAGTAGGTTTTAAATTTAATGAGGCTACTGGTAAAATTGATTGGGTTTGTAAAAATAGTTGGGGCCCAGGATGGGGCAATAATGGATATATTTATGAACCATTTCATCTTGGAGATGGTGCGCTTGAAAATAAACCTCAAATTGTCGACATGTATGCTTTTAAATATGATCCTTTAACATGCCCAGATCCCCTAACCATAACATCTAAAAATGAACCTTCTTTTGAATTAATACCTCAAGAAAATGATTTTGATAAGGATGGCTATTATAACTGGGGAATCGGTAAAAAACCAAGTAATTACCTTTGCAGTCAGGAAGAAGACAGCAATGATGATTATAACCGCATCGGACCAAGTGATGATAATTATTTCGGTATTCCCGTTCATCCTGAAATGCAAGTCACCTATGGAATTATTAACGGAATTCCTGTTAAAAACGGGGATATTATCAACATTTCAGGCAATAGTTCAGTAGATAATCTTTATACTTTTCAAGTAAGTAATAACGGAAATGCTCAATTAAACTTTCAAAAAGTAAGCATCCCAATCCCACCTCATGCTTATATAGATATTGATTTTCAGAATCATCCCGGTTGGTTCGAATATTATGAAGGCGACTATCTGGATGCGGCTATTTGTATGTTTAGTGACGAAACATTTCAAATTAAACTTAATAGGCTCGCTGAACCTGGAGATTTAGCACATATTCGTATTTATGTTAATGAACCCGATATTGATGATTTCGAATTCACAATGATTTATTATGGCTGCGAAACAACTCCAGGGAGTTACCCTATCGAAAATTTAGTGAGGTGGGATGATCCCTATATGACACAATTACAGGATATAGATATTAAAAGTAATGGAGAGCTTATTGTTACAGGAACAGTATTCTTGAGTTCCCAAGCAGATATAGTTGTTGAACGTGGAGGCAAATTAATTATTGACGGAGGCAAGTTCACGGCAAGCTGTGATAACCTGTGGAATGGGATTCAGGTTTGGGGGTATAGTGATAAAAGCCAGTTTGATCCTGAGTTTCCACCGGGGAAAGTTGAGTTAAGTAGCAATGCGGTCATTGAGAATGCAAGGATTGGAATTGCAACAGTTAAATCGGTGAATGGAGTGGTTGACGAAAACTATGCAGGAGGCAAGCTGCTGTGTAGAGAGGCTACTTTCTTAAATAATATTTATGGAATCAGATTCTATAATTACCGCAATTTCGATCCATATAATCCACCATATAACGAATTGGATTATGCAAGTTATATTTCAAATTCTACTTTCATTACGAATGGACTTTTAGCTGAGGATGGAGCCAGCCCTGTGGCTTTTATCAGAATGGATGATGTCGTTGGTATAAGACTTAGTGGAAATCAATTTATGAATACTTCCGGAGAGGAATACGACTGGAATAGCAGAGGTAATGGAATTGAAAGTTATAATGCAGCGTATTTCATGAATGGGCTTTGTCTGGACGGAAACCCACCTTGTGCTTTATTTAAAAAAAATTATTTCTTTAACTTATGTTACGGGATTAAGGCTCATGGGCAGGGACGGGAGAACAGGTCAGTCACCGTTTTGAGTTCCGACTTTCATTTGAACCAAAAAGGAATGTTTGTCAGTTGCATAAATAATGCCAGCATAAATTCAAATAATTTTACAGTTCCTGAAAAATCAACCGGTAATGAAATTCCGCGATATGGCCTTTATCTTGAAATTTGCAGTGGCTACACTATTGAAGAAAATTCCTTTGAAGGTTGGGGCGATGGCCTGGATGAAAATATAGGAATGTACATTAACACTTCCGGCTCTGAGCCTAACGAAGTTTATAAAAATGATTTCTCGGATCTTGCATATGGAATTGTAGCTTACGGACAGAACAGGAGTGAATCAGGAGAAGGACTATGTCTTTTATGTAATAACTTTGATTTTTGTACGAATGATATTCAGGTCATACCTGAAAAAGATCCATACGGGCGTTGGCTACAGGGCCGAAACCAGGGTATTGCTACATCTCAGCACAATGCAAATTCTTTGACAGCTCCCGCCGGAAATACCTTTACTAAAGTGGAGGATATTCCACAAGCATTCAATTACTTTAATCATGTGGATTGCAATGCCATCACCTACTATTATCATGAGACAAATATTACTAATTATAAAATTATTCCCGATCCAGTATCTATTTATTTAATTAACTCAATTCCTGTTTATTGGGTCGTACGCACGATCGCACTATATACGATATTTGAATCTAAGGATGATGCTTGTCCTTCCAATTTTGGAGGCGGAGGCATCAATCTAAGTGTAGAGAAAAATGTGGTATCTTCAGAAAACGAAATGGTTACTACATATGCTGATAGTATTCAAACCGTCTTAGATGGTGGAGATACTTATACCCTAAATTTAGATGTCATGACAAGTTTCCCTGATGAAGCTTATGAAATAAGGGAACAATTGTTGGATGAATCGCCTTATCTATCAGATACAGTAATGAAGTCAGCTATTTATAAGGAAAATGTCTTACCAAACGCAATGATTAGGGATGTTCTTGTTGCAAATCCACAATCGGCAAAATCTTCAGAGATAATCGATAAAGTAAATGAAAGGAACGATCCCATGTCTGAAGAAATGATGTATGACATATTAGAGGGAAGAAATTTCAAAGGTAATCTTGAAATACTTGAAGATAAATTAGCCTCACATAAGACCACTAAATATGAATCACTTCATAAATTAGAATCTTATTATAAGATTGATACCATTGATTTTCAAGGCTCTCAGGATAGTTTAATTGCTCTTTGGTCCCAGGAAAATGATCCGGAAATATTATACAAACTTGCTTTTCTATATATTTATAACCATGATTCGGCAAGCTGTTTTAATATTTTGAACTCCATTCCGCAGTTATCAAATTTATCTGATGAACAAATGCTTGAATATGATGATTATATTTCCTTTATGGGAATTCTTTGGTCCTTGAAACAGGATGCAAGCAGTTTGGATTCTCTAAAGATCGGGCAATTAACAGAATTATTATCAAGGAATACAAAGATTGCCTATTTGGCTCGTAATGTATTGGTAACTTATGGTCTAATGGATTACACTGAACCAATTTACCTTGCAGATGAATTGAAAACGATGTCTGTCACACCTAATAAGCCCCGAGATTCAAAAAATATTAAATCGAATCTAATTGTATTTCCTAATCCGGCTAAAAATTATATCATCGTGTCGTATGACCTGAAGGAAAGACAAGGAAAATCAAGCATTGGTATTAGTTCAATAGATGGGAAATCATGCTATGAACGATATATAAATGGGGTTAAAAATCAGACAACTATTTCTTTATCCGGATTTTCAGAAGGCGTTTATTGCATCCAATTGAAGAATAATGGAGAAGTGATCGAATCCGTGAAATTTGTGGTTTCTAAATAATTGTTTTAAATGAAACAAAATATTATAATAATACTCTTTATAACACTGATTAATTTCAGTTCATATTCCCAATCCAGGTGGTTACAGCATTATATGGATAATTATAATTCCCCAGGATTGGATCTGGATATTGCGTATGACAATGGCTATCTGTTATCAGGGTGGATAATTCCTAATTATCCACCCTATAGCTGGTTAATCAAAACGGATATGAATGGTGACGTTCTATGGCAGAAGTTTATAGGTTGGGGTGGTAATTCTGTCACAGGCATTTCCAAAATTAGTATGAATGATAAAGGTGAAATATTCCTTTGCGGTGGTGTTATGGAAGATTCAGATTCGAATCCATTGATTATCAAATTAAATGCTTGTGGTGAGAAGATTTGGTGTAGTGAATTGATTACGACCAGTAAAGACGATTTTTTTTTCGATGTGGTGTGTACTTCAGATGGTGGTTGTGCCTCACTTATCTATGGAGCATTTACACCTTTTGTTAACAGAACAGGCATTTTAAAGTTTTCTTCAAATGGTGATTTATTATGGCAGCAATATTATCAAAGTGAAGATCCGGGAGTAGGTGCTCCCACTCTATCAAATTTAATCCTGACACCGGATGAGGGATTTCTCATGACAGGCTCGTGTTACTTTCCTGATCCGGATAATCCGACCCTTGCCTGGCTTCATCCATACTATGTTAAAACGGATTCTTTGGGAAATATTGAATGGGAAACTATAGTGCACCAAGAAACCGGGGATATCGGCGGAGACGCATTCATGTCATTGATTAATCCTTCACAAACATGCTTTTATTCTTGCATTAGCCATTACTATCATTCTGATACACTTTATACTACAAGGCCTGCCATAGTAAAATTAGACTTACAAGGCAATGTTGAAGGAGTTTATGATTTGGTACATGGGAATTATGATCTTGGCAAAATAATGACCTTCGACTTCTTAAATGATTCATTATTGACAGGTAGTGCAAGTTGGGAGAACGAAGAAGATGAACCTCAATCACGGGTCATTGTTTTTGATACTTTAGGATATATAACTGATTCACTCACTCTTATTAATGATCACTTTATGGGATTTACAAAAACAACGTTTAATGATAAAATCCTTATTTTCATAGACGATCATACCTCGGGTCAGTTTGACCCAACACTATTTAAATTAACCCAGGATCTTGAGCAGGACTCTCTCTACACAACTCCTTTTGTTTACGATAGTCTTTGCCCGTACCAGATCGCATCGGATACTATTGTGCCGGATGATTGCGGGGTGATTGTGGGGATTGAGGAGGATGATAAGACTGTAGGACGGTATGACGGTAAGACGGGTGGGTTGGAGATATGGCCGAATCCCTGTCGGGGAATGTTGAATGTTGAATGTTTAATGTTGAATGAGGGAAGGGACTATAAATTAAGTATTTACGATATTTTCGGGAGAGAAGTTGAGGAAATAAAATTCCCGGATAAGCAAGATGAGGTTCAGATCAATGTAGAAGGATATCCGACCGGGATTTACCTGGCGGTAGTTAAGGATGGAAAAAGCTATATAGGTACGGCGAAGTTTGTGGTGGCAAGGTAGTTCCCAGTTCGCAGTTTGCGGTCTGCAATTTTCAAATCCGGTTTGTAATATGGAAAGAACTCCGGAGGAGTTCCATATTTGTAGAAATGGCGGAATCACGATAAATCATTCCCCTCCCGCATAGGTCTACGATTTTCCTTCCATTATTGGCATGGGAGGGGTTAGGGGTAGGGAAAGGCTCCCTTGGAACCCTGGAACCTTTGAATCTACCCTGACCCGGAAATAATATACAAACTCGCATTTTTGTATCTTTATAACCATGATTCATCCAATTGCTTTAACACTTTGGATATGATTCCCCAACAGAATAATCTGTCAATTGAAGATTTGGAAGAATATGATGAGTATTCGGAACTGATTAATCTATTATGGACTTTAAGAAATGGAACGACAGAGCTCGATTCGATTATTGGAGAACATCTGATTGAAATTTCATTAAATGATTCCAAGCCTGGTTCATTAGCACGCAATCTATTAATTGCAAATGACATGATCGATTATTGTGAACCTATTTACTTATCTGATAACCTGAAATCTGCAATTGTCATTCCTGAAAAGATTCCAAATAAAATATCATGTGATCAGCGATTAAAGATTTTTCCAAATCCTGCTAAGGATTACATAATTGTTTCTTATGATCTTTGTGGATTAACTGGGAATTTCCAAATTATAATTTCTTCTCCGGAAGGTAGACCATTATTTCAACAGAAAATTACCGGTGTAAAAAAACAGTACATCATTTCAACGGAAAAGCTTTCATCATCTATCTATTTTATTCAGCTTGCCAATGATAATAATACAATTGAGTCAAAGAGTTTTTTAATATCGAGGTGAAAAATATCTATGAATAAGATAGGAATGATAACTATTATGTTACTTGCGATTATCATCAACGCTGAAAGCCAATCACGATGGGTGAAGCAGTATAATGAAGGACTGAGTGCTCCGGGACATTATATGTCAACTTCTTATGACTGCGGGTATTTATTAACAGGTAGGGTACTTCCAGCTTATAAATACACCTGGTTAATTAAAACTGACGTTAACGGTGAAATTTTATGGGAAAAATTCATAGGAGACTATTATAATACTGTGTCTGTTGACTGCTTTACACAAAATGAAATTGGTGACATATATCTGGGGGGTGGTATTACTCAGGAAGGACAATATGATCCACTTATTATCAAATTGAATGCATGCGGTGAGAAAGAGTGGTGCAGGCAATTATTGACAACCAGTGAAAATGATTTTTATATGGACATCGTGAGTACTCCGGATGGTGGATGTGCGGCATTGATCTTTGGCGCATTTTATCCACAGTATAATTTCAGAACAGGAATTCTACGGTTTTCTTCAGATGGGGATATATTGTGGCAGCAATATTATCAAAGTCCTGATCAAGGTGTTGATAATGAGGAAATATCGAATTTATTACTGTCTCCTGATTCCGGCTTTTTGATGACTGGCTGGTGTTACTATCCTGATCCGGATAATCCATCACTTCTCTGGCTGCATCCATATTATATTAAAACTGATTCACTTGGAAATTGGGAGTGGGAAACCATTGTACACAAAGAAACTGCTGATATGGGAGGTATGGCATGGGAAACCATTGTAAATCCCAGTAAGGAATGTTATTATTCCTGTATAGACCATTATTATACATCGGATACCTTGTACACAAAACTTCCCGCCTTAGTCAAAATTGATCTGTCTGGAAACGTCGTTGATGTCTATGACTTAGTTCATGAGGATTATGATTGGGGCGGACTTCAGTCTGCTGTTTTCATAAATGATACCCTATTGGCTGGAGGCGCCACTTGGTTTTATAATAATGATCCCCCGATATCCCGTGCAGTCATTTTCGATACCCTTGGAAACATAAAAGATTCCCTGGTTTTACTAAATACAGGCTGGCTAAGTAAAACTGCCATAACATATGACGGCAAACTATTGTTTTATAACACAATAGAAGAAAATGGAGATTTTGACACTTACCTTTTCAAGCTAACCCAGGATCTTGAGCAGGACACATTTTACACGACTCCCTTTGTTTACGACAGCCTTTGCCCTTACCAGATTGCATCGGATACCATCGTCCCTGATGATTGCGGGATTATTGTGGGGATTGAGGAAGACGGTAGGACTGTAGGACGGTATGACGGTAAGACAGGTGGGTTGGAGGTGTGGCCGAATCCCTGCCGGGAAATGTTGAATGTTGAATGTTTAATGTTGAATGAGGGAAGGGATTATTCAATTTGTATTTATGATATATTTGGGAGGAAAGTGCAGGAAATCAAAGTTCCGGATAAGCAAGATGAGGTTCAGATCAAAGTGGAAGGATTTCCTCCGGGGATTTACCTGGCGGTGCTGAGAGAAGGATTGTCGATACTAACCAGCACAAAATTCATCATTGCCAGGTGATTTGCCCTATCAGGACTCCGGAGGAGTCAAATATTTATAGAAATGGCCGCATTATAATAATTCCTTTTTTGCCATCAAAGGCACAAAAACACCAAATCCCACGAAGGTCATTTATTTGATAATCAACCTTTGGTGATACTTGGTGCTTTGGCGTCTTGGTGGCAAAATTGATGATTTTACAGAATTTTATTGAATGTCATTATAATTATGGCTTACTTTAGCAAACATAATTGGTTAAACCTCAACGAGGTATTGCGATTTCGCGGGGCGTCTTTTAAGCATCAATACTGGATCGCCTTCGGCGAATTCTGCGTAGCAGATTAAGTATTGTAGACGTGTGATTTTCATATTAAAACAATTCCCCGCAGGGGATCAACAAAAATAAATCGGACAAGAAAAATAAATATTTTTAAATGAAGGAAGAAAAGGCGGCCTTGCTGGTGCTCGACATGCAAAACTATTTCCTCGATCCGGCTTCGCATGCATTTGCCCCTTCTGCTCCTTCTATTTTGCCTAATGTTGAAAAGATAATATTGATGGATTTTTTCCATTGATCAGAACTTCAGAATTAATCAGTTCTGTATATGAAGACTAATGATGTTGCAATCATAGGAGCAGGTCCCGCAGGAATTGCCTGTACCATCCAGCTTTCACGCTATGGGATCATGCCGCTGCTTTTTGAACGCGACATTCCGGGGGGATTACTGAAAAATGCCAACCTGGTTGAGAATTATCCTGGCTTCCCGGGTGGGATTAAGGGAACTAAGCTGATTGAAAAGATGACCCGGCAGCTTGATATGGCTCAGGTCACGGTTATTCATGAAAATGTAACGCTGGTAAGCTGTAAGGAAGATCTCTTCAGGATTAAAACT
>Ga0265296_1005394_pt1 | contig 10530 bp, 8 predicted proteins | sample MunlanPumphouse1_FD_189073 | JGI IMG/M metagenome (GOLD analysis project Ga0265296, IMG submission 189073) | Groundwater microbial communities from a municipal landfill in Southern Ontario, Canada - Pumphouse #1 | ecosystem: Environmental > Aquatic > Deep subsurface > Groundwater | place: Canada...
TAGGGGTTTAGAAGAAGAAAAAGACTTTGCAATCTTAACAAATGAAATAACTAAAGCCACTTTTGGGAAGAATGTCCAAGAATATAAAGAATATAAGAACGTTCCAAAGAAAAATCAAAACCTTAGAGATCATATGACTGACTGGGAACTTATCTTCACCATGCTTGGAGAAAAAGCAACCACGGACATTACCCAAACAAGAGATGATCACACCTTTGATGAATGCAAAGCATCAGCCCAACGAGGCGGAAAGATTGCTTCACATGCACGAAAAGAGTTAGAACAAGAAATAGGAAAAACAATTGTATCTAACCACAACTTTTTAGGACTAACAACAACAAAGAAGAAATTAACTCAAAAATAACTCCTTTCAATTAAAATTAATCTATTAAACCGGTTTTTGCCTCACGGAAACTATAAAAACAAGACCTCTCTTCTCAGCACATGGAAAGTTATAGCAGTTTCCAAGCACAACAAGAAATCTTAGACTATTGGAAAAAAAACAATACCTTCCAAACTCTCCAAACAAGAAATAAAAACAACAAACCTTTTTCCTTTGTAGACGGACCAATCACTGCCAATAACCCCATGGGAGTACACCATGCTTGGGGAAGAACTCTGAAAGACCTTTATCAACGCTACAAAGCAATGCAAGGATACACTGAACGATTCCAAAATGGATTTGACTGCCAAGGACTCTGGCTCGAAGTAGAAACAGAAAAATCATTAGGCTTCAACTCAAAAAAAGATATTGAAAACTATGGTTTAGATAACTTCTCAAAAGCCTGCAGACAACGCGTCGAACAATTCTCAAAAATCCAAACCGATCAATCCATTCTCTTAGGCCAATGGATGAACTGGGGACAAGACTACTTTACTATGAGCGACGATAACATCCAAGCAATCTGGCACTTCCTTAAAATATGCCACGAACAAGGATGGCTCTACAAAGGACAACGTATTCTTCCCTGGTGCATTCGATGCGGAACAAGCTCTTCAAAACACGAAATGAGCGACGAAGGATATGCAGACTTAGTCCACCCCTCTATCTATGTTAAAGCAAAACTTAAAGGAAGAGAACATGAATACTTACTTATCTGGACAACAACAGAATGGACACTTTCAAGCAACATCGCAGCAGCAGTTAATCCAAACATCACTTATGTTCAAGTAAAAAAAGGAAACGAACTTTATTATTTATCTGAAGCAACAGCATCAAAACTCGGAAGCGACGCAATTGTTCTTAAACACTTTAAAGGAGCAGATCTTTTAGGATGGGAATATGAATCGTTTTATCCAGACTTACCCATACAAAAAAACGTCCATCCGAAAGTTGTTCCTTTCGATGAAGTAGGAGATAAAGATGGAACAGGAATAGTACACATTGCACCTAACTGCGGAGACGTAGACTACGAACTTGGCACAAAATTAAAACTCCCTCTCCTCCCAGCAGCACTTGACGAATTTGGAAACTACGTTCAAGGATACTCTTGGCTTACAGGAAAAAACGTTAAACAAGTTAAAAAAGAAATTGTAGAAGAACTAGAAAAAAGAGGAATTCTCTATCGCGTAGAACAATACAAACATCGTTATCCTATCTGCTGGAGATGCAAAGAAGAACTCGTGTTTAGATTAGATAGTTCCTGGTTTATTTCTTGCAATGAACTACGCCCAAAAATGAAACGTGAAGCAGCAAAAGTAGAATGGTATCCCGAACACGTTGGAAAACTCATGCAAGACTGGCTCGACAACATGGAAGACTGGAACATCTCAAGACGAAGATACTGGGGACTACCACTCATGTTTTATGAATGCGACTGCGGAAAACTCACAGTCATCGATTCCTTACAAGAACTCAAACAAAAAGCAATCAACCCTCATGAAGTAGATCAACTACCTGAACTCCACCGACCATGGATTGATACAATTAAAATCAAATGCGACTGCGGCAAAACTATTGAACGAATCAAAGATGTAGGAGACTGCTGGCTTGACGCAGGCATTGTTCCCTTTTCCACTTTAAATTATTTCAAAGATAAAGAATCCTGGAAAAAATGGTTCCCAATCGACCTAGAAATCGAAATGCGCGCACAAGTCCGACTCTGGTTCTATGCACAACTCTTCATGTCTGTTGTCTTAGTAGGAAAAGCTCCTTACAAACGCATCCTCGCTTATGAAGAAGTTAGAGATGAAAAAGGAGAATCCATGCACAAAAGCAAGGGCAACGCAATCTGGTTTGATGAAGCAGTACAAAAAATGGGAGCAGATATTATGCGATGGCAATACTGCAGTCAAAATCCCCACTACAATTTAAACTTTGGATACGGACCAGCAAAAGAAATTCAAAAACATTTACTCATTATCCAAAACCTAGCAACCTATGTTAAACAAACCTGCATTAATCCAGCAAAAGGATACAGCAAAGATCCTGCAAGCCAATGGATCCTATCTAGAAAAGAACACTTAAAGAAAAAAGTCACAGAAGCCTTAGACGATCTTGAATATCACAAAGCAATTGAAGAACTCAAAAACTTCCTCCTCGTAGACTTATCTAAAACTTATGTTCAGTTCATTAGAGAAAAACTAGATGATAAAAAAGTACAAAGAGTTTTGCATGATTCTTACTTTGATGCAATCACACTCCTAGCTCCATTCTTACCCTTTACTACAGAAAAAATTAATTTAGAAATCTATCACAAAGATTCTATCCACTTACAACCCTGGCCAAGAGTTATAAAAAAATTGTTAAATCCTGCTTTAGAAGAATCAATGACGCTCTGTTCTTCCATTCTTCAAAGTTTAATGGCAGCTAGGGACAAAGAACGAATTAATGTACGTTGGCCACTTGCAAAAGCAACGATCCATTTCCATCAAGAACACGCAGCACTAAAAGAAAAAATAGAACAAGTTCTTCCCTTATTACTCAAACAAGCAAATTTAAAAAAAATAGAAGTAACAGTTACAGAAAAAACGCTCGATGAAACAATTAAAGGGAATGGCTTTCCTTACGGATACGTTGTTTTAGAAACAACCCTCACCCCCGAACTAGAACAAGAAGGATTTGCTCGAGAATTAATGAGAAGAATCCAATCCTTAAGAAAAGAAAGCGGATTAGAAAAAAAAGATTCCGTTGAACTTTATTTGAGAACAGAATATGACTTAGGGAATTGGAAAAAAGAAATCAAGAAAAAAGTAGGCGCAGTCAGCATTAAAACTGGAAGCAGAGTCCCAAAAGATACATACGAAAAAAGCATCCAAGAAGACATCAAAGGAAAACAATTTGGCATTTACTTTAGCAAAGTATTAACAGAATAATATCTTGGAAGTAATAACTCCTCAGTAGGAATTTTCTTATTCCCTTTTTAAAGAAGCTTTAAATACTTTTCTTGTCTTCTAGAGCTAACAGACAATGGTAAAAAAAGAACTTAAGATTGTCAACATCGTCGCTTCTACCAGCCTTGAACATGATATTCCTTTAATTAAATTAGCTGAAAAACTCCCTAACACTGAATACAATCCAGAACAATTCCCTGGATTAGTTATGAGGATTCGCGAACCTAAAACCTCTGCACTCATCTTTGGATCAGGAAATGTTGTCTGCACTGGCGCGCGTAGTATGCAAAAACTACGAGAAAGCATTAAACAAATTATTAAGAACGTAGAGAAAATCGGCATTAAAATCACTGTTCAACCTAAAGTCACCGTTCAGAACATGGTCGCATCTGGAAGCATTGGGATGGATCTAAATCTTAATTCTCTAGCAATGGAATTAGAAAACACAGAATACGAACCAGAACAATTCCCCGGCCTTGTCTACAAACTCTCTGGAACACGCGCAACCTTCCTCTTATTCAGCAATGGAAAAATTGTATGTACCGGAACACGAAGCGAACCCAAACTCAGAGAAGCACTAGACCTTTTAATTAAAAACTTACTAGAATTAAAAAAACCAACTCCTTCTAAAAATCCGTAAACTTTTCGAAATCAACCCTACTCTTTACGACCAATCAGAAGAAACTCTTATAAAAACAAAACTCTATTTTCTATAACAACATACTATTTAAGTTATCAAACAAACCCACCACCAATGGATTTAAACGAACAAGTAGACAAATTCAAAGACTACTTAGAAACAAGACAAAAAGAAAAACTTCACGAAATAATCTTACAAGGAAGAAAATCACTCATCCTCGACTTTAAAGACCTTGCCAGAGACGAACCAGAACTCTCCGAAGACCTCCTAGCAAAACCAGAAGACACACTCAAATCAGCAGAATTTGCACTCGACCAAATAGATATGGGCGAAATTGGCACAGACGAAAAAGTAGATGTAGGAAAAATAAGAATAAGACTCACCAATTTACCAGAAACACAAAAAATCAGAATAACAGATATCCGCAGCGTCCACCTCAACAGTTTCATTTGGATGGAAGGCATCATCAGACAAACATCCGACGTTAGGCCACAAGTCACCAAAGCAAAATTCGAATGCGCAGGATGCGGCAACACCTTAAGCATCTTACAAATCGACAGCAAATTCAAAGAACCAACTCGCTGCACCTGCGGATGGAGAGGGAAATTTAGACTCCTTGACAGAGAATTAATTGATGTTCAACATATCAAAATCGAAGAAGCGCCAGAAAATTTAGAAGGAGCAGAACAACCTAAAAAATTGAGTGTTATCTTAAGCGAAGAACTCGTAGAACCAAAAATGGAACGAAGAGTCACACCTGGAACAAAGGTAAGAATCTATGGTGTTATCAAAGAAGTTCCCATTCAATTAAAAGCAGGAGAACAATCAACACGCTACGATATTCTCATTGAAGGAAACAATATCGAAACAGTACAAGAAGATTATTCCGATGTAAAAATAACCGCCGAAGACGAAGCACGCATAAAAGAATTAGCCAGTGATCCAAATGTCTATGAAAAATTTACCAAAGCAATCGCACCAAGTATCTTTGGACATGAACGCATCAAAGAAGCAATGATCTTACAATTAATGGGCGGAGAAAGAAAATTAAAAGTGGATGGAACCTCAACAAGAGGAGATATCCATATGCTGCTTGTGGGCGACCCTGGATGCATTGCAGGAGACTCCCAGGTTGCTCTTTACTATAAAGGCATGGATCAAATTCAACACCTTGGACAAACCCATTTACAACCTATCAAAGAAGTTGTTACAAAAATTAGAAAAGACTCATACGATAAAGGCTACGACTTTGCGACAGTCTTTCACAAATACCCTCAACAACCTGTTCTTAAAGTTATCACTGAAACAGGAAAAGAAATCATCTGCACTTATAATCAACCCCTCCTCACTAAAAACGGATGGGAACGAGCAGATCAACTCTTAGAAGGAACTACCATAAGAGTTATGCCAACAATTCCTAACACCATTAAAAGGTTATGCCCCACAAACTTTTCTAGAATTGAAAGCAAGATGAACAACTTAAAAGTTGCTTCGCTTCCTGAATACTTTGATACACCTTTAGCTTCATTGTGCGGTTACATTCTTGGAGATGGAAATGTTAAAAATAATGGTTACTCTTTAACGTGTTATATCAATGATGAAGAAGTAGATCTTCTTGAACCGCTTACTATTTTCTGGGAAAAAAGCTTTGATGTTGAACCTCGTTACTATGTAAAAAACGAAATCGGCCAACTAAGAGAAATTACCGATCCGAATGGCACAGTTCGACAAATTGTTTCAACCCAGCCCCTCCACCATTTAGAAATAAACAGTAAACAAGTTGCTCAAGCTCTTTCTTTTTTATCTGAAAAAAGAGTTCCTCAGGAAATTTTTAAAAGTCCTAAAGAAGTTATTGCTAAATTTCTCGCATGGCTCTTCGAAGCAGACGGCTGCGACTTTGGTAAGGGCAGAGGAAGGACAGCGATCCAATTAAAATCAAGCAGACCCCAATTACTCAAAGATGTTCAATTGCTCCTTCTCTACTTTGGAATTCATTCGCGCATAGGTACGGATAACCTCTACATCCGAAGAGCTAACGATATGGCTTTATTCATTCAACATATCGGTTTTGTCTCACTAAAAAAAACAACTAAATTGAACGATATCATTCGAGTTATTAATTTGAGAACGCAACGAAGAAAAAAATACCAACGCTGGGAAAAAATTAAAAGCGCAGAACCTTTTGGCGTTATGGATGTTTATGATTTTGAAGTGCCGGTAAGCCATCGATTTGTCGCTAATGGTATTGTTTGTCACAACTCTGGAAAATCGCAGATGCTCCAATTTATCTCAAAAGCAGCACCAAAAGCCAGGTACACAGGAGGACGAGGAGCATCCGGCGCTGGATTAACTGCAACTGTTGTAAAAGATGAATTCATGAGAGGATGGGCGTTAGAAGCAGGAGCAATTGTTTTGGCAAATAAAGGAATTTTAATTGTAGATGAATTAGATAAAATGACGGATGAAGACCGAGCAGCACTGCATGAAGCACTTGAACAACAAAGCTACCATCCTGATTTTGAGATTATGTTTAGTGACGGAACTACTCAAAAGATTGGAAGTTTTGTAGATGCGATCATTGAAAAAAATAAAAAGAATGTTTATGGAAAAAATTGTGAAATTGTTGACACACAAAAATATGAAGTTTTAACTACGGATTTTAATAAAATTTACTCAACCAAAATTAATCGAGTTAGCAGACATAAAGCACCAGATTACTTTATTGAAGTAGAATTTAGCCATGGCAGAAAGGTTACAGTAACGCCAGAACATCCGTTCTTTGTATTTACTCAACGCGTTTATAAAGAAATTGCTGCAGAGAGTCTTAAAAAAGATATGTTAATACCCGCTCCAAAAGAATTCAAATCAGGATCGGCATTAAAACAAGTCAAAGTAAAATCTATTAGAAAAATTAAAAATGAACATATTAAATGGGTGTATGATGTTACAGTTGAACCAACAAGAGCATTCATCAGCGAAGGATTAGTCTTACATAACACAGTAACTATCTCAAAAGCAAACGTACAATCCACTTTAACCGCACAAACATCCATGCTCGCAGCAGCAAATCCTAAACTCGGAAGATTCGATCCTTACAGTCCTATTGCGGCGCAGATTGATTTACCTCCCTCCTTGATTAACAGATTCGATTTAATCTTCACGCTACGAGACATGCCTGACAAAGTAAAAGATGAAAAAATCGCTTTACATGTTTTAGAAACAGCACAGAGAAAAGAAACCTACCAAACAGAAATAACACCAGAATTCTTAAGAAAATATTTAGCTTATGTCAAACAATATATTCATCCTGTTATGACTAAAGCAGCAATCACTGCTATTAAAGATTTTTATGTAGACCTGCGAAACTCAGGAAAAGCAGACGAAGGAGGAGTTAGACCCATCCCCATTTCAGCAAGACAACTTGAAGCACTCATCAGACTAAGCGAAGCCTCTGCAAAAATAAGACTTGATGAAAAAATTACGCGAGAAGACGCCATGCGCGCAATCACCCTTCTAAAAGGCTGCTTAATGGAAGTCGGATTTGATCCAGAAACAGGACAAATTGACATTGACCGAGTATCCGGCGGCATCACCGCATCCACTAGAAATAAAATTATGAACATTAAAGAAATTATTACTGCTTTAGAAGCAAAAGGAATCAGAACCATTCCTATTGACCAAATTGTTGCAGAAGCAGCACTAAAGGGCATAGAAGAAGGTAAAGTTTATGAAACATTAGAACAATTAAAACGATCAGGAGACTTGTTTGAACCAAAAAAAGGATTCATCCAAAAAATCTAAATGGAAACACAACGACAAACAGCTTACAAGATTTGGATCTCTAATCTTCTTAGCGGAACGTACACTCATTCGGCAGGAGAATGGGAACCAAACTATATCCAATCTGATGATAAGAAAATTTCAAGAGTTAATTTAATTGGACATGTCGTTGACAAATTCGTTAAAGCAGAACAAACCTCCACAACATTGTTAATTGATGACGGCACAGAAAAAATACCTATCCGCGCATGGAAAGAAGAAAGCGCATTCTTAGCAGGATTTGAAGTAGGAGATCTCTTACTTGTAATAGCAAAAGTTCGTGATTATAATAATCGAATTTATTTAACACCAGAGATTATTACTAAACTCGACAATCCCCTCTGGGCAAAACTAAGAAACTTAGAACTAAAAAAATTATTAGGAGAGGCAAAAAGTTACGCACGCGACATTATAAGGGAATCAATTCAAACAGAACGAAAAGAAGAAACAAACAACTTAATTATCGAAGAAAAAGTCGTTAATGAACCAGTTAACCAAAGACAATTACTATTAGACTTAATTGAAAAACTAGATACTAATAATGGGGCAGACCAGCACTTAGTTTTACAACAAGCACACATTTCTAGCGAAGACGCAAAAGAACTACTTGACAATTTAATCAAAGAAGGAGAAATATTTGAGATCCATCCGGGTAAATTTAGAACCACATTGTAGAAAGATATATAAACCTCTCTCGAACTAAACATAAAATAGAGGTGCCCATGGTCAAACACAACTTTTCTCCAAAACAAATATTATACATGTTCGCAGCAGTCTCACTAGTCTTCTTTGTTTTCAGCTTTATCGCAAGCTATACTGGAGCATCAGTCTATTATCAAGCTAAAACAACTCCTATTATCAAAGCTCCTAGTTCCGCAGCTCAACTATCCAATCAACCACTCTCTGCAAATAAAATTATTACCTCTCAGATTAATGGACAAACAGGACAAGCTCTTAGAATCGCAAGCAATAACGGTCTTGTTTTCGAAGTAGAAGAAGGCGTCACCTATCAAGGATTATCTGGATTAGGAAACGCTTATGTCTGCGTTAACGCACAGGGAACAATTTACAGAAGTGAGAAGTCCTGCAGATAACCTTCTAAACAGACTTTACAACTAATGTAAACGTCTTTAAATTTTATAAAACCCATTACGCTTTCAAACAAGTACATTATTCCTCTCCGTAAGCGATAGAAGCTCACAATTTTATCTAAAACAACAATATCCTAAATACACAATACCTTAACGAATTAGTACAAATCGATTATTGCAATAATAACAACCTCTCTACGGACAGAGAACCTCAAAAAGAAGATAGATCAGTTATTAATCCTCCACAAATTCTTTGCTGCAAACAAGAATAATTAACTGACTTCCCGCTTTATCCTTTTGCTATTTTGAGGAATTACTCTTTTATTATCTGTCCGCTTCTGCGTATGTAATTTAAACGCACTGTAAAACGTGAATACTTTTCCTAATAGTTCTCTATATCCTTTTTTCTCTATTACTTCACTTATTCCCTCTTCTTCACTCTCGAGATACTTCAAATCTTTTTCTAAAAACCTAATTCTTTCTGCTAATACTACCTTATCCAAATTCAGTGGATACTCTCCATTACTCCACTTTGTTTTAAATTCCTTCTCAAACCCTTCCAACCTATCTTTTAATCCTTCCAATCGAAATATAATTGCTCTCGCTCTTGTCTCTCTTAAATCAATCAAATCCAACTCTTTCTCTAGGACTTTACTCACCCTTCCATCCCTCATCTGCTGAACAATCTTCGCTTCTGCAGCATTCTCCTCTGCCCGAGCCGCTTTTACACCACTCAAGGTTATGCCCACACTTATTACTGCTGCATGCACAACTTGTTTAAGGTTCATACCTCTTTCCTTTTACACAACCTTTAAATAAATTTGGATTAAAACAAACACATGAAAAGTTACAACGACATGCTCGAAGAAGGACTAAAACAACTCCCAGAAAATGCAGTACAAACACAACGATTTGAAATCCTAGCAGTCAAAGGATTCATCCAAGGAAACAAAACTGTCATCACCAACTTTAAAGAAATTGTAGATCTATTTAGACGTGACTTACAACACTTCCTAAAATATTTATTAAAAGAATTAGCAACACCTGGGAACATGGATGGACCAAGACTTATTCTTGGAAGAAAAGTAAATTCTTCTCTTATTAACCAAAAAGTAAAACAATACGCAAGCATCTACGTCCTCTGTTCAACCTGCGGAAAACCAGACACTCAAATTATGAAAAAAGACGATAAAACTTACTTAAAATGCGCTGCATGCGGAAGCCAAAAACAAATCCCCTCTACCTAAATGTACCTCAAAAAACATTCTAACGGAGAACACATTATTATCGGAATATGCGATAGCGACTTAATTGGTCAAGTATTTAGAGAAAATGGATTAAAGCTAGATATTTCTGAAAGCTTTTATAAGGGACAAGAAGTAACTAAAGAAGAAGCAACCCACGCTCTTGAAGAAGGAAGTAATCTCAACTTAGCAGGAAAAGAAACAATCCAACTAGCAATCGACTTAGGACTTGCAACCCAAGATGAAATAAAGACCATTGACGGAATACCTTATCTACTGATCTTCGCACTATGAAAAACGACAAACATTCAGGATACTTTGAAGCAATCTTCCAACTAAGAACTACTAAACCCGAAGTATTAGCTTTCATTACAGAAGAATTAAAAAAACGACCACAGGTTTT
>Ga0265296_1005395_pt1 | contig 10529 bp, 6 predicted proteins | sample MunlanPumphouse1_FD_189073 | JGI IMG/M metagenome (GOLD analysis project Ga0265296, IMG submission 189073) | Groundwater microbial communities from a municipal landfill in Southern Ontario, Canada - Pumphouse #1 | ecosystem: Environmental > Aquatic > Deep subsurface > Groundwater | place: Canada...
CACGGCGGTACGGCAAGACATCGCTCATCAAGAATGTTGTCGGGGAGGCCTTCTCCCATCTGAGTGGGCAGCATCTCGTGCTCTTTTTTGACCTGATGGACGTCCAGAGCCTTGAATCCATTGCCAAGCGATTTCATCATGGAATTTCCTTGGCCCTCGCTCACCGATTTCCCGTCAAAAAGCTTCTGAGTGACGTGAGCGCTTATCTGAAAGGTTTTTCGCTCCAGGTCGATGTTGATCCGGCGACAAATCAACCATCGATTTCGCTGGCAGCAAAGGTGCGAGAGCCGAAGATCGAACTCTCAAACCTGATCGATGCTATCAAGAGGCTTGCGCATCAATACCCCACGATGCTTATTTTGGACGAATTTCACGACATTACTTTTGTCCCCGAAGCGGAGGCCCTCTTTCGCGGTCTGCTCCAAGAATTAGGAGAAACAGCGGTCTTTATCCTGGGATCGAAACGGCATCTGATGACGCTGATGTTCCAGGATGCCCATTCTCCTCTCTTTCACTACGGCGATGAAACGCACCTCGGCCCAATCCCCATCAAAGACTGGATGGCCTACTTTCAAGAACGACTGGCCCCGAGGAAGATCAAGATTGACGAAGGAGCGCTAAACTCGATTCTGACGACCCTTTGTGATGTCCCAAACGCCATCTGCGAGTTCGGTGCATGGTTGGTCGACAATCTGAAATCTGAAACAACCTTGACGGTCGGTCTCCTCAGACTGCAAATGGACCGTTTAGTGGAGAACAAACAGAGTTATGCTTATTTGCTTCAAGGATACACCGAAAAGGAATGTGGGGTAATGAGCGCCCTCGCAAAGCAGCAATTCACTCTTGAACCGCAATCCGAAGCGATCCTGAAAACCATCCACGCCTCAAAATCGAGTGTTGCCAAGATCATCAAAAAACTCATGAACCGTGGCCTTGTCGAGTATGAGACCGACAAAGGCTATCGCCTTTCAGATCCGCTTTTAGGACATTATCTGGCAACGCGGTGACTCGCTCTGATGTGCTTCGGATGGTGAAGCGCAGGGCCCCATAGCCGCAGGACAACAAATCTCTACGACCGTACCAACGACCATCTGACGCTGGATGAAGCGGAATTTTCACTTAGAACCCTGAAGAACATCTCTGAGATACATCCAGACCTTTTTATAAAAAGGAAGAGGCGGCTTTTTTGAATATATCTGTCTATATTCTTCGATTGCCGGCTTTGGCGGTACAATTTTTTTATACAACCAAGCATGTTAATTGGTTAAGGCACGTTGCGGCGGACCAAGCCCCTACAGGCGAATCAATTTTCTTTTCGCTTAAAGATATATCGGGCTTGGCGTCCTTCGGCGCTGCGCCTGCAAGTTCCATCGCCCCACACGCAAGCGCGACAACGCGCTAGATATCATAATACAGCGCGAACTCGAAGGGCACCGGCCTCAAGCGCATCGGCTGCACCTCTTCCTGCATCTTGTAGTCGATCCAGGTGTCTATCACGTCCTGCGTGAATACGTCGCCGCGGAGCAGGAACGCGTGGTCGTTCTCCAGCGCCTTGAGCGCCTCGTCCAGCGATGCCGGCGCGTGGCCGACGTCCTTGAGCTCCTCGGGCGAGAGCTTGTAGATATTCTTGTCCAGCGGCGCGCCCGGATCGATCTTGTTCTGAACGCCGTCCAGGCCTGCCATGAGTATCGACGCGAACGCCAGGTAGCCGTTGCACGACGGATCCGGCGTGCGGAACTCCAGGCGCTTGGACTTGGGGTTCGATGAGTACATCGGGATGCGCACCGCCGCGGAGCGGTTGCGGCTGGAGTACGCGAGGTTGATCGGCGCCTCATAGCCGGGCACGAGCCTTCGGTAGGAATTAGTGGTCGGGTTGCAGAATGCGGAGAGGGCGCGCGCGTGCTTGATGATTCCACCCGCGAAGTAGAGCGCCATTTCCGAGAGCCCGCCGTAGCGGTCGCCAGCAAAGAGCGGCTTGTCGTTCTTCCAGAGCGAGACGTGCACGTGCATGCCGGAGCCGTTGTCCTCGAAGATCGGCTTGGGCATGAAGGTGACGGTCTTATTGTGCCTGCGCGCCACGTTTTTCACGATATATTTGAACCAGAGCAGCTTGTCGCCCGACTCCACCAGAGGCGAGAAGCGCATGTCGATCTCCGCCTGGCCCGCGGTCGCCACCTCATGGTGCTGACATTCGACCTTGATGCCGACCTTTTCCATCTCCATCACCATCTCGGTGCGCAGGTCCTGCTGGCTGTCCGTCGGCGAGACCGGGAAATAGCCCTCCTTGTAGCGGGGCTTGTATCCGAGGTTCTGCTCGCATTCGGAGCCGCTGTTCCAGCGCCCTTCCACGGAATCGATGTGGTAGAAGCCGCCGTTCGGCGTCTGGTCGAACGCGATATGATCGAAGATGAAGAATTCCGCCTCCGGCCCGAAGAAGGCCGTGTCCGCGATGCCCGTCGAGCGCAGATAGCTCTCCGCCTTCTGCGCGATGTGCCTCGGGTCGCGCGAGTACGGCTCCTTGGTGATCGGATCGACGATGTTGCAGATGAACGAGAGCGTATTTTCATGCATGAAGGGATCCATCACAGCGGACTTCGGATCCGCGAGGATGAGCATGTCCGATGCGTGGATCGGCTGCCATCCGCGGATGGATGAGCCGTCGAATCCGAATCCCTCCTCAAACGAGGATTCGTCGAGCTCGGAGACGGGCACCGAGAAGTGCTGCCATACGCCCGGGAAATCCACGAATTTGAAGTCCACCATCTTTGCTTTGTTCTGCTCCGCCATACTCAATGCCTTTGCGATCGTCATCTTCATCTCCTTTTTTGAATAAAGCGTATAAGTTTACTTTGCGTTCTTGTTTGAGCCGGCGCGCGTCGCCGCGATGGGCAGGTATGAGCCCTCTTTGGGAGAGGAGAGCACCACGCTCGTCATGGTCTGCGTCACGCCCTCCCATGACTGGATGCGCGAAAGAAGCTTCTCGAGCGTGGCTGTATTGTTAGTGCGCACCTTGAGCAGGTGTGTGCCCCTGCCGGTGATCGCATGACACTCGAGCACCTCGTCCTGCTCCTGCACGCGCTGCAGGAATGCGCGGTAATGTTTTGAAGAGTCGATGGTGACGAATATGAATGCGGCCACATCAAAGCCCAGGGCGCGCGGATCGAGCATTGCGCCGTAGCTGCGGATTATCTTTGCGTCCTCGAGTTTCTTCAGGCGCTCGCTGATGGCCGGGATCGAGAGCCCCGTCATCTCCGCCAGCTCGCCGCGCTTGGTGCGGGCCTGCTTCTGGAGTGCCTCGAGAATCGTCACGTCGATCGGGTCGATCATGGAGGCGTTTCCTAAATTATTTAGGTTAAAACGTCAATAAGTTTTATTAATTAAGGTAAATACCGGTAATAAAGGTAATTATTTGCGTACAACGGAGTCGCATGTGACTCGTCATGAAGCCGCGCAGGTTTCCTCTGCCATCTTGTGTGACGGTGTTCCGGGATCATCTGTTTCGGAACGCGCCTCCCGCGGCGATGTTCCGAAACAGATGATCCCGGAACGCCGTCACGAGATGTTATCCAGTCACCGACGATCGTCCATCTTGGACGCTTTGGTCTGAAGGTGTTTGTCGAGGTATACGAATGGCCTCGCTCATGTTTGTCGGCTTCGGGTGGCGCTGGATAAACAATAGCAGCACATAGCAAGCGGAGACCCGCGGCAGGCTTCGAGCAATGGGGACCGCGATGGCGGTAATTCGACCGTTAGCCGCAGAAGCCGCGCTTTTCTCCGTGTCGGTTTGCGAGATGACAGCCGCGGGTCTCCGCGTGCTTTATGACATTGTGCTGACTGACAGGACCCGAAGCCGACATTGATTCAGCGAGGCGACGCAGGCGTGTCTCGACAACCGACCTACCCGTCCTTGACAACGGCTGCGCCGTGCCTACAATCCGGCAACCATGATCTGCGTCGAACATCTCGAAAAACATTTCGGCAATGTGCGCGCCGTGGACGGCGTGTCGTTCGAAGTGGCGGCGGGCGAGGTCGTGGGCCTTCTGGGGCCCAACGGCGCCGGCAAGACCACGACCATGAGGATAATCACCGGCTACCTCTTTGCCGATGCCGGCAGCGTGACCGTGGACGGCATCCCGGTCGGCGCAGAATCGATCGAAGCGCGGCGCCGCATAGGCTATCTGCCGGAGAACGCACCGCTCTATACCGATCTCGAGGTGGTGGAGTACCTGGGCTACATCGCGCGGCTGCGCGACATACCGGCGAATGAACGCAAGGACCGCACGGATGAGATGATATCCACCTGCGGGCTTGAAGGCGTTGTGGGCCGCATGATCGGCGAGCTATCCAAGGGATACAGGCAAAGGGTGGGGCTCGCAGCCGCCATGATCCACAGGCCGCCCATCCTTATACTGGATGAGCCCACGTCGGGACTGGATCCGAACCAGATCGTGGAGATACGCGACCTCATAAGGGAGATCGGCCGCGAGCGCACGGTCATGCTCTCCACGCATATACTCCAGGAAGTCGAGGCTACCTGCTCCCGCGCGCTGATCATCAGCGCAGGAAAGCTCGTGGGCCACGGCACGATAAGGGATCTATTGAACAACAGCGGCAGGGCAACACAATACACGGTGACCACCAGGGCGCAGAGGCAAAAGATCGAGGCGGAGATAGGCAAGCTCGCGGGACTTGAGATCGCCGAGTGGCTCTCCGGGCCGACAGATGAGCGGCAGCGCTTCATCTTATCTGGCGACGGCGTCGACCGCGCGGAAGAGATCTTCCGCTGGGCGGCCTCTAACGACATACCTCTTTCCGAACTCGCGCGCGAATCCGCCTCTTTGGAAGAGGTGTTCAGAGAACTGACACAACAATGACGGCGGCGCCGTCATTGTTGTGTCATCCTGAGCGAAGCGAAGGATCCCGTGGACTCAACTGGATTCTTCGCTGCGCTCAGAATGACAACCATAGGCATTTTATGAATGCGATCAAGACCATAGCGTGGCGCGAGTTCAGGGCGTATTTCACGAGTCCGATAGCATATGTCTATCTCATCACGTTCCTCGTCGCGGTGAACTGGATCTTCTTCCGCACATTCTTCCTCATCGGCCAGGCGGACATGCGCACCTTCTTCGAAATGATGCCCTGGGTATTTCTCTTTTTCGTGCCCGCGGTGGCAATGGGAAAGTGGGCGGAGGAGCGCAAGCTCGGCACGCTTGAGATACTCTTCACGCTCCCGCTCCGAGACTCGCAGATCGTGGCCGGAAAATTCGCGGCAGGGCTCATGCTCATCGCTGCGGCGCTTCTGCTCACGCTGCCGGCCGCATTCACCGTCTCGCTCATGGGCAATATGGACTGGGGTCCTGTGATCGGCGGCTACTTAGGCCTCCTCTTCCTGGGCGGGGCCTACCTCGCGGTCGGGCTCTTCGTCTCGGCCTTCACGGACAACCAGATCATCGCGTTCATAGGGGGAGTGGCGCTCTCCTTCTTCCTGCTCATCATCGGCACGCCGCTGGTGGTGGGCGGCGCCACGGGGCTCTTCTCGCAGGCGATGCAGTACGCCGGACTCGGAACGCACTTCCTCTCGATCGCGCGCGGCGTGATCGACAGCAGGGATATCGTCTATTATCTCTCCGTAATCTGGTTCTTCATATATCTGAACCTGGAGATCCTCAGGGCGAGGGCGCGGGTATGATGAAGAGACACGGCATTATAATGATAGCGGCGATGTTCATCTCCATCGCAATCGTAAACTACGTGGTGGCGCGGCACCCTGTACGCGCGGACCTTACCGACAAGAAGATATACACCCTCTCCGACTCCACCAGAAAGATCCTGGCCGGCCTCGACGACGTTGCGACCGTGCGGGTCTATTTCACCGAGAATCTTCCGCCGGCGATCGAACCCCTGCGCCGCGACACGGAGGACCTGCTCGCGGAGTTCAAGCGCGCGGCCGGCAGGCGCCTGCAGGTCGAGCACGTGGATCCCGGTTCGTCCGGGCTGGAGGAGCAGCGTGCTCAACTCCTGGGCATCCCGCCGGTGCAGCTCAATGTCTTCAACAAGGACAAGCAGGAGGTGGCGAAGATCTACCTCGGCATGGCGATAATGTACCACGACAAACAGCAGGTGATCCCGGTCGTGCAGAGCACCGCGAACCTGGAGTACGAGATCGCCGAGGCGCTCGTGAAGGTCTCCACAAATGAGCTCAAGAGGATCGCGTGGTGGGCGCCCAAGGAATCCGCTCAGGGCGCGGGCTTCGGCCTCATGAAGGAGTTCCTCTCCCGCCGCTACGAAATCGCCGATGTCGCCGAGAAGGAACTCGCGGACCTTACGCCCGATCGCTTCGCCGCGCTTGTGCTCATATCGCCGAGAGCGCTGGGCCAGGAAGCGCTCTTTGCTATCGATCAGTATCTCATGTCCGGTGGAAAACTGCTGGCGCTCGTGGACCGCTGGGATGTTGGCCCGCAGCTCTCGATCGCGCCGGTCTCCACGAATGCGGTCGATCTCCTTGCAGCGTACGGCGCGGCCGTCGAGGATTCGCTCGTGCTGGACGAACAGGATGCCACGGCCGCGTTCGGCGGCGGCGTGGTCACATACCACATCCCGTATCCGTACTGGCCAGAGGTGAGGACAACGGGCCTCGATGCGAAAGAGCCCGTTACCGCCAATCTGCAATCCCTGGTCTTCCCATGGACTTCGCCGCTTACACTGAACCCCGACGCCGCGACGTCAGGCGCCGCGCGCGCCATAGCCTCCACCACGCAGGCCTCTGCCGCGATTCCAGGTAAAGACGCAAGACTAGACCCAAAAGATGCGAATCTTGCGCTAAGCCAGGGTCAGCACGAGGCTCGAACTGTCGCGGCGATGCTCGCCGGCCCCTTCAAGAGCTATTTTGCGCTCGAAGGCCGCACGCCGCCGCAGGGCCTGCAGGTCAAGACCGCGGGCGATGATGGCGCGCGCATCTTTATCACAGGTTCCTCGCGCTGGGCGAACGACCGGTTCCTGCAGAACTTTCCGCAGAATGCGGCGCTCTTCCAGAATGTGCTCGACCTCTTTGCGATGGGCGACGTGTTAATAGGAATCCGCTCTCGCGAGGAGACGACGAGGCCGATCGTCGAGATACCGGATAGCGGACGCATGGTACTAAGGTACGCGAACATCGCCACGGGGCCGCTGGCCCTCGCAGCAGTAGGTTTGACCGCATTTTTGCTGCGCCGCAGGCGACGACATTCCCTGACGCGCGAATGGATCACATGAAGAACTATCGGCCGTTTATCTATCTCGCAGTCGTCATCGCGTTGGCATTCGTGGTCCTGCTGATCGAACGGCCGGAGACCCCGAGGGTCAACGACGTAGGCCAGTCCACGTTCTCGCCGGGCTTTGACAGCGCGAGAGTCATGCGCGTCGAGGTCTCGCAGCTCCTAGACGGCGCGGTGTTGAAGCGCGAGGGAAATCGATGGCTCGTCTCCTCCTATGTCACGCCCCTCAGGAAGCAGCTCCTGAAAAAAGAGGGCAAAGAGCCGCCGCCCGAGCGATGGTATCGCGCGGACAGCACGCGCATCGCGAGCGCGCTTGGAAACTTCGGCGGACTTGGGGAAGGGCTCGTGGTCTCGAGCAATTCGGAGAAGCGCTCGCTCTACCAGGTAGAATCCACCGGGCTTAGCGTGCGCCTCATCGGAGCGGATGAAAAGCCGATCGTCGACGTGATAATCGGCAAGAACGGACCCGACCTGGCCAGCAGCTACATAAGGCGCGCGTCGGAGGATGCCGTCTACATCGTGCGCAGGCCGATCGCGGGCGCATTCACGCCGCGCGCATCGGATTGGCGCGATCGAAAGGTATGGCTCTTTGAGCCGAAGGAGCTCAAGTCGATAAAAGTGGAGTCGCCGAAAGGCGCGTGGCGCATAGCACGCGGCGAGGGCGGCGGGTGGCAGGTGAAGGAGCCCACGGAGGGGCCGCAGGACGACTCCAAGGCGCTGGATGCGGCTCGCAGGCTCTCCGTCGTTAATGCGACGGGCTTTCCCGAGGATGCAGACGCGCTCTCGCTCTTGAGTCCCGAGATCACGCTAACGATCACGGATATTGTAGGCAAATCGTTCTCGCTCGATATTTTTGGCGCGACCGCTGACGGGAGATTCCCCGCGCGGATCAAGGGCGACGACGAGGTCTTCCTCTTCAAGAAGGAATTCGTCGAAGGCATCCCACTCTCAGCACCCTGACACAGCCTACGAGTAAGCCTTCGCCATGCCAAAGTACGCGGTGACCCGCGGCTGTCATCCGTCCTCACGCACTTTGTCCATCGCCACTGCGCGAGCGGGGTCCCCAGCCCATCATCTCGCAAGCCGACACCGAGTTTAGCTCAACTTACAAGGCTAACGGTGAATCACTAGCATTGCGGTCCCCATTGCTCGAAGCTGGACTGGGGACCCCACTCGTCATGCGCCTTGATACAACGTGAGGAAAGGCACGCAGTAAGCGTGTTTCCCCCGTTTATCGATGGGCCACGATCAACGACACGGAGCGAGCGGTGACCTGCGGCAGGCTTCGAGCAATGGGGACCGCGAAGGCTAAAATTCCATCGTTAGTCGTATGAGCTGCGAACAACTCGGTGTCGGTTTGCGAGATGCCGGCCGCAGGTCATCGCGTGCTTTGGCACGATGTCGGCTCGCTGAGCGATGAACGGGGGGACCCCGCGTACTTCATGGTACAGAGCTCAGCGCGCGCGCCGCCTCATGGCAATTGCCAATGCGCCCAATCCGAGCAGCAACGCCGAAACAGCGGAGCCCGTCTGCCGGCCCGCCATGATAAGGCTGCAACTGCTGCTCTTCGGCTGCTCGCCGTCCAGGTCCCCGGTGCCATTATAGAGCGAGGTGTTGATGGAAACCGAACCGAGCGCCGCCGCGGCATCGACCTTGCCCGCGCCGTAGCTGTTGGCTGCTACCGGAGTCTTCGCCGTCATGCCGTCCGTGTGCGCGCCGACCGCGATCGCGCTTTTCACCTGATCGACGGTCAGGGTGTTGTTGCGTTGCAAAAGCAGCGCGACGATGCCAGCGATGTGAGGCGACGACATGGACGTCCCCTCGTTCTTGAAGTGCGTCTCGCCGACCGTGATGGACGACGAGACCGCGGCGTCGCGCGCCTTTGTAGAGATGATCGGCTCTCCCGGCGCCACGATTTCCGGCTTTATCCTCCCGTCCGCCGTGGGACCTAAGCTGGAGAACGAAGAGAGATCGTTCGTGACCGAGCCCGTCCCGCCCGGCGCCGCGATGTCGGATTGCTGATATGTTACGCCGTCGTCCCCGGTCCACTGGCTGACGGTCGCGCCGACGGGCTTCGGCGGCATGAAGCTGCCGACCGCGATCACGCCCCTGGCCGTGGCAGGTATGGTCATCGTGTACTCGCTGTCGCCGTTGCCGAGCTTGTAGCCCTTCTGCGCCGAGACCGGTCCGTCCGCCACGTCACGCCCCGTCACCCCCTTGAGGAAATCGTGGTAAAAGACGTAATCGAAGTAAAGCCACATGTTTCCGCTGCACGCAGCGCCGCCCGTCGAGCGTATCACCACATCGTACCACAGCTTCTGCAGCTGGCTGGACGACGGGCTTATCGGCGAGAGGAGTATGGTCGCGTGCGGCTTTCCGTTGCGCGGATCGGCCGCGGCCACCTCGATCGCAGCGTTCACGTTTCCGTCGGTGGCAGTGACGGGTGCAGCCGTGTCCGTTGCAAATGCGACATCTCCCGATACCAACGTGGCGTTGTCCGTGGATGCAAGCCCTGAAAACGTGAAGTCCTTGGCATCCCTGCCCTGCGTGTATCCAAAGAGCGCCACGCTGCAGGAGTCCTTTGTTCCGGCGTCGAGCCATACGTCCACAAGCGTGCCGCCGGTGAATGAGGCGGCAGAGCCGCGGCTGTCCCATACCGCGAAGCGCCAGCCCCAGCTCTCGCCGACCGGCGAGGCGATTTGCGCGTGGATCCCGCCCACGAAGGGCTGCATCGAGGCCGGGAAGGCGGCCGTGATCACCTGCTCGTTGCCGGCCGCGTTCACTATTATCCTGCCGCCCTTTGTGGCGGAGAGATCGGAGAGTCCCTGCTCCAGCAGCGAAGTGCCGTCATGGGCGCCGATCGAAGTGCCGAGGCTTAAGTTCACCACCGCAGGCTTGTCGATGATATCGGCCTTTGAGAATATCGCCGAGACGCCGTCGAGGACCGCGGTGGCCAACCCTCCGCCCGAGTCCGCATCCTGCGCCGCGTTGAAGACGAACATGATGTCAGCTGCAGGGGCCACGCCGGTGAACGTAGAGTCGGACCCGGCGGCGATGCCGGTCACGTGCGTCCCGTGGATGGCGCCCTGCCCGCTGTCCTGTATGGCGCAGCTTGCGTCTGATATCGCAGTGTGGGTGCACTCCGTGACCGTAGCGCCTGTGGTCTGGTTGAGATATTGAACGCGCGTGCCGCCCTCTCGCTGAAAGTCCGGATTGCCGTAATCGAGCGCATCGTCCACTACCCCCACCACGACGTTTGTCCCGTCATATGGG
>Ga0265296_1005397_pt1 | contig 10527 bp, 6 predicted proteins | sample MunlanPumphouse1_FD_189073 | JGI IMG/M metagenome (GOLD analysis project Ga0265296, IMG submission 189073) | Groundwater microbial communities from a municipal landfill in Southern Ontario, Canada - Pumphouse #1 | ecosystem: Environmental > Aquatic > Deep subsurface > Groundwater | place: Canada...
ATTCATCTGTCAATATATTAAGTTTTTCACCATAGAAATATTTATTAGAATACGTAATTATGTCTTTATGACACCGATAATGTTCGTTAAGGAATATTACGGGATCATTTACGGTATTAATTGTTCTTTCGCTGAGGTCGAATATTGAATTTTTACAATATGAAAAAGCATCACTATAGTATTCAACAATTCCCTTAGTGCTAGCAATTTTTTGCTCAGTACTTGTTTTAAGGGTGGTAATAAATTTTAATTGTTCAGGATCCCCGATAATTACTATATTTTTCGCTCTAAATAATAAAGGAAGAGCAGAGGCGATATCACACTGGGAAGCTTCATCAATTACTAGTAAATCAAATATATTTTCATGCAGTGGAAAGCTATTCTTTGCAGACAAATTCGTAACAATCCAAACGGGTAAAAATTTAGTGGTTTCTTCGAAAGATTTAATTTGTCTACATTTTATATTAAAGTACATATCTTGTGGAATATATTTTTCCAATTTTTCAGTTGTGTCAAAATATTTTAGAATATCATTTTGATTGGTTGGTTCAATTTGAGAAATTTTATTAAGCCAAAAATTTTTTAAAATCTCTCCTGAAATTGGAACTTTTTCATTCTCTATGGTTTTTATTTGGTTCAAATAATTAAACAGAGAGGAATAATGTTTGAGTTTAGATTTTGAAGCATTAATCTCTTCATTCGATGCAGAAATCTGGGTAATTGCTAACAACCAATTTAAACCTTTTAAAATTTCAAAGTCAGAGGGTTGAAGATTTTTATCGAAGAACTTTTTATATTCTAAATTTAAGCCATCATAATACTTTCTAAATATTTGATACTCCTTCTTTCTGAAATATCCAGGAAATATCAATTTAAGCAATTTAATGAAAAATGAAGATTCAGATGAAATAATACTAATATCATTTTTTAATTCTAATATATCCAAATTGATTGGGATTTTGCCACATATTTCAATTAACTCACTCGGTAAAGTTTTCGAGAATATTTCAATATTAATCAAAGCATCTTCGATAGACTTATTGATTTTAGACATTTCATTTATTTTGCTTTTAATTTCTTCTATGGCAGAGTTTTTAATATCGAGTTCTTTCTGTAATTTCTCAACATCATGTATATTTTCACAAATTGTGCACCTATTTTTTAATAGTTCTATTAAAGAAGTTTTAGTTTGTTTCCGATATTCTCCAGAACCCATTCGCATAATTAATTCCGAAGGAATTATTTTGCTCATTTTTTCCCAAACTACATTGACAGCTTGATTGTTTCTACTGGCGAATAAGACAACATTATTATTCCAAACGGCATTTGCTAATATATTGAGTACAACTTGAGATTTCCCAGTTCCAGGTGGTCCTGTTACCACGGTAATCTTTTTAAGGAAAGCATTATGCACTGCTTCAGATTGAGATAAATTTAATGGAAATATATTTAGAATCGGTTTAATTTCTCCATTATTTTTTTGATTGATAAGTTCATTTGGATTGAATAAATAATTCAGTGAAGTTGACATCAATCTATTGGTTTGCATTTTTTTTAACCAATCAAGTTCCTTGAGAAGCCCCCATGTATATCCTGTTCGTTCTCCAAAATATATGATTGATTTATTGTGTATAAAAAATTCTGAACCCATTGGAACTAACAATTTTTCATTGGATAAGTCCTGGGAAAATACACAATTTGTGCCTATTAATCGAGAAATGAAATTTAACTTATTTTGAAAATTATCCATTTGATCGATTTTTTCGCGATTCAAATTTATTTCTTCATCAGTCAAACCTCTATTTTTTAAAATATAATGATTAAATTCGGGGGTTACTGACATTTTAATTATTGTCAAAATATCATTTTTAGACTCAAATATTAATTCCGTAAAAAAAACAGGACTTATCCTATTTTTATTCGTAAGAAAAAGAGGGTAACCATAAAAAAGGTGATTATTTGGAGTTAATTTCTTAAAAAAATCTTTGTGAATTTTATTAATTAATGGTATTGAAACTTGCTCGATATTATTGTTAAAAAATTGCTCTTTGTTGAGAACATCAATTAAAAATTTTTTCCCTAAATCTTTTTTATCCAGCGTGAGTTGGTTTATTTCTTCTTTTTCAATGCATTCAATATAAAATTCGATTAGTTTTTTGGGGTCTTTCATTCTGCCAAGCTCTCCACTATAATTGGAAGACGTTGCTCACCATTGACATCTAAATAATGTCTATAGTAGATATATTCTTACATCTTTCAAAACCGCTGCCACAGAATATGTCCATTATAGGTTATCATAAGTTTATTGAGTAGGGATATTTATTAATTCAGAACTAAAACTTTTATCAATTTCAATGATACGCTTTTCATATTCAAATAACTGTTTTTTCAAGCTTAACATTTGACCTTTGTTTTGACTTTGTATATTTTTTTCTTTTTCAATATCGCGTCTAAACTCTGAATCTTTAATTTTAAGAGGTTCTAATTCTTTTTCTTTACTTTCTATAATGCATTGCAATTCAGATGAACTCTTCCCTATTAATCCTAATTTTTTTGCTTGTTTTTCGATAGATGGATAGTGATTAATTATGTTAAGATTGGCACTGTATAAACGAGTGGAGTTAATATCACGAATTATATCCTCTAACGGTTTTTGCATTTTAACTAATTTTTCTTCCATTATTTTTATTTTATTTTGTTGATTTCCACTGTTGTTATCGATATTTTCTATTTGTTGTTTGCATTTTTCATATTCCATCTGAATAGTTTGTTTTTCTTTCCTTAATTTTTCCTCAAACTCTTCTTGATGTTTTGCTTTTCCGTTGACATTTATTTTTCGTATATCATTAAAAAAGTTCATCAGTGAATACTTCACCCGATCAGGTTTAATATCTACAAACTCTTTACGTTCTTCTCTTGGAAAAAATTTCAATACCGAATCCCAACGACTTATAATCAAATTTGTATTTACTTCATCCACAGCAAACTCTTGTGGTTTTTTCCCTTTACCTTCAAGAAATGCTTCAGTTCTTTTCTCGTTTAATTTAAAAAAATGTATATCATTGCCATCAAATATTTGAAGAACATTTATATTTAGTTTTTTGATTTTTCCAGGTCGTTCTAATTTCAGATAGTTATTTTGTTTTAAGAAATCAAGGAATTTCTCCTCACATTTTCCTGGAATTTCATTCCAATTGATTTCGCACATTGTATGAGCTGAATATCTTTCATCAATTAATATTCTGGCGCCGTAATCTATAGGTGACCGAACAACGCGCCCCATCGCTTGCCTCACCTTCATGATTGTCGGAGTCACTATTGCATAATCCCAACCGTGCCCGTATTCAGCTTCATATGCAGATTCGATAGCACGCATCCTGTCATTAAGAGCAGGAAAGCCCACGCCGACTATTACAACTGTGCGACACCTGCCATTTTTATAATCTACTCCTTCCGTGAGCGTACCCCATATATATGACAATAGCACAGCTTTCTTTCCTTCTTCTCCTATCCTGAAGAATTTATCACGGATATTCTGTGATGATACGCCAATTTCATCAAGAAATATAGGGACATCACATCTAATCAAGTTCTTATACTGGGAAGCTTCAGAAAAACTCGGAAAAAAGATAAGAACATTACCATCAGCATGTTCAATTATTTCATCTAAAAGGTTCGTGATACGCTCTTTTGTCTGCGGGCTGCCCCTCTCTTTTGCAAAAAGTGGTGGAACAGAAACCGCGAGAGTGAGACGCCTTTCCTTAGGAAAAGTAAGTTCGAATGCTCGTTCACATGTCTCTCGTGTAATTCCGAGTGTTCGTTTTATATTCTCAAAAGGTGTAATAGTTGCCGACATAAGAATTGAAGCATAAACTGAATTAATTAGTGGCGCAGTGACTATCTTGGGGATACAAGTGAATAATTCAAGCCTTCCATAGATTTCCTTGTTTAGGCGGCGCACGCTCAAAATTGGGTAATAGCTCAGGTCATTTGAGAATTTCATATAATCCGATAGGAAGATAGCAGCTTTCAAGGCTTGAGACACCTTTTTTTTCTGACTTTTGCCTTCGTTAAATTCTTTTTCATATGAAGCATCGACTTTCAAACCGAAACTCCTCATATTTTCGATTATATCAATGTGTTTTTTGATCCCTGCCTTATTAAGTTCCGCAAGAAGTTTATTCTTAAACATATCTTCACGTTCTTCTGGATCTGCTATTTGTATGTCATACCAGTTATCACCTACCTTTTCACGTTCGCCAAAATTCTTATCAAGTTTCTGGTTATATGTGGATATTAAAGTATCAAGTAATATTTTTAAAAATTTTTCAACGCCTTCTTCGGGGATTACCTCAAAATTAGATTCAACCTCATCAAGAGCCTTTCCTATCTCACGTTCAGAAAGCGTCCTCGATGAATGAGAACGCGCGGACGATTCAAGATTATGCGTTTCATCACATATCAAGATAATATCATTGATGCCCTTTTCTATCCATCCAAGAACATTGGTGCGGATATCCTCATTAAGAAAATGATGGTAATTACATATCAGGAGATCTGCTTCTTTCATGAAGCGTTTTAATAATTCATACCCGCAGCTATTATTTGATAAAGCCCATTCAGCCACCTCTTCAGGCGTGCGCACGCCTGAGAAAAGCCATTTTTTAAAATCATCGTTGTCGCTTTTTAACAGTTCAAGAAGCATATCGCATGAATTTTTCCTGGTATCATTAAGCTGCCGCTCTTCCTTATCAAATTCCCTGCTCAACTCCCTCTGGACTTCGATTAAACCAGTATCTTTGACGCGCTTTAGTTTGTCATTAACCGACTTTATTTCATTTTTCAGGTGCCCTATGTCTTTTTCCTGTTCAATCAATTTGTAAGTATTTTCCCTGAGTAAACTGCATGTGTCATAATCCATATCCTGTTTCGGGCACATGAGCATTTTACCTTTGAGGACTACCACTTTAATATCTGCCTGCTTTTTTATTTCCCTCGCCTCTTCTATGAACTGCGCCATCTGCTGGTGGACATTGGTGGCGATTACCACCGTCTTTTTCTCGGTTTTTGCGATATGGAGCGCAGGCGCAAGGGCGCTCAGTGTTTTCCCTGTCCCGCATGCGCCTTCAAACAACACAACCTGTTTTTTAATAAGAGCCTCATAAATGGCATCCATCGCTTCCAGTTGGTTTGGATAGTATGAGCTCTTTGGGAAATAGCGAAGGTAATCCTGTTTCATCAGCGACTATAAGATTCGGCATGATATAAACGGTGCGATAGAACCTCGCAGGCGTTTTCAGTAATAACTTAGTAGTACTAAATTATCACTGTAGTATATATTAGTGTTATTACCTCATTTCAATTAATAAAAATGGACTTGGATAAAATGGATAAAAAAACAGGGGAAAAAATGAATTCGATGGCTGTGGTAAGAGCAGACGATTTATCTAAAGTTAAGATAGCTCTCTGCGATCTTGTGAGATATGGACACATGACTTTTGCAGATAGTGCAAGAAAACTGGAACCCACCTTTGCAGATAATATTCTTATCCATATCATGAAAAGTCCTTTGAAATCCACTTGTTCGGCAGCGGCAATAGTGCCACTGATTGAACAGGCAAGCATTGCAATCGGGAGGCTTCGGAAAATCCACCCGCCAGCGCATGTTATAATTGTTAGCCCGAGGCATGAAATATACCATGAACTGGTCAACTACGTGGATATATTGCCTGAGATAGACCTGATGTTTGAGCCTAAAGCTGTGTCGGAACAGGTTATGGCGACGGCTGAAGCGCAGGTTTAACAATACACAGTATTTTTTTGTCGGATTTGTTTTTGTGATTTTAATCGAACAAAATCACATACTTTTTAAACCCGTAAGTAATTAATAGCCATATCCTTAAAAAGAGGAGACCATGACATTAAAAGTAACACTGATAACAGGAAGAACAATCAATCAGGGAGCGAATCTTGAGAACAAGACCTCCTCTGATTATCTTGAGGCAACGGCTTGTTGTGAATTGAATTCAAAGGATATAGCGCTTCTGGGCAGCCCCGGGGCGCATGTGAAAGTTAAAACAAAACACGGGGAAGTGGTTGTGAAATTGAAGGAGAACAACGGCAATCCCGATGGGCTGGCGTTCATTCCGATGGGTCCATGGGCAAATGCAGTGGTTGACCCCGATACAAAAGGCTGCGGAATGCCCGGTTTCAAAGGGGTTCCAGCCGAGATAGACGTTACAAATGATAAAATACTGTTGATGAAGGAACTTTTTGCGAGGTATAAATAATGGCAGTAATAACCGATGCCCTATGCCCTTTTTGCGGCTGCGTGTGCGATGACCTGACGATTGTGACAGAAAATAACAAAATAATTGAAGCAAAAAAAGCATGCAAGCTCGGCGCTGCAAAAATCATGGGACATCACAGGATAAAAGCGCCCATGATGAGAAAAGACAAACATTCCGATTTTAAAGAAGTATCTTATGATGAAGCCATAAATGAAGCTGCAGGAATACTTGCTCAATCAAAAAGACCTCTTTTGTACGGCTGGGCGTCGGCGTTATGCGAAGTCCATAAAAAGGGCATTCTTCTGGCAGAGGAACTCGGCGCAATTATAGATAATACTGCAAGTGTATGCCACGCGCCATCCACGCTTGCGGTTCATGAAAAGGGGTTCCCCTCATCAACTCTCGGACAGATTAAGAACCGCGCTGACGTTGTGGTATTCTGGGGCAGCAATCCAGTACATGCCCATCCAAGGCACATGGGACGTTATTCTGTTTTCGCAAAAGGATTTTTTTCTGAAAAAGGACGCAAAGGGCGAAAAATTATTGTGGTTGATGTGCGAAAAACCGATACCGCCAATATAGCAGATGAATATATACAGCTTCAGCAGGGCAGCGATTACCTGGTAATATCGGCGCTTCGCGCCATACTTTCAGGTCATGCGGATGTCGTACCTGCAACAGTGGGCGGCGTTTCGAAAGAACAGCTTTCAAAACTTGTGGAGACTATGAAAGCAGCAAAGTTCGGCGCTGTTTTTTTCGGAATGGGGCTTACCCAGAGCCAGGGCAGGTATAAGAATATCGATAATGCCATCTCCCTGATTACAGAATTGAACTCCTTCACAAAATATGTAATCATGCCCATGCGCGGACATTACAATGTCGCAGGCTTCGGGCAGGTATGCGCCTGGGAGACGGGTTTTGCCACGGCTGTGGATTTTTCACGCGGCGCGCCGTATTATAATCCGGGGGAGACCGCGGCGAACGATTTGCTGATGAGGAAAGAAACAGATGCAGCGATGATAATAGCGGGCGACGCGGGCGCTCATTTCCCCGCAGATTCTGTGAGGCACCTTGCAAAAATACCGGTTGTCCAGATAGACCCGTACTGGAATCCCACGACCGAAATCGCAAATGTGGTAATACCAGTAGCGATATGCGGAGTTGAGGTGGAAGGCACAGCATACAGGATGGACGGCGTATCACTGCGCTTCAGGAAGATGATAGAGCCAACACATCCCACTGATATTGAGATTCTTGAAAAAATAACTGAACGTGTCAGAGAGATAAGGGGTGAATAAAATGGAGCTTCTTATAAAGAACGGCTCGGTATTTGACCCGAAGAACGGAATTGCGGGCGATAAAACCGATATTTCGATTAAAGACGGTAAAATCGTGGATAAGGTCAGTAGCTCGGCTTCCGTAATCGATGCCGGCGGAAGGCTGGTCATGCCGGGAGGAGTTGACGCCCATTCGCATATAGCAGGCTCAAAAGTGAACATGGGAAGAATTATGCGCCCCGAGGATACGCGGGCGGGAATAAAACCCAGGACAAAAATAACAAGACCATATACGGGATACACGGTGCCCAATGTCTATGCCATGGGATACCGCTATGCCCAGATGGGATATACCACGGTGTTCGAGGCTGCGCAGGCTATCATGAAAGCGCGGCATACCCATGAAGAGCTGGAGGAAATTCCGATTATAGACAAAGGCGCACTTACACTTTTCGGGAGCAACTGGCCAACGATGGACTATGTCAGGGAGAAGAACATGGACAAGCTTGCAGCGTATGTGGCATGGGGACTGCTTGCGAGCCGCGGGTTCGGCATAAAATGTGTTAATCCGGGCGGCGGAGAGATGTGGGGCTTTGGGAAGAACGTCACAGGTCTTGACGATGTAGTCCCGAATTTTGAGGTCACGCCGAGAGAAATCATAGTATCGTTGATGAAGGTAAATGAAATGCTCGGACTTCCGCATTCAGTGCACCTTCACTGCAACAACCTTGGAAAACCGGGTAATTACAAGACCACGCTTGCGAGCATGGAACTTGCCAACCAGGTGAAAGCCAGCAAGGACAGGCAGGTTCTGCACGTAACTCATATCACCTTCAATTGCTGGGGCGGGACGAACTGGGGCGACTTTGAATCAAAAGCCGATGAAATCGCAAATTACCTGAACAACAGTGAGAATATTACAACAGATATGGGACAGCTCATCTTCGGAAGCGCCACGACAATGACGGCGGACGGACCAGTCCAGTATGCCAATGCAAAATTGCTGCATGCAAAATGGGCTAACGGAGACGTTGAGTTGGAAGATGCGTCAGGTGTCGTTCCGATATTCTATGCAAAACAGGTCTCAATCCACTCCATCATGTGGGCGATGGGGCTTGAACTGGCGCTGCTCACAAAAGACCCGTATAAGGTTTTGCTGACAACAGACCACCCCAACGGCGGACCGTTCGTGAATTACCCGGAGGTCATCGCTCTTCTCATGAGCAATAAGAAGAGGCAGGAAGAGATTAAAACACTTCATGAAGCGGTTCATAAGAGGACAAAGATACCCGGTATTGAGCGGGAACTTGACTTTAATGACATCGCTATAATGACCCGTGCAGGCTCTGCAAAGGTGCTGGGGCTTCTTGATACCAAAGGTCATCTTGGCGTTGGCGCGGATGCCGATGTCTCGATATACGACATCAAACCCGACCAGATAGACCCGTCTGTGGAACATACAAAGATAAAGAGCGCCTTCCAATCAGCCGCCTACACAATCAAAGGCGGCGAGGTAGTCGTGAAAGACGGACAGATTACAGCCACGCCCATGGGCAGGACATTCTGGGTAGACGCCACCGTGCCTGAGGAGCAAACAGAAATCATGATGAAGGATATACGTATGAAATTCAAGAACTATTACTCAATCAACCTTGCAAACTACATGGTACAGGATGCATATGTTACGCATCCGATAGTGGTAAAAGCCGGCGTAATCCCGGTGGAGGTGAGCTAAACATGCAGACAGTGACCATAAAACCTAAAAAGGACATCAGGATTTCAGTTGAAGCTGAGAACATTTCGCCTGACAAATTCGCCGGAAAAACAGAAAAAGACATACTATCTATGGAAGCATGGATGGGAAACCAGAAGACCACGCTTGGAGAGCTTTTCTCGGTAAAGGTTGAAGGCTCAGGCGTAGCGGCTGACACCAAAATCGTTATGGACGGAGATTTTTCCCGTATAAAGAGAATCGGGGAAGGTATGACTGCCGGGCTGATAATGATTAAAGGAAATGTCGACATGCATCTTGGCGCTAAAATGAGCGGCGGCAAAATATCAGTAAGCGGAAATGTTGACTCATGGGCAGGCAGGGAGATGAAAGGCGGGGAGCTTATAATAGAAGGGAATGCGGGTTATTACCTCGGCTCAGGATACCGCGGGGAGACGTGCGGCATGCGCGGCGGCAAAATAACCCTCATGGGCAATGCCCTTGACTTTGTAGGAGAGCACATGTGCGGCGGCGAAATTATCGTGAAAGGTAATGCAGGAATAATGCCAGGAGTCAGCAACAACGGAGGAAAAATAGTCATCGAGGGCAATACAAGCCGCCCTGGCAGCGAGATGGCAAAAGGCACGATAATAGTCGGGGCTGTGGATGAAATGGTGCCGGTATTCAAACTTGAAGGCACTGAAGCTGTGGACGGCGTTAATTATAAGAAATATTCCGGCGATGTCATAGTCAATGGGAAAGGTGTGCTGTACATAAAAGAATAGCCGCCTTTATGTGTAGTTGGATTTTGATAAGACCAAAGCTTTATTCCAGAGGACGAACAAATATATGATTCGTAGTATTACGAATAAAAATGAAAAAGAAAACTATTATATGTATGAAGACAGATTAAGATAATAATTATGATAATGATAACTGCAATCGTCACTATGATGGTTACTGCCATAATCTCTACAGTGGCACGTTATGTAGCATGGCAGATATCTGTCATGGGAGATCCCCTATATACATTCATAATCTGGCATTTGATATTATTTGCAATTGTAGCGGCTGTTTTTTATGACAGGAGGCAGGGATTTAAAAAATCTATTGGAATCATAGGATATATTGCAGAAAGGTTTCAGAGAACCGATCGAAAGGAAAAGGTAAACGCAACTATGTATATGTACAGGGAGCACGCCAAAAAATTCCGACTCAGTACAGTATTATTGCCGATTGCGATAACCAT
>Ga0265296_1005400_pt1 | contig 10521 bp, 9 predicted proteins | sample MunlanPumphouse1_FD_189073 | JGI IMG/M metagenome (GOLD analysis project Ga0265296, IMG submission 189073) | Groundwater microbial communities from a municipal landfill in Southern Ontario, Canada - Pumphouse #1 | ecosystem: Environmental > Aquatic > Deep subsurface > Groundwater | place: Canada...
AAGCCCGACACTTTGGCGATCATTAACCTCTATCCGGATTCGTCATTCACCGAGAAAGTGATTCTGGACGACACGAAATTCGCCTTGTTTGAAGATTCGCTGTACATCAAGCCAAACGTGAAATTGGTTGGAATGAAAGATGCGAATGGCAACCCGATCTCATCGCGAATTATGACGAAAGATACGATGAAGTTTCAGATTTCCGGAATTATCCGGGGATTGGTGGATTTACCGGAATTAGCCAAGAAAAAAGAGTAGGAGCCGGACCATGAAACATAAATATTTTGCCATTTTTACAATCGCATTGATACTTGCAGGTAATGGATTCGCTCAACTTTACATGAATCCGCAAAGCATCGCATTGGCCAACGCCTACTCCGCCAAAGCCCGCGGCGCGGACGTAATCGGATGGAATCCAGCCAATCTCGGTCTCGACGGAAATCCGTCCTTTTCCGTTCAATTTGGCATTCTACCACTCGTCCCGGTTATCAGTATGCAAATAAACAATAACACGATTTCACCGTTCTGGATCAACGAAAAATTTATGACCGGCACCTATTTGACCGATAAAGACAAGGAAAGCCTGATGGACGATATTCCGGATGAAGGTTTGGATTTTACTCCGTTGCTTCATCTCCGGATTTTGGATGTATCGTTCGGGAGGTGGGCTGTTTCGATTGGACACGAGGTGACCGGAACGATCGTTTTACCGAAGTCGCTGTTTCGGCTGGCATTCTTCGGAAACGAATTCGAAAAACCGATCGATCTCGGCGAGACTGACGCCGAGATGCAATCAGTGACGACGGTTGCCGTTGCGCACGGAAGAGAGATCGGCATTCCATATAGTATTCCTGTTTTGAGCGAACTCGTTCAAAAAGTCGCCGTCGGTGGAGCAGCGAAGTTGCTCATCGGAACGGGTTATGTCGGTTTTGAAAAGATGAACGGAACGGTGACGACGTACGATGACCGCATCGATCTAAACGGAAATTTGAAAGCCCGTTACGGCGTCGGCGGAGTCGGTGTGGCATTCGATCTCGGCGCGGCCGCAGAAATCAACAACCAGATCACTGCCAACATTTCGCTCAACAATCTATTCGGATTCGTGAATTGGGGAATTGCGGAATCGGGGATAGCCGAATATTCATTCGCCGCTGAAATTCCCAGCGAGGATTTTGACAAGATCGATTCGTTGCTGGAAGCCGGCGTTCGCGAAGATACGACCTATGAAACGGATCGGTTCAGCACGCATTATCCGGCCTATCTGTTGGTCGGTTGCGCGTACAAATTTGCCGAGAATATGGACATTTACGCCAATTACCGGCAATATTTTCGTGACCAGTTAGCTTCCAGCGTTTCGCCGACGATTTCCGTCGCATGCGAATATCGCCCGCTGGACTGGCTGCCGATCCGCGCCGGCATTTCGGTCGGAGGTTTGGAGCGGTCGCAAATGGGTTTCGGTTTCGGACTCAATTTTTTGCATTACAAACTGGACTTCGGAATATCTCAGACCGGCGGAGTTTTCAATCACGCGAAAGGAATGGCGTTTTCCTTTTCGCAATCGCTCGTTTTTTAGCGGTCAAAATACCGGAGCATTCGGTCGGTGTCGTTCCCGGAAATGAATTGTACTGTCGGAAAATTTATGCTAAACTACCGGCAGTCGGTTTGATGGTTTTAAGACAATGAAGATAATCTCGTGGAATGTCAATGGAATCCGGTCGGTTCTGAAGAAAGGGCTGTTGGATTGGTTACGCTCTGAAGATACTGACGTTTTCTGCGTGCAGGAAACGAAAGCATCCGAAGAAGTTCTGCCACCGGAACTAATTTCTATCGACGGTTATTATTCCTATTTTTCATCGGCTGAGCGGAAAGGATACAGCGGCGTTGCACTCTATTCCAAGGCGAAACCGTTGTCCGTTAACAAAGGATTCGGAAATGCGAAATTCGATACGGAAGGCAGAATTCTTATCGCCGAATACAATGCGTTTACGCTGTTCGATATTTATTTTCCAAACGGTCAGGCATCGGAAGAACGGCTGAGATTCAAGTTTGAATTTTTCGACGAATTCCTGTCTGTCGTCGAGAAAATGGTTGCGAACGGACGGAATGTCGCAATCTGTGGCGATTTCAACATTGCCCATAAGGAAATCGACATCGCACATCCGAAAGAAAACGAGACGACGTCCGGATTTCTTCCTGAAGAACGCGCATGGTTAGACCGATTTATCGCCAGAGGTTACGTCGATACGTTTCGCCGGTTCGATCCGTCTCCACAAAAATACACGTGGTGGTCGCCGATTTTCAGGGCGAGAGAACGGAACGTCGGATGGCGGATCGATTATTTCTTCGTCAACGTCGCATTTCTTGGCAAAGTGAAATCCGCTTTTATCCTTGCCGATGTGATGGGTTCCGATCATTGCCCGGTAGGAATTACGATCGATTGAATGCGGTGAAGTCCGAATAGAAAAATCTTGTTTGAATCGATTTTAACGATGAACTTTTATTGACAATTTTTGAAATGACGGAAAAGATGGACTACGAAGTAAAGAATATCGGTATTGCAAGCGTTCTGAAAATATCCTTTTTGGTGCTTTTGACAGTTTGCTCGATTTTTTCATTCTTTTTTTATTTGCTCATTCGCTGGGTGGTTGCCATTCTGGGAAACGCCATGGATTCTTTCCCGATCCTCGGCTCGTTCGACGTTACAGACCTGAACTTGATAACCATTTTGTTCGCGTCGGTACTCAATGGTCTGTTCATTACCGTTATCCTGCTGATATTCATTTTGTTGGCAATAATTTTTTACAATTTGTATGCTCGTCATATTGGCGGAATTCAATTGACGCTGACCGGAGAACAACCAATTTTACACGAAGGAACAGACGAAATTGACGAATAAAGAAATCAGGGTGCGGTTCGCACCCAGCCCGACGGGGGCGCTTCACCTGGGCGGCGCCCGGACGGCAATTTACAACTGGCTCTTTGCGCGGTTGGTCGGCGGCAAATTTTTACTCAGAATCGAAGACACCGACGTCGAGAGATCCCGTGAAGAATTAGTTGGTCAGATCATGCGCTCGCTCGACTGGCTCGGCTTGAAATGGGACGAAGAACCGGTTTATCAGTCCAACCGGATGGCGTTGTACAAATCCAAAGTGGACGAGCTTCTCGCCAAAGGGAAAGCGTACAGGTGCTTCTGTACGGTTGAAGAATTAAACGCAGAGCGTGAAAAAGCCGTTCAGGAACATCGGGCGTATAAATACGGCGGGAAGTGCCGCTCTCTTTCGCAAAAGGAAATCGATGAAAACCTGTCGGCTGGAAAACCGTACGCCGTTCGTTTTAAAATGGAAGACGGCGTCACTGGCTGGAACGATCTCGTTTACGGTAAAATCTATGTTCAAAATTCCGAACTCGACGATCTGATCATTCAGCGTTCGACAGGAATTCCCGTTTATCAGATGGCTGTCGTCGTTGATGATATCGACATGAACATCACGCACATCATTCGCGGCGAAGATCATATTCCGAACACACCAAAACAGATCAACATTTTCAAGGCGTTCAACAGGGAAATCCCGCAATTTGCCCATCTGCCGCTTCTTTTGGGAATCGACGGAAAACGGCTGAGTAAGCGGCATGGGGCGACAGGCGTCGATGCGTATAAGGAAATGGGTTATCCGGCCGAAGCCGTGTTCAATTATCTCGCTTTGCTGGGCTGGTCGCCGAAAGACGGAAACGAAGTTCTAAATCCCGATGAAATCGTCCGGCAATTTAAAATTCATGAAATATCCCGGAAAGCCGCCGTTTTCGATATTAAAAAACTGGACTGGATTTCCGGTCAGCATTTGACTCTAATGAATACCGAACGGATACTATCCGATCTCCGACCGTTCCTCGAACAGGCAAACGTTTCGATCGACGCAAACGAACAAAAAATAAAAGACGTCATCGATATGATGAAATCGCGTGTGAAAACCTATCCGCAATTTGTCGAATGGGGCAAGTATTTTATTATCGATCCCGAATCCTATGATGAGACAGTCATTGCAAAACGATGGAATACATCGGAAGTATCGCATCGAATGAAAATCTTGAAACAGGAACTTGAAAAAATGGTTTCCTTCGATGAGACCTCCATCGAAACTTGCATCCGGGGGACAGCTGAACGTATGCAGATCAAAGCCGCCGAACTGATCCATCCGCTTCGGTTGGCGCTGACTGGTTTCGGAATCAGTCCAGGACTTTTCGAAGTCGCCGCTTTTTTGGGCAAGGAAACAGTCATTCGCAGAATCGATAAGGCAATCGAATCTATCTCAATTTCCGAGGAATAATATGAGAAAACGCCTGACGCTTTATATCGGTATCGCCATGTTGATCGGTATTTCATCTGCGCAACCGTCAACGTCCGCAGGCCAACCGATCGATTTATACGTTTTATCTTTCGACAATGTCGAATCCGATTCGGAAATCGGTTGGTTGAAAGACGGATTTATCGACTTCATTTCCAACCATTTTTTGATCGGAAATGAGGTGGTCGTTCATCGGACAGAAAAGATGGACGCTGTCCTAAAACAAGTCAGGGAAAAGACTCAGAAACCGGGGAAAAAATACTACGTTTTGACCGGAAGTTTTCATCGGAAAGGTGGCCATTTTATCGTCGATCTGGAACTTTTCGATATCACGACATGGCAGAAAATAAATTCCCGCCAGATCGATCAGGAAACCGTCGACATTGCACGGATTATCGAAGACGTCAACAAAGCATTGGACGAAATGTTGTTTCCTGATCGAAAGAAAACGGCCGTCGGATCGTTGATGATACCGATCAACGGATCCGTATCCGCCCGAAACGACTCTATTCGAATCGCCTCGCATTCGGCGCTCGAACAAAAATTCTCCGCTGTTTCTCAAACGACATTAAATATCCAAAAAGCCTTAGACAACTTTGGCAAGACTCAACGGAACGATCCGCAGACTCCCGGTGTGACCGAGAACATTTCCGCCACGCGCGGCGTTTTCGAGTATCAGGTAAAAGAACATCTGACGCAATCGAGCACTTTTCTGGAATTGCTCGACAAAATTGTGCACGATCCGTACCAGATCGAGATCGAACCGCCATTGTTTCAAAGGATTTCCGGCAAGGAAGATCGAGTCGAAATGAGTTTTTCTGTCACCTTCAAACCGAAACGAGAATTGATTCGGGAAATGTTCGTAACTCTACCCGTCAGTTCGATTTTCGAAAGTCAGGATTTCTCTGAATTCTGGTTTAAAGGTGACAAGTTCATCATTGATGAAAAGACCATCCAACGAATTGCAATGGGCGAGTTTCGCATGTTTCCGGTCATTTCTTTTGTATCCGAAAAAGGGAAAGTCGAGCATATCATCATCGATGTTCCGGCGACCTCCGGATTCGAGCCGGAATCGGTAACTTATGACGTTCAGCATCGCTTCACGCCGCTTTTAAACGTACTGGGAAGTTCCTGGGACGTGAGGGTTTTTCTCCTCAAACGAGATATTACCGTCGATTATTCCGTCGAACTGCCGATCAAAACGCTCGGCGAATTGACCACCATCTCTGTTCGAATGATGTCGGAAGGAGAAATCTCCGCATATCTCAAAGATATTCAATAACAATTGATTTGTGAATAGTTGACAAGATAAATATATTTGACCATGAAACGTTTAACGAGAAATATGAAAGGAAGAAATAAAGTTCGATTTCTAACCAATTTTCAACCTGAAAAAGCCCGTAACCAAACCCATATACTGAAAGTATTAACTATATGAACAAGTACAACATCCTGATTATCGATGATGAACCAAACGTTTGCAATTTTCTGACGGAGTTTCTCGATTTCAAAGGATTTTCATCTCGTTCGACATTATCCGGAAAGGAAGCTTTAACCGTATTAAGTTCCGAACATTTTGATTTGGTACTATTGGATTTAATTATGCCGGAGATGAACGGATTCGAGACGCTGGAGCGAATTCGAAAAGATCAGCCGAAAATGCCCGTCATCATTCTTACAGGCGTCAAGGACAAGAATGTCGCGAAAGATTCAATGGAGATGGGCGCCGTAGATTTTATTCCCAAACCGATCGATCTCGAACGGCTCGAGAATAGCATTTTGATCAACGTTCAACATATCGGATAAGGAAACATACATTGGACGCATTCAAATGGTTTTTACCCAGTGAAAAAGTCTCACATCAGATGAGCCCTTTCTTTAAAGACCTCGGACAAGTTTTTGAAAAAGTCCCCGGTTTTCAAATCGAATATGAACAGTTCGATGATTCCACTTCGCCGTTAAGTCAGATTGCCGCGACGTCGAACGCAATCTCCATCGTGACCAACTACGAGGCAATGTATCTGGAGTCATTCTACGATTTTTATCCGCTGTTCAAGTTGAGTTTTACGGATGTATCGGGTTTAATCCTGACGCGAAAAAAACGGGGAATCACCCGATTGATGGATTTAAAAAACAGAGACGTATATCTGCCTTCCAGCACGGATTGGTTTTTTCTCAATCCGATTATCCTTTTTCTGATAAAAAATTGTACGATCCATAACAACGCAAAAAGCGCATATTCCATTTCGACTGGTTTGATGAACTCTGGAGTCGAGGATAATATGGCGGCGGTCATTGCGACGACATTCGAGTACAAACTCCTGAACGAAAAAGAGAAAAAAGAACTTCAAATTCTCGGCGAGTTTCCACTCATACCGGAAAGCGTGGTCGTCGCTGGCCCCGATTTAAAATCGAAAAATCTGAGTATTGTTAAAGATGAAATCAAGAAATGGCTTGCGACGAAGTCGGATTTTCTTTCGGATATCGGAATTCGATTCTCGAAAGAAGACGAGAAAACGAACAGCCTCATCTACATGGAAGCGATCGAAGGGCTGGGATATAATTTGAAAGAATTCATCGAAGTCTATCCCAATCTTCTTCTAAACATGATCGGCAATAACCAAAGCTACGAACTCAAGATCATGAAGGAAAAATACGAACGGCTGGCGACTTTCAACGATAAACTCGTTTCGATGTACCGCGAAATCCGCGATAGTCGTGATCGCCTGTCGAAAGTGATCGAATCCGCTTCCGACAATTCAATTCTGTTCTTGAAAGACGGAACGGTTTTGGGAATCTCGCGCTCGTTTGCCAACCTTCTGAAACAGAACCGTCAGGACATCATCGGCAAAGAAATCAATTTGTTTCTCGAGACGACGATGAACACGCCGTTCAAATCTTTGATCCAGCAAGTCGATTACGGCCTGGTCAAATCTTTTTATGTCCGATTGAAAAATCACGATGCTGGCTTAACGGAATTCAAGATGGAATTCAGTGTGATCGAACTATTGGATTCCAAGGTCATTTTAGGTATGTTTTCCAAGAATAAATGAATAAAACTCATAGAGAGAGAGGTTGATATGAAACGGAAAATTCTATTCGTACTCGGCATTCTCGTTGTTTTTTGCGCCAATTCTCTGGCGGGTGAACAGTACGCCACAATTTTAAAAACAACAGGCGTTGCCAATGTCAAACAGGCGGGAAGCGCAAGTTTTTCAACACCCGCCAAGATGAGCATGGGATTGATGAAAGGCGATGCGATCCGGACGGAAGCCGACGGCTTTGTCGCAATCATTTTTAATAACGACAAGAGTTTGGTCAAAATCCGGAAAAATTCCGAAATCGAGATCAAGGAAGATTACGCGGCGCGAACGATCAAAATGACGCAAGGCCGCGTCTTGGTCAACGTGACGCCCGGAGTCGGCTCCAATTACCGCATCGAAACGGCAACATCCGTCGCGTCGGTTAAAGGAACGAAATTTTGGGTGTTCAGCGACAAGGCTGGCGATCGGTTTTACGGCATCGATGGAACCGTCCAGATTTTGAACATCATCACGGGCATCGAAGCGATCATGCAGGCGGGGCAGATGATCATTTCCACGGCGGACGGACAGGTTGTGAGTATTCCCATCGAACCGCAGGATATGCCTCAGGATGAAGAAGAACAGAAACCGGCAGAAACGCCGTCACAACCGGGCGAACAGGAAGAATCGGTGACAATGCCATCGGATGAAACGACCGCAGAAGCCACACCGACTGAAGAACCGGGAACCGAAACCAAAGAACCCGCCGGGAAAAAGTCCGGGAAACCGTTTGGAATGGGACTTGGGCTCGGATCGGTGACGATCGATGGAAAAATTTACAACCAAATAGCATTTCGCCCGGAATTGAAACTCGGAAAACTTGGTGTAGCACTGGACGTCGCTATTTATATGGACGAGCAGGGAAATATCCGCAAAGAAGAGTGGGATGAAGTTACGGATTATCTCGATAAAGTTTATTACGTTCGCTGGGCGCAACAGGGCGATCCGTTCTTTGCAAGAGTCGGCGCGTTGGATAATGTAACGCTCGGTTACGGAATTCTAATGAACGGTTACTTCAATACGACGGAATATCCGCAAGTGCGCAAAGTCGGCGTGCATACAGGAATGCAATTTGATAAACTTGGTTGGGAAGCGTTTATCGCAAATGTAAAGGAAATTACGGGTCCTGGACTTTTAGCCGGACGCGTGACTTACAAACCCCTCAAGCGAATCCCGCTGACTTTCGGAAGCACCCTCCTTATCGACGTCAATCAGTACAAAGGACTAAAAGATACGGACGGCGATTATGTCCCGGATGCGTTCGATGCTTTCTCGACAGGAAAATTTACGACTCCGTCTTATTTCCCCGGATTTAACGGAACTAGTCTGGTTGACAACAAGAATCACAATTTTGGAGCAGGCGAGATCAAACTCAAAGGGAAATCCTTTTCCAAAGACACCGACAGAGACGGCATTCCAGATGAGATCGACTACGACGTGGACGGCGACGGCTTGACCGATAATCTTCCGAATATGGTGACGACTCTTGATGATTCGATGTATCAGGCTCCAGACCCATTCAGCACAAAAGACAAATCCAAGACGCTGACTGCGGCGGCATTCGATCTCGGCTTCCCGGTTCTGAATATGAAATTCTTCAAACTGACCGTTTACGGACAGGCGGCGACTTTCATTTCGGGAAAAGTGAAAGACTACAATTCGGGAACCGAATTTGCTCCCGGTTGGGGAATTGCGGCGCCGGGATTGAAGATGAATATTTTCAAGATCGTGAACCTCACAACCGAATATCGGTATGCCGGCAAAAACTTTCTGTATGGTTTCTGGGATCGCGCCTATGATTTTGAGAGAGTTGCAATCCGGCAGGACGCGAACAGAACGCTTTATCCTTACACGAAAGACCAGATGCGCCTGATGAATGAAGCGATGCAGGGTGTGTTTGGTGCGATAGATGTCAATATTCTCAATTACCTGATTCTTGGAAGCTATTATCAGCACATGTTCACAAGCGGAAACGAAGTGAAGAGTTTCATGGCATCCGCATCCATTCCAGCGGGGAAAATTCCAAAATTGGCCAATGCCATCGCATTTTATCAGCGGAATAACGACGACAACCCGTTCGATTTCAAACATCCGTCGGAAAATACGATCCTCGGTTATAAGATCGGGTTCGAACTCGGTGGCGGCGCCGTTATTTCCTATGTGTTCCAGAAAACGTTTCGCGACAGCGACGGCAATGGCAAGATCGATCCCAAGACCGAGGCGGTCAATCTGACAACGATCGAAACCGGCTTCAGTTTTTAGAGGAAAAGATCATTCGAGAATCTTTCCAAAAGAATCAGATGTCAAAGACCCCGCGGAAAGCGGGGTTTTTGACGATATTGCATTCATTGCTCATTTTAAGCGTAATTCTGTATTCGCGGTTCGTAACTGCCGAAGAATATCTTGTCGTTCATCGGAAAGTCGGCGCCACCATCGATCTCGAGGAAAAGATACATTTCGACCTTTTCCCGCAATTGCGGAATTTCCGGAGCGCTCAATTTTGTCAATCGGAAGCCGACAGTGTGACGGGTATTTTTGAGTTGTTTTCAGAGAAAGGAAACCAGACATTTAGACGTCAGTTCAGTCCGATGGAGGTTTATCTGTTAGCGTCGAAGATAGACAGGCAGGACGGTTTAAGCGAAGCCAATCGTCTGTACATCCAAACGAAGTACCAACCGCTATTCGCAAAGCAGTTTTTAGAGAAAATTCCCGAACGTTCACTGTGCCAAATCCGTTCTAAAGACAAATCCGTCGTCGAAGGAGCCTATTACCGAACTACCGGAGATTGCGTTCAAATTTGGCAGAATAAAAAAGTTTTGACGATTCCGATGGATCAGATTTCAAGGCTCAAGTACTGGGACGATGTGGAGGATTCGCGAATCGTATACTGGGGAACCGTTGCCGGTTTTGTGATCTTAGGCGCGGCTGGATCGGAGATCGGCTGCCGGTGGTTAACGATACAACCGAAGAATCGTTGGATTTACGATCTGGCTGGCTGTTCCGTCGGTGCGGCCGTTGGAAATACTGTTTCACCGTTCATTAGTGAGATGTTTCTGCCGAAGACGGTTATCAACTTTAACCTGAATAAAATAAAA
>Ga0265296_1005401_pt1 | contig 10520 bp, 1 predicted proteins | sample MunlanPumphouse1_FD_189073 | JGI IMG/M metagenome (GOLD analysis project Ga0265296, IMG submission 189073) | Groundwater microbial communities from a municipal landfill in Southern Ontario, Canada - Pumphouse #1 | ecosystem: Environmental > Aquatic > Deep subsurface > Groundwater | place: Canada...
CGCGAACGGGCGCGCGGGCTCGCCGACTCTCTCGGCTGGCCGGCAGCGGGCGTTCTCCCCGGCGGAAAGTCGTTTGCGCTTCAGGGTATCGAGCATGGGATTCCCTTTTACTATACGACGTTCAATCGCGACGCGGCGAGGACGACGCGAACCGACAGCGTGCAGTATTACATCGGGGGAGGCAGCGATTTCACGATCGGTCTCTGGGATGGCAACGCCTCGCGCACGACGCACCAGGAGCTCGCGTCGCGAGTCTTCTGGAGGGACACGAAGACCCCGGTCATCGACGAGCACGCAACGCACGTCGCGGGGACGATGATCGCTTCGGGAGTAAGGCCGCAGGCGAAGGGCATGGCGCCCGAGGCGAGGATCAGCGCATACCAGTGGGACGACGACCTGGCGGAGATGGCGGGCGAGGCGTCGCGCGGGCTCTTTCTCTCGAACCATTCGTACGGCTATGTCCGCGGATGGATCGATCTCGGCGATTGGTATTGGTTCGGCGACACCGCCATCAGCGAGACCGAGGACTACCTCTTCGGTTTCTACTCCGGGAGTGCTCGTGCCATCGACGAGGTCCTCTATGCGGCGCCCAATTACCTGCCCGTATATTCGGCAGGCAACGACCGCAACGACTTTTCTCCGGGCGCCGTCCAGCACTACTTCTGGGATGCCAGGGCGCAGGGCTGGAAGTTGAGCACGAAGCTCCGCGACGACGACGGCGCCCCCCTGGGGTACGACTGCCTTTCGAACGGGCCGGCCGTCGCAAAAAACGCCCTCACGATAGGAGCCGTCGAGGACGTAACCGAATATACCGGACCCGAATCTGTCGTGATGACTCCCTTCAGCAGCTGGGGCCCGACGGACGACGGGCGCATCAAGCCCGACATCTGCGGGAACGGCTGGGCGGTCTATTCGAGCGTCGCGGCTTCCGACACGTCCTACGAAACGTATTACGGGACGTCGATGGCCTCCCCGAACGTATGCGGATCGCTTGCCTTGCTTCAGGACTATTACAAGGATCATCACGGCGGGGTCCCGATGAAGGCTGCGACGCTCAAGGCCCTCGCGCTCCATACGGCGAGGGAGGCGGGCGACGCGCCCGGCCCCGATTACAGCTTTGGATGGGGTCTTCTCGACGCCTACGCGGCGTACCGGCATATCGAGCTCGATCTCGACGACAGGAAAGGGCTCATCGAGGAGTACACGTTGAGCGACGGCGTTCCGGTCGAGCTCTACTACCGGAGCACCGGGACGGCGAGCGAGCTCAGGGTGACCGTCTGCTGGACCGATCCGGCCGGCACGCCGCCCGCGTGGGCGCTCGACCCGGCCGATCTCATGCTCGTGAACGATCTCGACATCCGCGTGGACAAGGATGGTGCTCTGCACGAACCGTGGGTGCTCGATCCCCTGAATCCCGCGAGCCCCGCCGCCAAGGGAGACAATTACCGGGATAACGTCGAGCAGGTGCACATCGCGAACCCCGAAGAGGGCATCTATGTCGTGCGGATAAGCCAAAAGGGCTCCCTCGAGGGAGGCTCGCAGGCTTTCTCGATCGTCGTTTCGGGCGTCGTGCGGGCGAAGACGTGGCACGTGTACGCCGGTGGCCTGGGGGACGCTCCGACGATAGCCGCCGCCGTCGATTCGGCGAGCGACGGCGACCAGATCTTCGTATACCCGGGGGTGTATCGCGAGCACGACATCTTCGTCAACAAGCCGCTTGTCATCAAGGGAATCAGGGGCCCCGCGATAACCATGGTCGACGCGCAAGGGCTCGGCCGCTGCTTCACCATTGTTTCGTCCGGAGCCGGTCCTTCGCGGATCGAGGATCTTACGCTCAGGGGCGGTTCGGTCGAAGGGGACAAAGATGAAGGCGACGGGGGGGCCGTTCACTGCGCCGGTCCCTACGCCGAAATCGTCGGGTGTATCATAACCCAGAATAAGGCGACTCGCGGCGGCGGTGTCTTTATCAGTGGGGACGGCGCTCTGCGGTCGTGCAAGATTCTTGCGAATACCGCGGAGAACGGCGGCGGCATCTACGTTCTTTCCGGCAGCCCGTCGATCTACGCTTGCGTCGTCGCGCGAAACGTCGCGAGCGTATACCACGGCGGCGGTATCGCCTGCGATGTCGCCTCCCCGACGATCTCCCGCTGCACCGTGAGCCACAACGCTGCGTCGGGGCTCGGCGGAGGATTGTATTTCGACGAGATGAGCGGAGGCTCCATCCAAAATACGATCGTCGCCTTCACCCTCATAGGGGTGGGGGCGCACCAGGACGGTTCGCCGGGGAGTGTCGCTTTCACCTGCTGCGACATGTTCGACAACTCGAGCGGGGATTTCAGCGGCGGTCTTGCGGGCCAGATGGAGTCCGGCGACAACTTCTCGAAGGATCCCCAGTTCTGCGACTTCGCCCGCCTCGACTACCGGATCGGCGACGGCTCGCCGTGTCTGGCGGGCGGCAATCCCTGCGGCGAGCTCATCGGCGCGCTCGGCCCGCACTGCCATTCGAAAACCTCGTGGTACGTGCGTGCGGACGGGATGGGGGAGGCCCCGACGATCCAGGCGGCCGTCGATCGCGCCGTCGCGGGGGACACCATCGTTCTGGCCGCGGGCGTCTATGCGGGCGCGGGGAATCGCGACATCGAATTCGCCGGCAAAAACCTCGTGATACGTTCCGCGAGCGGGCCCGATTCGACGATCGTCGATTGCGGAGGCTCGGTCGGCGAGATTCACTGGGGATTCGGCTACACGGGAGGCGAGGATTCGACCTCGGCGCTCGAGGGGCTCACGATACGGCATGCGGCCCTTACCGGCATTCGCTGCCTGAGCTCGAGTCCCGTCATCCGCGGTTGCGTCGTCGACAGCTGCATCACGAGCGGCGGAGCGAGGGGCGGCGGTTTCTATATCGAGAAATCTTCCGCAAAGATACTCGGATGCACCGTCACCAACAACCGCGTCGACACGAACGGGGGGGGCATCTACTGCAAGGAGGCTAAGGGGCGCATCGCCGGCTGCGTGTTCTCGGGAAATACGGCGGCGAAATCGGGAGGCGGCATCGCGGTCCAGACATCCTCCAGTATGGATATCGTCGGCTGCTCGGTGATCGGCAATCTCGCGAACACGGAATCGGGTGGTGGGATCTATATCATATCGGCCCGCGCGCGCATCGATTCGTGCACGATCGCGGGCAACACCGGCTCGTTCGGCGGGGGGCTTTTCAACGGGACGAACGCGTTCTGCACCCTCAAGAACTCGGGTGTGAATTCGAACGTCGCGCGAAACGGCGGCGGAGGCCTTTACAGCTCGACGAACCTGACGATGGAGAACTGCACGATCGTCGGAAACTCGGCCGCGTATTACGGCGCCGGGATCGAGAGTTTTTATGGCAACCAGAATACCATCGTTCGTTCGATCGTCGCCTTCAATCTTCTCAAGGAGGGCATCTATACGGGAAGCGGCACGCAGACGATCTCGTGCAGCGACGTGTACGGCAACGCCGGCGGCAACTACGGCGGGAGCACGACCGACCGGACAGGTTTGAATAACAACATATCGAGCGATCCCTCGTTCTGCGACGCGGGGGCATTCGACTATCATCTGTACGACACATCGCCGTGCGCCCCGGCGGCAAGCCCGTGCGGCCTGCTGATCGGCGCGCACCGGGTCGACTGCCGGATCGCTCCGAATCTCGTGCTCACGCTCGTCGAATACAGCCGAAACGTCGCGCCCGCGCACGGCGCCGTCTTCGTCACGGCCGTCGTCCAGAATACGGGCGCCGTCGACGCCGACAGCTTCGCGATCGACTTTTATTCGAATTGCTCTTCGGCGCCCGGCCCCGGCCAGGCGGGCGACTTCCGGCGCGTCGTTCACTCGCTCGCGGTCGGGGACACCGTCATGTTCACGGCGGGACCTGTCACGAGCGACACGATAGGCGAATGGAAGAGCTGGGTCGCCGTCGACGCGAGCGGTTGGGTCGTCGAAACGGACGAGACCGACAACGTGAACGGGCCGGATTCGATCGGCTGGATCGCGCCGCGCGAGCCGGGCTGGCCCGTCGCTATCGCGACGAGCGGTCGCATGTCGCCGCTTCTCGTCGACGCGGACGGTACGCCGGGCACGCTCGAGGTGTTCGCCGGTTCCGACGACGGAAATCTCTACGCATGGAAATCGGACGGAACGCCCCTCGCGGGTTGGCCCGTCGATTGCGGCGTCGCTGTCTATCCGATGGCCGCGGGAGACATCACCGGAGATTCGGGCAAGGAGATCCTGGCCTGCAACGCCAGCGGGCTGGTTATGGCGTATTCGAGCGCCGGAGTCAAACTCTGGGAATACCCGGCAACCAGCGGATATGCAGTCATACTGGCGCTCGCCGATCTCGACGGCGACGGGAAGCTCGAGGTTCTCTGCGGTGATATTACCTGGCAGGCGTCGCTCCTTTTTCTCGAGGGTGACGGAACACCGTATGGCGGCCTCGGGTACTACGATCCCTTCAGCGCCCCGGCGGCCGCCGACGTCGATGGTGACGGAAGGGCGGAAATTGCGGTTTTTATCCGTCAATCCATGTTTCCGGTTCCGGGGAAAGCGGGCCTCGGGACCGCGATGATGCATGCAGAGATCCTGGATGGCGTGTATCTTTTTAATGACGACGGCACGACCTGCGCCGGCTGGCCCGTCGTCGTCGATCCGACGACCCTGGCAGGGGATCCGGTCATCGGCGACGTCGCCGGCAACCATCAGAGTCTCGAGATCGTCGCGGCGGCAAAGAACGGATTGGTGTATGCGTGGGATGCCGCAGGGAACCAATGCTTCCCGCCGGTCCAGGTTCCCGGAACGATAGAGTCCTCTCCCGCGCTCGCGAACTTTGACAGCGATGGTTATCTCGACATCGCCGTGACGTCGAAGCGGCAGACTTTGATAGAGGGGAACATCTTCTGGGAAGGCCTCACGAGCGTCATCAGCGGGAAGGGCGCGCTCGTCGATTCGCGAAAGATCTGGCAGGGGCCCTCCGATCCCGGCGCGCTTCTCTCGCCGATCGTTATCGGGAGGCCGCCCGACGCTCTCGCGGCGACCCCCGATGGCCGGATCGACGCGGCGGATCTCGCTCTGTCGTTCTCCTGCTGCCCTTCGATCGTCTCGACTCCCGCGGCGGGGGACATCGACGGCGACGGATGGGTCGAGGTCCTTGCCGTGTCGGGCGACGACTCGCTCTACGCTTACGAGCTCTGCACGAGCCATGCTCCGTCCGACGCGCTCCCGTGGCCCATGTTCCGCCGGGGGCCGGCGCGGAGCGGGGCGTACGGCTACGAGCCGGTTACCGGCGTCGACGACGATCACGGCGCGGCGACTCCTTCCGTCACGAGCCTTCGTTCGATCTATCCGAATCCGTTCAATCCCGTAACGAGGATCGCATTCGACGTGAGCGCCGCATCGAGAGTTGTGCTCGCGATCTACGACGTATCGGGCCGCTCCGTGGCCGTTCTCGTTGACCGCGAAATGCTGCCCGGACGCTATGAAGCGATCTGGAACGGCCGCACGGGCACGGGCCGGAATGCCGCATCGGGGATCTATTTCTGCAGGCTCACGGCCGGGCGTGCTTTCGAAACGAAGAAACTCGTACTTTTGAGATAATGGCTTCCCGCGCCGAAGGTTAATGGCATTTATCTGAAGGGCGGCCCTCCGGGGCCGCCCTTTTTTATTGAATTAACTCTATAAATTGTGGTACAATAATACATTGTATATGTATATTGGAATTATTATTATTATCACGAGATGATGCTTGTATCATGAGTTCTTTCGCTGTTTTGATCGGAGGTTCCCGATGAAGAAGGCTTGTCTCGGTATCGGCATTTTCGTCGTCGTGATGGCTGCCGCTTCGTTCGGAGCGTTCGCCCAGCAGGCGGATCTGAGACAAATGTCCAGGGATCTCGCCGTGAAGAGCGACGCCGACCGCGCGGTCGCCCACGCCCTCGCCGCGAAGAACGGTTGGCCGATCCGGGGAACCGGCCAGGACGGAAGCTTCTTCGAGCTTCAGAAGATTTTGAACGGCTTCCCGCGTTATTACGCGACGTTCAACACCAATGCGGCGATTTCGACGCGCGCCGATTCGGTGAATATGGCGATCGGAGGCGGGAGCGGTTTCGTTCTCAGGCTCTGGGACGGCGGCAAGCCGCGAACGACGCATCGCGAGCTGACCGGCCGCGTCACCTGGGCCGATGCGAATCCGAGCACGATAGCGGGGCACGCGACGCACGTGGCGGGAACGATGATCGCGACCGGGATCCGGGCGGGGGTCAAAGGGATGTCCTACGCGGCGACCATCCGTGCCTTCGAGTGGAACAGCGACGGAAGCGAGATGGCCGCCGAAGCCGCCGCGGGCGCGAACCTCTCGAACCATTCATACGGCTATCTCGCGGGTTGGTATTTCAACACGGGCAACAGCTACTACTACTGGTACGGCGACACGGCGGTGAGCGAGGTCGAGGACTACAATTTCGGGCTCTACGATTCGGAGGCGCGGGGCTACGACCAGATACTGAATGCGGCGCCGAATTACCTTCCCGTGGTTTCGTCCTCCAACGACCGCGACGACACCGGGCCCACGCCGGGCACGAAGCATTACTACTGGGACGCGCGCTATGGCACGTGGCGATTCAGCTTCAAGACGCGCAACGGGGACGGCGGAACGGCGGGCTATGACTGCATCCCCTTCGGCTTCCAGATTTCGAAGAACACACTCACGGTCGGCGCGGTGCAGGACGTGCTCAATTATACAGGACCGGCAAGCGTAGTTCTCGCCGCCTTCAGCAGCACGGGCCCGTGCGACGACGGGAGAATAAAGCCGGACGTCGTCGGAAACGGCATGGAGCTCCTGTCCTCATACTCCACGAACGATTCTTCCTACGCGATCGCGAGCGGCACGTCGATGTCCTCCCCGAACGTGTGCGGCTCGCTCGGGCTTATCGCCGACTATTACCGGGATACTCACGGCGGCACCGCGATGTGGGCCTCGACGCTCAAGGCGCTCGCGATTCACGCGGCGCTCGAAGCGGGATCCAATCCCGGTCCCGATTACCTGTTCGGCTGGGGGCTTCTCAACGCCTACGCCGCGTACAAGATCGTCAACAAGGATTATCTCGACGACACCAAGGGATTCGTCGAGCAGTTCACCCTCAGCCAGGGGCAGACGATCGAAATCGGTTACCGGGTCTACGCCTCGACTCCCGAGCTCAGGGCCACGATCTGCTGGAACGATCCGGCCGGTTCGCCCCCCGCGCCTTCGTTGAACCCGCGGACGCGGATGCTCGTGAACGATCTCGACCTGCGCGCGATCAAGGGAGTCGACACGTACCTCCCGTGGCGTCTCGACGTGTACAATCCCGGAAGCGCCGCAACGAAAAACGACAACAACGTCGATAACGTCGAACAGGTCGTGGTCGCGACACCGACGCCGGGCGTCTACACGATTCGGATCACGCACAAGGGAACCCTCAACGGCGGATCCCAGAAGGTGTCGCTCGTCGTCTCGGGCGCGGAGAAGAACCACTCGTGGCACGTGTACGCGGATGGTTCGGGCGACGCTGCCACGATCGCGGCGGCCGTGGCGGCCGCGGACGACGGCGATTCGATTTTCGCGCATCAAGGCACGTACCACGAGGCGGGCATTTCGATCTCGAAGGCGCTCGTCATCACCGGCGTCGACGGGGCCGCGCTCACGACGGTCGACGGCAACGGGCTCGGAGCAGGCTGCATCACCTTCCCGGCGGCGAGCAAGGTTATCAAGATCCGTGATATTACGATCAAGAACGGATCCACGACCATCCTCGGCGGAGGCATCTACTGCAGCAACTCGTCGGTGACCATCGAGCGCTGCGTCATCGAGAACTGCTATTCGCCCTGGTACGGCGGAGGGATCGCCGTCACGAACGCTTCTCCGACGATCAGAAACGTCACCTTCCGTTCGAATCAGGCCGATCACGACGGAGGAGGTCTGTACTTCTCGGCGTCGAGCTCGGTCGTCGATTCGTGCATATTCCATGATAATGCCGCCGCCGGTTCCGGCGGCGCGATCGGCATGATCAACTCGACGCCGCAGTTCCGGAACTGCACCGTGCATCACAACTCGGCCGGCGCGAAGGGGGGCGGCGTATATGTGGGTGCCGGGGGAAATCCGACGCTCACGCGGTGCGTCATCTCGTCCGCCACGGCCGGCGGGGGCATCTACGGCGAAACAACCGCCGTCGGCGCGACCGTCGCGTGCTGCGACGTGTTCGGGAACGCGGGAGGCGATTATGCGGGATCGTTCTCCGATCAGACCGGCATCAACGATAATATCTCGACGGATCCCGTGTTCTGCGACCTCGGTGTCTCTCCGCCCGATCTCAAGATAAGCTCCTTCTCGCCGTGCGCTCCCGCGTTGAGCCCATGCGCGCAGCTCATCGGCGCGCTCGGCGTCGGGTGCGTGAAAGGATCCGACCTCGCGATCGCGAGCGTCGAGTTCAGCGCCGTGCAGCCGGCCTTCGGGGACAGCGTCAGGGCGACGGTGAAGATCAAGAACACGGGTGAGCTCGCCGCGACCGGTTTCTACGCCGATTATTACGTCGACGTCGACACGCTTCCGCCGCCGGAAACGACGGGGGATCAGAGGCTCTTCGTCGCCGGCCTCGCGGCGGGGGATTCCCTCGTCTGGATAACCGGCTACGAAAAGGCGCTCGTATTCAAGGCGTGGAAAAGCTGGTTCAGGGTCGACACGGGAGATTCGGTTCTCGAGACGAACGAGGCAAACAACGCGAGCGGCCCGCACGAGATCCTGTGGTCGTTCCCGGCGCAGCCGGGCTGGCCCGTGACGATCGGCTCGGGATTCCATTCCTCGCCCGCGATCGCGAGCCTCGATGCCGATGAAACGGATCTCGAAGTGATCATCGGATGCGACGACGGGCAGCTCTACGCCTTGAAAGGCGACGGCAGCAGCGCTTCCGGATGGCCCGTCACGATCGGCGACACGCTCTTCTCTTCGCCGGCCGTGGCCGATATCACCGGCGATTATCGCAAGGAAGTCGTGATCGGCGGAAAAGACGGAAAGATCTACGCTTATGATTATCAGGGCGCGAAGCTCTGGGAATATGCGACCGGGAGTCCCGTGTACCGGACCCCGATGCTGGTCGATCTCGACCGGAACGGCAAATGCGAGGTGCTGTGCAGCGCGGGCGGAGCGCTCTACGCCCTCGACGGGAGCGGCAGTCCGCTCGCCGGCTCGTGGCCGTACCTGGTCGGGACGGGCACGCTGACCTCTCCCGCCGCGGGGGACGTGAACGGCGATGGAACGCTCGAGATAGCGGCGATCGCCTACGGATATACGGCGCCCGTGGAATCGCGCGTGCATCTCATCAGACCTGACGGGACGTCATACGGCGGCTCCTGGCCGGTCGTCGTCGATACGGTCATCGTCGCCGATCCCGTCATCGGGAACGTCCTTTCGCCCGACGGCGATCTCGAGATCGTCGCAGGGGCCGCGAACGGGGCCGTATACGTGTGGAAATCGGACGGCTCGGTCTGGCCGACGGTACCCCGCGTGAGCGGAGCGATCGAGACCTCTCCCGCGCTCGCGCAAATCGACTCCGATGCGGAGATGGAGATCGTCGTCTCGTCGAGGCTGTACGCCGCGTCGCCTCCGCCGGAACACTGGGAAGGTTTCGTGACGGTGATTAATGATAACGGGACGATAGTCGGCGGGTGGCCGAAGGGCACCGGCACGTGGACGACAGCGGCGAGCCCGATGCCTTCGCCCGTCTCGATCGGCGGCGCCATCGAGATCATGACCGGAGGCCCGGCAGGCGACTTCTATTCGTGGAATCCTCTCGGCGAGCCGGCCTACGGTTTCCCGATCGGTCTCGGAGGGGGCGCCGGCGTATCGGCGGCCGCCGACGATATCGATCGCGACGGCACGATCGAGCTCGTCATGATCGCGGGCGCGTCGTCGGGCTCGCTTCGGTGCTACGAGCTTATCGGGGACTACCAGACGAGCCGGCTCTGGTGGCCGATGTTCAGGCACGATCGAGCGAGAACCGGCTGCTACGGCGCCGTTGTGCCGACGGGAGTCGAAGAGATCGCCGGCGTGACGCCGTCCGCGACGCGCATCACCTCGATCTATCCGAACCCGTTCAATCCGTCGACGCGGATCGCGTTCGAGCTGAGCGCGCGGGCCCGGGTGGAGCTTGCGATATACGACGTATCGGGTCGAAGGGTCGCCGTGGTCCTGGACGGGGAAATGGGAGCCGGCCGCTATGAGGTCGCCTGGCACGGCCGCACGGTTTCGGGCGGCACCGCCGCTTCGGGCATCTACTTCTGCAAGCTCAGAGCGGGAGATGCGGTCGAGACCAGGAAGATAGTGCTCGTGCGGTGAGTGCCCAGGGAAGGGCACGTCTTTTCTAGTCGGCTGCAAGGTGCCGACCGGGGTAACTGTCTGTCAGCCCCGTAGCGAGGGGCCGGATGCATACCGGTAACGGATGCATCTAAACGGCCCGACA
>Ga0265296_1005403_pt1 | contig 10517 bp, 6 predicted proteins | sample MunlanPumphouse1_FD_189073 | JGI IMG/M metagenome (GOLD analysis project Ga0265296, IMG submission 189073) | Groundwater microbial communities from a municipal landfill in Southern Ontario, Canada - Pumphouse #1 | ecosystem: Environmental > Aquatic > Deep subsurface > Groundwater | place: Canada...
AACCCACCGCTCAGTCGTGGCGGAAGACAATTCAACGGCTTCCTGCTCGCTGTTGAGGCACACCAAGGTCTGGATGGGGGGCTCATCGAGCGCCTGGACACCGTCGAGCACACGTCGCTGATTGTCGGCGTCGAGGCGCAGGAACATGCTGGAATCGATGACAAGCATCCATGGCACCGGTCGTGGGTCGGAACGCATCACCCGCAACGCGATATCGAGAATCGTGAAGGTATATTCTGCTCCGCCCAGATTCTCGGTCGGCAGAAAATGGGAAGAGCCGGCCACCTGCACCTCGACGCTATAGGCGCCCGTCCGACGGACTCGCGATCCGAATGTAGTGCTGCAGAAAAGTGGTTCACGAAGCGCGTCCCACAGTTGTGCCTCGCTGAGGGCAAGCTGCGGCGCCAAGGCGCGCAGATCGCGGCGGAACGGATCTTTCAGGTCGCTCGGCCGATAGGCCTGATTGTCGACATAGACGACATTGAACAGTGTCTGCGGCCAACTCGCCGACACGTTGCCATCGACTTCGACCTGTAACCGTTGTGGGCGGCGCTGCGGCAAGCGCTTCAGCTCAACCAGTTCCTCGCTCAACCTCACCGAAGTGCGTGCCCCCTTAATCGACGCTGCAGCTTCGATGACGCCTGCTTGCGAAGCAGACTTAAAAAGCCCCCACCGCTTCTCGAGCGCGGCGAGGTTACGACCTCCCGACAAGGCCGCGAGACACTCGCAGAAGGTGGACTTGCCCGAGTTGTTGAGACCAAAGACGATGTTATGGCGTCCGAACTTGACGGCAGCCCGAGATCGAAAAGGGCCGATATTCTCGATCGCCAAGTCGGTGATGCCGTGTTGAACCAAGCTATCCGCAGCGGCGACGCGCCGATAGACCCAATCCTCGTGCGACACCTTCCACCGTCTTAGTTCATCGACCGTCTCTTTGCTGGCGTTATCGTCGACTTGCTTGGCGTGAACCCGGCACAACCAAATGCCGTTGGCCTCTGCCTGGCGCTCGGTCTTCGTCAGCTTGACGTCATACCGTGGACCTCCCGGCGATGCCGCGGTGATATGCGCGGCCTCGCCGACATTGGTCAGCTTCGTCCCGCGATCTTCTGAGGGCCCGATCGTCAACTGCTGGCAAAGCGGATGCGAGCAGATATAGCCGGCCCGCTGCGCCATCAGCAACTTGACCGCCGGTGTGAAATCGTCGCGGATGATTCCCTCCTTGATCGCTCGGTGGTGCCGCTGAGTGCAGTGGCCCGATGCCCCCCCTTTTGCGTAGATTGTACGATCGTGCAATCGAGGCGCAGTACCTGATACCGATAGGGTATACTCTCAAAGGCGAGTAAAAGTCCCGGTCTTATTCCGGACGAAAATGACTTCAAAAAACAGCAACAAACTTCAGGCTAAGTCCTTCTAGATTCTAGAGGTATAAAGGACTTTTGCGCACTGATCCTATGAAGACTGCTTCTGGTAGGCGACCGTCACGGCCTCCACCGAACGCCGTCGCCGCTCGGTCTTCACACTCAACAAATGCTTGGCAGAACGCTTCTAGCGTTGTTGGCTGTCAGCATCGGGCTAGCGGTCATGTCGGCCCACTGCGCCGGTCACATCCAAGGCTACAGGCGCCGAAGCCGCATCAAGATCATGTTCGGGAGGCTAAAGGTGTGGCGCCGTGTCGCCGCTCGCTACGATCGATGCCCGACCTCTTCTTCTCCGCCATCACCCTCGCTGCCACCGTCACCTTCTGGCTATGGGCATTGAGTCCTGATCCTCCGGATCCCAAGCAGAAACGCGCCCGCGAGCGGCTCACGCAACTTGTCGACGCCCCACCCCAACGATCCCGTTGGGGGCGTGAGCTAAACCCAGTTCCCCAGATGCGCGCGGCAGTTCGTCAGCACCAGCCGCGCGGGCGAGCCGATCCGATCGTTTTCCACCACGTGCACGCCGGTGTTGCTCAGGCGGAATCGGAAGGCGTCCAGGACGCCCAAGGGCAAGCCGAGCAGCGCCAGCAGCGCGAGTTCGATCGTGAAGGCATGGGCGATCACCAGCGTCACAGGCGAGCCGCCGCGCCGGGCATGGCGCTCGTGGAGGAAGGCGCGGACACGGCGATCCTGTTCCGCCAGCGACTCGACGCCCTCAGGCAGCGCAACGACGCCGTCGCTTCGCACCCGAGCTTCCAGCATGGCGTCCCAGGCGGCGAGCGACATAGGAGGATCGAACGGCGTGTCGACCGCCATCTCCGCCAGCCGCGCATCGGGCCGAAGCGGCAGTCCGCGCGCCGCGGCGAGGAAGGCCGCCGTCTCCTCCGCCCGGCGCAGCGGACTCGTGAACACCACCTCGCCGAGCAGCGCGTCGGGCAACGCTGCGGCGAGCGCCGCCGCCTGCGCACGGCCGCGCTGGGTCAGCGGCGAGGCGGGATCGTAGCCGCCGATCGGCGCATCGGGCGCGAGGACATTGCAGGCGGCTTCGGCATGGCGGATCAGCGCGAACCGGTGCCGCGGCGCTGTCGTCACGGCACCTCGTCCAGCCGGTCGATCACCTTGGCGAACGCTGTCGCGACGTCATCCATTGCCGCCGCGTTGGCGAGCAGCATCCGATGGGGCAGCACGATCGACGCACGTGCGAAATCGGTGGCGGCCGGCAGGTCGAACCGCGACGGATCGACCGCCACGGCGAAGGCATCTCCCAGCGCGAAGCGGCGGCGCGACGCTGGCCGATAGAGCGGGTTGGCGTTGAGCGCGGCGTACATCGTCTTGCACGGCAGGCCGAGTTCCGCGCTCACCGCCTTGCCGAAGCGGTCCGCCGGCATCCGCTCCAGCACCGCCGCCGGTAGACGGACGACATAGCCGTAATAGGCACGCGCGGTGGTGCCGGGCGCCGTCTCCTGCGGCCGACAGCCGAGCGCGGCGAGTTGCGGATCCAGTAGTGCGGCGTTCGCGGCGCGGCACGCATTCTCACGATCTAGCTTACCGAGCTGGGCTAGCAGGATTGCGGCGTGGAACTCCGACAGGCAGTGGTTGGCGCCCATCAGGTCGGCCGTCTCGACCAGTTCCATCTCATCAATCGGCGGCGGCGGTTCCACGAAGGTGCGCCCGTCGGCGCGCAGGTGCGCCAGGCGGCGCGCGAGTGCTTCATCGCCGGTGATGACTGCCCCCCCCTCTCCGCTCGTCAGCAGCTTGCTGTGCTGGAAGCTGAAGGTTCCCGCCACGCCGAAGGTGCCGACATGGCGGCCGGCGAAGCGAGCGCCGTGCGCCTGCGCGCAGTCCTCAATCAGGGGCAGGCCGTGGCGGTCGGCGACAGCAGCGAGCGCGTGCAAGTCCGCGATCGCGGAGCCGAGATGGACGACGGTCACGGCCCGCGTGCGCGGCGTGATCGCCTGCTCGACGGCCGCCGGATCGACGCAGCCGGTCGCGGGATCGACATCGGTCAGCACGGGGACCGCATTAATCCCGAGCACCGCAGAGGCCGAGGCGACCCAGCTGACCCCGGGCACGATTACCTCGTCGCCGGCGCCGACCTCGGCGGCCTCCAGCGCGATAGCAAGGCTGGTCGTGCCGCTCGCCGCGGGCACGCACCAGGAGGCGCCGGTATAGGCGGCGAAGGCATTGCTGAAGCGCTGCTCGAACGACGGGCCGCCACGATATTGGCCGCTGATCGACCAGCGATGACTCCGAAGCACCTCGTCCAGATTATCCCGCGTCGCCGCATCGCCGATCGGCCAGTTCGGCCACGTCGCTGTCCGGACTGCCGCTCCCCCGCTCATCGCCAATCGTGCCACCCGCTTGCTCCCTACCCTGCCGCCGCGGTTCGCCGCGCCGGCTCGTCATGTTCCGCCTTGATACCGTCGAGCACCCGAACATAGGCCGCAGCCACGTCGGCCCATCCCCACCTAGGCGACGCGACGGGCTCCAGTCGGCGATGACCGCCGCTGCGCACCAGCGTGGCGACCGCCGCCTCGTCCGCCATCCTGGCCGCCGCGAAGCGCAGGGCCGCGCCCGATGCATTCGGCGCGACCACGGGGATGCCAAAATGCACCGCCTCCGCCGCAAGGAAGCTGAAGGTCTCCCGATAGTGGCTGAGGACCAGCGCGGCCGATGCGCCGCCGAACACGCGCCGATGATCCTGCATCAGGTCGTAATGGTCGATGACCTCATCGGCTTCATCACGCCCAGGACCGAAAAAGTGTTGCTTTGCCTCTCGGCCCAGTCCCGTCCATTGGCTGAAGACGATGCGCACGCCGCTGCCGCCCTGGCGCGCAGCGGCGGCGACGGCCCGCACCGCAGCGAGCGGTGCCTTGCCAGCGAGCAGCACCACCGGCCCCGCTGCGTCATGATGCTGCGCGCGCGGCAGGTGGTCGACCGCCCAGGGGATGCAGCGGCGCCGCGGGAAGCAGCGGGTCCACGGCTCATCCGTGAAGACGATGTCGGCGGCGCACGCGCCCGGATCCACCGCGTTTGCGATGCAAGCGGCAATAGAGCCGATCGGGTGCCCGGCATCGTCGGCACTGCCATGCACGGGGCAGCCGGGCAGCGGCGTGCGCGGCGCTGCAAGCACCCCGACGTCGTGCCAGATGCGAACAGTGCGGCGGGTAGCATCGCCCAGCAGGCCGGGCGTGCGGAACACCGCGCTTTCTACCAACGGGAACAGGGCCGTGTAGCCTTCGCCGAACACGCGCGCCGCGAGCGCCGACGGGTCATTGCCATCGGCGGGGGTGTACCAGTCCACGCGGGTTCCACCGAGCTCCAGCGCGCGCGCGAGATGGAAGCCCGCAGTCTCGATGCCGCCGCCGCCGCGGAAATCGAATTCGTCGCCGTAGCGCTCGATGAGGATGCGCCGCCCGCTCACAGGTCCACCGTCACATAGGCGGACAGCCGGCGACCGGCATCGACGCTGTAAGCGCCCGATCCCTCGCTCCACAACTCGACCACGTTGCCGACGTTGGCGACGATCATGCGAAGCACCGCTTGCTTGCCGTCCAGCGTGAAGCGATAGCGCGCACCCAAGTCCGCCACCGAACGCGCCGGGATGGTCACGCGGTTGTCGGTGGTCGCGGGCGTCGGCCCCAGCGAACGTAGCGCGAGGTCGAACGACAGGCGCGGCACCCAGGGCTGCTGCCAGCGCAAGTTCGCCGTCGAATAGCGATCGGGCAACCCCACCGGCCGCCGGCCGATCGCGCCTAGCGCCACCGCCTCGCCCGTGGCGCGCGGCTGCTGCAGGACGGCGCCCAGCACCACCGACAGCCGGGTGGTCACCTTGCCGGTCAGCGACAGCTCAATACCGCGGTTCACCACCTCGCCCAGGCGGACATAGCGGTTGGTGGAGTCCAGATCGAAATAGGGCTTCTTTAGCCGGAACGCGCCCGCGATCACGGTCAGCCGGTCCGTAACCGCCCAACGGACGCCGCCGTCGACCTGGCTGGTACGCGTTGCTGCGACCGGTTCGCCGCGGTTGGCGGCGGTGCGCGGTGCGGCGGCGCTTTCCTCGAGACCCTCGGCGTAGCTCGCATAGGCGGCGAGACCCCGCGCAAGCTGGAGCGTGCTCGTCGTGGTCAGCAGCAGCGGCGAGGCGCGGCTCACCACCGGTGCCAAGCCCGGGCGCTCCGCCGTTTTGCGGTACCATGTCCGGACCAGCGCGACGCCGAGCTGGAGCGGAGGCACGATGCGCCCCTCGTATCCAATGCCCGCTGTGCGTTGGCGGATGGCGTTGGTGGAGAGCGCCCCGAATTCGAAGGCCGGCCGCGGCGCATCGACCTGCGCGCCCAACTGCGACCGGCCGAGGTCCACCTCGTCTCCGCCTCCGAAGGTCACGCGACGGTCACGCGACCAGAAGGCAAGGTAGATATTGTGCCCAGCGGCGTGCGCGCCGATGTGGCGGACCAGGCGCAGCTCGCCGCTGGTTGAACCAGCCCGGCTGGGCGGGGCGGCGATCACCGACTGGTCGAAGCTGCCGTCGGGGCCGAGGTCGCTGCGTGTGAGCAGGTAGTCGGTGTCGGATCGCGCGGTGGAGCGGAACAGCCCCGCCTTGAGCTCGAGGCTGCCGGGCAGCGCGACGCGCGCTACCAGCCCACTCACCGTGCCGCCGCCGCGATTGTCAAGCCAGCCGGCGCCTCGTAGCGCGTAGCGGCGCGGTATCCGGGGCAGCATGGGCCCGTCGACGACATAGGTTTGGCCGGGGGTCCCGTCGGCATAGCGGTCGCGCGAGGCGAACGCGACGGCGTCCAGGGCGGGGCCGGGCCGCCAGCGCAGCAGCACCCCACCGTTCGCCGCGGTCTGCGCGCTGCCGTCGCCATACGCCGCATGGCCGACGAACGCGCCGCCACCGACCACCAGCCTGGGAGTCCCGAGCGGCAGCGTACCGTCGGCCTCAATCGAGCCGCTTCCCCAACTGTCGCCGCTCGCCAGCACGGAGGCGGAGCGGGCGGCGTCTGGCAGGCGCAGCGAATAGTCGACGATGCCGGTCGGCGCGATGAACGGATAGCCTTGCGCCGCGATGCCGACGCGAATCGTGGTCTCCTCGGCGATGCGGTCGCCGGGGGAGCGCACAGGATCAAAATATAGGCCCTGGATGCGCGTGTTACCCGCCGCCACCGGTGAAAAGCCCCGCACGTCGTCGGTCTCGTAGATGCCGAGCTGTTCACGCCCGATACTGACCCCGAACGCATCCTCAGCGGCGGCGACCGCATCTTCGGACGATCGCGCACGGGCTTGTCCGACAGTTGGGCTCGCGACGTTTGTGCCGGGCAACACGGACGGTGTTGGCGTCGTCTGCGCGGCGGCGATGCCAAAGGAAGCCGGAAACACGACGGCAGGCATGGCTGCGGCCGCGATCCACTGCCAGCAGCTCATCGTCGCTGCCTCACCGCCACAGGCGCTCGCCGTAGGCGGCACCCGGCGGCGCCACCCGCGCCGCGTGCATCATCATCTCCTCGACAGTGACGCCGCTGGTCTGGCTGGCATATCCCCACATGCCCTGCACCTTCGCGGCGAGGACGCCGTCGATCGCCAGCGCAGGCTCCGCCCGCAGTCCGGCCGCGGACGCCCGCGCATCGATCTCCGTCAGCGACGACCAAGCCGCATAGGGAATATCCTCGTAGAAGAGAATCGAGGCCCCGTCTGCCGCCGCTCGGCCACGTGCGTCGGCGATGCCCGTCCCGACCACCGCATCGTGGACGATCCGGTGGTCGACATGGTCGCCGATCGCGGCAGGGCACAGGATCCAATCTGGTGCGGCTACACGAAGATGCTCGGCGATAGCGGCGGCAACCGCCGGCGCGCGTGGATCGGTACCGGGATCGGCGCGGCGCTCGGCTTCCTCGTCATAGCCGGCGAGACTGGAGTCGGGAAATCCCAGAGCCACGTGGGCGATGGCGTACGCGCTGCAGAACGCTGCATCTTCGGCCGTGCGCACTGCCTCGATCGCGGCGGGGCCGCGCCGCCGCAACTCCTTGGGCAGTGCCCAGGCGCTTCGCGAGAACACCGTCAACAGACTGACGTCCACGGCGTGTGCCGTACGAGTAGCGATCGCTATAAGCCCGCCGATCGAATAGGCGACGTCGTCGGGATGGGGCGACAGCAGCAGCACGCGGTCGCCGGACCGCCATGGCGCGGCCTTGGTCACGCGCGCATCCGCGTAATCCAGGTTAGGGCATCGCGCGCAGGCACCGCGTCGGTGGCTCCGTCCATCATCTGGAAGGCGGCGGCGAATTGCCGCTCCGGGCTGACCGCAGTGCCGTGCAGCGCCGCGAACCGCGGCTGCAGCACGGCCAGTGCGGCGGCAAACCGTTCGGAAATGTCGTCGATTACCTGCTCGGTCGCGAGCGACACCGATTGGTTGTCCCCTTCGTAGAGCAGCAGGCGCTGCGCCGCGCACGCCGCATACATCGCTTGGTCTAACTCATCGGTGCCGCCGACGAGCTGGAGCATGGGTCCGTCGCCGTAGATCGCGACAGGCAGCCCGCTTGCCGCCGCGGCCTCGCGTAGCCTTCCGGCGAGCGCCCCACCGCACGCGACGAGCCGCCGATAGCCGTCCTCCCTCGCCATATGGTCCAGCGTCGCGAGCGCCGCTATGACGGGCAGCGTGTCGAAATAGGCGGTGTAGGTGAGATGGCGCGCGGCGCGCATGATTTCGGGTCGGCCGACGACGCACGACAGACGCTGGCCGTTCGCCAGCCCCTTGGCAAAGGTGTAAAGGTCGGCCTCCATACCGGTCAGCGCGGGCAGCGCGGACCCGGCGACGCTGCGGTAGCCCTGCTTCACATCGTCGCAGCAGAACGGCACGCCGTGTTCGCGCGCGAGCGTCATCAGCGCCGCGAGCGTCTCGGGCCGGCAATGGACATGGTCCGGCGACAGGATGACGAGCGCAATGCGGTCGCGATGCCGGTCGAGTAGATCGGATAGCAGTTCGGGGAGGAAGTAGAAGTCGACGACGCCGTTTGCATTGGGCTCCAGCAGCTCCGGTCCCTCGCCCCATTGGTCGCCCCAGCCGTGATAGCCCGCGCTCGCGACCAGCCGCCGCCCGGTGAACGCACGCGCCGCCTGCACCGCGACTCGGCAGGCGTCGGTGCCGGTGCTGAAGAAGCCGAGCGCCGCCCCGGGGATCGCGCAATCGGCGAGGATCGTCTCGGCGAGCTGCTCGTGGCGATCGCTCCAGCAGGTCGCCGCGGCGCCGTTCGCCCGAAGATGGTCGATCATCGCCCCATCGACGGCCGGATGATGATGGCCGAGCGTGACGCACCCCTTGCCGTTCATCAGGTCCAGATAGTCGTGCCCGTCGGACAGGGTGACGGTTGCGCCGCAAGAGCGGACCGCGCGCAGTCCCGGTGCGGGCGTGTCGACCCGCGAGACGATGCCCTTGGGTCTACCCACAGTCCGCTTCCTTACTTATCGTGGCGAGCCGGTCCAGCGCCGTCCAGCGCCGGACGAGGTCGTCGTGCAGCCGCATCCGCCCCGCCGCATCAATAACACGCACCTCGCGTGCCAGCGCCTCAACCGCGAGTACCGCCGCCCATGGCAGCGCATCGGCCAACGCACGTCCGTCAAGGCCGGCACGCACCGCAACCAGCGCCGCGTCGTCTGCGACGAGGTCGTGCTCGAGCGCTAACGAGGCGGCTTCGAGCTCGGGCCAACTGACGCTGCCCCATCCCGCCTCGAGCTGGAACCGGTGGACCGTTCCGGCAGGATCGACTTGCCAGTGCCACGCACCGAGTGAATAGCGCAGCGACGATCGGATCGGCCGGCGCGATCGCCCCCAGGTCGCGCTGATTCCAGCTGCCGTCCGGAACGACGGCGGCGGCGGCAACGCTGAGCCGGTCCGCCGCGCGAGGGCCGCTAGCGCTACGCGGCAGCGCTCGTCAGGATCGCGCCGAACGTCGGCACCCATGGCCGCCGCGAGCGACTCGGCCGCGATCTCCCGCAACCGGTCGCCGCACTGCCTGAGCAGCACGGCTCGCTCCTCTCCACGCTGCGCTAGCGCCGTGGCGAGAGGACGCAGCCCGGGGACGTGCGCGGCGATGCGATAGCCGTCCAGAAACCAGCTTTCGACGCCAGCGTCGATCTCCCGTGCACGATCATGTTCGGCGCGGCCATAGGGCCCCTCGCCGATGAAGCGGAGGTGGTACAGCGGCGTACCGGCAGGATCGGTCACGATCAGCGGCGTCTTGCGCGGATTAACCAGCCGCCGCCGTTCCCCCCCCAGCGCCGGGTCGTTCCACGGCCGCCATGCGCCCGCACGGCCGTAGCGCGCCTCCAGTGTGGGGCAGCGAATCGCAACGCGCGCATCGGCGGGCACCCGACCGCTGGGTAGGGCGCCTGCGAGGCGTGCCAAGAACGCCGGTTCATCGGCAGGCATCAGCGCCTCCCACAGACGCCGCGGCACCCCTCCTGTCCGCGAGGAACCGGCGCTTTCGGCATGGATCGGTGTCGCCGCCGGTCCGGGCGCTCCTGTCCCGTCCGCCGATAGCGGCGCGACTTGGCCGACACTCGCCAGCCAAAGCCGGTCGGCGTGGCCCGCGACACATTCGGCCAGTTGCATCGCCGTGTCGCCGCTATTGGGAAGATCGTCGACGAGGACGAGGTGCGTGATGCCGGACGGCACCCCCGCGATCTCGTAGCCGTCATAGCCCAATCGCCGCGGCGGCGCGCCGATCGGCCGCACCGTCACCCAGGGCACCGCGCGGCCCAGCGATGCGGCGAGCCCCGCCGCCCATAGCGGCGCCAGGACGCTGCCCCCGCTGCGGATACCGGCCACCGCGATCCTCGAAGCGGGATCGATCGCCGCGGCGAAGCCGGCGGCGTCCGCGAGGCAGCGGCGGACGTCCGCAAGATCGTAGCCGCAGCATTCGGGCGTTGCGGCCACCATCAACCCTTCCAGTAGCGACAGCGCCGGTACACCGACATCCACGAAGTTGATCGCCGGCCCCGGCTCGGCCGCCGGGTCGGGCCGCCCGCCAGCGGCGATCACGGCCGCGGCGCGATCCGCCGCCTCGGCCGACCGTCCCGCCCAGGCCGCCGTATCCGCCCGCA
>Ga0265296_1005404_pt1 | contig 10516 bp, 7 predicted proteins | sample MunlanPumphouse1_FD_189073 | JGI IMG/M metagenome (GOLD analysis project Ga0265296, IMG submission 189073) | Groundwater microbial communities from a municipal landfill in Southern Ontario, Canada - Pumphouse #1 | ecosystem: Environmental > Aquatic > Deep subsurface > Groundwater | place: Canada...
TACGGATGTCGGACATCTCGTGGGTGACGGCGATATTGGTGAAGACAAGCTGGAAAAAGGCTCCAGGCGCGAAGGTAAATCTGCTTGGGAGATAGCTGATTTTTATACGCAGGCTTTTAAAGCGGACTTGAAGCATCTCAATATTATCGAACCGGATAAGTGGACCAAGGCGACGGAGTATATTCAGGAGCAGATTTCTTTGGTAAAAATTTTGGAAGAACGCGGTTATGTTTACCGGATTAGCGACGGGATTTATTATGACACTTCCAAATTCAAGGATTACACCAAGCTTTCACATCTTGATCTTGAATCATTGCGTGAAGGTGCGCGAGTAGAGGTGAATGAAGAAAAAAAGAATCCAACCGATTTTGCTTTGTGGAAATTTTCTCCGAAAAATGAAAAACGGCAGATGGAATGGGATAGCCCTTGGGGAATCGGTTTTCCGGGATGGCATGTCGAGTGTTCGGCGATGAGCAGGGCAGAATTAAGCGATATGCTAGATATCCATTGCGGCGGGGTTGACCACATTAACGTGCATCACACGAACGAGATCGCGCAATCGGAAGCGGCTTACCCTGATAAGAAATTTTTTAATTTTTGGATGCACGTGGCTTTTTTGAATATCGTCGGTGGCAAGAAAATGGCAAAAAGTGAAGGAAATTTTCTTACGCTTGAGAATGCGTTGCTTAAAAGGGGGATAAATCCGCTCGTATTTCGTTTCGCCGCTTTGGGAACGCATTACCGCAAGCCCATGGAATATTCGGAGGAATCATTTAAAAATGCTGAAAAAAGCTTTACGCATCTTGTAAATCAAGCAAGAGAGATATTCTCGGAAAAAGAGATTGCGGAAATCAGCGGACAAGGAAGCAATTGTAAGGAAAAATTCGTTTCTGCTATAAACGACGATTTGAATATGGCCAATGCCTTGGCTGTTTTTCAGGAGTTGCTTAAATCGGATTTGCAAAAAAGCGAAAAGCGGGCGCTTATTTTGGATTTTGATAAAGTGCTGGGCTTGGGTTTTTTGGCGTTATGCGAAAAATGCGAATTGCCGGAATATATCCAAAAGCTGAAACAAGAGCGCGATAGAGCTCGTAATGAGAAGAACTGGCAGGAGTCCGACCGTTTGCGCGCTGAAATCGAGAGGCACGGATATATAGTTGAGGATGGAAAAGATGGGATAAGGATTATTAAAAAATAATGGCAAATTTTTGGCAAAATTTAAAAGCGCCGTTTTATGTTTTGGCGCCGATGGCCGGATTTACAGATTACGCTTTTCGTTCTGTTTGTAAAGACTTCGGGGCCGATGTCTTGTATTCGGAAATGGCATCGGCAACAGCGTTGTATTACAGCAAGAACTCTGTTGATTCGGAGACTTTGCGCCTTGTCCGATCTAATGAAAATGAGCGGCCGTATATTGTCCAGCTTTTTGGTTCTGTGCCAAGCCATTTTTCCGCGGCGGTAAAAATTATCGAAGAGAATATCAGACCGGACGGAATTGATATCAATTTTGGTTGTCCGGTCAAAAAAGTTGCCAAACAAGGCGCCGGGGCGGTTTTGATGGATGACAAGAAAAAGGCACGGGAAATAATTAAAACAACAATTGGCAGCACCGATTTACCGATATCAATTAAGACCAGGACAAAAGCGGGAAAGACCGATGTTCTGACGTTTTTGGATTTTGTAGGTGATTTGGATATTAAGGCGCTTATGATTCATGGCCGCACCTTGGTTCAGGGCTTTTCCGGCGATATTGACACGGCTATAATCAGAAAATCACGCGACTATTTTTCCGGCAAGATAATTGCTAATGGCGGTATCGATTCTTTTGAAATTGCTGCGCGTATTCTGAAAGAAAGCGCGGCGGACGGTCTTGGTGTTGCTCGCGGTGCATTGGGACGGCCTTGGATTTTTGAAGAAATCGCCAAAGGACGGCAGATGCGGATATCGCAAGAGAAAGTTTTTGAAATTATCCGCAAGCACGCCGAATCCGCACAAGCGGAAAAAGGGGATGCCGGAATAGTTGAAATGCGAAAACATTTGTGCTGGTATGCGCGCGGTCACAAGAATGCTTCCGCAATCAGGAGAAAAATGATTACAGTTGAAAATTTGGCGGATATCTATTCTTTGGAAAATGATTTTGTTCATGCTTCTTTGTTGTATTAATTCTGATTTTCAATTATTGATATATCCAAATATTAATTTGATAATAGTAAATTTTCTTGTCACAGACTCTTAAAGAGATGGAGTGTTTTATAAAAAAAATTAAGCGGTTATGTATAAACTATATAATTTTGAGAAAGAATTGGTTTATGATATAATATAATGAATAATAGAACCCTTGTATTATTAATAATATGTCAGAAGAAAAAAAAGACGGACTGATCGAAATAGGTAAAAATGAAAAAATTAACAAAGATATCCTTGAAAACATTCCCGATATGCTCGCTTATTCGGAAAAAGGGCCCGAAACCGAGATAGCAATAGAAAAAATGGATGAGAGTGCAGGGTCCATGATGAATGAAAAGTTAAGTTTGGGCGGAATAGTGGCGGCCGGACAGCAGAGGCAGGCGAGCGAAAAGCGTGAAAAAGAAATTGAAAAAATTTTAGAGAAAGGCTTGGATGAAGTATATCTTGCGATGCCGGAAGCCAAAAGAGTGGAATTTAGACTCGCCGGAGAAAAGACATTGCACAAGATCAACGATCTTATCGAAAAAGGAAGAGCCAGTATGAAAACAATAATCGATTTGATTCGCTCTTGGCTTTCTCTTGTGCCGGGAGTTAACAAGTTTTTTTTGGAGCAGGAAGCAAAAATCAAGGCCGATGAAATCATGAATATCAATAAACAACACTATGCCAAATAATAAAAACAGCAATTACTCTGTTGACGGCAAAATCCCCGCTATTAATTTGAAAAAATCCGGAATATCCGAGTTTGTCAAACGACCATTGCCGAACGATAAAGAAGTTGCGGAATTTGAAAAGATAACCGCTGAAAATAATGAGTTGGGGTTTGATGCTCAAATCGGAGAAGAGTTGGATGAAGAGATCGAAGACAGCTTGAATGAGATATATCAGGATGACGACGGTAAAGTCGTTGACGTAAAAAAGATGTATATCAAGAAGCGGCATGGTTTTTTCTATTGGTTTTTTTTGTTAGTTTTTTTTATGGCGGCCGGTGCAGGCGCTTATTACGCGTATGAAAAATATTATCCGCGGACTTTTTCAGCTCCGGTCGTGGAATTTGGAATTTCCGGAAAAACGGAAGCGGTGGCCGGAGAAGAATTTTTTTATGTGATCAATTATAAAAATTCAGGGCAAATAAACGCGAACAACGCCGAAATTAGGCTTGATTTGCCGGAAAATTTTATTGTTTCAGATATATATCCGGAAAGCGTTTCGGAAACAGGTTATCAGTGGCGGATCGATTCTATTCCCGCGCATTCAAGCGGCGAAATAAAGATTAAGGGCATGTTGATGGGGGCAAAAGATAGAATTGGCGCCGTTCAGGCAGTTCTAAGCTATGTTCCGGAAAATTTTTCTTCGGAATTCAAGAAAGAAGCGGCTTTGGCTACGCGTATCAGCGATATCGGATTGGAGTTTGATTTTGATTTTGTTTCCAGCGTATTGGCGGGCGAGGCTGAGGAAATCGCATTGCGATTCAATGCCAAAGAAAACAATTATATCGGAGATTTCCGCATTACCCTTGAACCGCGCGAGAATTTAGAAATTTTGCCGGCAAAGAGTGACGCACCGGAGAACTTGGCGAAATTTGCTATGGAGCGGCCAGGAGTTTGGGATGTGAGCGAGATTTCTCTTGAAGAAAAGATTTTGCCGATCCGCTTCCGTTTTGCAAAAAAAGAAAAAGACAAGGAACCGTTGTCATTTAAGTTTGAACGCAAAAATAAAGATGAAAGCTATTCGGAATTTTACGGCGAAACCTTGGAATTTGACGTAATGAACAGCGATCTTAATCTTTCGCTTATAATAAACGGCGCGCGCGAGGATAAGAGCGCTAACTTCGGCGATACTTTGAATTACTCGCTAGTTTACAAAAATAAGGGAGAAACTGAAATGAAAGATGTGGTAATTATGGCGGTTTTGGAAAGCGATTTTTTGGATTGGACAACGCTTAAGTCCGAAATGCCAGGCAAAGAAAAAGGCAATACAATCACCTGGACCAAGGAGGAGATTCCGGGCTTGGCCGCAATTCCCAAGAATGAGGAGGGGATCATTGATTTTTCCATTAATCTTGTCAAGGCGGGAACGGCAAATAGCAAACAGGAATATCAAGTAAAAAGCTACGCGCAATTTAATATTGGTAATATTCAAACCGAAGGAACGACCGGTAAAAATAATCTAAGCAATGAAATTATCAGCCGTATAAACAGCGATTTGTCATTGGAGGAAACGATTCGGTATTTTAGCGTGGAGAATATGCCGGTCGGAACTGGACCGCATCCGCCGCGCGTCAATGAGACTACTACGTATAAAGTGTACTGGAAGATCAGCAATAATTTGAACGAGCTTAAGGGTTTAGTAATTAAATTGCCTTTACCTGCTTATGTCTCTTTTGCGGAGAAAAGCCGCGCAACCGTCGGAGAAATAAAATATGACGCCTCTAAGCGTGAAGTGAGCTGGGAAATCGGCCGTTTGCCACTTACGGTTTTTGCGGCAAATGCCGAGTTCAGTATCAGCGTTACGCCGTCAGAGGAAGACCGCAACAAGATTATGGTTATTTTGCCTGGCTCAAGCGCGAGTGCGATTGACGGCAAAACCGATGCGGTTTTGAACCAATCGACAAAAGCCAAAACAACCAAGCTGGAAGACGACGAGATAGCGCGCGGGGATGGGATTGTGGAATAGCGCAAATACCTATTAAGAAACAATATCGTGTTTAAAATAATTGAAAAATCAGACAGTTCTCAATTTAGAAAAGGCGAGCTGATATTAAAAAACGGGACGATTATGACCCCGTTTTTTATGCCGGATGCGACAAGGGCGGTTGCCAAGGGTTTGACAGCGGAAGAGCTTCGACGAACAGGAATCTGTGCTTTGGTTGTCAATACTTATCATCTATATCTCCAGCCCGGAATGGAAATAATCGGAAAGGCTGGCGGATGCAATCGCTTTATGGGTTGGAATGGACCGCTTTTGTCCGATAGCGGCGGTTACCAAGTATTTAGCCTGATCCATAAAAACAGACAAATGGGAAAAATATGCGATGAGCATGTCGAGTTCAGATCTCCGATCGACGGTTCGCGTCATATCCTGACTCCGGAAAAGTCAATCCAGATCCAATTTGATTTAGGCGTCGATATGATGGTGTGCCTGGATGATTGTCCTCCTAATGATTTTTCGCGGAAAGATTTAGAAAAATCCGTAGCACGGACAATCGCTTGGGCAAAAAGATGCAAGCGTGAATATCTGAAACAGGCAAAAAAGCACAACATTAAAGAGAGTGAACGCCCTTTGCTTTTTGCAGTAATCCAAGGAGGAACAGAGATTGGCTTGCGGGAATATTGCGCCGAGGAGCTTGTAAAGTTGGATTTCGACGGTTATGGTTTTGGCGGAAGGCATGTGGATAAAAACGGTGTTTTTTTAGGAGATGTTTTGCGAGCTACCGTGAACCGGATCCCGGAAGATAAGTTGCGTTTTGCTTTGGGTGTCGGCACGCCGGAAGATATTTCATTGTGTGCCAATATGGGCTGGGATATGTTTGATTGCGTAATACCGACGCGAGAAGGGAGGCATGGGAGGTTATTCGAGATGAATTCCGAATTCCGAATTCCGAATTTCGAATCAATAAAAGATATTCGACGATCGGCGCTCAAAAATCGACATTTGTATATTACTTACAACATAACAAACGCCGAATATAAAAATGATCTTAATCCTATCAGTAAAGACAGTGATTTGACAGAATTACGTGAATATTCACGTGCTTATCTCCATCATCTGTTCAAAGTCGGCGATCCGTTGGGCCCCCGGTTGGCTAGCTTGAATAATTTGGAGGTTTATGCTATGTTTATAGCAATTCTTGGGAGGGCGATAAAAACCGAATAAAAGTGGCATCAGGCGTGGCATTATTCTATGGTAAGATTCTGGAAGAAATAAGAATGGATTTAGAAAAATGCAATTGTGGCCTGAAAGTCGAATATTACAAGGGTGTAAACGAAAAAGGATATCTATCTTTTTCGTTAAAATAACAATCATAACTGTTCCCATCCTCGTTTAAAAGCGAGGATGTTTTTTGTTTTTGAAAAATATGATATAATCTGATTGTGGTTTAGTAAAAGTGAAAGCTTAAGATTTTTGAAATTTATCAGCTATATATAGCTTTATAATAATTCTAAAAGCATTTTATGAATATCGCAATCAACGGCTTTGGGCGCATCGGCCGAGCCGCTTTCAAAATCATTTTAGAGAAAGGCAAGGATTTCAATGTCGTAGCAATCAATGACCTGACAGACACAAAGACTTTGGCGCATCTTTTGCAATATGATTCCTGTTATGGGAGATATTCTCAAAGCGTAGGCGAATGTGCTGACGGTCTTATTGTTGCTGGAAAAAAATATCGTGTATGCGCTGAAAAAGATCCTTTGAATCTGCCTTGGAAGGATTTGAAGGTTGATATCGTGCTGGAATGCACAGGCCGTTTTTGCTCCAAGGCGGATGCCTCTTTGCATCTCAAAGCCGGAGCGAAAAAAGTTTTGATCAGCGCGCCTGCCAAAGGCGGCGGCGTCAAGACTATCGTTTTGGGCGTAAATGAAGAAAAACTAAGCAAGAACGATCATGTTATATCCAATGCTTCGTGCACGACAAATTGTTTGGCGCCGGTTACGCAAGTGGTAAAAGAAAATTTCGGCATCAAGAAAGCGATTATGACCACCATTCATTCCTATACGGCCGACCAAAATCTTGTGGATGGACCGCACAAGGATCTGCGCCGTGCGCGTGCGGCCGGCTTGAATATGGTGCCGACCTCGACCGGTGCGGCTATTGCCGTAACCGAAACAATCCCATCTTTGAAAAACAAATTTGACGGCATGGCAGTGCGCGTGCCTACTCCCGTCGGTTCTTTGGTGGATGCTTGCTATGTAACAAATAAACAGGTCAATGAAGATGCGGTTAATCAGGCTTTTAAAAAGGCGGCTAAAAGCGCTAAATACAAGAATTACATCGAAGCATCGAGCGAGCCGCTGGTTCTTTCCGATATTGTCGGCAATCCGAAAAGCGCGATCGTTGACTTGGAATGCACAAAAGTCGTTGGCGGCGATCTGTTGAAAGTGATTGCCTGGTATGACAATGAATGGGGTTATGCCAATCGTCTGGTGGATTTGGCTGTTTATGTAAAAAGGTTTTTGAAAGCTTGAAGATTCATATTATGACTATTATTCAAAAAATAAAACAAGCGAAATTATGCGGCCGCGGAGGCGCGTCTTTTCCTACTGCCGATAAATGGCAGATGGTAAAAGACGCGAAAGCGGAAAGAAAATTTATCGTTTGCAACGCCTCAGAAGGGGAGCCGGGTATAAAGAAAGATTTTTTCCTGTTGGAAAACCGGCCCGAAATCGTGATTGGCGGCATTAGGATCGCTCTGGAATTTTTGCAGGCCGAGAAAGCGTATCTATATCTGAATCCGGAATATTTTAAGCTCTTGGCATCGAAACTAAAAAACATTATCGGCACTTATCCGATCGAGGTATTTGCAAAGGCGCATGACGCCGGCTATGTCGGCGGCGAAGAAAGCTCAGCTCTGAACCATATCGAAAATCGCCGCGTTGAACCGCGCCTAAAACCGCCGTTTCCGCCCGTATCGGGTTTGTGGGGGTGTCCGACTCTGATCAACAATGTCGAGACTTTTTATGCGGTTTATCTAATCAATGAAGATTCTTATAAAAATACCCGCTTTTATACGGTCGGGGGCGATTGCGTTTATGACGGTGTGTATGAGCTGGCAGACGGATTAAGCATCGCAGAAGTATTGCACCAAAGCAACAATTATCCTGATTTCCCGTTTTTTGTCCAGGTGGGAGGCGATATGAGCGGGCAAGTCTTGAATTCATCCCAATTGGACGCGGTCGTAAACGGTTCGGCTTCGGTAACCATCCACAGCCTTTTAAAGCATAATCCCATGAAGCTGATGCGCGCGTGGGCGGAATTTTATTGTCGCGAATCCTGCGGGCAATGCGTTCCGTGCCGCGAAGGAACATATCGCCTGCGCGAAGAGCTTACTAAAAATAATCTTGATTGGGATCTTGTTTTACGGCTTTTGGATGATTTGGAAGAAAGTTCTTTTTGCGGGCTCGGCTTATCCGTCAAAACCCCGTTTAAAAGTTATTTTGACAATGTTTATTCCGGGGATTTGCGCAAGCAAGCGTTTTAAAAAATATTTTGATTATATTAATAATAACAACAACATGACAAATGAACAAAATTCCGGTGCTGAGCCGGTAAAAAACGAAAGTCAAAATCCGGCAGTGGTTTCCGCGCTTAAACTGCCAATGTCGCCTCTTTCCGAACTTTTCAAGCTTTCATGGGAAGTTTATACAAAAAACATCAAACGTTTGATTGGCGTGATGCTTGTTCCTTTTGCGGGCGTGATCGGCTTAATTATCGTATTGTCGCTTTACGCCGGTATCAGTTTTTTTAGTCAAAGTATAAGCGAGCCGATGATGATGGTTTCGCGTTTTGTCTTGACACTGCTTGGGCTTGTTGTTGTTATCGCATTCATTTACATTTCTATTATCGCGCAAGCTGGTTTATACATAATGATACGGGACAGGGCGGAGAACCTTACAATCAAGGAAAGTTTTTTGCGGGCAAAAAAAATTGCTTGGAAATATTTTTCGCTGGGCGTCATTGTTTCGTTATTCGTCTTTTTATGGTGCTTACTCTTTGTTATTCCCGGCATATATATGATGGTCGCGTATTGTGTCGCTACCTGGGTCTTTATCTGCGAAGGCATCAGCGGAACAGCCGCTATTAAAAGGAGTAAGGAACTGGTAAAAGGATATTGGTGGGCGGTCGCATCGCGGCTCGTGCTTGTTTATCTTGTCGTTTATGCGGTAGTCATAATACTCGGACAAGTATTGGAAAATATTTCAAGAATATTTTCCGTAGTTGCGGTGCAAGCGATTTCTTTCGCTTTTGCTCCATTCTTTTTTGTTTATATATATTTCATTTATCTTGATCTTGTGAGAGTGAAAAAAAATGCAAACTAGAGGGCGGGTGATTTTGTTTGCTCGAATTATGAATATTGTAAAATAAGTAGAAATCTTTTAGTATGTCAAATAATAGTAAAATAAGAATTAGGATCAATGGCAAGGCTTTTTCCTGCGAGAAAGGCGATACGATCATGAAAGTCGCGCATGCGAACAAGATCCGCATTCCCGGGCTTTGCGGCCATCCCGATTTTAAGGCCAAGGCCAATTGCCGTTTGTGCGTGGTTGAAGTGAAAGGCAAAAGAAAGCTTTTGACCGCGTGTTCGACCGCTGTTGAAGACGGTATGGAGGTAGTGACGGACAATGAAAGGATCAAGAAGACCCGTGATACGAATTTGGAACTGATTTTTGCCGAACATATTGAGAAATGCGGTGATTGTATTTGGCGCTATGAATGCAAATTACTTGGATTTGCCCGTGAATTCGAGCTTAAGCTCACAAAATTCAGCGATCGTAAGGGAGGGCGCCAGACATACCGCTTTGCGAATGCGGTTGAAATTGACGGCACGCAGTGCATCGACTGCCGGAATTGCGTTGATGCCTGTTCGCTTTTGCAGAAACTCGATTATTTGGAAATAAAAGGCAAAGGCGCTGATCAGGAGATTGTTCCCTCTTCGGATCCGAAAAAACATTGCATCTTATGTGGACAATGCACAGTCCATTGTCCGGTAAGTTCTGCACAAGAACAGGCGCATTGGCTGGAAATCGAAAAAATGTTAAAAAATCCGGATCTGATTGCGGTCGCACAAATCGCTCCTTCGGTGCGTGTTTCGATCGGCGAAGACTTTGGCTTGCCGCCCGGTTCGGAAATCAGCGGAGAGATTATAGCCGGCTTGCGCGCCTTGGGATTTAAATATGTTTTTGACGTAAATTTCGGCGCCGATATCACAACGATTGTTGAAGCACAAGAACTTTTGGAGAGGTTAAGTGCAAAAGCGGGCACAGGTAAGGCTGACAATCAGCGGTCGGTATCCGAAAACTCTAAATTGCCCATGTTCACTTCTTGTTGTCCTGGTTGGGTGAATTACGTAGAGTTTTATCGGCCGGGTCTGATTCCGAATCTTACTACTTCGCGTTCGCCGCATATTCATAATGGCGGGCTTGCCAAGACTTTTTGGGCAAAAAAAATGAATATTGATCCTAAAAAAATCGTTATGGTTTCCTTAATGCCTTGCACTGCAAAGAAATATGAAGCTTCGCGGGAAGAGATGAAAATTGACGGCAATTTACCGGTTGATATCGTAATTACGGCGCGTGAGTTTTCATTCATGATAAAGAAAAACAACATTGAT
>Ga0265296_1005406_pt1 | contig 10515 bp, 9 predicted proteins | sample MunlanPumphouse1_FD_189073 | JGI IMG/M metagenome (GOLD analysis project Ga0265296, IMG submission 189073) | Groundwater microbial communities from a municipal landfill in Southern Ontario, Canada - Pumphouse #1 | ecosystem: Environmental > Aquatic > Deep subsurface > Groundwater | place: Canada...
CATTTTACCTGAAGCTTTTGCGGTTGTCAGAGAGGCGGCAAGACGCGTTTTAAAACAGCGCCATTTTGACGTCCAGCTTGTTGGGGGCATAGTTCTTCATCAGGGAAAAATTGCCGAGATGAAAACCGGCGAAGGAAAAACCCTTGTCGCGACCCTTCCTTTGTATTTAAACTCCCTTGAGGGAAAGGGGGCGCATTTGGTAACCCCCAATGATTATTTGTCTAAAATCGGCGCCGGATGGATGGGGCCGGTTTATCATATTCTCGGCGTTAAAACGGGCGTGATTACTCATGATTGGTCTGGAATTTACGACCCCGCTTATCAGGATTCAAATCAGCGCGGCGACGATAGATTATCGCATTTTCGTCCCTGCAGCCGGCGCGAGGCATACGAAGCAGACATCACTTATGGCACCAACAACGAATTCGGGTTTGATTATTTACGCGACAATCTTGAATACGCGCCATCGGCCCTGCGCCAGTCCCGATTGCATAGCAATCGAGGATCCTCGACTCCTTTGGAGTCGGGACATCACTATGCCATAGTTGATGAGATTGACTCAATTTTAATTGACGAGGCGCGGACTCCTTTGATAATTTCCATGCCCGACGAGGAATCGGCGGACCTTTATAAAACTTTCGCGCATATCACCCCGCAGTTAAAAGAGAATATTGATTACAATATTGATGAAAAGTTAAGGGCCGTAACTATTACTGAAGACGGCATAAACAAAATTGAGAAAATTCTGGGGGTCGGGAATATTTATGAAGAAAAGGGTTTGAGTTTTGTCCGCCATCTTGAGCAGGCACTAAAAGCGCAGGCGCTTTTTCATCGCGACAAGGATTACGTCGTAAAAAATAACGAAGTGATTATAGTTGACGAATTTACCGGACGCCTGATGCCGGGCAGGCGCTGGTCTGAAGGGTTGCATCAGGCAATTGAAGCTAAAGAAGGTGTTCAGGTTCAGAAGGAGTCGCGAACCCTTGCCACGGTTACTTTCCAGAATTATTTCCGAATGTATAAAAAACTCGCGGGAATGACCGGCACTGCCCAGACTTCAGCCGAGGAATTCCATAAAGTTTATAATCTTGACGTGATAACCGTTCCCACTCATCGGCCGATGGTGCGCGAGGACGCGCCGGATTTGATTTTCAGGAGTGAGAACGGCAAGTTTCAAGCCGCGGTTCGGGAAATAAAAGAGCGTTATCAAAAGGGCCAGCCGGTTTTGGTCGGAACAATTTCTATAGAAAGAAACGAAAAACTCTCGCGCATGCTTCAGGTTGAGGGGGTTCCGCATGAATTGCTCAACGCAAAAAACCATGAGCGGGAAGCGCTTATAATCGCGCAGGCCGGCCGCAAAGCCGCCGTTACAATCGCGACAAATATGGCCGGCCGCGGAGTTGATATAATTTTGGGCGGAAACCCGCCTGATGCGGCAGAGGCCGAAGAAGTGAAAAATTCGGGCGGACTCCATGTAATCGGCACCGAGCGGCATGACGCTCGCCGGATTGACAATCAGTTAAGAGGCCGCGCCGGCCGCCAGGGCGATTCCGGCTCTTCCCAATTTTTTGTGTCTTTGGAAGATGACCTGATGCGTATTTTCGGGCCGGAAAAAATCAAGCGGATGATGGAAACCTTGGGAATCCCCGAGGACCAGCCGATTGAAAATAAAATTGTGTCCAGGGCAATTGAATCGGCGCAGGCAAAAATAGAAGGTTTTAATTTTGATGCGCGTAAACACGTTTTGGAATTTGACGATGTTTTGAACAAACAGCGCGACGCGATTTACAGGATGAGGCGCGAAATTCTTTTTGCCGGGGAACACGTTGGAGAGTACGGCGTTGTCCGGGAAAAAATATTTAAAATGGTTGAGGAAGAAATTAAGCGCTTAGTTGAATTTCACACTTTGAGTGACTCCGAAAGCGCGTGGAATATGGAAGAAATTTTTGAGGGCGTAAAAGCAATGGCCGGTTTGCCGGATAAGATCCACGGGGATTTGGTTGCCATGAGAGATTCTGCCAAATCCGAAGGCGACATTAAACGCCGCGAGATTGTTGAATTTTTGCTGGAAGAATTGCGAAAACTTTATGATACGAAGGAAAAAGAAATTGGAGAGAAACAGATGAGAGAGATTGAGAAAATGGTAATGTTGCGTTCCATTGATATGCTTTGGATGGATCACTTGGACCAGATGGAGCATCTGCGCGATTCGGTCCGTCTTCGCGCCTACGGCCAGCGCGACCCGCTGGTGGAATATAAGCACGAGGGCAGCAAATTGTTTAAAGAATTGCAATCCGCCATCAGGACGCAAATTGTGAATACGATTTTTAAAGTCGGAGTGGCGCCCCAAGGCGAAAAAATCCGCAATGTTGAAGAACGCAAACCGGAATTGGCTTTTCATAGTGTGGATCAGAAAGATGTCGCGCAGGAATCAGGGGCGATTGGGCGCAAATCGTCGCAAATGGTCGGCCGTAATGAGCCTTGTCCTTGCGGAGCGAGGCACCCCGACGGACGTCCAAAAAAATTCAAACATTGTCACGGAAAGTAAACATTCCAACATTCTTGAGAATGTTGGAATGTTATGGAGAAAAAATATAAAAAGCGAAGCCCCGTACTGAACTGAAAGTTCTAGTACTGGGGTGTCATGGAAAATAAAAAAGAGGGATAAACCCTCTTCTACTAGCAAAGTTGGACGATTCTTCGTGCCCAGACCTTTCCGTGATAGTCGTCGTGTGGCGTAACAATGATTTGGTAATTTGCCAGAGTTTCTTCCGGAGTGACATCATAATGCTTTGCAGTTTGCAGCAAAGCACTTAGCGGCCAGCGATCAACGCCGTAATCCCAGATATCTAGCACAATGCCGATATCCAAAAAAAATCCGTCAGGGAGCGAATTCATAAACCGAATTTTTTCTGTAATAACTCGTGATAATTCTGTCTCTGCCTGCCAGCGATTAAATATATCGAAGATATCTTTTGGTTTTTTACCGAAACGACGATGATATAGTAGTACTGCCCAATTCATTTTTAAGTTTGAAAGAGCTCTTAGAAGTAATCGAAACATCTCAAACCTCCTTCTGTAGAGTGCAGAGTTCTGTGATAAGATTAACATAAAGATATCTTTCTGTCAAGAAATTATGTTTAAATCAAAAAATGTCAAAATCGTTGTTTTTGTGCCTGTTTCGCGCGCCGATTTGGTTCGGAAAGCGATGGGAAAAGCCGGCGCCGGAAAAATAGGCAATTATTCCTTTTGCAGTTTTTCAACGAGGGGCGTTGGAAGATTTAAGCCGTTAGCCGGGGCGAAACCGAAAATCGGCAAAATAGGCAAATTAGAAAAGGTGATTGAGGAGCGGATAGAAGTTGTTTGCCCGCGGAAAATCTTGAAAAAAGTGGTAGCGGCGATTAAAAAAGTTCATCCATACGAGGAGGTAGCGCTGGATGTCTATCCGTTACAAGATTGATTTTTTAATTGAAACATGATATCATTATTAATGATGAAAAGTAGCAGAGAAAGAGAAGAATTAGAGCTCAGCCAAATGCAAACACCTCTTTTGGTGTTTTTGGAAGCTTATAATCAAAGTATTCCCGCGACTTTTCCTCGCGCTTCCGTCGCAATATTAAAAAAGTTTCAGGGCACGCATCCGACGCTTTTTAAGAACGGCGATATGTGGTCAACCGCTCGGCACCGAAAAAAAATAATTGACTGGCTTTCTTCCAATCGCACCATCTTATAAAACCCCTCACCGGAATTTTAACGGGGTAAAAAAACCGTCCCGCTAAGCGGGACGGTTTTTAGTTATTTAATTTATCTCAACATTGTTCCGATTCGGATGATTAGTGCCGCAAGGGAATTAGTGACAACGGTTTTATAAACTATATTCAGGTGGTAGTACGGAGAGAAATAGGTGAGAAGGGTGGCCGCGACAAGAAAACAGAACCAGAATATCGCGAAAACCTCTCCTTGGCGCATTTTTAGGAATCGTCCCCGCCTTCGTTCTATTTCTTTTAGTATCACGTAGATGCCCAGCGCTCCAAGATATGGTTCTGAAAGGGTGTCAATGATGTAGGGCAAAATTGGCGGGACGGTTTTTTGGAAAAAGAATGCGATTACTGATAAACCAAGGTAAAAATAAGTGAAGATGCTTAAAATGAAGTAGAGGATGTCAATAAAATTTTCATATATGTATTCCCGCAAGGCACCACGAAAAACAGCGAAGATAGACTCTTCTTTTTTGGGCTCTTCGTATCTGTCAAGGATGTCCTTGGAGAATAATATGTGGGTCCACCAAGCCATGGTTAATGCCGATTAAATCTCACAATCCTCGGCTGGCGACTAACCGCCGAGGTTACGGGATTTAGTAGCATTAAAGCCATTTTCGGTGTCGGCATCCACTTTTTATCAATATCTTCCCCACAACTATTCCACATTTTATTTACAAAAAACCTCTCTTTTAGCCAAAGAGAGGATGTAAAAGGGCTTGACAGTTTTTGGTTTCACCCGCGTTTTTTAATATTCGTTCTATAAATGTCCTTTATCTACGCTGGAATTTCTTCCTCTATACTTATTATAACACTTTCTGGGGAAAATTGGTTGCTTTAGAGAATTTGTTGGATTTTTAAAAACCTCGAAAGCGGGGTTTAGATTATTAATTATTTTCTTCTTTTTCTTTGGGTATTTTCAGGAGGTATACAAAGGGAACGGCAAGAAGAGTGAAAATCGCGCCGATGGTTACAAAGTAGCGCAGAATCACGGCGCGGTATGCTTCTTTTCCAAGAAACTCGGCGTTGCCCAGCAAGGGTTTGAGGACAAGGAACGTCTGCTGCACGCAATAAGCCGCCGCGTTTTTAACGGTATCAAACAGAAACGGCCCGGTGTAGTAAAGAATCAGGCTGCCTAAAAATAGGAATAAAATGGGGAACATGCGCAGGAATTTTATCTTGCGGGATTTGATAAACCAGATTAGCGAGAGGGCAATAAGCGCAACGGCTATAATTCCATACAGGTTTATATAATCAGCTCTGGTTATTAAGATTGGCGTCTGCCCAAAATTATTTTTGAGTACGTCAAACATCCAAGCGCCGGAAGTGTCGGACAGAAAATTTTTAGAAATGTTTATGAGAGCCATAAAATAGGCGTAAGTCATTCCCTCGGCTTTTGTCGGAGCGAGTTTGGCGGCTAAGGCAAGCGGTATTATGAAAGACGCAATCGTGGCGTAGCCAAAGATTACGTTATTTATAATGCGCAAGGAACGATAAGAAAGGGTAAGAGGCGAGAGATTGGGGTCGCTGAACCATAACGAGAGCCACAATGACAATGGAAGGATAATCAGCCAACCAAAGCAGAACTTCCCCCGTCTTAAACTGTCGATTTTAGCTTCTGTGGGAGACGAAGAACCTCTTTTTTTCCATGCAAAAATATAAGCCAGAATATACAGCAAAAATGGAAAAATCAGAGCGGAAATAATGGGGTTGGAAAATAGATTTAACTTAATCCAGTTGAAATTCTGTTCTGGTACGGTATAGAGCCAGAAGACGGCGTAATAAACCAGGCCGATAATAATGCTTGCGTAAAGATAATACTTGGTTTTGATTTGCGGGAACCACTTAAGAAGTCCTGCATAAAGAAGAATTGAGAGCGGGAATATGGCATAGCCGATCGCGTCGGCTTTTCCCAGAAAAATTTCATCAAATTTAAGGATATCTATTTCGTAATACTGAAAAACCGCGCCAAAAGACGGGGAATAGTGCCAGAAAAAGATAAAAGCGCTCAGGAGCCAAAAAGTTTTTGAGCAGACAAACTCTTTAATTAAGGCAAGGTTTAATCTATTCGTAATTTGTTTTACCGGGACAATTTCATTGTCGGCTTCGGCCCCTTTTTTCTTTATTTTTTCTTCTTTGATAAAAATCCACGCTATAACCGATGTCAGGAGGGGAATGATGCCAACTATAATAAAAACTAGAGGTAGAGGTATCGCCCCCGTTTTTACTAAATTTTGGAGTTTGCCGCCGCCAAGACCGGCAATAAATCCCGCGATTCCCAGCGCAAACCACTGGACGTTTACAAAGACGTCTTCTTTTTTAAGGGCTTGTCCTCGTTCCACCATAAGGCCGTCGCAAACAACGTCAACAAAAGCGTATCCCAGCGAAGAGAAATTAAACACGAAGACAAGAGCCGCATATTTGTGATAGTGGTGATACACCATAAGGGCCATCATCCACCAAGAAATCGCGGCTGTCAGCGCCATCAAAATCATATAGGTTTTTCTGCGGTAGCCGAAAATCGGAAAACGGTCGGAGATAAAACCAAAGAGCGGTTTGATGAGCCAAGCGATTCCGGTAATGGCGTAAAAATACTGAAGTTGAGATTCGCTGAATTTCAGAACGTCTTTGAAGTAAAAGCGTAGAGGAATATCGGAAAGTCCGCCCATTCCTTGCACGAAATAGACGGTGGATAGAACAACGGCGAGTTTGAATACTTCAATTCCGATTTTCTGGTCAACCGCAAGCAGTATCTGGCGCGGTCCGTCCAGCGCCCGTGAAATTATTCCCATAAATTACCCCCTAGTTTTTAAAGGAACTTTAATGATTTATTCGTGGCACAAAAATGGGTGTTTTGTCAAAATTGCAATTATTGTCAATCGCGGGAAATTGTGCAAAAATGAGAATAAATGTTTGAAAACCCAATAAATAAAAAGGAGGAGAAAATGAAAGCAAAAAAGAAGTTTTTTAAGCCGCGGCTCCCGCAAGAAGCGGTTGAGACTTTGCGCCGCCGCGGAGGCGCGCATTCCACCAAGAAAGGCGAGCGGGGTTACAGCAGAAAAAAAGAAAAAGAGCGTGCCAGAAAGGAAAAGCAAGGAAATTAGTTCGCCCCTCAAGGGGGGTGGACAGTTTTTTAAATATGTGCTATACTTAGTATTAAGGTTTTTGAGAGGAGGATGAAGGTTGAATCCACAAATTATCTTGCGATGGTTTGAGGAGCGAGAGGCAGAGGAATCAAAGAAAGAATGGATTAAAAAGAAAACATCAGGCAAGAGAAAGAATATTAACAGGTGTAGCGGGCAAAATTGTTTTTGTTTGAAAACGCCCAATTTTAAACTTAAGTATCTTCCGCGAAGAGAGATAAGAAAGGAGACGAAGTGATGGTGGCCGAAAGCAAATTTTCCGGCGAGCCGCAGTGTCCTTCTTGTGAGAGCAATTCGCCATGCAAAGCTGATTCTCCTGTTTGCGCGTCGGCGGATTGTCCGAAGTTAAAAAGTTCTTTGGCTGGTTCGGGAGAAGGAGATAAAAATCCTCCCTGGAAGCCGAAGTGGACGCCGATTGCGGGTGGTATCCACTGCGTTAACTGTTTTACTTTTCAGTCCGCAGGGGGCAGTAAGTGCGTTCATTGCGGAAAAAATCCTCATATTTTTTCCGAAGACACAATCTCCAAAGAGGATTACAGAGCCCTGCGTCGGTTGACTTATTGTCGACGAAAAGGAAAAAGTAAAAAACTTTAATTCATCATGGTTTTTAGAGGCCCTCGGGCCTCTTTTTCTTTGCTTTATTTTTTATATATAATATATGTGTATATTATTTTGATTACGCCGCCTTATTATGATTTCTCATATTTTAATTACTGTCTTCGGGTTGGTTCTTTTTGAGGTAATCAGCAGTATTGATAATGCCGTTATCAATGCTCACGTTTTAAAGACCCTGCCGGAAAAATACAGGAAGATATTTTTGTTCTGGGGGATTATTTTTGCGGTTTTTGCCGTGCGCGGGATTCTGCCTTTTTTAATCATCTGGCTCGCGAATCCAGCGCTTTCTTTCCAGCAGATTTTTACAATCGCCTTTTTTCAGAGTGGCCGGATTGAAGAATATTTGCACCAATCAAAACCCCTTTTGCTTCTTGGCGGGGGAATTTATCTGGTTCTCGTGTTTCTTGGCTGGCTTTTTTTGGAGGAGAAAAAATACGCTTTTTTGGTTGAGAATTTCATCCACCGCCAGTCAGTCTGGTTTTATGCCTCCTCTTCAATTCTTTTTACCGCGATAGTTTATTTTTCCTTGAAGGTTAATCCGTTGCTGGCGTTGTCTGCCACAATAGGATTCACCGCTTTTTTTATAACCGACGGCTTCAAAAAAAACGCGGAGGCCAAGGAAAAAGAACTTATGAATCCGTCCTCGCACATTGGCGCGTGGAGCAAGATTTTATATTTGGAAGTTTTGGACGCGACTTTTTCCATTGACGGAGTCATCGGCGCTTTTGCTTTTACCATGTCGGTGCCGCTTATACTTTTAGGCAACGGCATAGGCGCTTTCGTGGTGCGAGAATTTACCATAAAAGGCATTAATTTAATTTCAAAATTCGCGTACCTTAAAAACGGGGCGATGTATTCAATCGGGGCGCTTGGCGCTTTAATGGTTCTGGAGTCTTTTGGAAAAGAATATCCTTTTTGGTTAGCGCCCCTTAACACCTCTGCGTTGCTTGCGATTTTTCTTTACCTCTCCATCAAAGAAATTAAAATGAAGGAAAAAGCGGACAAAATGAAATGAGCAAATTCGGGTTCAAAATCTTAAAAAAATCAAACAAGAACCGTTCGCGGCTTGGCGTCATAAAAACTCCGCACGGGGAAATTATGACGCCGGCCTTTATTCCGGTGGCAACCAAAGCCGCGGTCAAGGGTTTGATTGAAAAGCATCTGGCAAAGGAAGTTGGCGCACAGGCGGTTCTGGCCAATACGTATCATTTGTATTTGAGGCCGGGCGACGAGGTTATTAAAAAACAGGGCGGATTGCATGATTTTATGAATTGGCAAAAACCTCTTTTTACCGACAGCGGCGGCTTTCAGGTTTTTAGTTTGGGTTCGGGTTTGGAAAGCGGGGTCGGAAAAATTTCCGGTTTTTTTCCGGGAGAAGGGGAACATATGCCCCCGTCAAGTTATCAGGGGAAAAATTTTGTGAAAATCACCGAGGATGGAGCGGAATTTAAATCTCACATTGACGGAAGCCGCCATTTTTTTACGCCCGAGCGTTCAATCAAAATTCAGAAAAATTTAGGAGCGGATTTGATTTTTGCGTTTGATGAATGCACATCGCCTTTGGATTCTTACGAATACACCAAACTTTCAATGGGCCGGACCCATCGCTGGGCGCAAAGGAGTCTGAAAGCGTTTTCCGCAAAAAATCAGGCGATGTACGGCATTATTCAGGGCGGATTTTTTAAAGATTTAAGAATAGAAAGCGCGAAATTCATTGATTCAATGGAATTTTTTGGCAACGCAATCGGCGGAAGCCTTGGAAAAACAAGAAAAGATATGTATAAAATTTTAGACTGGACGATTCCCTTGCTCGCGCGGGAAAAACCCCGCCATTTGCTCGGCATAGGTTCGTTGGATGACGTTAAAAAATGTGTTGAGCGGGGCATTGATACTTTTGATTGTGTGGAGCCCACGCGTTTGGCGCGCCACGGCATTGCTTTGCTTGAACGCGGCCGAATTGATTTAAAAAAATCGCGTTATCTTTCCGTCAAAAAACCGATTGATTCCAAGTGCCGATGTTATTGCTGCCGAAATTTCAGGTTGTCATATTTGAGCCATCTGGTGCGGGAGAAAGAAATAAATGGTATAATCCTTCTCACCATCCATAATTTATTTTTGATGGAAAGCGTGTTTCAAAAAATAAGAGAATCAATTTAATCGGAAATATGGAATTTTTGACAGGATTTGACCTAAAAACTTTTATTCAAGCCGTCGGCTATTTGGGCATTTTCGGAATTATTTTTGCCGAATCCGGCTTTTTTTTCGGCTTTTTCTTTCCGGGCGATTCATTGCTTTTTACAGCCGGTTTTCTCGCTTCGCAGGGTTTTTTTAATATCGGCGCTTTGGTTGCCGGCTCTTTTATTGCCGCCGTTGCGGGGGTTAGTTTCGGGTACGCGGTTGGAAGAAGATTGGGGGAGAAAGTTTTTACGAAAGAGGAGGGTATTTTTTTCCACAAAAAAAACCTTGAACGCGCCAGAATTTTTTACGAAAAGTATGGCAAAAAAGCAATTGTTTTTGCCCGTTTTGTGCCGGTTATCCGCAGTTTTGCGCCGACCTTGGCCGGAGTCGGTAAAATGAATTACCCGAGTTTCATTTTTTACAACATTATCGGCGGAGCTCTTTGGGCCGGCGGTTTTTTGCTTTTGGGTTATTTTTTGGGAAACACGATTCCCGATGCTGACCGCTACCTCCTTCCGATTATTGCGTTGATTATTATTATCTCTTTCGTGCCCGTAATTATCCATTTTATAAAAGAGAAAAAGCAAAAGTGAACGACGCTTTTGCGGCTTCCTTCCTTCCGAGGCTTAAAAAATATAGAGGTCTCGTCTCTGTAAACTCTATTTTTACAAATGTGCCGTTTAGCAAGCGGTCGCTTGCTAAACGGCACATTAGACCACGATGGAATCAGCTAAAGCTCTAACGGGGTGGCATGTGGATAACTCGTCGTTGGGGGGGGGGTTAATGTGATATAATTTAATCAGAAGCCTTAGTAGTTTAAA
>Ga0265296_1005407_pt1 | contig 10514 bp, 12 predicted proteins | sample MunlanPumphouse1_FD_189073 | JGI IMG/M metagenome (GOLD analysis project Ga0265296, IMG submission 189073) | Groundwater microbial communities from a municipal landfill in Southern Ontario, Canada - Pumphouse #1 | ecosystem: Environmental > Aquatic > Deep subsurface > Groundwater | place...
TTCATTCCACCTCAAACTGGCTTAAATGCTGTCCACGAGCATCATTGCAGGGTCCTCCAAGTGCACCATTATGTCATTCATGAACCGCGCAGCGTCCGCGCCGTCAATTATCCTGTGGTCGAATGAAAGCGACAAATTCAGCACGCTGCGCACCCTGACTTTTCCTTCAACCGCAATCGGCCTTTCCTTTATCCTATGAACCCCGAGTATTGCGGCGTTCGGGTAATTTATTATCGGAAAACTCCACGTTCCGCCTATTGCGCCTATGTTTGTTATTGTGAAAGTGCTTCCCCTCAAATCCTCGAGCGCGATTTTCTTGGTTTTCGCCTTTCCCGCGAGTTCCTCGACTTCCTGCGCTATTTCAATTATGCTTTTTTTGTCCGCATTCCGCACCGTGACAACAACAAGGCCGTCATCGGTGTCAACCGCAACCCCTATGTGGTAATATTTTTTGACCACGATTTCATTTGCCGCTTCGTCCAGTGACGCGTTGACGCGGGGATTGTTTTTCAATGCGAAAACCGTTGCCTTGATTATGAAGGGCAGGTAGGTGAGCCTTGCTCCGCGCTTTGCCGCCTCTCCCTTCTCCCTTTCCTTTAATTTAACGAGTTCCGTAACGTCAACTTCGTCCATGTGCACGGCGTGCGGTATCGTGCGAAAACTTTTTGCCATTCTTTCCGCAATAACCTTCCTCGTTCCGCGCAAGGGAATCCTTTCAATTTCGCCTTCCTTTTCAAAATCCGTTTTTTCCGGCGAGGAAATCGTTTTTTCGTTTCCCTGTCCTTTTCCCGTGAATGCCTTCAAGTCCTCTTCAGTAATCCTTCCTCCGCTTCCCGTTCCCCTGACTTTCTCAATGTCGATTCCCATTTCGCGCGCGGCTTTTCTCGTTGCTGGCGTTGCAAGTACTCCGATTGCGGCAGAATTTTCCTGCGCATTTCCCGTTTCCCTCGTTTCGTGTTTTGGCCCGATTTTTGCTTCCTGTGCAGGTGCCTGCCCCGAATAAGTTTCCCCTTTTTCCCCGATTGTCGCGATTACCTGCCCAACGCTTATCCTTTGCCCGTTCTCAACGTGCAATTTGAGTATTATTCCCGCCTTGGGCGAGGGAATTTCAACCACCGCCTTGTCGGTTTCCACTTCCGCGAACGCCTGGTCGGCTTTCACTTCGTCGCCTTCCTTTACAAGCCATTTCACCAATTCGCCTTCGTGAATCCCTTCCCCCACGTCCGGAAACCTGAAATCCAAAGCCATTCAAAATTCCCCCTTTCAGAATCCTGCAATCCTTTTTGCTTCAATCATTATTTTGTTTGCGTCGGGCAGATAATAATTTTCCAGTTTCGCCAGCGGCGGCATCGTGTCGTAGCCCGTCACCCTCGAAACCGGTGCCTTCAGTTCAAGCAATGCCTTTTCCGCGACCCTCGCGCAGATTTCCGCGCCCATTCCGCACGTTCTCGGCGCCTCGTGCACCACCAAAAGCCTTCCAGTTTTTTCAACGGATTTTATTACGGTTTCCAGGTCCAACGGGTTGACTGTTTTCAAATCCACGACTTCCGCGCTTATTCCTTCCTGCTGCAATTCTTCCGCAGCCTCGAGACTCGGCCTCATCATTGCCCCGAAGCTCACAATCGTCAAATCCTTTCCTTTCCGCGCTATTCCCGCTTTCCCGATTTCTATTTCATAATCCTTTTCGGGAACCTCCATTTTGAAGGCGCGGTACAATTTCAGCGATTCGTAAAAAATCACAGGGTCGGGGTCGCGGATGCTCGCGGCGAGAAGGCCCTTCGCGTCGTAAGGGTTCGAGGGCATTACCACTTTTATTCCGGGTGTGTGCGCGAAATAAACCTCGGTGCTTTCCTGATGGTGCTCCAATGCGCGTATTCCCGCGCCGTATGGGCTCCTTATCACAAGCGGGCAGGTGAATCTTCCCCTGCTCCTGTTCCTTATTCTTGCTGCATGGGAAATTATCTGCTCGAACGCCGGATAAATGAATCCCGAAAACTGTATTTCCGCCACGGGTTTCAGCCCCGCGATTGCCATTCCTATTGCGCTTCCGATTATTCCGGACTCGCTCAAGGGCGTGTCAATCACCCTTTCCGCCCCGAACTTTGCGATCAGCCCCTCTGTTGCCCTGAAAACCCCACCGTCCACTCCGACGTCTTCGCCCATCACCACGACGCTCTGGTCGCGCTGCATTTCCTGGCCAAGCGCGAGGTTTATTGCCTGCACAAGATTCATTTCCGCCATTCATTCACCGTTTTCGTTTCAGTTTTCTGTTATTTCATTTCACTTCAATTATTTACTTCAATGATTCCAAGAACTCTTTTTTTTGCTCGCTTATTTCCTGCGTGGGCTTTGCATAAACGTAATCAAAGAACTCGCCCGGGCTCGGCAAAGGAATTTTTTCGTATTCGCTCACCGCGCTTTCCACTTTCGCGCTAGCCTCTTCCGCTGCTTTCTTCGCGTATTCCTCATTCCACAATCCCTTTCCCGCAAGGAATTTTTCATAGCGCGCAATCGGGTCCTTTTTCCTCCATTCCTGCACTTCGCTTTCGCTCCTGTACTTTTTTGAGTCGTCCGCAGTCGTGTGCTCCCCCAGTCTGTAAGTTAGGCACTCAATCAGCGTTGGACCCTTTCCGCTGCGTGCCTCTTCAACCGCCTTTTTTGCCGCGGAATAAACCGCAAGGACATCGTTTCCGTCAACCTGAATCCCGTTTATTCCGTGCGCGATTGCTTTTTGCGCAATCGTCTGCGAATTCGTCTGCTTTTTCTTCGGCACGCTTATCGCGTACTGGTTGTTCTCGCACACGAACACCACCGGCGCATTGAACACACCCGCAAAATTCATTGCGATTTGCACGTCTCCCGTGCTGCTTGCCCCGTCCCCGAAAAAGGTCACTCCGACGCTTTTCTTTTTCATTATGTTCATTGCCATTCCGAATCCCGTGGCGTGCAATGCCTGAGTTCCAACCGGAATCGCCACGGGAAGATTGTTGATTTCCTCCGGAATGGCGTTTCCGCGCTCGTCGCCCCCCCAGTACTGGAAGAGTTTTGCAATCGGAATTCCCCTTGCAATCGACGCGCCGTGGTCCCTGTAAGTCGGAAAAAGCCAGTCCTCGTTTTTCATTGCAAATGCGGCTCCCACCTGGCTTGCTTCCTGCCCCAGGCACTGCGCGTAAGTTCCCAGCCTTCCCTGCCTTTGCAATTTGAATGCCTTTTCGTCGAACGCCCTCGTGAGAACCATTAACTCGTACAATTTTTTGAGTTCGGCCTCGGAAAGCTTTGGCGCGAGCGCCTCGTCGCATTTCCCGTTCTCGTCCAGCACCTGGATCCATTCAACCTTGAATTCCGCGACAGTCTTTTTTGGCATTCAATTCACTTCTTTTCTTCCCGCATTCCATTAACCGCATTCTTAATAAAAAACTCCCCTGCCCTGTAAGAGCTCCTCACCAGGGGCCCCGAAGCGCAGTAACCAAAACCCATTTCCAATGCGGTTTCCCTTAATTCTTCAAACTCCCGAGGTTCAACGAACCTTTTTGCCTCAATTTGGTTTTTGCTTGGCTGCAAATATTGCCCCAATGTCAGGAAATCCACCTTTGCCTTGCGCAAATCCCGCATTGCCCCAATGGCCTGCTCTTTCGTTTCGCCCAATCCAAGCATTATCGAGCTCTTCGTGAAAACCAGCGGATTGAATTCCTTTACCGCGCGCAGCACCTCTAGCGACTGTTCGTAATTCGCCCTTCCGTCGCGCACTTTTCCCTGCAATTCTTTCACGGTCTCGATGTTGTGGCTGATTACTTCCGCCCCGCAGTGCGTGATTTCCTCAATCAGTTCCCTTTCTCCCCTGAAGTCCGGAATGAGAATCTCGATTTTCGTTGCCGGGTTTTCTTTCTTTACTTCCCTCACGCATTCCGCGAAGTGCCCCGCGCCCTGGTCGGGCAAATCGTCGCGGTCCACGGAAGTAATCACGACGTAATCCAGTCCCATTTCCTTTACCGCTTTCGCCAATTCCGCGGCTTCGTTTTCATTCACCTCTTCGCCCCGCAGTCCGGTTTTCACCGCACAGAACCTGCATCCACGCGTGCAGACCTTTCCCAATACCATGAACGTCGCGGTTCCCGAATTCCAGCACTCCGCGATGTTGGGGCAATGCGCTTCCTCGCACACAGTTCCGATTCCCTTCTTCTGCACAAGCAGTTTTACCCTCGCGTACTCCTTTCCGTTCGGCAATTGCGCCCTGAGCCATTCCGGCTTCCCTTCCCCGAGCATTCGGCATTTTAGGGAGTGGGAAAATTTATTCTTAGCGGTGCTTTCCTTTTGTCCCGCTTCTCATCTTCCGCCCATTTCTTGGGCGTGCTGTTTTGACTCTTCATACCCTTTTGCCAGAATGCGTCTCGTGTAATATCCTATTTTTTCAATCAATTCCGGCGGGTAATGCCACACTATGTTGGTGAAAGCGTGGTTCCTGAAGTCAGGGTATCCGTCCCTTACTGCCATTACAAAGAGAGTTCCCGACGCGTCCCTGAGGTCATTGTAGAATTTTTTGAATGCCCAGTCCTTTCCCAATCTTTTGGTTTTTTCAAGGGCAATCATGGTTGCCTTTCCGAGGTCTATTATTCTCAGGTTCCCTTTTTCGTCTATTGTGATGTTTCCAGGATGCAAGTGGTTGTGGGATATTCCAAGGCTGCGCATTTTTGCCACCATTTTCTCAAGCTTTTCGGTGTTGTCCCAGAAATGCCTACGGAAAAGCCTTGCTCCTTCCTCGGTGCTGAGCGCGTGCCCCGCTTTCCCGAATACTGCTCTGCCATTTTTGTGTGACAGTATGAATTCCTCTGTTCCTATTCCAGCAGTCCTGAGCTTTTCCGCAATAGCCTTTTGCCTCGGAGTATGCTGTTTTGTGAAAAACGGCGCCTGTTCCGCGAGTTTTCCCCTGTGCTTCAGCCTTTCATTCGCATTCAGTTCCTTTGGGATTTCCGTTCCCATGGGCACGAAGGCCCGCGTTCCGCGCCCCTGAACACGGTCTCCCTTCCCCCTGCTAACGTTTATTGGCAGCAGGAATCCCGTGCGCTCCAAGTTCTGGTACTTCCCCTTTTTCGGCAGCCTCAATTCTTTCCCCTCTTAAGTATTCGGGCTTGCCGGATATTTATTACTGCGTGAGCCTTCGCTGGGGTTTCCCAAAAAATTAAATTCGCCAAGCCCGTATTCCCAGCATGCCTTCTCCAAAGCTCGCAATAGGGGTCTTCTCCTTTTCCTCGTGCGAGGGCTGCGCGATGGAAATCCTGAACCTCCTCAACGAAAAGCTTCCCGAACTCCAGGAATTCGTGGAATTCAGGTACTGCCGCACGCTCAAGGAAAAAAACGTTCTCGAAGGAATCGATGTCGCTTTCGTGGAGGGCTCGGTTTCAACCCAGAAGGAGCTGGACAGAATCCGCGAGGTTAGGGAAAAATCCAAGCGCGTTGTCGCAATAGGCGGCTGCGGAATAAACGGCTGGCCTTCCATACAGAGGAATTCCTTCGAAGCCGAAAAGCTCGTGGAGTTCTCCGAGCTCATTTCCCGCTACAGCCAGCTCCCCAAAATACTCACCATTCCGGAGGCAATCAAGACAGACAGGCTGATTCAGGGCTGCCCCATCCGGAGGCAGGAATTCGAATCCGTTCTGCTCGATTACGCAAGGGAATTCGGGGCGAAAAAATGAACTTCCTCCGCGCCTTCCTCGCATTGCACGACTTCGAGTTCAGCATTGACGAAGTTACGAAAATCGAGGGCCACGCGGGCCTCGAAGTCAGGGTGCAGAACAACGAGGTCATTGAGGCGAAGCTCAAGGTGAGCGAGGGAAAGCGTTTCTTTCAGGAGGCCGCAATCGGAAAAAATTATTTGGAGCTTCCCAACCTCTTTGCAAGGATTTGCGGCACGTGCAGCGTCGCGCATTTTTCTTCCGCCGCTGAAGCCATTGAGCGCGCCTTCGACGTAACCCCCTCCGAGCAGACCATTGCATTGCGCAAGCTCCTGATTGCGGGAACGATTCTGCGCGACCACGGAATGCATCTCTACTATTTTTCCTTGCCCGACGTTTTCGGAAAGGAAAGCATCCTCGACTTCGAGGGAAAACTCCAAAAGTGGGTTCACGATTCAATGCACGTCAGGGAAGCCGGAGTAAGGCTCTCCGAAGCCGTGGGCGGAAGAAGCATCCATCCCTTCACTGCAACTGTGGGCGGCTTCACTGCAATCCCCAAAATGGAGGAACTCAAGGCGTGCAAAGCGGAATTGCTTTCGGTGCGCGAAACCGCGCTCGAACTGTGCGAGGCGTTTTACGAGCCACTGGAAAAATTCGGGCGCAAGGCAAACAACGTCGCCCTGAAAACAGGTGATTTTTCCTTCATTGAGGGAAAGATAATCGATTCCCACGGCGACATTGTGGAGGAGGAGGATTACGCGCGCTACTTGGACGAATTCGTTATTCCCTATTCCACTGCCGAAGAATTCGAGTTCGAGAAAGCGCCCTACGCGGTCGGCGCGCTTTCGCGCGTTAACCTCAACGCGCACGAATTGCATCCGGACACGAGGCGCGACTGCGCAAAATTCCTTTCGCGCTTTCCCTCCAACAACCCATTCCACAACAATCTCGGCCAGGCAATCGAAATCGTGCAATGCATTGACCTCGCAAGCGAGCTGATTGATTCCTACGAGGGAAAGCCTGAAGTGCACCCGCGCATTGAGCCCATTGAATCCCGCGGCATCGGGGTCATTGAGGCGCCCCGCGGCCTGCTTTATTACTCGCTTTTCCTCGATTCGAACGGAAAGTGCGCGAAAGCCCAAATCGTGATTCCGACCGCGCAGAACGCAATGCAGATTGAATCCGACATCAAGGCGTATCTTCCGGATTATTTGGATTTGCCGCGCGAGAAAATAGAATTGCAACTGGAGAAAATAGTGCGCGCCTACGACCCCTGCATGTCGTGCGCCACGCATTTCCTCAAAGTAAAATGGCTCTGAGCTTTTCCCGCGTTTCCGCTACTGCCTTCTCGATTCCATAGCCGAGGGGAATCGCAATCACCTTTATTCCGCTTATTCGTCCCGTTTTTTTGAGGAGCTTCAACTGGAACGCCAAGTCGAATCCGTGCACCGACATTCCGCGGCTTTCCCCCAATGCGTCAATGCTTTCGATTAATTCCACTTTTCTTATTCCGCTTGCCGCGTCAATCCCCTGGAATTCCTTTTCACCGAATTCCTTTGCGCTTAAGTCGTCCGCGAAAACGAATTCCGCCTTTTCCCCGAATTCTTCCTTCAGCCTTTCGGCTGTCCTGAACGCAATGCTGTCGTTCCAGGACTCCGAGCCGAAAACGAATATGATTCTTTTTTTTGCGGGCACGCAGATTATTAATTCCACGGCCTTATTATTCTTCATTGTTGTCATGTGCTTTGCAATTCCCGGAAAAGTGATTGCATTGGACGGCGAGAAGGTCGTGATTGATTACGGCATTGCCAGGCGGAAGGCGAGCAACCGCATTGCGAACGCAAAACTCAACGATTACGTGATTGTGCGCGGCAAAATAATACTCGAAGTGGTTCCGCGCCGCCAGGCGGTTTCAACGTTGAAGGAATTCGCGAGGATTTCGCGCAAAAAGCGCTCAGCGAAGTGACTGTGCGTTAAGCGCGCCGATGTTTTCCGAAGTGCATTTCTCGAGGCTTTTCCTTTCGCTTTCGCCCAGTTTTTTTGCCGCGAATCCCCAGTGGAACGCAATCGTGTCCCCTTCCGAAGCCAAAACGAGCTTTCCGCCGAGGCCAGGAACGGAATTAAGGACTTCGATTCCCGCGTTTTTCCCGAAGCCAAACCCGTTTTTTTCCAGCGCCAGCGGATTGTATTCCACAACAAAAGAGTTTTCCCTTTCTTCAATGATTTTTCCCCAGGGAATCCTGCACGAATCAATGTTCCGGATTGTCGGCTCGGGCTTTCCCCCCAAGGTGAAAACAGTCATTACGTGGAAGGAGTGATGCGGAACCACTTCTCCGCGCACCCTTTGCGCGTACGCCTTTGCCTGCGCCTTTGAAAGCCCTTCCTTGGAAACGAATTTCGTCAGAATCATTTCCCTCCATTTCTCTTTCGAAACGTTTTTCAGCAATTTGTTTCCGAGCCAGTATGCTTCAACGACTTCGTAATCGAATGGATTTTTCCCGTTTTCACCGGCAATTAGTTCAAGGTAGGAGTTCATTCCGGTGAAGCGCGAGAAAATTTCGCGCATTTCGTTTTCGTTTCCCTTTCCCGCGCTCGCGTGCAGGTAAATTTTTTCGGAATCCTTTTTGCTTCCGCAGTAATCGAGGCAGTTGGGCCCGAAGGCGAACATTGCCGCAAGCCTTGTGCCGTTCATTGGACCACTTTTGGAACTTGGACCAGCGCGCTGTTGTAAAGCACGAATGCCGTTCCCGCGAGAATCAGGAAAATTCCCGCTCCCTGTATTATTCCGGGCGCTCCCCGCCCTGAAGCTGAAAGAATCGCGGTTATGGGCACGCCGACAAGCAGAATTGTTGTTACCACCGAAACTTTTTCGTGCTTAAGCGCATTGTACAGCAAAAGCAAATATACCAGAAGCGTTCCCGCGGTAACTGCAAGCCAGAAGATTCCGTTTCCCGAAATAATTCCCGCAAGCGCCTGCCCCCCAATTTTTCCTCCTGCAATGAGGAATGCGAGCATTATTATTGCGCCGAAAAGCATTCTTCCGAAAACCACGGTTTGCGCGCTCATTTCCCCGAGCGCCTTTTTGCTCAGGATTATTTCCGCGGCCCACATAACTGTCGCGATTCCAATCAGCGCATCCCCGAACCCGAATGACGCGAATCCGGTTCCCGAAACGAGGATTATTCCGAAAGCCATTCCCAGCATTGCCAGAACGGTTTTGGAGCCGATTTTTTCCCTCAGGAAAACCAATGCGAAAACCGAGGCGAAAACGAAAAGCGTTTTTTGTATGAATCCCGCATTGAACGCGCTTGTCATCGACAAACCGTAAAAGAACAGTATGAAGGGAATTCCGCCCCCCATTATTCCGATTAAAATCAGCGACTTCCATTGCTTGGCATTCAGCTTCCTTATTTCGCCGAGTTTTCCGATTCCGATTATTATTGCAATTAGCGCCATTGCAACCGCAATGTTCTTGAAAAAAGAGAAGACCACGGGCTCTGTTCCCGTTATCGCGAGCTTGTTGAGCCATATCGAGGCGCCGCTCACGATTCCTGCGAACACAGCGAGCCAGACAAAGCCGTTCCGCATAGAACTGCCTCATTCTGGTTTCGCGTACTCTTCGCACTTGTCCTTTGATTTCCTTGAAATGTTGTGCCTGAAGCACTCTTCCGAAGGCGTGTGGTAATGGAAGCACTTTTCGCACACTGCCGGCTTATTAGGGTCATTCATATTATTTCCCCAGCATAGCCAACAATGCGCTTTTCTCATATTTATGGATTTTCGTGCAATATTCCGGTAGCTTACCTTTACCTGAAGGGCGTGTCCAATTCCATTATTTGGGTGTGCGCCCCCGACTCAATCCTTCTGAGATCGTCCTCTTCCGCGATGCTTGTCACGAAGGTTATCGCGGTTCCGCTGTTTCCCCGCCTCGCGGTTCTTCCTATCCTGTGAACGTAGGTTTCGGTTTCCGTCGGGAAGTCGAAGTTTATCACGTGGCTGACCTCCTCGATTTGCAGGCCCCTTGACGCGAGGTTGGTTGAAATCAGCAACTGGGTTTTCCCCTGATTGAACCTTTCCAGCGCGTTGTCGCGCGCGTTCTGCCTCAAATCCCCGTGCAATGCCATCGCGTTAACGCGCCTTTTCTTCAATTGCATCGTGAGCCAGTCCGCTGTCCGCTTTGTCCTGCAGAAAACCAGCCCCTTGGTTATTTTTTCCTCCTTGAGAAGGAACAATAAAGCGTCAAGCTTCTGTTTCGGGTTAACCGCGATGTAGAATTGCTCCACCCCCTCGACCGTGAGAGTGTCCTCGCTCAGGTTGAAGTGCATCGCGTCCTTCAGGTACCTTTCGCTTATGTCCATTATTTCCTGCGGCATTGTCGCTGAAAAAAGCATTGTCTGTCTTTCCTTCGGCGCGTGCTTCAGTATCAATTCCATGTCCTCGCGGAATCCCATTTCAAGCATCCTGTCCGCTTCGTCCAAAACAACGAACTTCAGTTCCGAAATGTCCAATTCGCGCCTTTCAAGGAAGTCGATTATTCTTCCAGGGGTTCCCACCACGATTTGGGGCCTTGACTTCAATTCGCGGCTCTGCATTACGAGGCTTGCTCCGCCGTAAACCGCAATGCAGTTCGCCCCCAAATGTTTTCCGAGAGCGAATGTTTCCTCCATTACCTGCTGTGCCAATTCCCTTGTGGGAACGACAATGAGCGCCTGTGGTTTCCTTGCATCCAGGTCAATTGCGTTGAGAATCGGAAGCGCGAATGCCGCGGTTTTTCCGGTTCCAGTTTTTGCCTGTCCGACCAAATCCCTTCCCTGCAATGCGGCGGGAATCGCGTTTTCCTGTATT
>Ga0265296_1005408_pt1 | contig 10513 bp, 11 predicted proteins | sample MunlanPumphouse1_FD_189073 | JGI IMG/M metagenome (GOLD analysis project Ga0265296, IMG submission 189073) | Groundwater microbial communities from a municipal landfill in Southern Ontario, Canada - Pumphouse #1 | ecosystem: Environmental > Aquatic > Deep subsurface > Groundwater | place...
TTTTTTCATCAGCCATCCGGCGAAACCGGATGAAAGAACCTGCCCGCAATGAATGACGTCGAACCGGTATTTCAGGTGTAAAATCAGAACCCAAAAGGCGTACAATTTTCCCTTCAGAAGTTTGGCGATCATGGAATCGCCGGACGGGATTCTCCGGCGAATGACGTTGAGATTTGCCACGCGGTCGAATGCTTTCCAGCCGTTGTCTTTCGGGCACAGGATGAAATTGGATTCGGTCGGGAAATGCCGCCAGATTTCATAGAAATAGGTCGCGATGCCGCTGACGACAGGCGGAAAATCGTTGGGAATGACGAGCGATCTTTTCTCAGACATCGTTTTCTCTCAGGAATAAATAACCGACCAAATAGCCGGACAAATATAAAACCAAACTCAGAAGATAAAAAACTTTTAAGGTGAGAATGGATTTAAGCAATCGCCAAAAATAAGAAATTGCCCGGAGCGGTACCGACCGTTTTTCCCGGACTTCTTCGCCGTGTTGTGTCGGCAATTCGACAATGAATTGCGGATAAAATTTATTGACGTACGCCGCCATTCTGCCGTTGCGGTAAAATTGCCGGACGAACGACCGAAACGTCTTTGGTGGCAAGTGGTGAATAAACAGACCCGGCAGGACGACGACTTTGAATCCGGCATTGCGGATTTCCCGGCGGAGATACGGATCGAGTCCGCGCGGAATCATCTCATTTTCGCCGCCAATTTTAATGAAAACTTCCCGCGGAATGAGACAGCATGGATGTTCGGCGAGATCGCTGTCGGTGATTTCATCGACTATCGACGATGTCCGGCGTGGAAGTTCCTTCATCACGCGGCGGACGAACCATGACGCATCGTCAGGCGCCAAATTCGCCACGCCTGCCATGCCGATTTCCGGATGATCCGAAACGATTTGAACCATTTTTTCGATCAGATCGTCCGAACCTAACCGCGTGTCATCATCGAATGTCATCAGATATTTTCCGGACGCCAAAACCGCGCCGCAATTGATCGCACGTCCCTGCCGCGAATCGTCGGTCACGACAATCGTCTCGAAATTCCGGAATGTCTGCCGCGCGATTTGGTTCAGCAAATTCGGCAGGAAATCGTTCCTCGCCGCGCCGACCGTCGGTATGATGATGCTGACTAATGGCTGATCGACTCCGTCCGGACGATGAATTTCGAGACGCCCTTCGGATTCACCTTGCGGGAATTTAACGAAAGGGCGGGAGATGTTGCCGGAAATGGTTTGACTATTCAAGTTCGCTTATCGAGATTTCGGATGAATGGTTTAACTTCAATTTTAAATGGTTTTGATATTTTTAAAGCCAGAGAATTTTAACTTCCTTTTCCAGTTGCTTGAATTCAGGATCACCGGTAACTAACTCGGCATCTTTTTCTTTTGCTAAGGCCGCGGCGAATGAATCGGCGTATGAAATTCTGTTAGTAGCCTTAAGTTCGGCCGCTAGTAAGGTAATATTTTGATCGGCGTCTATTATTTTGATCGGATATTCTTCGAAGAGATTCCGATATAATTCAGCCTTGATTTTCCCGCTTTCCCGGAGGGCAATGTAGTACATTTCACCCCAATTAATGACCGAAACGTAGATTGTCGATTTTCCTGAAAGCGCATCTTTTAATATTTCACTGACCGCCTGAGATCCGACTTCATTTTCAGCGTATGCTAACAATGCGTAACTATCGAGAACATATTTTTTCATAGATCACGTTCTCGTTTTTTTTCTTCCATCAACGCTTTAAGAAGTTTCCCTTTAGTTCCGAGAAAACCAATATTTTTCTCGATGGTTTCAGACGTAATCGGGATCATTTTCAATCCATCCTGCTCTTCCCGAAAATGGATAATCGTGCCAGCGCCGATCTTGTATTTTTTCCTCAGTATCGAGGGAATCACCATCTGACCTTTTACCGTTACGACCGCTTGTTCCATTTCATTTTCTCCTTTTACATAATCTGCTGAAAGTTAGAAGAAGAAATACTGTAAGTCAATAAATATTTGTAAGACATGTCGAACTTGTCAAACATTCCGCTCAATTTCTTATAACGGCAACTGATTCGGACGTTTGTTATGGATATTCTTCGCCAATTTCAAATATTCATCCTCTTGTCACATGTCTAATTTTTTTTACTTCCACAGTCTGGTTCTATTCTTTCCGGGCTTACCACAGCCAATCGTCTACTACACGGATTAATCCCGAAGCTTCGGGAGAGATTATTGGAGATTTGATATGAGATTTGACAACGGACTTAGCCTGCTTAATTCATCCCGACATGTCGGGACCACGAAGACACTAAGTCGCTAAGATTTCATTAAATTCAGGCATTCAAATGTTCATTATTAATCGAAACTTACCCGCCTGAATGACCTTGTCGGGCAGGGGTAGAGTTCAATATGGTTGTGGTGTGGCATTCCGCAACCAATGGTGACATGCTCGCTATCACTCCAGACTGATGAGGGGGAATTTTACTTAATCATATAATAAATATTACTTTGTGTCTTGGTGTCTTTGTGGTAGTGAATAATTCAGGCTAGTAAAGCATTCGCATAAACCCAAAATACGGACGGCAAGAATCAAGATAAAAATCGAAACAGATAACTTTGCTTTGATTTTTTAACGAATTATCTGTTCCATTCGCGGATTGGTTTGGTTTTTTAGGTTTATTCAGCGCTTTTTACTGCTAGTCAGAGACAAAGTGGTAAGATGCGGAAAAATTGCACATAACGTTTAGCAAAACACCGCAGTGCAGTTTGCCGCTATGAAAGATGCGCTGGAAGCAGCTATCAACAAACCAATTTCTCGCGGCTTGAGCCGTAAACCAAACCGCGGCAAAAGCAATGTAGCGAACTCTATAATCCATATCAAATGATGTGAGTGTCGTACTTTTGGTTGTTAGGCGAAGTTGCCCTTCCATCTTCTATTTGATTACAATGAGCTTCTTTGTTTCAATATATTGTGTCTCTTGCTTGTCAACGGCAAAAGCTTCAATGCGGTAAACATAAACACCTGAGCAAACGTTTGCTTGCCAAGTTACATCGTGGTAACCTGCTTCTTGAATAGAGTTCACAAGCTCCCCTACTTGTTGTCCAAGTGTATTGTACACTTTCAACTTCACAGTGCTTCGTGATGGTAAACCATAGCGTATTAGTGTTGATGGGTTGAAAGGATTGGGATAGTTTTGATTCAATGAATACACGCTCGGAATTTTAGTGAATGTTTCGATGGAAGTCAAGACTCCATTTCCTGATACCTGAATCGTATCGGGAGAAGTAGCAGCGTTGCTGAAAATCAAGACTATTGACGAAGCTGGTCCAGCGACAGTTGGAGCGAAAAATAATGTGTCATTAAATGATTCTGAGGGAGGAATTGCTTTGACACTTGTTCTGGACAGGAACGCCTCGCTTGGAGACATTATATTTGATAGCTTCAAGGTATCATATCCGATGTTTGTGATTGTCATGGTCGTGTCTTTGATCTGCCCAATTTTAACATTGGCAAACGTAATAGTGGAAGCGTTCAACCTTAAAACTGGTGTTCCGTAACCGTAACCCGATACCCTGATTGTATCCGGAGATGATGGTGCATTGCTGTAGATTAGTAACATACCCGATGTGTTGCCAATGACAATAGGAATAAATCGAAGTGTATCAGAAAATGATTTACTTGGTGGAAGATTTCTAGTTGTCGGTCTAGCCGAAAATGTAGAATTACTTGAAATAATATTCGAAATCTTCAAAGTATCGCTGCCTATATTTGTTATCACGACGGTAGAGTCTTTGAATTCGCCTACCTTTACATTTCCGAAGAAAACGGAAGATTTGCCTAATTGTACATTGGAAAAGAAAAAAGCATTTATCATAATTGAAATGTTGTCTGAAGAAAAATTTGCCACTGCTAAATCCAAATCACCATCACCATCAAAATCACCTGTAGTAATTGATGTTGGATGTTTTCCAACGCCTATTGCTGAAGCCTGTGTAAAATTTCCGCTCCCGTTGTTAAGCAAGATAGAAATCGTTCCTATATCTGTCAAATAATAATTCGAATTTGTAACAACCAAATCCAAATCACCATCACCATCCAAATCACCCGTAGTAATTGATGTTGGATATTTTCCAACTCCTATTGTTGAAGCCTGCGCGAAATTTCCGCTCCCGTCGTTAAGTAGGATATACACATTGCAAGAATCTTGATTTAAAACTGCTAAATCCAAATAACCATCACCATTAAAATCACCTGCAACCAATGATACTGGATGACTACCGACAGTATCAATTGAACGTTGTATGAAGACACCATTACCATTGTTAAGTAGGATGGATACCGACTTAGATTCAAAATTGGTTACTGCTAAATCCAGCGTTCCATTCATATCTAAATCCCCTACTGCTATAGACCGTGGAGCACATCCTACTTTGATTATTGAACTTAATGTAAAAAAACCATTTCCTCGATTGAGCAAAATAGAGATGGTTTTCGGTAAGGGTTCATCGTTAGATACAGCCAAATCTAACATACCGTCTTCATTCCAATCTCCTGTTACAATCGAATTTACATAACGATCCACACTTACAGTCGATCCGAACCCGAATACTCCATTTCCATCGTTAAAGAAAATTGAAACTGTCCCTAAATCAGCCCCTAAATCCAAAGCTCCCACAGCTAAATCCAAATCACCATCGCAATCAAAATCACCTGCGATAATTGCGTATGGATAATTTCCAACTCCTATTGTTGAAGCATGTGCAAAATTTCCCCTCCTGTCGTTAAGCAAGATAGACACGTTACAAGAACCATGATTTAACACTGCTAAATCCAAATAACCATCACCATTAAAATCTCCTATGATAATTGATGTTGGATTGCTTCCAACTCCTACAGTTGTTGTTTGCCTAAAATACATTGGGGTAATAGCTGTTGTAGCAATAGTAAAACTCCAGAGAAACTTTACAATATATCGTCCGGTGAGTGTTTTTATGCTGTCAGTCAAAACAATCGTAACAACTTCTCCAGGTGTAAAATTTACAAGTGGATCCATCGTTAGTTCAAATATTGTGGTATCGTATCTTAATATGCAAGTGTGTAACCCGCTTTGGTTGCCCCAGAGACGGATAGAATTGTTGGTTAATGATAAAGTGTCTATTCTTTCTTTAAAAGTTATCGTAATATTTGTTGAGCGCGGAACATTAAGTGCGTTCTGTGCTGGTATGACGTGAATAACATCTTGTCTATTGTAGTGAGATGGATCTGTGAAAGAAGGCGGATATGTTGTAGTATCACCGCCACTGCCTTGAACTGTCAAAGTATTTTCCGAGATGCTCCAGATTCCGAGATCTACTGTCCTTCCACCAAAATACCACCTTATGCGATAAGGAGTAACGGAGGTATTAACAACATAACAAAGAGTGAGTGAACTTGAATCATTCTGCAATAATGTCACCGTTGAGTCATTAAGGTAATCGAACCTGAGCACAGACGATGGTCCATCAACTTTGTTCCAAATCCCGAGTAATGGATTTGTGGTGGAGTATATCGTTTGCGAAATGAGTAGAGACAATATCAGCGTGATCTTTTTCATATGATGACTCCTTCTGTGTGCCGTTGAGGGCAATTTCGCCTAACGGGGCGCGAAATGTATGCCGTTGCCAACTACCAACAAATAGACTCCTTAATGTTCCTTGGCAATGGCATACTTTCGCTGTTGGTTTTTGTTGCCAGCCAGCCCATCATTTCTTATCGTCAGTCCGTTTAATTATGACCTTGATACTTGATTCTAAGCCGACCTCAGCGCCAGTTCCCAAAATGCTCAGCTTTCCGCTTGCATTAAAGCCAAGGTTAAACTCAATCTCAGAAATATCGAAGCGCGAGTTATCGGGTTGGTCAACATTGCCAATACTTATGAGTAATTTACTCAATTCGTTCTTGATTCTATCCATATCGATATCCATTTCCTGAATATCTGGAGAAAGTGCTAGAAATCCTCGTTCTATTGATTTTTCTGTTTTACCTGTTGGGATTGGGGCACTCCTGCTAACGAAAACGGTAATTTTGTTACTCATGGCGTCTCCTCTGTTCAAGACTTATTATAAACTAGCTTTAATATATCCGAATGCTCAGAAACTACAGGACAATCATCGCCTATTTCACTATTGGGCAGAAAACCATTGCATATGTTGCAAAAGGAACATAATTCTGGTTTCACAGAAAAGAAAAATGGGCATTTCACTTCCTTGTTATTGTAAAGGCCAATAATGAAATGAAGTCTTTCAGTATATTTATGATGCTTTTTAGTAAACTCAATCTCGTTTTGTAATTCCTTTGAATTCACATAATTCATTGTACTGTACTCTTGCTGAATATTTGAGAAATGCAATTTCATAATAGGGATAGATTTTAGAATTGATGCCGGATTGCTCGGCCACTTGATTATTTGGAGTGGTTCATTGAGAAAAAAGGCCCATATCTTTGCTGCAATCCAATCAATCGACCAAGGATCCTTCTTCTCAAGCTCAGGAGCTATCAGGGAGAGATTTTGTGCAAGGATGTCAAGTGGATTATCCAAACCGGAAATTCGAGCAATGGCAGCCAATGATGTAACCATTTCTTCGTTCGTTTCAGGTTTCTTAATATGCTGAAGTTCTGAGAAGTTTGTTAGAAGCTGCTTGGTATTTCTAACAAGACTATAATCACCGATTCTCTTTAAGAAACCATTCTGTGGCTGATTGAGCAAGGTGAAGTAGAGCAAAGGTTCTATGTGTGTAAGTCCGAATGTACCAATCCACACAGCAATCCCCATATACCTTAGTTTCTGATCAACAGATAGATCTTCGTACATCTTTGACATGAAATTGAGCGCACGGTCTCTACTAGTATTTGAAATAACAAACTGCATTTCTTGACAAGTAGCATAATTTTCTAGCAGAATGTCTCCCGTGACAGGAAAATCTCTATTCAATTCGTCATTTCTTAGGAATAAAGGCGAAGAAAGGACATGTTGGCCATTTATAGGGATGGGGTGATTGTTCCCAAAATGGGCATATGTAAATCCAAACAACTCCTCATTACAATAACGATTCATTAACATCGATTGAGTGTAGAAAAGTCTATCCTTCTCTCCAAGAAAAACATCTCTGAAATCTATTGGCCAATTGCATGCTGGAAAGGAGTTGATAACTTCAGTAGAAGTTTTTGCTGCTTGCATGTACTCATTCATTGCAGCAGCAATGCCACGAATTTGAAGCAAATAGAAATAGCCAAAACTAGTCCCATAAAACTGAAGATAATGTGAAAGCTCGTGGAAGAAAGTGGCAGCGCCAATTAATGTTGGGTCGTCATTCTCAGGATTGTATTCCATGAGGCTATTCAAGTCTGTGGGTGCCGTAAGGCCAAGTGTTATTGTGTCAAAACTACCACGTGCGATTTCACCCTTGAGTAATGTCATCGTAGAATCCGATTTCTTTCCCTATGGCAATCATTGTTTATGCGCTTTGGTTTTTGGGCTGGCTGGTAATTAAAACCAACTATTGGCTAAACGCATTGCGTACCCGCTTGATCCGCCAGCTGGCGGACGGGCAGGCCCGCCTGAGCAACCCAGTCGGGCAAGTAAAACTCTATTCTCTGAGCCCTGGCTTTTTACTATGGCAGTTACCTGTTGCATTTGCGTGAATTATACGAAACGCAATGACGAATGTCAATGAAAAGATTTATCTTTCGGTAGCGTCGGATTGATTTTCTTCTTTTTTCCATTTTTATAGTATTCTCTCACTGATTAAGGCCGATGAGAACAATCGAATCTTTGTTGATTTCCTAGGTTAGTCCATGCTATGTATTCGAAACATTATTTAGGCCACTGAAAAGTCTTTTTGACTCACTTGAAAGTCTTTTTAACTCATCGGAAACAACATTTGAGTCACTTGAAAGTCTTTTTAATTCGCTGGAAACAATATTTAGGCCACTTGAAAGTCTTTTTGACTCATTGGAAACTATATTTGGGTTGTTGAAAAGTCCTTTTGACTTGTTGGAAACAGCATTTGGGTTGATGAAAAGTCCTTTTGACTCGTTGGAAACAACATTTGGGTCGTTGGAAAGTCTTTTTGGCTCGCTGGAAACAACATTTGGGTCACTTGAAAGTCTTTATAACTCACTTGAAAGTCTTTTTAACTCACTTGAAACAATATTTGAGTCACTTGAAAATCTTTTTGACTCACTGGAAACAACATTTAGGTTGTTGAATAGTCTGTTTTTGCCACTGACGGACAGTACTACATTACCTGATGACTGACTTCGCCCGGGCGATGACCGCGTCCGGGATTACGAAACCCTGCATTGCGGCCGCCTTTAAATTCACAGTCAGTTTGGCGCCTTGCATAAACTGAAATGGAATATTCGCTGGCTTTTCACCTTTGATCACGCGGACGGCAATTTTCCCGGCCTCGTAACCGGCATCGTAAAAATCCCAACCAACTCCGACCGCGGCGCCGCGTTCGACCTCGCTGGTCTGGTTACAGAACATGGGCAGACGTGCCTGATTAGCGGCTTTGACGATCGCCTCGAATCCAAGATTGGTCAGATTGTCGGAAATCTGATAAACGACATCGATTTTCTTCTCCATCAAAGCCTTTGCGGCGTCGGATAGATCGTTTGTCGTATTGACCGAAATCGCCACGACCGTCAGGCCGTGTTTTGCGGCGGCTGATTTTTGACATTCAAGATAATACTCCGAGTTTATTTCCGATGGAGTATAAAGCGTACCGATGACTTTGACATTCGGTAAGATTTCCTTAATAATCGCAATGGTTTCGTCGAAAGGCGAACGCGTGGCAATGCCGGTAACATTAGGCCGATGATCTGTTACGCTTCGACCGGCGCCGGCTAATATCGGATTGGCTACGCTTGTAAAAACGATAGGCACCGAATTCGTCAGGTTGAGGCAATTTTGCAGATTTTGTGTCGAAAGACAGCAGATCAGATTGATCCTGCCGGTCGTGAAATTCCGGGCGATGGCATTGACCGTTGGAAAATCGCCCTGTGCATTCTGAATCAGGAATTTAACGTTCTTGCCTTCGACATAACCCGAATCGCGCAGGCAATCGAGCAAGCCTTTTTCAGTTTCGGCATTCATTGGCGATTCGTTGAATTCGGCGATGCCGATTGTGTAGGTTTCCGGCATTTTCTCGCAAGACGACAGAAACAGCCAGACAATGCAGAAGAATAAACAAATTATTTTACATGATCGAGTCATAATGAGCCTTTTTATTGTGATAATGAGAATTCAATTTGACGCGGTGTGAACAGTATAACCGTTTCTACTGGATCGATGATCACTTGTCCATTAAAACAGTTTGGGCCTTTCCGCAGTGAGAGCATTTGCGATTATGGACGCAGACCGGATAACCGCATTTGGACCGACCCAGCGGGTGTTTTCGATTTCAATGAATTTAGCGATGACGATTATCTTAATCTTCATCGTAATGCAAGAATTGTAAGGCGTGAGGAGCCGCCGCGCTTCTACCAACCACAGAGCGAGTTTTTTCTATGTGTGGGGGATTCGTGCGGATAATGGATATGAGAAGTCAAGACAACTCACAGATACCTTTGGACTTTCTTTTTGTATTCAATGTACTCGTTACCGAATCTGTTCTCCAAAAACTTTTCTTCGCCGAGGATGATGAAATGGTAAATAACCATGCTGTAAATGCCGAGTAAAATCACCGCAGTATTCAATGTGAATAAAATGGCAGCCAGCGTAAAACAGTTAAAACCGAAATACATCGGATTGCGGCTTAACCGATAAATTCCGTTTGTCCTGAATGTTGTCTTTTCTACAGGCAATCCAAACCTCGTCGATCTGCCCAGATTGATCAGGCTTATGGTTGAAAAGATTACACCGATCAGAAATACTATGAGCGCTATATACTTCAGATCGATTATCGAATGATTTGGGAAATTGGCAACATGCAGAGAGGAGAGGATAAGAATTCCCCATGTGATATAGCCCGATACTTTACCGGTATAAAACAAAACGGGATTGATTGTTGCCTTGCCCCTGAAGTTCATAATATCTCCTTTAAAAAATCCGGAATGTGCGTCTCAACGCGGAGCGTAGAGACGAGGGTGTTTAAATATTCATTTAACGAACCATTCCTTTTATTTCAGAATGGGTACGAACTGCGTATAACGGTATCGGGCTATCCGAAGTCCCGATGAAGTCGGGATTTTGGCAAACGAAGTGAGCCATATAGCCCATGTTAGGCGCAGTCTCATGACTCGTTAACCCGAACAACAAAGCAAAGAGCTTGATAAAGATTATGGGGGACACTTTGCGCATATTGACCTGAATAGTGTAGTACTTAAGTAACGATCACCTCGGTCAGGCAGAATGACAACAATTGTGCCAGAATTCATCTTGTTTGCTATACGTAAAGCCCCTACCACTGCTGCACCACTTGACATACCAACAAATAGACCTTCTTTTGTGACAAGTAGCCTTGTTGTTTCAAATG
>Ga0265296_1005410_pt1 | contig 10513 bp, 6 predicted proteins | sample MunlanPumphouse1_FD_189073 | JGI IMG/M metagenome (GOLD analysis project Ga0265296, IMG submission 189073) | Groundwater microbial communities from a municipal landfill in Southern Ontario, Canada - Pumphouse #1 | ecosystem: Environmental > Aquatic > Deep subsurface > Groundwater | place: Canada...
TTTTTCATTCTGCCCGATATTTCATCCGGATTCCAGTGTTTCTTTAATCCGGAAACGATATATTCCCTCAATTCTTTGTTTTCATTAATCTTAGCCCATTGAAATCGTCTCATCCGAAGAGACAACCTAGCTTTTTCTTCCGCTTTCTCTGGGTCATATTTTCCATTAGTTGAATTGTTTTTAATCTCATAGCTGATACTATTGGGACTTCTATCCAGAGCAAAAGCTATATTTCTAATTGAATACTTTTTCTTCAGCAGAATGAAGATTTCGTCTCGTTCCGCTTTTTTAATTTTTGTCGCCTTTTTCATTAAAACACTTTAACTCAAGTGTCCTAATTCATTAAGGAATTAAACCTATATTATATCATATAGAAAAACCATTCTTGAGATAAAGGGAGATAACGTCATAAAAGGGGTCAGGAACTTTTATTAAAATTTTTAAATATAAAGTAATTTAATCTAAGTAATTTTTCAATCTGGCGATTTTTTCATGCTGGCGGAGTTTTTCGTGAACTTTGGCTTCTATTTGACGAATACGCTCACGGGTCACTCCAAACTCTTCCCCTACCCGTTCAAGAGTATGCTGGATACCATCGACTAATCCATAGCGCATTTCAAGTATTTTACATTCTTTCGGATTAAGTTCATTTAAAACTTCACGAATTTGATCGGACAAAATTCTACGGGAAGATTCTTGGTCTGGGCGCAAAATTTTATCATCGGGAATAAAATTTTCAAGAGTCGATTTATCATCATCATCTCCTACCGGTTGTTCAAGAGAAATAGTTTCTTGACTAATATTTTCAATGGTATGGATTTTTTCAACCGGAATACCCATTTCTGTGGCAATCTCTTCTGCTAACGGTTCTCGGCCTAAATCTTGGCTAAGTCTTCGATATGTTTGTTTATACTTCGAAATAGTTTCTACCATATGCACTGGTATGCGAATAGTTCTACTCTGGTCGGCTAGAGCCCGAGTGATAGATTGGCGAATCCACCAAGTGGCATAAGTAGAAAATTTATATCCTTTGGTCCAATCAAATTTTTCCACCGCTTTAAATAATCCCAAATTCCCTTCCTGAATTAAATCCAAGAGACTTAAGTTAGCACTCCTTCCCACATATTTTTTAGCGATGGAAACCACTAAACGCAAATTTGCCCTAGCTAATAAATTTTTTGCTTCCGGGTCGCCCAACTCTATACGTTTAGCCAGATCTTTTTCATCAATTGCATGAATAAGCGCATACTGCCCTATTTCTTTCAAATACATCTGAATAGAATCATGAATAGTAGATTTATTCAAATCTTTGTCAGTAATATCATTATCAAGATTAAGTAAGTTTCCGCCTTCTAATACATCTATTCCAGCCACTGCAAACTTTTCATAAAGTTCATCTAAAAAGAAAATATTATTTTCAATGTCGGGAAAAGTTTTTAATATCTCATCATAAGTAATAAACCCTCTTTTGCGTCCTTTTTCTATAAGTTCATTTGAAAGACGAGCAAATACATCTGCTTTTTTTTGAGCAAAAGTAGATTTTTTTACAGCCTTATTTTTAAAGGCTTTTTTAACCTTTTTCTTCAAAACCTTCTTAGGTGTTTTTTTCTTGATCTTCTTTGCCCTAGATTTTATATTTCTCTTTTTTATTTTTTTTGCTTTTTTCATATATTTCTTAACAATCACGACTATTTTTAATTTTTTCTTTTCTTTTAATTATTTCATTTATCTTTCCTAAAATTTCCATTTCCTCTTCTTTATTTTTAAAATTCTTAAGCTCTATCATTTCTTTATTCAGTTCTTCATTTAAATACTCTTCTTCAATATTCAAGAGCATTTCATTTACATCTTTTTGCAAATTCCCGCTATCCAGATAAAATTCCTCCGCTTCATAAATTAAATCTTCTTTTATGTCTTTATAATTTTCTTTTACTTTATCTAATTTTTGAAAAATCAGTTCTGGGTCTATAGTTCTGTCTTTAATACTCTCCTGCCAAAAAGCGATACCCAATAATCTTCGTTCAATCGGATCTTTTCTCATTTTTTTCTCCACATTCTCTTTAGCAATTTCTGTTTCTTCTGTTTCAGATTTCAATTCGGACTGAACTTTTTTCAAATCTTCTAAAAGAGCATTCTCGACTATGCCAGATTTATTGCTAATAAGTTTGACAAAATGTGATTTTTCGATGGCACTTTCAATTGAATGAACATATGGCAATACTTTTTCTTTTATTTCCCTGCCTATTTTACGTACATCTTCTCTATAACTATTCAAAATTTTGTCCAGTAGAAATTCTATGATGTGTTTTGAATTGCGAATAGCCGTACGCCATGCGTCTGCGCCACTTTTTGAAATTAAATCGGCTGGATCAACACCTTCTGGCATAGAAATAACTTTTACATCCATGCCAAAAGAAAGGGCAATTTTACCGGCTCGAGAAGATGCATTAAATCCTGCTTTGTCTGCATCAAAAGCGAGCACTATATTCCCAGACAGACGACGCAATAATCCTAAGTTTGACACAACATTTTCTTTGGAAACCGTGGCATCTGAAAGGGCTGTACCAGAGGTAGCCACCGTATTTTTAAATCCAGCTTGATGGGATAAGACTAAATCCATTTGCCCTTCCACTAAAATCGAAAAATTATTCTTGCGGATTGAATCTTTGGCTTTATCTAATCCATAAAGAACAGCTGATTTGCTGAAAATCGGGGTATCTGGACTATTTAAATACTTGGCGCTTTTTCCGTCGTCTTCAAAAATTCTGCCGGAAAAAGCGATAATGCGACCGCTGGAATCAGAAATCGGAAACATAATCCTTCCACGAAATCTATCGTAAAAATCTTTATCAGTTTTTTTCGCCAATCCAGCTTTTTCTATTTCCACATCAGTAAAACCGTTATTCCTAAGGTGTGAATATAGAAGACGCCAGTCATTTTTCACAAATCCAATTCTAAAATCTTTTATTGTTTTGTCTTCCAAGCCTCTCGTTTTCAAATATTCTAATACTTTTTTATCCTCTGCTAGATTCTTTTCAAAAAACCTAGTGGCTTCCTCCATCGCTCTGTATAATTTCTCTTTCTCCCCTTCTTTTTCTTTACTGTATTGCACTAAAGGAACTCCTGCCCGTTCCGCCAAGATTTTTAGAGCACCCTTAAAGTCAAGCCCTTCAAATTCTTCAATGAAAGTAAAAATATCACCTTTGGCTCCGCAACCAAAACAATAATAACTAGCGCGATCTGGAGACACAAAAAAGGATGGCGTTTTTTCGTTATGAAATGGGCATTTGGCTTTCAAATTCGCACCTGCCCGAGTTAATTTTATGTAGGAAGAGACTATTTCTTCGATTGAAAGCCTTTCCTTAATTTGTTGAACTGGTGAATTCATATAATCTAATATACCTCTTGTTGATAACATTTTTCACAATAAATTTTATATTGATTATGTTTTTCTTTTGGATATGTAGTTTGCGTCGCAACCCCACAAGAAACACATCTCGTTTCTGTGAGAATACGAGGATTACGAGCATCCATACGAGCTTGATGACGGCAATTAAAACATTTTGAGGGAATTGATAATTTCATTTTTTTATAAAAAGCAATTTCTCTTGAAATAAAACGATAATTTTTGCCGCATAATTCACATTTCAAGATTTTATCAAGAAGTTCACTGTCAGTATACATTTCTGGGTTTTTGGGTAATTCTTCAAGAGAACAATTTTCTTGACCTATTGTATGTGGAATATTGTCTTGCCATTTAAATCCTTTAGTCAGGGCCTGTTCTTTTGTAAGTGGCATATATTCATTGGCAATTGATTCATTATATCCAAAGGGACTCATCCAAATCGGAAAAAAATTGCCCCAATCTTTGTTTTTTTTCATATTCTCAATAATTTTTGGGACCAGTCTTTTATACTCTTCTTGTGTGTATTGTTTATTCAAAATACAATATTCTTTATTTCGCAAGCCAACACAACCAAACAAATTTTTTGAGTTATAACAGGTATCTGAATAATAAATATAATTTGATTCCATGGCTAAATGCGTTGCAATAATATTACTGCTATGGCCACCGGTTAAAACTTGATAGCCATATTCAACACCAATTGAAAAAGAAATATCTTGTGATTCAATTGGTTTGTTCACTGTGTAACAATAGCTACTATTCTCTCCTCCATTTTTTACATCAAAAGATTGCTGAATATTATGAGCATTGTAAAGATGATCCCCTGATACATTATTATTATGGGAACCAAAAACAGAACGTGCCGGCATTTGTTTTCTTAATTTTTCTCGATTAGATAAAATATATGAGATACTTTCTTTATAAGTTATTGGGTAAGATTGTAAAAATTCTTGATATTTTTCTTTTGTGACCTGTTGATTAAATATATAATAAGACTTGTGTCGTAAGCCAACACAACCAACACAATTTACACAATCTCGACAATCATAAAGTCCAATCGAATCTGCACAGGATTCACATTCTTGTGAATAAAGTAGTTTATTAGATCCAAGACAATCTATACATTCGTAGCAAAGTTCACTTTTATACACATAAAGATTATCTATGCAATCGGTAGATTTCCAAACAATGTGCCCATAGTCACAATTTTCGTTTTCTACACAACCAAAAATTAAATAACAATTTTTTGAATCTAAAACCATGTTTGAATATTCGCAGTTTTCACTCTTGGTATTCATTATAGAAAAATGAGGAATCTTATCCATAAGCTCACTTAACTGTTTTAAAAAAGGAACGGAAAAATCCAAATCTATAGCATAATCTAACGCATCCCAATCATCAGCCCACCATTCAGAAATATCCCAAACTGGAAACGGTACATCAGGATTATACATGGAGATAATCATTTTTCCAGATTTACTTGAAGGACGTTTATAAAGAGTTTTAAAATTACGAAAGAGCATTCTTTGTTGCTGGCGACAGGTTGGACAAAGTTCTGGTATAGGCACTTCCATTTTTTCGTAAAAACCAAAATCATCTGGCTTAATAATAAAGTCTTTTTTGCAATTCTGGCATACTTTTTTTTCATTGTTTGCCATATCTATCTAAAAATCTACTTCCGGGTTTATTCCTCTTCTTCTGGTAAATGTACCCTACTTTTAAATCCAGTACCGGCTGGAATTAAGCGTCCAATAATGACATTTTCCTTTAAACCTCTTAAAGAGTCAACTCCGCCCTTAATTGCATTTTCGATTAACACACGATTAGTGTTTTGGAATGATGCAGCAGAAAGCCAGCTTTTGGTACGGAGAGACACTTCCGTAATGCCAAGCACTATGGTTTCCGCTTTGGCTTCTTCTTGTTTCAATTTAGCCACTCTATTATTCTCTTCAATAAAAGCAGTATTCTCAACAATATCACCGATGGAAAAATTGGTCTCGCCGGCATCTTTTATTTTTCTGCGGGAAAACATTTGGCGAATAATTATTTCAGTATGTTTTCTGGAAATTGAAGCGCTCTGCAACTCATAAACTTTGTTTATCTCGCGAATGATGTATTCTTCAACCATTTCCTTGGTTCCAAATTTAAACATTTCAGTAACATCCGCCGATCCATCAGTCAGGAGTTCACCTTTTTTCACCTTTTGACCTACTTTTACTATTGGAGTTCTGCGGAATGGCACAGTATATTCAACCTCATTTTTACCGCCAGCTTTTGCTTTGCCGTCAGTTAAATCAGAAAGCACTTTCATTATTTTTTCTTTTCCATCTTTATCTTTTATCTCAAAAACCTCCCCATCAGTTTCAGAAATTATAGCTGAGTTTTTAGGAATACGTCTTTCAAAAATCTCTTCAACACGAGGTAAACCGGTGGTGATGTCTGTTCCTGCCACACCTCCGGCGTGAAATGTTCGGAGTGTGAGCTGAGTACCTGGTTCTCCTATGGCTTGAGCCGCAATGATACCGACTGCCTCGCCCAAGTCAACTAGGTGATTTCGTCCAAGATCTAATCCATAACACATCTGGCAAAGACCATGAGTAGTGTGACAAGTGAGAGGAGAACGAACAAACACTTCTTCAAAACCCATTCCTTCAATGTTATACGCTTCCTCTTTAGTAACCAAAAATCCTTTTTTATAAACTACTTTTCCATTTTTATCTTTAAGGTCCCCCGCTAACACCCGTCCACGAATATTTTTTGAGAGTGGAATTTCTATTCCAGAAATATTTTCTCGGCTTACTATTTTTCCTTCTTTGGTTCCACAATCCTCTTCTGTAATAACCACATCCTGCGCCACATCTACCAATCTACGAGTCAAATATCCAGCCTTGGCAGTATTTAGAGCAGTATCTGAAGCACCTTTACGAGCACCATGAGTGGTAACGAAATACTCGATCGGAGAAAGCCCTTCAAGATAACTGGGAATAATTGGAAATTCCAATGTTCTACCTTGATTATTCTGAATAAGTCCCTTCATTCCAGTCATCTGAACCAGTTGCCCCATTGAACCTCTGGCCCCAGAAGCAAGCAAATCAAAAGCTGAGCCATTTTTGTCCAAGGATTGCGGCAATATTTTTTCCAGTTCTTTTTTGGCATATGTCCAAATTTCAATAACTTTCTGATATCTCTCCTCTTCTGAAAGGAGGCCTTCGCTCCATTCAGAAATTATTTTCTCTTCCTGTTTTCTCCCCTCCTCAATTATTTTTACCTTTTCTTTTGGCACTTTTATGTTGTCCAACCCCCAAGTTGTACCGGAAATGGTTGAGTAATGAAAACCAAAATTTTTGATTTTATCCAAGATAGGGGGAGTTTTATCCACTCCGTAATGCATAATCAATTCATCCACTAGAGACGATAATCTCTTTACACTCATTTCATCACTAACGTAAGAGAAATCTTCAGGTAATATACTGTTGAAAAGAAGTTTTCCAACAGAAGTTTCAAAGATTCCCTTGTCAAATTTGTTGTATTTATGACTATCTGTGGCTAAAACTTTTATTTTGGCTCTTAAAGAGACAATACCATACCCATAAGCAGTTATGGCCGTGTTCGGGCTTGAAAAATATTTACCTTCGCCCAATTCGCCTTCAACTGACTTAGTCATCCAATAAGATCCGAGCACAATGTCTCGGCTTGGATGTACTATTGGCTCTCCATTTTGAGGTTTCAGTAAATTTTTATTAGCAGCCATTAATTCTCTGGCTTCCCATTGGGCTTCTTCTAAAAGAGGAACATAAACTGCCATTTGGTCCCCATCAAAGTCGGCATTAAAAGCCTGACAAACGAGAGGATGCACTTGCACAGCATTTCCTTCGATCAAAATCGGATTGAAAGCTTGAATACCTAAACGATGAAGTGTTGGCGCACGATTTAAAAGAACAAATTTTCCTTGAATAACTTCTTCTAACATCGCCCAAACTTCCGGTGTGCGTTCTTCTATCAGTTTGTTTGCCCCACGAATATTAAAAGCCAATTCGGCCTGTAAAATCTTAGAAATGACAAACGGCCTGAAAAGTTCAAGAGCCATATGTTTCGGCAAACCGCATTGATTGAGTTTAAGTTCTGGACCAATTACGATAACAGAACGGCCTGAATAGTCCACACGTTTACCAAGCAAATTTTGACGAAACAAACCTTGCTTAGATTTTAAATTATCCGACAAAGATTTTAGAGGACGTTTTTGAGATTGGCTCATAGCAGCGCTATTGTTTTGCTTGGCAATGGAGTTGTCTATGAGCGCATCCACTGCTTCCTGAATGATTCTTTTCTCATTTCGTAAAATTACATCCGGCGCATTTATTTCCTTCAATTTTTTCAAACGATTATTGCGGTTTATCACTCGGCGATAAAGGTCATTTAAATCGGATGTTGCATGACGTCCTCCATCCAAGGCAACCATTGGACGCAAAACTGGAGGAATAACTGGAATAACGGTTAAAAACATCCATTCTGGTCGAATTCCGGCATAAGTCATAGCCCGAATAAGTGAAAGCCTTTTCTGCAATTTTTCTTTTTCAATTACGCTCGTTTTTTCAAGCATTTTTTCAGTGTGGTTTTTTAATTTATTCAAATCAAGACTTTTAAAAATAGAATAAATAGCTTCAGCTCCGATATTCGCTTCAAAACAAATGCCGTATTTTAGAGAATAGTGATGGAAAGAAATTTCATTCAAAACTTTCCCTTCATAAATTTCTAAAATTTCTTTTTTGGTATTGGAGAATAAATTTTTTAATTTTTCGCGAGTATCATCATCAGTTGCATTTTTTAACTTAGATTTATATTCTTTTTCTAAGTTACTACTTATTTTCTCTTTTTCATCTTCGTGAACTTTGGTAATTATATATCCAGCAAAATATATCACCTTTTCAAGGTCAGATACAGAAATATTCAAAAGAATACTCATGCGAGAAGGTACTCCACGCAAAAACCAAATATGGGCGACTGGTGTAGCCAGTTCAATGTGTCCCATTCTTTCCCGTCTAACAATAGAACGAGTTACCTCCACTCCACATTTTTCACAGATAATATCTTTGTAACGAATTCGACGATATTTTCCACAATAACATTCATAATCTTTTTCCGGTCCGAATATTTTTTCGTCAAAAAGACCTCCGCGCTCAGAGCGACCAGTACGGTAATTAATGGTTTCCGGTTTGGTAACTTCTCCGTAGGACCAATCTTTTATTTGCTCGGGTGATGCTAGTTTAAGCGAAATATAATCAAAATCAGTTTTATTTAAAGTTTTCATATTTTTTTAAAATTATTGTTAATTCATTTTCCCCTAGCTATATCTGCTTGAAGTGATAAATATTCATCAACACCTCTGTCAGCTTGTTCAATTTCATCCATTTCTCTTTTATATTCTTCTTCCTCAAATTTTTTTCTTCGTTCATCAAGTGTTTCTCCGTCATATGTCCAATAATCGGTTCCAGACACTCCATAATTATAACCAAGAATTTTTTGTGCAGAAGTTGAAAGACTTGTTGTTTTGCCATCAAATTCAATATTACGATTGTCTATAACTTTGGCCTTTTTGGTTTCATCGCGACTAAAAACTAATTCAGCTCCAATAGGAATATCAACTAAATTAAACTTGAATATTGATCTTCTTGCTCTAGCTTGATGAAGAGCTATTTGGTCTTCTTTATTTTCTATATAATCTTGTTTTGGTGTTATATTTTCAATCTCAGCCAGTTTTAAAGCCGATACAACTCTTTCGGGAGAAATTTGAAAAAATTCTCTTTTAGGATTTACTCTACTGTCATCAAAAGCATCATGTAGTTGATGTTCAACAAAAACAGAATCTCTTACTGTGCAAGCATAAAAGCAAGTAAAAGGGAGAGGAATACTTGTAGAAGAACTAAGTTCTTTGATTCTTTGCTCTAAACTTGTTGAAGTTTTGCCAATTTTTACATATCCAGGCATTGCTTCGTTTATTAAAATATATATAACTTCATTCATAAATTATTCATAATGTTATTCTTTTAGTAAATTATTTTGCTTATTTCTTCTTTCCTCTTAATAAAAATTTATTACCCTGTTTTAACAGCTTTATATCTTTTTTTACATCTTTTATGTGCTTTTCTAATTTTAAGTTTTCAGGTAATTCACCACCTATATCTTTAATTGTTTGACGAACTTTGCCACCAACCATAAAATGTGTTTTTCTAGCTTCAAAATCTCCTTTTATTTTATCTTTGGTAATTTTTTCATCTGTTTGAGTAATACGAAAAAGATTAGCGGCAAGTTCGGTAGAACCAGCTCTGTCTAAAAGTTCCCCTTTTTTAATTCCTTTTTTAAATTCAATATATGAAAGAGATGATCCATATAAACCTTTATAACCGGCATCATTAAATAAACCAAAATTAGACACTCCAGCTTGTTTCGCTGTTTTAAATAATTTCTTATTTTCACTTGTTACTTCTCCGCGAATAAAAAGTCTTTTTTCCGCATCAGTTAATTTCTCAAAAATTTCTTGTCTTCTTGTTTGAACAGCAAAGTATGTTTGTGCTTGAGCAATTGCGAATATTTTGGAGTCGCCATTCTGGGCTATTAAATAACAAGCGTATCTGTCAAGTTTCCAATCTTTTATCGCTCTCTTGGTATTAGACCCAATGTCTACCATTTTCGTCAAGTCCCGAAAATGGTTTTCTACTATCTGACCACTATTTAAAGCGGTTTTTCTGGCTCGTCCAATAACTTCCTCAAAATTTTCCCATCTAGAATATCCTAGTAATGGAAAAAGCTTTCTGGCAGTCCAAAATTCAATACTATTTTCATCAATTTCTTTTATTTCCTCAAAACCCTTATTGGGTCCAGTTATGTTTAATTCTTTTGACATTGTTTTTTAATAAATCGCAAAATCAGTTTTATTTAAAGTTTTCATATTTTTTTAAATTAACATCAAGCGCAAGTCCTCGTAAATAATTCAGCAAAACATTGAAGGAGGCGGGAGAATTTGGCGGTTTAATAATTTCATTTTTAATAATAGAATCAAAAGTCTGAGAACGACCCAAAATGTCATCAGACTTGATAGTAAGCATCTCC
>Ga0265296_1005411_pt1 | contig 10513 bp, 10 predicted proteins | sample MunlanPumphouse1_FD_189073 | JGI IMG/M metagenome (GOLD analysis project Ga0265296, IMG submission 189073) | Groundwater microbial communities from a municipal landfill in Southern Ontario, Canada - Pumphouse #1 | ecosystem: Environmental > Aquatic > Deep subsurface > Groundwater | place...
GCGCATGATACTGAAGGCGCAATGGACGCATATGGCGGTACGGGAACCCCGGACGTTTTTGCCGAAAAGACTTCGTCGAAAGGCCTCGAAAAAAGGTCTATGGCTTTTAAAAGCCGCTGGCGGAGCCTTTCCTGTTCGTTTGCAGTTCCTGCGGATACGGCCTTTTCAAGCGCTTCAAATTCATCCTTATGTTTACCGGCATAAACGTAGGTTGTTTTTCTTGAGAATCTGTAAGCCTGCTTTTTTGTGCGGTTCACAATGGTGTAGGTGTTTTTGCCGTAATCATTTATTATCAGGTTCCCTTTTCCAGCGGTTGTGCCGAGCATGACCTGGAGGGCATCGATTGCGCATGAGTCGTTTTCACAGACGGCCACAACCTCTTCATCCATTGAGCGCTTGAGGCCGAGCAGTCTTATGCTCTCTTTTGCGACAAGGTATCCATAGACAAGACCGGGACACAGATGTCCGTGAAAGGATATGCATTGCCTGAGATCATAAGGTATTTCAGCTTTTGTTTTCTCGTTTTCCAAATTTAACCTCCCTGTTAATGTGAGCTTGATAAGGCATATAAACTATTATGTTAAGCGAATTTGCAAGCTTTTTTTCAAATCTTTTTATGATATTTTCATTTTCGTTTCTTGTGGCTTTGACCGGCGCCATGGCTCCGGGCCCGCTCCTGACATATACGATAATAAAATCCGCGAAAACGGCAAAACGCGGATACCTTATGGGAATATGGATTATAGCGGGGCACGCCCTGCTTGAAATGGGGATAATAATATTTCTCCTTTTAGGTTTCTCGTTCGTGCTGAAAAACATTTTTGTTGTTCGCGCAATCGGAACAGCAGGAGGCCTCATTCTTGTTTATTTCGGCGGTTCAATTTTAAGAGACCTCTGTCTTGGAAAAATATCCGTAAGCTTTCTTTCTTCAGATAACGGGCAGAACAACAGCTCTTCCGGAGCGGTAAACATGGGACTTGAAAATCCTGTAGCAGGTGGAATCATGATTTCCATGTCCAATCCCTACTGGTGGGTCTGGTGGGCTTCGATAGGATTTGCCTTCATAGCACAGTTTGAGATTTCCTTCAGAGAATGGCCTAAGCTTGTTGCTTTTTTCCTGGGGCATGAAGCGGGTGATCTGATCTGGTATCTTACAGTATCGTTTCTTGCCTTCTTCGGCCTCCGCCGCCTGAATAAAAAAGTATACTACGGAATACTTGCATTCTGCGGTGTTTTCATGATTCTTTTCGGGATATACCTCGGGATTTCTCCTTTTCTTAAGGCGGCGGTATAAAATATGACGGACATTCTGCTTGTACAGCCCCCGGTAAGGGATTTTTATCTTACAAACAAAAGAACGATCCCATACGGGCTCGCCTGCATAGCATCGTCTCTTCAGAATGCCGGCTTTTCGGTTGAGATATTTGACGCTCTTGCAACTTCAAAATCCCGCAAACTTCAAATTCCCGAAGAGATGGCCTATCTTGATGAATATTACGGAAAAGAAGACATCTCCCCGTTCGCGCTTTTCAATAATTTTAAGCATTTTGGATATGGCTTTGAACGCATAGGGAAAGAGGCGGCAAAATCTGGAGCATGGATTATTGGAATCTCATCTCTGTTTACTCCCTATGCCGGTTATGCTTTAAAGACTGCAGAGGCAGTGAAAGCATTCAGCCCTTCCTGCAAAACAGTGCTCGGCGGCCACCATCCTACCGCGCTTCCGGAGAGCGTGATGGAAAACGGAGCAGTCGATTATGTAATTCGCGGCGAGGGAGAAGTCTCCATGCCGCTTCTTGCCTGGGCAGTAAAAGGCGGCAAAAGCCTTGATTTGATACCCGGGCTTGTTTTCCGTGAAAAAGACGGCGGCATAAAAATAAATGAACCGGCAATGATTGAAAACCTGGACAACCATCCTTTCCCCGCAACCGGTCTTATAAAGCAGAGCTTTTACAGGAGAGGGAAGACGGCAAGCGCCGTTATTTCGGCAAGCAGGGGATGCCCCATGAAATGTTCATACTGCTCTGTCGGCGCTTCGTCGTTCATGAAATACAGGAGAAGAAGTGTGGAATCGGTTCTCGGGGAACTGGAAAAGATTGTATATGAAAATAAAGCCGCCTTCATAGATTTTGAAGATGAAAATCTCTCTATGGACAGAAAATGGTTCATAACGCTCCTGAATGGAATAAAAACAAGGTTTGGAAAATCAGGAATAGAGCTGAGAGCAATGAACGGGCTCTTTCCCTCATCTCTTGATGAAGAGACAGTGCGCCTCATGAAAGAGGCCGGCTTCAAAACCCTGAATCTTTCCCTCGGCTCTTTTTCTTCCGCACAGCTTGGAAGATTCGACAGACCCGATGTCAGGGATGACTTTGACAGGGCCCTTTTGTTTGCGGAAAGATACGGCCTTAATGCGGTGGGGTATATTATCGCCGGGGCTCCGTTTCAGAGTCCGGAAGATTCCGTTTCGGATATTCTTTGCCTTGCCGGAAGAAGGGTTCTTGCCGGGGTTTCAATTTTCTATCCTTCACCGGGTAGTCCCGATTTTGGACTCTGCGATAAACTGGGAATACTTCCTGAAACGTTTTCCCTGATGCGTTCGAGCGCTATCCCTGTTTCCCATACGACAAGCAGGAGGCAGGCGGTCACTCTTCTCCGGCTCGGGAGAATATTGAATTTCATGAAATCCCTGAAAGACAGCGGGGTTGAAATACCCGAACCCTCAGCTCTTACAAAAAAGGCAATTAAAACAGACAACAGAAAAGATGCGGGAATCAATCTCCTTAAGGGGTTCCTTCATGACGGGAAGATAAGAGGGTTGAACCGCAGCGGAGCCGTGTATGAGCACAGCATATGCAATGAAACAGCGGGATTGTTTATTAAAGGGATAAAGCAGGCCGGACTGAGAGGATGCAGAACCGGAGAGCTTTGAATAACTCACATACCCCGCCCCAGCCTTTAACCGGGTGTTATGCAAAGATCTTAACCGGCTCTCCTTGACATATCGGGGTATTTTATCTAATATCCGATCAGTTCGTAAAATAATCAGAATTGAACGGGAATATCATGCCGGACAAACAGCAGATATCAAAAAAGGTTACAGCGATTCTCGTATACGGGCGGCTTCCGCTTGTATCTCTGGGAATGCTGTGCGCCATTGCAGTCATGTGGACGCGCAGCCCTTTTCTTTATACATTAGGAGTCGTTTTCCTCTTTGTATCGATGTCTTTTGATCTTGTCGACGGATGGTTCGCTGCGAGGTTCAGCCCGAATCTCACTTTTGCGCATCTTGCCGAACGGATAATGGATAAAATCGTCTATTCTATTGTTTTTCCGCTTGTCGCTGTTGGTGTAATGTGGCGTCTTATTTTTATTTCACCCGGGCACACAAGACCTGAACTTCTTCATGCCATTTTTATTCTTATTTTGTGCGTGATTGTCCTGATCCGGGACAATTTCGCCCATTTCATCCGAGGATTTGCACTACAGAAAGGACAGGAGCCGGAATTGAGGGAATTCACAAGGCTTCGAACCGTTGTGGCTGCTCCTGTCGGCGCGCTTCTTTACGCACACGCTTTTTATGTTTCGGACGACTCCGGTTCAATATTATATTCCTGGGTTTCATGGCTGGGAAACCTCCCGCTTCGCACGTTGTTTATTATCGAGATAATATTTCTTGTAATCAATTTCGGCTCTATAGCAGGCTACTGCCGTAAATACGGAACATACTGCCTTGATGGCATCTGTGATGATGATGACCTGCTGAGGCGGAAAATCCTCTCCTTTTTCCCTAATTCACTGACCGTCATGAATGCGGTAATGGGGCTTCTCGCAGTCTTCTTTGCTTATCAGGGCCGGGTAAAAGAGGCATATCTTTTTCTTATCGGCGCAGCTATGTTTGATAAGCTCGACGGCGCTCTTGCCCGCAAGCTGGGGCTGACCGAGCAGCTTGACGACCATCCGGCTGAAATCAGCCTTGGAAGCATCCTGGATGACGTTGCAGATGCCGTCAGTTTTTGCATCGCTCCTGCCTGGATATTTTACATAACACTTTCGGACTCCCAGAATGTTTTTGTATTGAATCTGCCGATAGTTTTTGCCGCGCTCTTTTATGCCGTCTTAGGCATAGGCAGGCTTGTCTATTTTACTCTGGATAAAAATCCCATTCCGGGTTTCTTCAAGGGAATGCCCACTCCGGGGGCAGCATTGCTTGTTACGGCGCCGCTTATTATGTTCAGCCAGAGCGTATCAGATGAGCCCCGAATGATTTACTTCTGGGGGGTTTTCTGCTTTGTCACCATTATAACCGCTGCGGTCTTTATGAATCTGTATCCCATAAGGTACCTTCATCTTGGGCGCTTTGTCGGCCGCCACCCCTTGTTTGGCCGGTTAACCTTTCTCGTTCTTCTGTCGGCCTTTACCCCCTATTTCGGGTACGTTTCGTTTTTATACATGCTTCTCTATTTTTTCTCGCCCCTTATTACATGGCGTATTAATCCCGAGGATGCGGCAAGGGAGACGAAAGTCTGAGTCTGTTTCCATTACAAGAGTCTTGATTACTGTACGCTCTTCGGCATTAAGGGCTTTCGCTGCGGCTGCCGCCCCTCCCTTTTCTTCATACCTGTAGGGATGCAAAGTGAAAGCGGCTTTTTGTTCCTTTAAAATGCGAACAGCCGGGGTTGCGGATATTGCTTTTGACATCAGTTCCCTGTTCGTCGATTATTATTAAGTAAACGGCCATAAGAGAGCTATTACCCCCGTCATTACAAAATGTGATTCAACCAGAAATTCAAGTTTTGTTCCGGGAAGCATGTACCCCTGTTCATGTTTTGTAAGCACAAAAAATAAGAATAAAGGACAGAGAAAAAGAACGAAACCAAGCTTTGAGATGAGATTGAATGCGCCTGAAATAAGCAAAACAGCTGTTGAGGAAAGGAGAACATATTTCAGCAGGCGCATTGTTTTTTTTTCACCGAGAATAATAGGAATAGTTTCCTTTCCGACAATGCGGTCTCCCTGCATATCAAGAATATCGAAAAAGGCTGTCCTGACAAAAATCATGCTTACAGACAAGGCGAAGACAACAGGAATTCCGGCTTTTAAATGCAGGGAAAGGACGGGGAGGATCGATGTTACAACTCCCCACGCAAGTGAAATAAGCGCAGTCTTAGAGCCGGGTATATCCCTTATACTCCTGTATCTGCCTTTTGTCATTCTTTCAGGAATGATCCTCAAATTGTAGGAAAGCCCCATTATACTCATGGATAAAAGCACCAAAAATGAGGTCCGACCTGCCGAGTATGCCGTCAAAAGGCCGGCACCTCCCGCCGAAACAGCAAGGAATGAAAGAAGAGTCTGATGTTTTTTGTAAAAGGACGCCCTGTCGGGGTCGTTGTAGTAATCCGCTTTTCTACCTATGAGGTTGTTCAAAGTATGCATTGAAAGAACGTACAGCATGGACATGACAACGTATGGGAAATATCCTGAAGCTCCGCCAAGCAGCTTGATGTTTGCATAACAGAGGCATCCGGCTCCGATGGAAACGTAGATATTTGTCAGAAGAAGTGAGCGTTCTATCGTATAAAAATGCTTGCGCAACCCTCGCGCCTTTTTATACGATAGGTCTTCCAGAGTCCTGTAAACTCTTTTGATCATCCAGTTGGGTGTCGAAGCCCCTGCAGTTATACCGATGTTTTTTGATGAGGCAAGAGTATCGAGGTCTATCTCTGATTCCGTTTCAATATGGTAAGCAGGCTTTCCAGCCTGCCTTGATGCCTCAACAAGCCTCTGCGTGTTGCCGCTGCTGTGCCCGCCTACAACTATTATTGCATCAACGTGTCCTGCGAGTTCCTTTACCTCGGCCTGCCTTTTCACTGTCGAATTGCAGATGGTGTCATAGAGCTTGTAATGCGGAAATTTTCCCTTAATCCATTCCTTCACCTTTTCATACAGAAAAATATTCTGGGTGGTCTGGGCGACAACTATCGCTTTTTCAAATCCGGGAACGGATTCAAGCTCCTCCATGTTTCCTACGGCGTATCCTTTTTCTCCGGCATATCCAAGGAGAGCCATCACTTCAGGATGATTTTTGTCTCCGATGATTATGGAAGTATAACCCTGTTTTGCGTGCTTGCTTATTATGGTCTGCACCTTGATTACACGCGGACATGTTGCGTCGATAACCGTAAAACCTGAATTTTTCAGTTTCTTTTTTGTTCCGGGGGGAACTCCGTGGGCTCTTATCAGCATAGTCCCGGATGCCTGCGTGGGTATTTCATCCACAATTGAAATTCCCTTTTCCTTCAGAAGGTCGAGTACCTGAGGATTATGGATAAGCGGACCAAAAGTAAAAAAAGGCCCTTTATATTTGCGGGGCATTTCAAGAGCCATCTCGACGGCTCTGCGGACACCCATGCAAAAGCCTGCGGTTTTGGCTATAATTATTTTCATCGGGCTTTTGCTGTTACTTTAAAAATATTTTATGGTCTACAAGTGAAAGGGAGTGAACTCTGGCTTTTATATATTTTTGATCCCCGAATATGCTGACAAGCCTTACGCCGTCGCCTTCAGGCTCAACCGTATCTACAGATTCCATTATGAGTTTATTGTCGTTCTCTTCAATAAGATAAGCATTCGCTTCGCACATTTTTAACCGTCCTTATTTTGTAAATTCTTTTAAATATCCGGTGACCATCTCTTCAATCAGATGGGGAAGCGGGGAAGAAGAGACCCCGATTATTGCAACATTTTCCTGTGAAAGAGGAAGAAGAATTTTTTTCGCCGGGCTCTCTGAAACAGCTTCTGAAATGCCCGGGGTTACTTCACCCATCATGGAGTGCGCGAGTATTATTCCGAGAGGCCCGATGATGATATCAGCCTGCTTCACGGTCCGGATTATGGCGTTTTCACCAGATGCGCCCCGGTTTGCTCCGGATTTTAACATCTGTGATGTTGCTATGGCATTTGTGCCGAGGGCAAGAATTTCAACCGAGTCATCAACAACATCCCTCAATCTTTTTATTATTGCGCTTCCGATTCCGCCGCCCTGACCATCTATCACGCAAATTCGTTTCATTTTTTCTTCCCGGACCATCTGCTTTTAATAACCGCATTAATATATCTATTGTTGACGATCTCGTAAAAAGAACAATTTTCACCACGAAGGTCACGAAGGATAATAAATAATTTTCAGCTTCTCCGCCTCAGGCAGACCGCTTTTATGACTTTTTTACGAAACCTCATTATCAGAAACCTACCAGATTATTATATTACCGTCAACGAAAAGAGGCTATAAGCAGTTCCAGTCGTTAGAAAGAGGCTGAAAACTCCCGGCAAGCGATTATTGACTTGGATGCCTGCTTCTGGTATGGTTCCGCAAATAAAAACATCATTGACGGCTTCGTAAAAAGTCATTCTGCTGTGTTGCACTTCATCTTTCGTCATTGCAGCGTACCAAAAATACGCTTCATTCCTCAAGATTCGTGCGCTTTGCATAATGAGCTTTTTACTTTGCCGTCTGAATTTCGACTTTTTACGAGTTCATCATCATTGAAAGGATTTTCAAAAAAATGGAAAGAACACTGTCTATCATAAAACCAGATGGAGTTTCACGCGGCCTTATCGGCGAAGTTATCAGGCGCTTTGAAAAAAATAATATTAAAATCGTCGCCATGAAGATGATTTATATGACCAAAACACAGGCTCAGGGTTTTTATGCCGTACATAAGGAGCGCCCTTTTTTCGGCAGCTTAACCGATTTCATGTCATCAGGTCCTGTCGTGGTCATGGTGCTTGAGGGAGAGAAGGTCATTTCAAAAAACAGGGAACTGATGGGGGCTACGAATTACAAGGAAGCGGCTCCCGGGACGATCCGCGCCGATTTTGCAACGGAGATAGAAAAGAATATTGTGCACGGTTCTGATTCTCCCCAGGCAGCGACCTTTGAAATCGGATTCTTTTTTAACAGTTTTGAAATTGCAGGCTGATGTCGGAAAGAGTAAATCTTGATAATATTTCCATTGTAATGGCCCGGCCCCGGTATCCTGAAAATATCGGGGCTGCTGCAAGAGCAATGTGCAACATGGGCATAAAAAAGCTTGTTGTCGTTGCTCCGGAGAACTTTGACATTGAAAAAGTCAGGAAACTGGCAACGCACGCAGCTTCTGAAGTAGTTGATAAAATAGAGATATATGAACATGTTAGAGAGGCTCTTGCCCCGTATAACTATGTTGTCGGCACTACAGCCCGCCTTGGAGGAGAACGCCGGACAATATCATCTCCTTCGGTTGCGGCAAAAAATCTTGTTGCCATATCCCGGAAAAACAGAGTTGCAGTTCTGTTTGGTCCTGAAGACAGGGGGCTTTTAAATGATGATATCAGGCTCTGCCACGAGATTGTCAATATTCCGGCTTCAGATTTTTCCTCCCTGAATGTTTCCCAGGCCGTTCTGATAATCTGTTATGAACTTTTTCTCGCAGGACTGGAAGAGAAACCGAAGTTTGTTCCCAGGCTCGCTACCCGCCATGAGCTTGACGGAATGTATGACCAGTTAAAGGAAATACTTGTCAGGATCAATTATATTAATCCCGAGAATCCGGACTACTGGATGAACAAGCTGCGCCGTTTTTTCACAAGACTTGAACTTCGAGCCCGGGAAGTAAGCATCATAAGAGGTATATGCAGGCAGATCGACTGGTACGGCAAGAAATGTTATAAAGAGGGATCTGTTTTGAATAAAAAAGGAACTAAGAAAGGATAAATATGAGACTTGTCAGATATGGCGACAAAGGCAAAGAAAGGCCTGGCCTGCTTAAAAAGGATGGAATGATCGTCGACTTGAAAGATATCTTTCCGGATATGCCGGATATAGGATATGAGTTTTTTAAAAACGGCTGGCTTGAAAGGATATCGGCCGTTGATGACCCGGGCCGGAAAATGAATGTGCGGATCGGATGCCCGCTATCCGGGCCGTCCAAGATAGTTTGCCTGGGTAAGAATTATGCCGAACATGCCAAAGAAGGCGGGTTTGACAGCCCGAAGAAGCCCCTCCTTTTCTGCAAATCTCCAAACGCTTTAAACGGGCCGTTTGATGATGTTTTGCTCCCTGAAAGCAGCGGACAGATTGACTGGGAGGTTGAACTTGCAGTCATTATCGGACGGGAAGGGAAAAGAATAAGCAGAAAAGATGCCTACCGATATATTGCCGGATATTCGGTTATGAATGACGTATCCGGAAGGCAGGCTCAGTTTTCGGATTCACAGTGGTACAGGGGAAAATCCTTTGATTCTTTCGCACCCCTTGGCCCTGCGATTGTCACCGAAGACGAAACAGGAGACGTGCGGAACCTGAGGCTTACCTGTAAGGTCAATGACGAAATCATGCAGGATGGAAATACAAAAGATATGATTTTTGACATACCCTCTATAATCGAAAACATAAGTGAAGATATCACACTCATGCCGGGGGATATAATATCCACGGGAACTCCTTCAGGAGTCGGAATTTTCAGAAATCCGCCTGTGCTTTTAAACCCGGGAGATGTCGTGGAGTGCTCGATAGAAAAAATCGGAACAATTATAAATAAATTCGTGGCCGGTGTTAAATAAAAAACCGAACCTCCATCTCAGGTGCAAAGTGTTTGCGAATCGGATATCCCTTTATTATATGTTGTGTGATAATATTATTTATTAAGGCTGACGAGGACAAGAGAACGGGGGGGAAAGAAAATGAATGAAAATGATCCCTTTAAAATCAAACAGGATGGCCACATAGTATGGCTGACCTTAAACAGGCCTGAAAAACTGAATGCTATGGGGTTTGCATTTTTCAGGGGACTTACGGAAAATATTGAGGAATTCAACAAAAACCCTGAAATCAGGACAATTATTATCAATGCCGAAGGAAAAGGTTTTACGGCAGGACTGGATCTTACGGAAGCAGGCTCCATGTTAGGAAAGGGTTCCGCCGATTCGCGTGATGAATTGAGGGAGAAAATACTCGAGCTTCAGGAAAGCATTAATATAATAGAAAGGTGTCGCAAGCCAGTGATTGCGGCGGTTCACGGACACTGCATCGGAGGAGGTGTTGACCTGCTATGCGCATGCGACATCCGTATTGCATCAAAAGATGCCGTTTTCAGTATCCGCGAAACGAGAATCGCTATAATCGCCGATCTTGGGACTCTTCAGCGACTTCCTTATATTATCGGCGGAGGCAGGTTCATGGAACTGGCTCTAACAGGACGGGATTTTACTGCGGATGAAGCCTTTAAAATAGGATTTATAACAAAGATCTGTGAAAACAGGAAGGAGCTCGAAAAGGAGGCCGAAAAAATTGCCTTGAGCATTGCGGAAAATCCGCCGCTGACGGTTCAGGGAGTAAAAGATGTCATCCTGTTCAGCAGGGATAACGGCATCTATCCGGGGCTGAAGTACGTTGCACAGAAAAACTCGGCAGCTCTTCCTTCGGAGGACCTTATTGAAGCTGTGGGAGCTTTCATGGAAAAAAGAAAGC
>Ga0265296_1005412_pt1 | contig 10512 bp, 11 predicted proteins | sample MunlanPumphouse1_FD_189073 | JGI IMG/M metagenome (GOLD analysis project Ga0265296, IMG submission 189073) | Groundwater microbial communities from a municipal landfill in Southern Ontario, Canada - Pumphouse #1 | ecosystem: Environmental > Aquatic > Deep subsurface > Groundwater | place...
GTTATAGGGAAATCCCAAAACTCATAGTTGCATTAGGGCAGAAAAATCTTGACAGAAAGGAGGTTGCAGCTTAACATATGGGCAAGAGCGTCCTTCCTACTTCAACAAAAGGAAGGGACAATGTCTCTGCATCCAGTGGATTTAACTCAAGCATCTTGTCGTAACAAGCTATTGCTTCCTTATACGTATCAACAATTTGATCTGAGATAATGGACGCCTTCATTCTCAGCGCATCCCGCTGCTGAGCCTCTGCAATTTTTCCTAATGCAGCGCCTTTGTTATACCACGCATCTGCATATCTGGGGTTTATCTCAATGGCCTTATCATAACAGGCAATCGCTTCTTGACATTTACCAAGACTTACTAAGGAAAACCCTTTGTTTACCAACTCCCATGCTTCTAATTCCGTTAATTCCTGCAGCTTAATAACTTCACCGGTTTGTTTTTTAAGCAATGTCTCTAAATCTCTCCGTAACTCTTTAAAAGAGACATATCTGTTGATTGGATTTTTTTCGAGGCAGCGGAAGATTATAGGGAAAAGAGGTGATTTTAGTTTGGGAACAGCTGCCTTGCAGTGGAGCATATACCAATCGCGGAAAACATCGGCCCCTCTGCTTTCGGCCACGTCCGGATAGAACGGGAGTTTACCGCCTGATGCCATTTGATAGAGCACTATGCCAAAACTGTAAATATCGCTTCTTTCATCACATTCGGCAGCATTTTCAAACTGCTCTGGCGGCATATAAGGAGGCGTGCCAAAAGCACTGCCTTCCATTGTCTGATAAGTTTCTCCGCTGATAGTGCGCTGTTGGCTTATTTTTAACCCGGACAATGATTTGGATGTGCCGATAACACCTGCCAGTCCAAAATCAGAAATCTTTACTGTTTTATCCGTACTAATCATTATATTTGCCGGTTTGATGTCTCTGTGGGCTTTGATACCCTTTGAGTACGCATGCTCCATGCCATGACAGAACTGAATAGACCACTTAAGACTTTGTGCCAGATCAGGTGGTCTGCTTCTTAAGTAACCTGCAAGTGTATTTAACCCCGTTTCATCAGAAGCGATATGTTCCATTTGAATATAAAGCTTGCCTGATATCTCATCAACAAAATATGCCCTGACAAGATAGGGGTGTCGCTCAAGATCAATCCAGACCTGCGCCTCTTTTTTAAAACGCTCTCTTGTGGTTACATTTTCCAAATATTCATCACGGAAGGTTTTTAAGGCACAGACACTTTGTGCCTCGCGAGAATAAACAAGATACACTATTCCAAAGCCTCCCTCGCCAAGAACATCATAGACCTCATACTTCTGCCCGATAAAATCGCCCTTTTTATAAAAATTAGATCGGGGCAATATTTCTTTTTTGGGTCTTTCACTACCAACTGTCACTTGCTTGGGTGGCTTGTCTTTTTCACTGACTATCCATTGCTGCTCATCTATCTGCGCATTCACATTCAGTGCGCAGTTCCTGCAATAAGTGTTACCCTGCAATTTTACTACCTTATCTGCCGATAAAGTTTTTTTACCACATTTTATACACGTATATGATTTTTTATTTGTCAACCTGGCTCTTGCAGCTTCGTATTCTCTTTCAGATTTCGAGTCTAAATATTTTTTAGCCGCTGATTTAGACATCTGAGGTAATAAGAGAGCAAATCCCAAAAACACAGATGGAATTAATATCAAAAGAAACCATAAACTGACATAACAGCTAAGTGCAATAACGACAGCAATCAATAAGACCAGAAAAAAAAGTGAGACCCTGATGCTTTTCCCTAAAAGGGTATTGTGCTCTGTAGATGTTTTTCGGAGGGTTTGCCTTTCGCCAACGACCAAGGCGGTAAGATATAGTCCTAAAACAGCTAATATGCAACCGACAACGACTTTAAGAATAAGACCAATAATTGCTGTGCCCATTAAAGTGGATTATCCATAAGGCTTACGTTCTGGATATGGTCGCTGGTAATATCCCCAGTGTTCTATCGGATAAAGGCAAAACAGCTCGATATCTCCATAGGCTTCCATTCCAGTATAGTCCGCTAACCAGATCTCGACGAACCCGTAAGACCCAAAATCATTTGCAAGACTTTCATCCAATAAATACTTCAATTCAGATATTTGGCAATCAACCAGTTGCAATACCAAAATAATTTTTCCAGTGGCTAATCCTTTTTTTCTCTCCAAGCTCTCATAGAGTTTATCCAGTGCCTCCATTCCTGTCATATTATCTTCGCTCTCTAATGAGTTCATAACCTTAGTCAGTTCAAGGCCAATAATCGTGCCATCGGCTCGCTGACATTTAAAATCTGGAGCTTCAGTTGCTGCTATTGGGGTCAATTTCTCACCCATCGCATATTCATAAGCGTCTACAAAATAATCCAACTCCATGCACTCAATATGCTTTTCCCCGTTCGCGTTATTCAAAATCATAAACGTCAGGATAATCTTCTCGAAAAAGCCTTATGTCCTCGTCTTCTTCGCGCCTATTTGAAAAATCTGAAGAAGCCATCTATCTCCCCGGGATTATCAGTTCATTCAGCCTTTCAAGCGCGGTTAATGTTTCTGCAGGGCCAATTATGCAGACAATCTTTGATTTACGGATATCCATGTTTAACTTTTTATCCTTAATCGTCCATTTTGAAATACACAAAATCTATCCTGCAATTTATCCGAGTGATCGCTTAATAATTTTTTCAAAATCCTGACCTTTTGGTCACTGTCTGCATCTTCAAGTCTTAGGAGCAACACCCCGGAATGTAGCCTTCCTGAATTGTAAACAAGCTCTCCAAAGTCTTTATCCATTGTAATTACCATCCGAGCCTCTTCAACCGCCAAATGTAATATTTCAGAATCAGCAGCTTTAGGATTAATATCTCTCATGCACTTTACATCATAGCCGTTCTCCACAAGCCATCTCTCCACTTTTCTACCCACTCCGACATCCACTAAAAATTTCAATTTCGCACCTATGCTAACGATTACTTCTCACTGACAGCAAAAACCTGCTCTTCATTTACCAGTTCAGATGCATATATAAGGGCTGCTTGAATATCTTCCTTCTCAAGCTCAGGATAATCTTCCAATAGATCTTCAACAGTCACCCCACCAGCAAGTGCTTTCAATATCTGTTCCACGGTAATCCTTAAACCCCTGATAGTTGGCTTGCCCACCATTACTTTGGGATTAATGGTAATACGGTTTAACAAATCTTCCTTTTTCATTTATGCTGCACCTCCTTAGCTTACTGCCATATCTATAATATCACTTATATGCCCTATTTGCACAAAAATCTCAGGCTTTTCTGAGGCGTAAAAATCAATGGGGATAAAGGGAACAATAAGAACAAAGAGCAGCAAAAGTTTAAACCCCGATGCACCTTGTTGTGCAGACAATCTTTGATCTTCTGATATTCATTTGAAAATACCTCTAATCTGTCATTCCGAGGTCGCATCGACCGAAGAATCTCGTTTTTTGAGATTGCTTCGGCTTCGCCTCGCAATGACTCTACTGTCTGGAATAAGATTGTTCATTATGTTAGCCTATATTCCATTCTATCATCTTCTTTCTTCCATGTAATGTGTTTCTGCCAGTTTTCTCCTCTTTCACGAAAATCAGACCTGTAATGTGCTCCAACACTTCCCTTTCTCAAAAAGGCTGTCTCTGTAATTAGCATGGCAACTGTAAGCATGTTCTTTAATTCAAGTTCTCGCCTCGTATAAAAAGCCTTGTCAAGTATGAATGCCCATTCAGCAAGTTTATTTTTTGCATCCCCAAGAGACTCTCCGCATCTTATTATCCCCACCCTCTCCCACATAAGCTTTCTCAATGTCCTTCTTATTTCATCATGCTCAGGAATGGTGTGATAAGCAGAAGGAAATTGGTCTGCAACAGAAACTTCTGACTTCTGACTTCTGACTTCTGACTTCAATGCTGCTTTTCCTGCCCGCGCACCATAAACAAGCCCTTCGAGAAGACTATTGCTTGCGAGTCTGTTTGCGCCATGCACGCCTGTGCATGCAACCTCACCAGCTGCATAAAGTCTTCTTATATTTGTGACTCCATTAATATCGGTCTTCACCCCTCCCATTATGTAATGGGCTGCTGGTGATACAGGGATAAGGTCTTCTGTTATGTCTATATTATATTGACAACATGTAGAGTAAATTTTTGGAAACCTTTTCCTGACAAAATTCTTATCGAGATGAGTCATGTCAAGATATACGTGGTTACTCTCTGTCCTGACTATCTCTGAGATTATTGCCCTCGAAACGACATCCCTCGGTGCAAGCTCCGCATCGCTATGATAATTTTTCATAAAAGGCTCTTTATTTATATTTCTCAAGACTGCACCCTCGCCTCTCATCGCCTCACTGAGCAAAAATTGTGGCGCATACGGTGAATATAGACTTGTAGGATGGAACTGGATAAACTCCATATCTTCAAGCACTGCACCTGCTCTGAAGGCTATTGCCATACCATCTCCCGTTGCTACCAGAGGATTTGTTGTCCTCGAAAATATCTGGCCTCCACCACCTGTGCATAGAACTGTTGATTTTGCAAGAATAGCGCTTATCTTTCTACCCTTCCGTATATAAGCGCCATGGCATTCACCATCTCTTATAATAAGGTCAACAGTAAATGCAAAGGGATACTTTTTTACTGATGGGAATGAGCGCACTTTGTTTAAAAGCACACGCTCGAGTTCCTTCCCCGTGGAATCTCCATGCGAGTGAAGAATCCTCCTCCTCGAATGAGCAGCCTCAATTGTAAAATCAAGCCTTGTTCCTTCTTTATCGAATTCAGCACCCCATGAAATAAGCTCAAGGATTCTTTCAGGCCCTTCTTCAACAAGAACCTTTACAGCATCTTCCCTGCAGAGACCATCTCCTGCCTTAAGCGTATCATCAAAATGTATTCCAACCTCATCCTCATCGCTTAGTGCAACAGCAATGCCCCCCTGGGCATATTCAGTGCTGCTTTCACTCGGAATATCCTTTGTGCCAACAAGGACATCTCCATGAGGTGCAAGCTCTATTGCAGCCCTTAACCCTGCAACCCCGCTTCCGATAATCAGAAAATCAACAATTTCTATATCCATTCAATCCTCACAATAAGCTTCCCCTCCCTTGACGGGAGGGGATTAAGGGGAGGGTAAAAACTGCTTTTCGTCACCCCCACCCTCACCCTCCCCCATCAAGGGGGAGGGGAAATCAGGTAGCCTTGCAATAAACTTACTCCATTAATTCATTAAAATCAAAAATATGCAAAAAATCTTTTGAAAGCTTTGGTTTAATCTTCGAACTCGCCTTTGCCTTATGAAGTATATACCGGATTCCGAATTCCCTTGCTGCCCTTAATACCTCCTCTGTATCATCAATAAAGAGCGCCTTCTCTTTATCAAAACCGAGTCTCTTTTCTGCCTTCTTCCAGAATTCATTCCTCTCTTTTGGATACCCCATCTCAAATGATGTGACTACAGCATCAAAATATTTTCCGATCTCTGTTTTTTTGAGCTTTAAATCAAGCACCTTATAATGGGCATTCGTGACAAGAAAAACCTTTTTCTTGCGCCTTCTAAGCATTTTCAAAAAGTCTTCTACATGCGGGTGAACCTCTATCATGTGCCTTACCTGCTCTTTTAACGCTGCGATATCAAGGTCGAGTTCCCCTGACCAGAAATCTATATCTGTCCAGTTTAAAGTTCCCTCGTGATGTTTGTACTTTTTGAAAAGTTCTTCCTTTGCCCTGCCGAATGTGATGTTATTCTTCTCGGCATATTTCTCAGGCACAAGATGTTCCCAGAAATAATCGTCAAAATACCTGTCAAGGAGTGTGCCGTCCATATCGAGAAGGACAAATTTAATTTCATGAAACGGGATTTTATTTTTTAATGACTTAGGGATCATTTTCAAACTTCTTAGATATGTCATGAACCTCCTCACAGCAAGCTACAGAGTAACTTGTCATTCCCGCTTGTTGTGTCATTCCGACTTGTTCGGAATCTTTCCGAAGAAGGTCGGAGCGACTCTTCGCGTAGACTCGCTCCGAGATGCTGGACAAGCCAGCATGACAAACCAACGAAGGATTGCGGACAAGCCGCAATGACAGAAACAGACCCAAAGTGTTATCTCGCTAATGAACTAATCAGTAAATGCTAAAGTTTTCCCTTTGTGGAAGGGATACCTTTCATCCTTGGATTAATAGAAACAGCCTCTTTGATGGCCCTTCCAAGTCCCTTAAAAATCGCTTCAATTATATGATGGATGTTCCTGCCATAAAGAACGTTAACATGCAGTGTAATACCGCTGTTGCTCACAAAAGCCTGAAGGAAATCCTCAACAAGATCAGGGTCAAAGTTTTTAATCCTCGCTTTTTTAGGAAATTCTACTTTGTAAACAAGATAAGACCTTCCGCTTATATCAAGACTGACCGAGGCAAGCGCCTCGTCCATTGGCACAGATGCCTGGCCGTATCTGGATATCCCTTTCATGTCTCCGAGTGCCTGCTTAACTGCCTTGCCAAGAACTATCCCGATATCTTCCACAGTATGGTGGTCATCAATATCTATGTCACCCTTTGCCTTTAGCTTCACATCAAAAAGTCCGTGTTTGCACATCAGGGAAAGCATATGGTCAAAAAATGGGATAGAAGTATTTATAGAATATTTGCCGCTGCCATCGAGGTTTAAATCCAGAGATATGTCAGTCTCTTTTGTCTTTCTCTTAACCAATGCTTTTCTGTTCATTTTATCACCTCTTTAAGTGCTTTAAGAAAACTATCATTTTCATTTTTTGTCCCCACCGTCACCCTAAGACAACCATTCACAACACCTTTCATATTCCTCACAAGCACGCCTTTTTTGAGGAGTTTTTGATAGACCTTATCAGAATTCTTTACTTTAAATAATATAAAATTTGCCTCTGATGGATACGGCATTATGCCATTTATTCCCGCCAGTTTATTAAAGAGTCTTCCTCTCTCAGAGATGATTGACTTTATGTATGACTTCGTTGTTCTTTTGTTCTTCAATGCCTCTGTTGCAACTGCCTGGGAAAAGGAATTGAGATTGAACGGAAGCCTGACTTTATTCACCTCGCTGACTATCTCTGTATCAGCTATCAAAAAACCTACCCTTAATCCTGCAAGCCCGATCTTGCTTAGTGTCCTCATTATAACAAGGTTTTCGTAATCCTTCAACAATGGCAGAAAGCCTTTTTCGCTCGAAAAGGGCTGATATGCCTCATCTACGACGACGAGTGACGAGTGACGAGTGACGAATGATGAAGCTTCTATTATTTTTAATATTCTTTCTGCTGAAAAGCAGTTCCCGGTTGGATTGTTTGGTGAACTCAGAAAGATAAGTTTTGGTTTTTCTCTCTTTATCGCTTTAAAAATTCTGTCGAAATCCAGATCGAATTCCTTATCAAGTGGAATAGCAATACCTTTTTCACCGAGCGCCTGAGAGATAATGCCGTACATGGAAAAGGTAGGCACAGGATAAAGCACGGGTCCTCCGAATGTGGTAATAAGATAATAAATAAGCTCATCAGAACCGTTGCCCAATAGAATATTCTCAGGCTTCAGCTTGATATTTTTTGCAATGATTCCTTTTAATGTCTTTGCTTCCGGATCCGGATAACGATTCAATGTCTGAAAGATTTTTTCAACGCTGAACGCTGAACGCTGAACGCTGAACGCTGAATACGGGCTTTCATTCGCATCAAGCTTTATTTTACAGGGGATCTCTTTTGCGCTGTAGGCTTTGAGGCTGTGGACATTCGATCTAACGAGTTTTTTTATTCCGATCTTTTTCATAACACCCAATAATTTTAGTCTTTACAGGCAGGATATAGTATTTGAGCGGTTTTATTTTGCCGATATTCAGACAGTTTATCTTATCTGATAATAAAGAGGCAAAATTCCTCTGAGTCCCGATCTTATCGGGACGAGAATGAGCGAAAATGCTATATCCTGCCTGTCTAACCATATGCTATGGTATCACCTTGCTTAACGGATACTCAACTATCCCTGTTGCTCCGGCCATCTTGAGCTTAGGGATAATATCCCTTACAGTCTTCTCAGCAATTATCACCTCAAGCGCATACCAGCCCTTATCAGAAAGCGCTGAAATAGTCGGCGAGTGCATCGCGGACAACAGGCTCATCACCCTTCTAAAGGACTTCTCAGATACATTCATCTTGAGCCCGACCTTTTCCTCAGCTGACAACGCCCCTTTCAAAAGCATTACTATGTTCTGCATCTTCTGCCTCTTCCACTTGTCCTGCCAGGCCTTTTTATTTGAAATAAATCTTGTGCTTGATTCAAGAATCGTTTCGACAATCCTCAGGTTATTTGCCTTTAAAGACGTTCCTGTCTCTGTAAGCTCGACTATTGCATCTGCAAGATATGGGGGCTTTACCTCTGTTGCACCCCATGAAAAATCCACTTCTGCCTTTATGCCCTTTGATTTCAGATATCTCTTTGTAAACCCGACAAGCTCTGTTGCAATGCGCTTGCCATTCAAACCTTTCACGCTTTTTATCTTTGAGTCATTCGGCACAGCAATCACCCACTTTACGGGCCTTAAACCTTCCTTTGCATAGATGAGTTCTGCAACCTCATGCACGTCAGCATTCTGCTCTAGTATCCAGTCTTTGCCTGTAAGTCCGCAGTCAAGTATTCCGTCCTCAACATACCTTGCCATCTCCTGTGCCCTTATCAGCATTGCCTCGACCTCAGCATCATCGAATGACGGATAATAGGAACGGCTCGATACTGTGATGTGATACCCCGCCTTCCTGAAAAGCTTTAATGTTGACTCCTGAAGACTGCCTTTTGGAATGCCGAGTTTTAGAATCTTGTTCATAATTAAACCTCTCATTAATTAGACTTACTAAGGAGTTCATAAGTAGAACTCCATTGAAAAACCTTTTTGGTCATGCTGGCTTGCCCAGCATCTTTCTTACGATTCCGAACAAGCCGGAAGGATTCCCGACAAGCGGGAATGACATTTAAGAGACTTTACTAACGGTCTCATTAGTAATCTACCGCTTCCGTCCCTTTGCGCTTCTGCACTTTCTATGATACACAAGGGCATAAGAATTATTCAAATTTAGATATGCTATAATCTGCACATATGGTAAAAGTAAAGATCTGCGGCATAACAAACATTGAAGATGCGTTTGAAGCGGTTAATCACGGCGCTGACGCGCTCGGTTTTGTATTCTTCAAAAAAAGCCCGAGATATATTTCCCCTGCAAAAGCAAAAACAATTATTAAAAAATTACCCCCGTTTATTTCATCGGTAGGAGTGTTTGTAAATGAGGATAATATAATCGTAGAAAAAATCGCAGACCAGACAGGGATAGATGCAATCCAGCTTCACGGCGATGAACCTCCTAAGGCATGCAATCTTTCAAGGACTGTAATAAAAGCCATACGGGTAAAATCCATCGATAACCTTGAAATAATCTCAAAATACAAAAATAAAGTCTCGGCATTTCTGCTCGATACATATACTCCGGAAATCTTTGGCGGCACAGGACAGATATTCAACTGGGATATTGCAATAGAGGCAAAACAATTCGGAAGGATTATTCTTGCAGGCGGTCTTACTCCTGAAAACATAGTACAGGCCATACGCCGGGTACATCCTTATGCGGTTGACGTAAGCAGCGGGGTTGAGGCAGAAAAGGGCAAGAAAGACCATGACAAAATAAAGCTTTTTATCGAAAAAGCCAAGGGAATCCACTACTAAAATTAAAGGCAAGACATAGTACTTTAGCTTTCTCCTCAGGCGAATCCGCTCAAATACTATATCTTGCCTTTAGGTCTTTTCTCAGTATCTTCCGAGCAGACCCTTATTACCGTCTTCACATTCCCTCTCGGATTGAAATCACCAATGACTTCGAGGGACCTGGGGCTTAGTTTCTTCTTTAGCTCTGAATAAATCTTATTTGTAGCCTCTTCATGCGAGATATGCACATCACGGAAGGAATTAAAATAGAGCTTCAGTGATTTCAACTCGACAATCTTTTTGTCAGGAACATAATTGATATTTATTGTCGCAAAATCAGGATAGCCTGACCGCGGGCAGAGACAGGTAAATTCAGGGAAACTTATGTTGATTTCATAGTCCCTTTCAGGATAAGGGTTGTCCCATATCTCCAACTTTGCCTTTTTTACTGCCTTTTCTCCATATCTCATAGAAAAATTTACCATGCAGGTATTGACAAAAGCAACTTTATTCTATTACTATTTAGCTGCGGTAGTTCAAATCGTGTTTTAAAAACCCCCAGGATAGGCTTGAATATCCGCTCGCCTCGACGAGTCGCTTGAGGTGACTGAGGCGGAAAAGACCTACCGGGTATTATTATAAAAACCACACATAGAAAATCCCGAATAGGAGCTAATTATGGAAAACGTCTCTATTTCAGAACTCAAAGAAAAAACTATTGATGAATTAACAACATTTGCAAAATCACTCAATGTAGACGGCGCCTCAG
>Ga0265296_1005413_pt1 | contig 10511 bp, 6 predicted proteins | sample MunlanPumphouse1_FD_189073 | JGI IMG/M metagenome (GOLD analysis project Ga0265296, IMG submission 189073) | Groundwater microbial communities from a municipal landfill in Southern Ontario, Canada - Pumphouse #1 | ecosystem: Environmental > Aquatic > Deep subsurface > Groundwater | place: Canada...
GCTATGGCAAAGAGATTAAGCTCCCCGAAGAATTAAAAGGTGCCTAATGTTAGCTGCAGCGCTAATACCCGTGATTGTCGTCGCCCTGGCGGCCTGCGGGGCTGCTTTGTTACTCTTTTGGCGGACGCGCAAGTTACTGCGCGAGGCCAAAAACTACGAAAGAGGGCTCAAGATGGTGCCCCTGCTAATTCATTTGCCACCACCAAGCAATGACGTTGAGAACAAGGGCAGGGATGCCAGGGAAGTAGCCGACGAAAATATTTCTAGGGCCCAAACTCTGTACGATATCATTGCCTCTACGGCCGTAAAAGGTTTTAAGAGCAAATTTTACGGTCAGCGACATATCAGTTTTGAAATCGTATCCCACGGTGGTGGTATCTATTTTTATGCAGCGGTGCCAGTGGCCTTGGTCTCGGTGGTAGAGCAGGCGGTAGTTAGTGCGTACCCAAGCAGTGTTATGGAAGAGGTGGCAGAACATAATCTTTTTAGCCCAGTTGGTAAAATTAGCGGCACTATTGGTGGCGAGTTGGTGCTAAAAGAATCATTTATGTATCCAATTGCAACATATCAAGATCTCAAGAGAGATACCATGCAGGCGCTATTAAGCACTCTATCTAGCGTAGGCAAAGAAGACGGTGCGGGTATCCAAATACTTCTTAGGCCGGCACATAGTGGTTGGCAAAAAATATCAGCTAGCGGTGCTGATAAAAAACGTGAAGGCAAAAAAGATAAAAAAATGCCAGAGCTGGCAATGTGGTGGGCTAGGCAAATTATTACCGCGCCATTTAAACCACCAGAATCCAAACAATCCAAAGAGGGCGAACAAGAAAAGCCTGGCAGTAGGTTAGATCAAACAGTAGCCGAAGCTATTGAAGACAAGACTAGATATGCCGGCTATGAAGTGTTAATAAGGGTTGTATCTTCTTCTAACGTTTCAAGCAAAGCCCAGTCTGTTTTAAGTAATATTATTGCCGCTTTTTCGCTTTTTGATGCACCGGGAAAAAATGGCTTTAAATATGTGCCGGCCAAAGATATAGAGAGCTTTGTAACGGCTTATATCATGAGGTTCTTCCCGCCAGAGATGAATAAAAACATACTAAATGTCATAGAGCTTGCAACACTATTCCACTTTCCGGATTCATCGAACATCCCAACTAGTCACCTAGAAAGGCAGGCCTCTAAGCAGGTTGATGGCCCTCGGGCGATGTCTGAGTCTGGGCTACTATTGGGCTATAACGAATTTAGGGGCGCCAAAAAACCTATTCGTTTGAGCGAAGAAGATCGTAAGCGACATATGTATATAATTGGGCAAACCGGTACTGGTAAGTCTGAGTTTATGGTTAACCTGGCCGTTCAGGATATGATGGCGGGCCGTGGTTTTGGTTTTGTTGATCCTCACGGTGACGTTGTAGAAAAGCTTATGGGGCTGGTACCAAAAGACAGGACTGAAGACGTAATCTACTTTTGTCCATCCGATATGGACTATCCTATGGGCTTAAATTTATTCGAGTATGACTCTGAAGATCAAAAAGACTTTTTAATTCAAGAGGCTATTAGTATGCTTAAAAAATTATATGATCCCAATAACCAGGGGATTATGGGTCCACGCTACGAACATATTTTTAGAAACGCCGCGCTAACTATTATGGCTGACCCGGCTGGTGGTACTTTTATAGATATACCTAAGTTATTCCGTGATCCTCAATATGTTAGCCAGAAGCTTAAATATGTAACAGACAATTCTGTACGAGAATTCTGGACTAAAGAGATTCCTCAGGCGCAAAGATCAAATGAGTTCGGTGATGTAACTAGCTGGTTTGTTAGTAAATTTGGTGCCTTTTTGTCTAATCAGATGATGCGCAATATTATTGGCCAGACCAAGAGTGCTTTTAATCTTAGAGAGATTATGGATGAGGGCAAGATCTTTCTAGTTAATTTAAGCAAAGGTCGTACCGGTGAACTTAACTCCAAACTACTGGGCATGATATTTGTTATGAAGTTCCAGGCTGCGGCCATGGCTCGTGCTAATGTCCCCAAGAGTGAAAGACGTGATTTTTGCTTATATGTAGATGAGTTCCAGAACTTCTCGACCGAATCTTTTGCCACTATCTTAAGTGAATCTCGTAAATTTGGGCTTAGCTTAACAGTCGCCAACCAGTTTGTTGCCCAACTAACCGATGAAGTCAGAGAAGCTGTTTTTGGTAACATAGGTACGGTAGCGGCCTTTCGTGTTGGTCCAACCGATGCCGAAGCGTTGGCAAAACTGTTTGATCCGATATTTGATATTGATGATCTAGAGAGATTGCCGATAGCCAATACCATTATGCGGATGCTAATTAATGGAGTGCCCACCCAACCTTTTAGTATGTCAATGTTACCAATGATCACATACGAGAACAAACAGCTAGCAGATGCCTTAAAACAGCTCTCTGGGGCTAAATATGGTCGCCCTAAGGCCGTGGTTGAGGCCGAAATATTTAAGCGTCTAGAAACTTTGCCTCAACCGCCCGAAAATATCAGTAATCGTTTTGGGTCTATATCTGGTGGCCTTGCCTCCACGCCAAAGATGGCGGCTTCTCAGCCTTCGTTTTTAGATGAATGGTTGGCTAAGCGCAAACAGTCTATGCAACAAAACCTGCCCAATAAGCCACAAAACGTTGCCGCTGCTGACCCCGATTTATTAGGGTTAGATAATAAAACACAAGCCCAAGACGACAAATTGAGTGTTGATGACGAGCCAAAGCTATTGGCTGATAATAACGACAACGAAGACGAGGTAGAGGCTATCACAAACGCAACAATATCAGATAACAACAAGGTTAACAAAGATGATGACGGTCTGCTAAAACACGACGACACAATTGTTATTGATAGAAACTAAAATTGTTAGATCAACAACACTAACGCTTAATTATCTTTTTAACAGCCCTAATAATTGCATCCATAAATATCCCCACAAAAAAGCCAATAATAAATAGTGTTACAAATACACTGCTGGGCACCCTAAAGCCAACTTGACGGGCAATCATCAGTATCGCAATACTGCCGGCAATGGCAATTATAGAGCCACCCAGAATGCCACTTGGTCTGGCAATGGTAGCTGCGCCTACTTCGCTAATAGCCTCGACATTTTTATTATGTATTAGCTTGCTAAATTGTCTTGAGGGATATTTAAGATGTTTTTGGGTGATCATCATAATTTCGTTAAACTTTTGTTGCTTGATTTGTTTGGTGGCATGGTGCGGACTTGGAGCGGGTTTTTCTGATTCGTGCTGGTTGCTGGCTGCCTTTTCGACGGTATCGGCTTGATGTTCTATGGCTTTTCTTAATTCACCCAATTTTTCTTGATGGCCAGTTGTTGTTTCTTGGCTTGGCGGACTTTGTTCGGCCGCCCGATGCTGCTCCTCGGGGGCTTGGTAGCGGGCCGATTCGTTATTGGTAAGTTTTTCTGACATTATAGGCCTCCCCCAGAGCTGAACTCTTTACGAACTATTATTAGTTCTTGCTTAAGCAGGCGACTTCGATAGTAAAAATAGGCGATAACTGCAAAAATTACCGAGGTAATTATCATACTGCTACCTGGGCCGGTGTTGGGCAAGACTGTGGCGGTTTGCTCAATAACCTTAGAGGCTGGTTTGTCTAACTTAATGGTTACCAAGCGGCCATATTTATTCTGCATCACAAAATCAAATGATAAAGGATCGCTAGCTGACACTGGGGTGCTGGGAAGGGGGTCTTTGACCTGGACAATAAAGCTTTTTTGGATATTGCCGCCTGCGGGTACTGTGACCTTACCCCAGCTTAAATAATTAGTTTGGCTATTAAAAGTGGCATCGCCTTTATCTAGTAGGTCGGAGTACTCTAAGATGTCATTGATACTCTCGCCATATTCGCCGTTTAGTTCTAAATTAACAGCTGGCGCATCACCACGGTTATAAACAAATACAGTATATTTTAGTTTATCGCCAGGCTTGGCTAGGGTGTTGTTGGCGTCTTTGATGCCCTGGGTCAGGTTGCTAACTGTTTTGTCTGTACTGAGTTGCGGTTGCGGCTGGTTGGGCTTTGTAATGGTTTCGTTAATCTCGCAGGTTTGGCTGGTCTGAACTGTGCCTGTGGTGGCCGAGATAGTAGCCTTAATAGTGTAGTCACCGGCTTGTTTAAAGTCATATGTAAAGTTTTGGGTGGTTGTATTACTGGCAAAGGATTGAGTGGCGACAAGCTTATTGTTGACATAATAGCTGGCTGACTTGGCAACAGCACCTCTTTGGGCACGGACAATAGTTTCGAACTTTCTTTGACTCCACGATGGGGACTCTATAATTTTGAGGCTTTGACAAAAAAGTAGGGGGGATGAGCAAGTTTGGTTGTAGGCTATTTTAGAACCATCTGGGCAAGTTACCGTGCAGCCATCTATGCCACTCGCGGGGATGGGTAGACCACTGCCCGGGCAGGTAGCTGGTTTGCCTGTAATACATCTTTTATCTTGGGGATCATTAGTTATAATTTTATTAGAATTAGAAGCATCCAAACTGGCTCGATTACATACCAAAACACTACTGCTAACATTATTGAGCCGTAATTTTAGTTGGATGGTATGCCAACGAGTACTAGGCACTAACTCACTGTTGTCGTTATTAATTTTCCAAGTTAGATTACTACCACTTTTGCTAAATTTTAGATTAGTATCACTTGTATAGCCAAGATAGCTAAACTGGCTAGATAGGCTATCTGAAATAACTACATTTTTAGCTACGCCGGGGCCGGTGTTCCTAAATTGAATGGTATAAATAACATTATCACCGGCTTGAGCTATACTTTTAGACTCTAACTTTTTAGATATCTGTAAATTGGGCGTAAGAGTATTTTGTTCGAAGACAATATTGCCGCAACCATCTAAAATAATCCAAAATTTAAAACCAAATTTACTAGTACCGGTTATAGTGTCGTACCAATTTTGTTGGCCACCTGTGTCCCAACTGGTTAGTTTTCTTTGATAGATACCACCATCGTGTGCTCCGGCTATAGGTATAAAAACATCAACTCCTGGCGAAGTAGCACGGCCGGTGCTTATAAAATCTTGCTGTCTAGAGCCTATGCGGACACTAGTGGCAGGCAATAGTTGGTCTAGGCCAATACCGTAGTGGTTATAAATAGCTTTAATATCCGAACGACCTAAATCGTCTTTGTTTTGACTATAGGCCTTTATAACCTGATCTTTAGAACTAGCGCCATAAATGATGTCATTAGAGCTCGTGGCCAATGAGGGCTTGGATGGATATATGATGCTAAAAAGCTGAACAAGCATAAGGGCGAGCATTAAATAGAAGCCTAGCCGGCGGATATTTTCTTCTTGGTTTAGGCGACGGGTATAAAAGGCAACATCTCCAAGGAGCGAAGGCTGAAAGGGCAGATTTGATACCAATTTGGTGAATCGTGACATGGTCGTCTCTCTTGTTGATTTAATTTCAATTACGCTAAAGGTTCTATTAGTATTCAAGCACATTTTAATGTATTCATTCAAGTAGCTAATGGTTGTAAAATGGTTGAACAACACCTATAATAAAGACAAGAATAAATAAAAGTTAGGGATTACAAGAGGGAATGGTTAAACAAAAAGCACCAGATACGTATGATTCGGATCAGATCCAAGTTTTGGAGGGGTTAGAGCCTGTTCGAAAACGACCGGGTATGTATATCGGGGGGACTGGCCCAGAGGGGCTACACCATTTAATTAAAGAAATTGCCGACAACTCTGTCGACGAAGCTATAGCTGGCCACGCCGATGAGGTTAATGTGGTCATGTTAGAGGATGGCGGCATATCTGTTAAGGATAATGGTAGAGGCATCCCGGTAGATATTCATCCAAAAACTAATAAGAGTACACTAGAGACGGTTTTGACCATTTTGCACGCTGGGGGTAAATTTGGCGGTGGTGGATACAAGGTGTCGAGCGGCCTTCATGGCGTGGGTATTAGTGTTGTTAACGCCTTATCTTGCAAACTAATAGCCGAAGTCGAAAAAGATGGTTACGCTTACCGGCAGAATTACGAAAGAGGCAAAGCGGTAACCGAGCTCCAAAAACTTCATAAAACCGATACCACTGGCACCAAAATAAGCTTTTGGCCAGATAGCCAAATTTTTCAAGAGACCGATTTTAATTATGATTGGGTGGTTGATTACCTAAGGCATCAAGCCTATCTTACCAAAGGTGTTAAGACCACTGTCGAAGACCAAAGAGCCGGTAAAAAATATAGTTTTTATTTTGACGGTGGTATTCAAAGCTACGTTCGACACCTAAACACTGGCAAGGATGTAGTGGGCGACAAAATATTTTATGTCGAAAAACAAATAGAAGATGTTGTAGTTGAGGTGGCCTTGCAGTATTGCGATAGCTTTAATGAAATTGTTAAAGCCTTTGCTAATAATGTATACAACCCCGATGGTGGGACTCATCTGATTGGGTTTAGAACTGCTCTAACTAGGGTGGTTAATGAATACGCCCGCAAAAACGGTTTGCTCAAAGAAAAAGAAGACAACCTGAGTGGTGATGACTGTCGCGAGGGGCTAACTGCGGTTATTTTGGTTAAGATACCCGATCCTCAATTTGAGGGTCAAACCAAAAACAAACTTGGTAACCCAGAGGTAAGAGGTTATGTTGATAAAGTTTTTTCAGAATATCTTAGTTATTATCTCGAAGAAAATCCAGCCATAGCCAAGGGCATTATAGGCAAGGCATTATTGGCTGCAAGGGCACGTAAAGCCGCTCGTGCGGCCAGAGACAACATTGTTAGGAAAGGTGTTCTAGATGGAGCGTCTATGCCCGGTAAGCTGGCAGATTGCTCGTCTAAAGACCCCAAAGAATCAGAACTTTATTTAGTCGAGGGCGACTCGGCTGGAGGCTCGGCCAAAAGCGGTCGTGACAGCAGAACCCAGGCCATTATGCCCTTAAGAGGCAAGGTGCTTAACGTAGAGCGCGCGAGACTTGATAAGATGTTGGCCAACAACGAGATAGTCAACTTAATTAAAGCTTTGGGTGTTGGTATTGGTGAGCAGTTTGATATCGGTGGTCTGCGCTATCACCGAGTAATTTGTATGACAGATGCCGACGTTGATGGGTCTCATATAAATACTTTGCTTTTGACGTTCTTTTTTCGCTATCTAAAACCCATAGTAGAGGGTGGATACCTTTATTTAGCCAAGCCACCACTCTACTTGCTTAAAAGCTCGGGTAACAAAAAATATTATGCTTATGATGATAACGACAGAGACTCGCAGATTGCCAAGTTGATTGAGGAGCGTCAGAAGAGTGGAACTAAAATTGATAAAAACGATGATCTAAAGAAACAGGCCGGCCTTACGGACATACAACGCTACAAAGGTTTGGGCGAGATGGATGCTGATCAGTTGTGGGAGACAACCATGAACCCGACCAACCGAGTGTTGATACAGGTACGCATAGAAGATGCCGAGAAAGCTGATGCTATTTTTAGCAAACTGATGGGCCAAGAGGTAGAATTGCGCAAGAATTTTATTCAAAGTCGGGCAAAATTTGTAAAGGATTTGGACGTTTAATATGGATGACGATAAAAATACACCAGAACTAGAAATTATACCCCCCACGCAAACTCACTCTAGGGAGGTAGAGCTGCGTACTGTCGAAGACGTCATGGAGGATAGCTACCTTAGGTATTCAATGAGTGTTATTGTTTCCAGGGCCTTACCGGATGTACGTGACGGGTTGAAGCCGGTGCATCGTAGGATTTTATATTCTATGGAAAAAAATGGTTGGAAACCGGGATCAAAATTTGTAAAAAGCGCGCGTATTACCGGCGATGTAATGGGTAAATATCATCCTCATGGTGATGTCGCAATCTATGATTCAATGGTAAGGCTTGCTCAAGATTGGTCCACGAGGTACTTATTGGTTAATGGTCAAGGTAACTTTGGCTCGATGGATGGTGACCCGCCAGCTGCCCAAAGATATACAGAGGCCCGTATGGCTAAGGCCGGCCAAGCGCTGCTAGAGGATATCGATAAAGAAACCGTACCATTTAGGGATAATTACGATGGATCCGAGCAAGAACCAGAGGTTTTACCGGCTAAGCTGCCAAATCTATTGCTAAATGGCCAAGTTGGTATAGCGGTTGGTATGGCCACCTCTATTCCACCACATAACTTAGTTGAAATAGTCGATGCCACGATTCATCTTATAGATAACCCCAGTGCCGAGACAGATGAGCTGCTAAAGTTTGTTAAGGGTCCAGATTTCCCAACCGGTGGTGTGATTTATGGCCAAAACAGTTTAAGGCAAGCTTATGCTACCGGGCGAGGCGGGATTGTCCTAAGGGGTGTTGCCGATATCCAAGAACGAAGTAAAAAAGGCTCTTATAGAATTGTTATAACAGAGATACCGTATGCCCTAAATAAAGCCTCTTTAATAGAAAAGATTGCCGATTTAGTAAAAGATAAAAAAATAGGGGGGATCTCTGATCTTAGGGATGAAAGTGCCAGAGGCTCTGTAAAAATAGTCGTTGATCTTAAAAAAGATGCTTACCCAAAGAAGATTTTGAACCAACTCTATAAGCTAACACCACTGCAAACCTCCTTTCATTTTAATATGCTGGCTTTAATTGACGGTATTCAGCCTAGGGTGTTGGGGCTTGCCGATATCCTTAGTGAATTTATAAAGCACAGGCAAAATGTTGTAAGAAAAAGAACAGAATTTGAACTAAGAAAAGCCGAGGCCAGGGCACATATTCTTGAAGGTCTATCTACGGCCCTAGACCACATAGACGAAGTGATTAGCATTATCAGATCCAGCGAAACCACAGAAGAAGCTCAGGCTAGTTTGATGGCGAAGTTTAAACTTTCAGAGATCCAAACCAAAGCCATCCTGGCCATGCAACTTAGGACCCTAGCTGGCCTGGAACGTAAAAAAATCGAAGACGAACTAACCGAGCTCAAGCAGCTAATAAGTAATTTAAAGAAGATTCTTGGTGATGAGCACGAGATATTAACTATTATTAAAGACGAACTAAATGAGCTAAAAGAAAAATTTGCAGACAAGCGACGCACTAAAGTAATTACGCAAGAATTAGGCAAATTTAGTGACGAAGAATTGATACCAGATGAACAAATAGTTGTAACATTAACATCGGCTAATTACATCAAAAGAAGCCCCATAGGTGACTACAAACGCCAGGGCCGAGGTGGCAAGGGCAAGCGTGGTATGAAGACCCGCGAGGAAGATATCATTGAGCACTTGGTTATGGCGAGTACTCATGACTATCTACTATTTTTCACCAACCGTGGTCGAGTCTTTAGGCTAAAGGCCTACGAGGTTCCAGCTACCGGTCTTAATGCCAAGGGGATAGCGGTAGTTAATCTACTACAAATGCAGCCCGAAGAGAAAATTAACGCCATAATCAAAGTAGACAAAGACAATAACGACGGATTTTTGTTTATGTGTACCCTAAAGGGCGTGGTCAAAAAGACTGCCTATGAACAGTATAAAAATGTTCGCAATAGCGGCTTAATTGCTATTAACCTAGACGACAACGATGAACTAAGGTGGATAAAATTTAGTACCGGCAAAGATGAAATTTTAATATCTACCGCCATGGGTCAGGCTATGCGCTTTAACGAAAAAGATGCGCGGCCGATGGGCAGAGTCTCTAGGGGGGTCAGGGGTATCCGTCTGCGACCTGGTGATAGTGTTATAGGAATGGATATTGTTAAGGATAACTCTAGTATCTTTGTAATTAGTGAATTGGGCTATGGCAAGCGTACCAAGGTTTCCCAATTCACACCTCACACTAGGGGTGGAGTAGGTATACGATCAGCGGTGGTTAATGCTAAAACCGGCAAACTAATTGGCGTGGCAACTCTGAGTGATGAAGCTAATGAGGTTATAATTGTATCTTCTATGGGGCAAACGATTCGACTAGGCCTAAAAGATATACCTGGGTTAGGTAGGGCAACCCAAGGTGTCAGGATTATGCGTCTAAATAATAGTGACACCGTGGCCTCTCTGGCATTGGTGCGGGATAATCTAATCGGAGAGGATGAAACCCAAGAATAGATTATGAAAAACTATATTGTTCTAATAGCACCAATTTGCGGTTGGGCCATAGCCCAGACTATTAAATATCTTATTAGTTTTAGAAAAGATGGATTTCAGCTGTCGGACTTTACCCAATCGGGAGGGTTCCCGAGCTCTCATGCTTCGTTTGTAGTGTCATTAACGACGATCATAGCTTTTGCTTATGGCCTAGACAGTATATATTTTGCCATTTGTGCGGCTTTTACGGCGATTATTTTATACGATACCATTGGCGTCAGACGAACCACAGGTGAACAGACGGAAGTTATAGACAAGATAATCGAAAAACAGCACCTTAAAGTTCACAAAACAATCCATCAATCCAAGGGTCATAGTCTATCAGAAATGATAGCTGGCGTTCTGCTGGGTATTGGCGTTGGGTTTGTTTTGCATTACTTCTTTTAATCGT
>Ga0265296_1005414_pt1 | contig 10510 bp, 10 predicted proteins | sample MunlanPumphouse1_FD_189073 | JGI IMG/M metagenome (GOLD analysis project Ga0265296, IMG submission 189073) | Groundwater microbial communities from a municipal landfill in Southern Ontario, Canada - Pumphouse #1 | ecosystem: Environmental > Aquatic > Deep subsurface > Groundwater | place...
AACCTGCACGAGCTGCTCAAGGAGCGCGAAGCACAGGGCCAGCCGATCCGCGTCGGCCTGATCGGCTCCGGCCGATTCGGCACGATGTACCTGGCGCAGGCCCGCAACATCCCCGGCGTGCGCGTGCTCGCGATCGCCGACATCAACACCGCCCGCGCCCGCGAGTCGCTCGCCCGCGTCGGCTGGCCCGAGGGCGACGTCGTCGACTCGGTCGACGACGTCACCGACGGCAAGACGGCCGTCATCGCGGATGCGATGGACCTGTTCCGCACCGACATCGACGTGATCGTGGAGGCGACCGGCAACCCGATCGTCGGCATCAAGCACGCGCTCGCGGCCTTCGACTCGGGCAAGCACGTGATGATGGTGACGGTCGAGGCCGACGCGCTCGCCGGCCCCGCGCTCGCCAAGCGTGCGAAGGACGCCGGGCTCGTCTACTCGATGGCGTTCGGCGACCAGCCCGCCCTCATCTGGGAGCTGGTCGACTGGGCCCGCACGAGCGGCTTCGACGTCGTCTGCGCCGGCAAGGGCGCCAAGTACCTGCCCGGCTACAACCAGATGAACCCCGACAACGTGTGGGACCACTGGGAGTTCTCGGACGAGCTCAAGCAGTCCGGCCAGCTCAACCCCTACATGCACACGTCGTTCCGCGACGGCACGAAGGCCGCGATCGAGATGGCCGCCGTCGCCAACGCCGCTGGGCTCGTGCCCGGCGACGGGGGTCTCAGCTTCACGCCCGGCAACCTGGAGGAGATCGCAACGGTCTGCCGCCCGGAATCGGCCGGCGGCGTGCTGTCGCACGAGGGCACCGTCGATGTGATGTCGAGCTACACGCGCGAGGGCGACTGGATCCCCCACAACACCCAGGAGGGCGTGTTCGTGGTGGTGAAGGCGACCAACGACTACGTCTCCGAGTGCTTCCAGGAGTACCCGTGGCACCCGGACCCGAGCGGGCAGTACGCCGCGCTCTACCGCCCGTACCACTACGTCGGACTCGAGCTCAACGTCTCGATCGCCAACGCGGTGCTGCGCGGCGTGGCGACCGGCACGGCCATCGGCTTCACGGCGGATGTGGTGGCGACGGCCAAGAAGGACCTGGTCGCGGGCGACACGCTCGACGGCGAGGGCGGCTTCGCGGTCTACGGCAAGCTCGTCTCGGCTCGCACCTCGGTCGCCGAGGGCTACCTGCCCGTCGCGCTCGCGCACCACGTGCCGCTCAAGAACGACATCAAGCAGGGCGAGAGCGTGCGCTGGGACGACGTCGAGATCGACGACTCGCTCGCGCAGGCCATCGAGCTGCGCCGCGAGACCGAGGCGCTCGCGGCGGCCGCCGCGCGGTGATCCGAGCATCATGAGCCGCTCGCTGAGCATCCTCGGGCTCGGCGCCATGGGCCTGCCGATGGCGCGCAGGGTCGCGGCGCGCGGCGCGCTGACGGTCTGGAACCGCAGCGCGTCGCGCGCCGAGGCGTTGCTCGACGAGGGGTTCGACGTGGCGGTCGCGGCGACCCCCGCAGCCGCGGCGACCGAGGTGGTGCTCACCGCGCTGCCCGACCTGCCGCAGGTGCGCGAGCTGCTGGGCGGCGATGACGGCCTGCTCGCCGGATGGCGGGCGGCCGGCGTCGAGCGCCCCATGCTCGTCGTGCACGGCACCGTCTCGCCGGTGGCGGTGCGGGCGCTCGCCGACGAGCTGGCCGCCGACGGCATCGAGGTGGTCGACGCACCGATGTCGGGCGGCGTGCTCGGGGCGGCCGAGGGCCGCATCAGCTTCTTCGTCGGGGGCACCGAGCTGCAGGTCGCGGAGCTCGCCGAGCTGCTCGCCCCCTGCGCATCCCGAGTGACGCGGATGGGTCCGACCGGCACGGGTGCGATGGCGAAGCTGTGCAACCAGCTCGTGGTCGCCGAGACAGTCACGGCCCTGTCGGAGGCGTTCGCGCTCGCTCGGGTGAGCGGCATCGACCCGGAGGCGCTCGCGGATGCGCTCGGCTCGGGCCTCGCGTCGAGCGAGGTGCTGCGGCAGAAGCGGCACCACTGGATCGACGAGTCCTTCGAGCCGGGCGGCACGATCGACTACCAGGTGAAGGACCTCCGCTTCGCGCGCGAGGCCGCCGACGAGGCTGGCCTGCGGCTCGACGCGGCCCGCACCGCCCTCGCACTGTTCGAAGCCGCATCCGCCGCGGGCGACGGCGGCCTCGACCACTCCGGCATCTACAGGACCGTCAGCCGCAGCGCTGATGCAGCACAGAAGGAGCAGCCATGAGCGCAGCCGAGCCTGACGCACCCGTGTCTCACGCACCCGTGTCTCACACACCCCTCGTCGTCACCGCGATCTTCCGGCCCGTCGAGGGCAGGCGCGAGCAGGTGCTCGCCGCCATGCGGCGCGTCATCCCGCGCGTGCACGACGAGGAGGGCTGCAACCTCTACGCGATCCAGGAGGCCGAGGACGGCACGATCGCGATGATCGAGCACTGGGACTCCGCAGAGCTGCTCGACGCGCACGGCGCCGCCGAGCCTGTCGCCGACTTCAACGCCGAGCTCGAGGGACTGCTCGCGAGCCCGGTCGAGGTGACCCGCTACACGCCGATCCCGATCGGTGACGCGCGCAAGGGCGTCGTGCTGCCATGAGCTCGCGCGACGCGGGAACCTCGGCGGCGACCCTGCCTCGCCGACTCGGCTGCTCGACGATCTCGTTCCAGCACCTGACCCTCGACGACGCGCTCGTTGAGATCGAGCGCCTCGGCTTCACCGAGATCGACCTCGGCGCGCTGCCCGGCGTCTGCGACCACGTGCCGTTCGAGCTCGACGACGCCGCCATCGCGCAGGTGGCCGCGACCATCGCCGCGCACGGGCTGCGCGTGCGCAGCGTGAACGGCGACGTCGGCGACTTCAACGACCCGGCGCTCGACGCCGACCGGCAGGCGGAGCACGTCGAGCGCCTCGTGCGGCTCACCGCCTCGATCGGCGCCGACGCCCTCGTGCTGCCGTGCGGCGCCCTCGACCACGAGCCGATCGTCGACCTCGACACCGACCTCGACCGCGTCGCGACCGCGCTCACCCGCGCCGCCGCCACCGCATCCGCCCACGGCGTCGAGCTCTGGGTCGAGTCGCTGCACTTCCTCCGCCTGTGCTTCGACCGCGCCCGCGCCGACGCGCTGCACGCGCGGCTCGCGGGCAGCGGGGTTCGCCCCATCCTCGACGTCGCCCACGCCGTCGCGGCCGGCGACGACCTGATCGAGACGATCCGCGCCTGGGGCTCCGGCATCGCCCACGTGCACCTGCGCGATGCCGTGCCGGGCCAGTTCAGCCGCGCCATCGGCGACGGCGACGTCGACTTCGCCGCGGCCCTCCGCGCGCTCGCCGAGGTCGGCTACGCCGGCGGCTTCGCGCTCGAGCTGCCCTCGCGCGCCTACGTCGACGACGCCACCGGCGCCATGGGCGACGACGCCCGGGCCGCCCGCGTCGACGCGATCCGCGACGCCGCGGCCCGCATCGCCCCGCTCGTCGCCGGCCTCGGCCACACCGACTCGACGCAGCCGTCATCCAAGACCCCGTCACTCAAGACCCAAGGAGCATCATGACCAGCACCGAGCGCACCGCCGTCGTCACCGGCGCCGCCTCCGAGCGCGGGATCGGCATGACCGTCGCCGACCGCTACGCCCGCGACGGCTGGGCGATCGCGATCCTCGACCTCGACGGCGAGCGGGCAGCGCAGGTCGCGGCCGACATCGCGGAGCGGCACGGGGTGCCCGCATTCGGGACGGCCGTGAACGTCGCCGACGAGGCATCCGTCGCCGCCGCGCACGCCGCGGTGCAGGCGGAGGTCGACGCCGGCCGCCTGCCGACCGTCGCCGCGCTCGCGAACATCGCCGGCATCACCTCGCCCGTGCCGTTCCTCGAGACCACCCTCGAGCTCTGGAACAAGGTCATGGCGGTCAACGCGACCGGCACCTACCTCGTCACGAAGGCGTTCCTGCCTGGCATGCTCGAGGCCGGCTGGGGTCGCATCGTCAACATGTCGTCGGTCTCCGCGCAGCGCGGCGGCGGCGTCTTCGGCAAGGTGCCGTACTCGGCCGCGAAGGCGGCCATCCTCGGCTTCACCAAGGCGCTCGCGCGCGAGATCGCAGCCTCGGGCGTGACCGTCAACTCCGTCACCCCCGGCGCCGTCGACACGAACATCCGCGTGGGCGCCACGCCGGAATCGGAGGCGAAGCTCGCCGCCGACATCCCGATCGGACGCGTCGCTGACACCTCGGAGATCGCCGCGGTCTTCGCGTTCCTCTCGAGCGACGACGCCGCCTACCTGCAGGGCACCAACATCGACATCAACGGCGCAAGCCACCTCCACTGAGCGCGCGCCGCGCTCATCCGCCTCCCGGTGCGCCGGGACAGAACGAAGGATGCTCGGTACCGTGGGCAACATGGCCATCGAAGCGCAGTTCCGATCCCTCGGATCGATCGAGCGCGTGACGCGACGGGAGCTGATCCTCGACCGGCTGCGCTCCGCCGTCAGCACGGGCGAGCTCGCGCCCGGCACCCACCTCGCAGAGACCGAGCTCAGCGCGTCGCTCGGCGTCTCCCGGGGCACGCTCCGCGAGGCGCTTCGGCACCTCGAGGAGGAGGGCCTGCTGTCGAAGGATGCGCGCGGCCGGCTCTCGGTGCGCGTCGTCACGCCCGCCGAGGTGCGCGAGATCTTCGACGTGCGGTTCGCGCTCGAGTCGGCGGCCGCCGAGGTGGTCTGCCAGCGCGACGACCTCGACGAGGTGGTGCCGCAGCTGCGAGAGGCGCTCGGGCGCCTCGAGGAGAGCGAGCGCGGCACCATCGCCGAGCAGGTCGCCGCCGACCTCGCGTTCCACGAGGCGATCTGCATCGCGAGCGGCAACCGCACGCTCGTCGAGTCGTGGCGGCGCGTGAGCGGGCTCGCGCGAGCAGTCATCACCGCGGCCGGCCAGGAGACGGCGATCGCCAACATGTCGGCCGCGCGCCACGCGCCCATCGTCGACGCGATCGCGAGCGGCGACGCCGACCTCGCCCGCGGCGTGCTGCGCGCGCACAACTCCTCGGCGCGCGACGTCATCGCGGCGCGCATGGAGGCGGGGCTCGCGGGCTGATCGCGCGGCGGGCGGCGGCCCGCGGGGTGTTGCGGGCGCTGGTACCGATCGGCGGGTCCTCGCGCTCTCGACCCGCAGACCCGTGAAAGTCGCGCGGTCGGCTTCGAGGCGGCTGCACCGATCTGCGGGTGCCGAGGTGCGCGACCCGCAAGTCGGTACCGGATGCGCGGTGCCCCGCGGAGCGCCGGTACCGAATTGCGGGTGCACGCGGTCGCGACCCGCAGATCCGTACCGGGACACGAGCGAGGGGGCGAGGCATCCGCCCCGCCCCCTCGCGTCGGTCGCTCAGCCCAGCTCGGCCAGCACCTTCTCGACGATGCGGTCCTTCGCGAGCCCGTATCGGTCGTGCAGCGTCGGCAGCGCGCCCGCGTCCAGGAACGCATCCGGCAGCGCGATCGGCACGATCCGCTTGCCGAGGCCGCGCTGCGCCGCCGCGTCCGCCACGGCGGAGAACAGGCCGCCGATGACCGTGTGGTTCTCGAGCGTGACCGCGAGCCGAGGCGTGTCGAGCTGCGCGAGCACCGTCTCGGCGTCGAACGGCTTGATGGTGGGGGAGTGCACGACCGCCACGTCGACCTTGTGGGCCGCCAGCGCATCCGCCGCCTGCAGCGCACGCATCGTCATGAGCCCCGACGAGACGAACACGACGTCGGCGCCCTCGCGGAGCACCTTCGCCTTGCCGAGCTCGAACGTGTAGTCGTACTCGTCGAGCACCGCCGGCACCTTGCCGCGCAGCAGGCGCAGGTAGGTCGGGCCGTCGTGCGCGGCGAGCTGCGGCACCGCCTGGGCGATGTCGAGCGCGTCGCACGGGTCGACGATCGTCAGGTTCGGCAGGCCCCGGAAGATGGCCATGTCCTCCGTCGCCTGGTGGCTCGGCCCGTAGCCGGTCGTGAGGCCGGGCAGAGCGCCGACCACGTTGACGTTGAGGCCGGGCTCGGCGATGTCGAGGGCGATGAAGTCGTACGCGCGGCGGGCCGCGAAGACCGAGTAGGTCGACGCGAACGGCACGAAGCCGAGCTCGGCCATGCCCGCCGCCGCGCCGAAGAGCAGCTGCTCGCTCATGCCCATCTGGAAGAAGCGCTCGGGGTGCGCCTCGGCGAAGATGTGCATGTCGGTGTACTTGCCGAGGTCGGCGGTGAGGCCGACGATCCGCTCGTCCTGCTCGGCGAGCGCCGCGAGGGCGTGGCCGAACGGGGCCGACTCGGTGCGCTGCCCGGGATCCGCGAAGGACGCGATCATCGCGCTCGTGCTCGGACCCTTGCGCTGGAAGGTGGTCGTGGTCATCGCGTCGCCTCCTGCTCGCGTCCTGCGGTGAGCTGCTCGCGGCAGATCTGCCACTCGTGCTCCTCGATGCGCATGAAGTGGGCCTTCTCGCGCTCCTCGAGAAGCGGCACCCCGCGCCCGACCTCCGTGTCGCAGATGATCGCCTGCGGCTGGCCCTCGGCGGCGGCGCCCGACGCGCACTCGTCGAGGGCGTCGATGAGCGCCCCGGGGTCGTTGCCGTCGATGCGGAGCGCGTGCCACCCGAAGGCGCGCCACTTCTCCTCGACCGGCTCGATGCGCAGCACGGATGCGGTGGGCCCGTCCGCCTGCAGCGCGTTCATGTCGACCATCGCCGTCAGGTTGCCGAGCCGGTGGTGGGCGGCGCCCATCGCCGCCTCCCAGGTGGAGCCCTCATCGAGCTCGCCGTCGGAGAGGAAGTTGAAGATGCGCTGGTCGGCGCGGCCCTGGAGCCGCAGCCCGAGCGCCATGCCGACCGCGACCGTGAGGCCGTGGCCGAGAGAGCCCCCGGAGATCTCCATGCCCGGCGTGTACGAGGCCATGCCCGACATGGGCAGCCGCGAGTCGTCGGCGGCGTAGGTGACGAGCTCCTCGACCGGCACGATGCCGGCGTCGGCGATCGCCGCGTAGAAGCCGATGGCGTAGTGGCCGGTCGAGAGCAGGAAGCGGTCGCGGCCCTCCCAGTGCGGGTCGGCCGGGTCGAAGCGCAGCTGGTCGGCGTAGACCGCGGCCAGCATGTCGGCGGCGCCGAGGGCCTGCCCGACGTAGCCCTGCCCCTGCACCTCGCCCATGTCGAGCGCGTGGTGGCGGGCGCGGTAGGCGCTGTCGGTGACGGCGGCGATGCGCTCGTCGCGGCTGCGCGCGTCCTTGCCGGCGACGCGCGGGGCGGTGGTGGCGATGGTCATGCGGAGACCCTCTCCGCGATGCGGGCGTCGGCCGGCGTCGCGGGGCCCGAGCCGACGACCGCGGGTGCCGTCTCGCGAGCGGTGACGGCGACCGCGGTCGAGATGACGCCGAGCGCGACGAGCAGCAGCGCCGGGCCGACCCAGCCCATCCACCCGTAGACCGCCGTGGCGATGAACGGCAGGCAGCCGGCGACGATCGCGGCGCCGTTGTAGCCGAGCGAGATGCCGGAGGTGCGACGGTTGGCGGGGAACAGCTCGGAGAACCAGCTGCCCTCGACCGCGAAGATCGGGTCGTGGCTCAGCACGAGCGACAGCGCGATCGCCACCACGATCATCGCGAGCGAGCCCGTGTTGATGAGCAGGAACATCGGGAAGGCGAACAGGATCGTGAAGATCGACCCGATGAGGAACACCTTCTTGCGGCCGATGCGGTCGCTCAGGGCGCCGAACACCAGGTGGCTCCCGAGGCCGATCGCCGAGCCGACGAGCGTGCCGATGAGCACGTTCGAGCCCTCGGTGATCGAGGCGAGGCCGACGTACGTGACGGTGAAGGCGGTGGTGAGGTAGTAGCCGCCGGTCTCGGCCAGGCGCAGCCCGATGATCCGCACGATCAGGCGCCAGTCGCGCTTGAGCGTCTCGAGCGCCGGCTGCTTGAGCACCTCGTCCTTTGCCTTCATGGTCTCGAACTCGGGGCTCTCGGCGACGCGGAGGCGGATGAAGAGGCCGATGACGACCATGATGCTGGCGAGCAGGAACGGCACGCGCCATGCCCAGTCGCCGGGGAGGCCGCTGGTGGCGAGGATGGTGCCGTTCGCGATCAGCAGGCCGGCGGGGATGCCAATCTGGGGGAGCGCGCCGAAGAAGCCGCGGCGGCGTGCCGGGGCGTGCTCGACGGCCATCAGCACCGCGCCGCCCCACTCGGCGCCGTAGGCGATGCCCTGGATGATGCGCAGCAGGATGAGCATGATCGGCGCGGCGATGCCGACGGTCGCGAACGTGGGCAGCACGCCGATGAGCGTCGTCACGACGCCCATCACGACGAGCGACCAGATGAGCACGCGCTTGCGGCCGATGCGGTCGCCGAAGTGGCCTGCGAGGTAGCCGCCGAGCGGGCGGAAGAGGAAGCCGATCGCGAGCGTCGCGAACGATGCGAGCGCTCCGACGAGCGCGTTGTCGGTCGCGAAGAACACGGCGCCGAAGTAGGTCGCTGCGGCCGTCGCGTAGATGAAGAAGTCGTACGACTCGACGGCCGTGCCGATCATCGAGGCGATCGACACCTTGATCGGGTTGTCCTTCTTGACGCCGGGGGCCGGCGCGGTGGAGCTGGTGGTGGACATGGTTCCTCCTCGAACCTGCCTTGGGCAGTGCGTGCTGGGTGGGTGCGATCCGCAGAGCGGCGGGGTGGGATGGGTTCAGTGCTGGTAGGTCTCGATGACGCTGCTGTCGTCGCGGCGCTCGAGTCCGGCGGATGCGGCGAGCAGGTAGCGCTCGCGCGCGGCGGCGAGCACGGGGACGTCCGCGCCGACCGCGGCGGCCGCATCCGCGACCAGTCCGGAGTCCTTCACGAAGATGCCGATCGTGCTCGTGACGGGCGCGTCGGCGCCGAGCAGCATGCGCGGACCGCGGTCGCTGAGCATCCAGCTGCCGGCGGCGCCGCCGCCGACCAGATCGAGCACGTCGGCCTTGTCGAGGCCGAGCGCCTCGCCGAGCGCGAGCGCCTCCGCCGCGGCGACGATGTGCACCGAGCACAGGTGCTGGTTGACGACCTTGATCGCCTGGCCCTGGCCGAGCTCCTCGCCGACGATGCGGGCGGTGCCGAGGGGACGCAGCACGTCGGCGGCTTCGGCGAGGTCGGCGGCGGCGCCGGAGGCGAAGATGATGAGCTCGCCGGTCGAGGCGCGGGCGACGCCACCCGTGACCGGGGCGTCGACGACGCGCGCACCGGCTGCCGTGAGCTGCTCGCCCGCCCGACGGACCGCATCCGGCCCGACCGTCGACATGACGACCCACGCGCGGTCGGCCGCGACGCCTGCCGTGATCGCCTCGTCGACCAGCGCGTCGAGCTGGTCGGGCGTCGCGACCATGACGACGACGGTGCCGTCGGCGGGCGCGTCGGCGATGGTGGCGACCGCGGCGATGCCGGCCTCGGCGGCGCGCTCGCGCGCGGCCTCGAACGGGTCGACGCCGGTGACGGCGAAGCCGGCCCGGGCGACGCGCTGCGACATCGGGGTGCCGATGGCACCGAGCCCGACGAAGACGACGGGGGATGGGGTGGTCACGCGGTGCCCTCCTTGGCGATGTCGAGCGTGATGAGCGAGTGGATCTCGAAGTGCCGGCGGATGGCGTCGCGCGCGGCGTCGGGATCGTTCGCGGCGATCGCATCCACGATCGGGTAGTGGATGGTGTCGGTCTCGGCGCGGCCATCGGCGGTGACGCCCTCGGCGGCGATCGCGGCGGCGCGCCGGTCGTGCATCGCCTGCGCGAGCGCGTGGGCGAGGCCGTTGTGCACCATCGTGAAGACGGGGTTGTCGACGATGCGGAAGAGCCCGGCGTGGAACGCGAGGTCGGCCTCCGTCGCGGCGTCGTGCTCGCCGGCGGCGGTGCAGGCGACCATCTCGTCGACCAGCCCGCGGAGGCGCGCGACGTCGTCCTCGCTCGCCCGGCGGGCGGCCTGCACTGCGACGACCGTCTCGAGCATCTCGCGCGCCTCGGCGATCTCGCTCGAGCCGAGGAAGCCGAGCGCTCGCATGGTCGTGAAGTACGTGCGGATGACGTCGGGGCCGGGGGCCTGCAGGTACGTGCCGTGGCCCTGGCGACGGGAGAGGATGCCGATCGACTCGAGCTCGGAGAGGCGCTCGCGGAGGGCGGCGCGGCTGACGTCGAGGCGGGCGCAGAGCTCCCGCTCGGGGAAGAGGCGGCGTGAGCCGTCGGGCTCGGGGTTGGAGAGGCCGATCAGCTGGATCGCGAACCCTTCACGCGTGGTGTCCACGGCGGCGGCCTCCTCATCGTCGAGCGGCCGGACCGAGATTGGTCTGACCAATGCGCCGCACGCTACGGCACGGGGCGCCCCGTTGTCAACATTGGTCCGACCAATCCACCCCTCCGCTGGTCGAGCCGGTCCCCGCGTGGCGCTGCTCCCGCCCCTCCGCCGGTTGAGCCGCTCCGCGCGCGCAGCGCGCTGAGCGTGTCGAAACCGACTCGGCCCTCTACCGCTGGTTG
>Ga0265296_1005415_pt1 | contig 10508 bp, 5 predicted proteins | sample MunlanPumphouse1_FD_189073 | JGI IMG/M metagenome (GOLD analysis project Ga0265296, IMG submission 189073) | Groundwater microbial communities from a municipal landfill in Southern Ontario, Canada - Pumphouse #1 | ecosystem: Environmental > Aquatic > Deep subsurface > Groundwater | place: Canada...
TGAAGCGACAGTAAATTTTGTACCGGAAGGAAGATTAGACTCTTTTCCCAGTTGGTTAGCGGTTACATTTGCCGTAGTTTTTTCAGGAGGAGGATTTTCATTTGCTGAATGTGATGCGACTGCTTTTATAGTCGTAGATGAGTCAAGTGTAAATGCCAGGCCGTTAGGAGCTTTCAATATTGCTCCTTCAGCTAGGGCTCTAGCAGTGTCACCATCATTATAAATTATAACTGTTCCTTTTGCATTTGTTCCAACATCTTTTTTTCCGGTGGCAGGAGCAGAAACATTGCCGTCTTCAGACACAGATATAAATTCACCCTTTATAATATTGCGGCCAGGATCTGTTATTCCAGTTGTTGAGAATAAAACGCTTTTATTTTGCTCGGAAATTTTTGGATCTACAGTTAGTGTAATCGTTGCTTTTATAAATAAGAAATAAGAGGCGATAAGTACAATAATCAAAATTAAAATTGCCGGAACTATAATACTTAGTTTTCCCTTGGGAGCAAGAGGTGAGATTTTTTTAATATTTATTTTTCCAGCAACAGCAAATATTAGACCCAAAATAAAAATTAAAATATTTCTTAATAGCGTTAATACGTTGCCAAGTCTTTTAGGAGATTTAGTTTCCATGAGAGTTTCTTCTGTATTAATTTGAGGAATGATTTCCTTTTGATCAGCAGATTCCCCTCCTGCAACGCTTTGCCCGTCTGCCGTTCGGCTTGAGCCGTCAGGCGATTGCCGGGCAGGCGAAACATTGCGAGTAGGTTGAAATTTCCCTACTTCGCCAAGGCTTCGTGGGGCAGGCATTTTTGCAACATCTACATCTTTAACAAATCCGAAATCTTGTGCTCCTAAATTTTTGTAAAGCGTTGGGGCTTCAATAGGATTTTCTTCGGAGTTAACCGCTTGCGTTTCCTCTTCGGATAGCTTATGCGCAGCACGTGGTTCTTTTGAGATATCTTTTTCTAATACTTTAAAGCCCATTTGTGTTGCTGCTCCAAACAAGACGGCTTTTGCATCAAAATCATGAGGAAGATTGGTTATCTGAGGGAGATGAAGAAATGGCAAGCTCTTGCTCCATGTATGCGAAATGAATTCCTGACTTAAATCTTCTTTTCCATTAAATATTATAATTCTGGATGGTAAAATTTCCGGAACGTTAAAGTGTTTTAAGAGAGTATCGACAGTAAAAGGAATAGATTCATGAATCTCGGAGCTTTTTGTTTCCATGTTCTTTCCAGCTCTTAGAAGAGTTACCGTTACGCTTTTTTTGTTAATCTCAGCAAGAATTGCGGAAATCGGTGCTCCTTCTTCTTTTTGGAGTAAATGCGAAATTGCCTGAGATATAACTAAGAAGCCAATTGGCACCAATCCCAATTCTTCACTTGCTTTTTTGAGCTTGGCAAGATATTCTTTTTTTATCTGATCATTATCTGTCCAGGACTCCTTAACTCCAAAAATCGTTTTTTGAGTTTGAATATTTTCAGGCAAAGAAGATTCCGCAGAGGAGATTGCTTTATCTAGTACCTCTAATAATTCCTCTAATGATATTTCGTCAATCGAGCTTGAAAAATGCTGTTCTTTTTGTCCGATGATTTTTGCTCTGCCTTCAAGTTCTTCAAAGATTACCGCCTGAGCTTTTTCGTCTCTTAAAACCAGAACCAAATAATGTAAAGGTAAGATTTTTTTATTAAAATTTTTAAAGAATGGCAGATTCATACTTCGACTACGCTCAGTATCTTCGATAGTTTGACTATCCAACTTTCGCGTATAATCTTCTCTTTTCTTTTCCTATATTCTCCTGTTTTATTATACTAAATTTTTGTATCCTTGATGTTTTTTCGACATGTGGTCCTCCGCAGAATTCTTTTGAATAGTCTCCGACAAAATAAACCTTTACATTGTTGGAATATTTTTCATCAAAAAGTCCGATTGCGCCAATATCTTTTGCTTTTTGTAATGGCAGCATTTCAAAATGCACGGGAAGATTTGCGCGGATTTTCTTGTTCACAATATCCTCAATTGTTTCGATTTGCTCTGAAGTCAAATTTTTCTCATAATTAAAATCAAAGCGGATTCGCTCGGATGTAATATTAGATCCTGTCTGATGAACGGAATTCCCTAGAAGATCTCTTAATGCTTTATGTAGTAAATGTGTCGCAGTATGTCCCATGATTGTTTTCTTACTATGATCCGCCAGTCCACCAGCAAATTTTCTTGTTGCTCCAGCTCTAGAAATATTTTGATGGGATTTCATTTTCTCCGCGAACTGTTGCATATTGAATACATAACCAAGATTCGTTATTTGTATTGGAGATAATCCTTGCGATGTATATAAATAAAATGCGTCTTCAGCAGAAATTTTTTTACTTCCCATTATTTCTCCGCCAATTTTGGGATACTTTTTACCAAGAAATTTTATTGCCTCAACCAAAGCATATTTATATTTTTGAGTCTCCTCCAAAATAACATTTTTGATAAATTCATAACTTTCCAAAAGTTGAGGATCAGTCTTCTTATATTCATTAACTATCTCGTCAACGATTGGCATTATTTTGTCGCTTTCCAGTTGACGTAATCCATCAACAGCTCTTCTCAAAAGACGTCTCAATATGTATCCTTGTGCTTTGTTTGAAGGAATTATTCTATTTGAAATTATAAAAATTGAGGCAATCAAATGATCTGCGATGACTCTCATTTGTTGCTTATATTCCCCATACGGTTTATTAGTTATTCTCTCTAAAGAATCTATAATTGGTTTTAGCAGAGAAGTTTGAAAAATATCACTTTTATTCTCCACTGCCGCCAATAGTCTTTCCAAGCCTCCGCCATAGTCAATATTTTTTTGAGGAAGTTCAATGAATCCGTTTTCCGTTTTTTTGTATTGCATAAAAACAGAATTTCCTATTTCTAGATATTTTCCGCATTCACACAAAACTGGACTATCGCCTTTGCAATTTTCATTGTGTTTTACTTCATCAAATCTATAAAAAATTTCAGTATCGGGACCTCCAATTTCCCCAATGGGCATATTTTCTGGTAGACCGCTTCTGCTCCACCAATTTTTTTCTATTGAGTTAAAGATTCTCCCCTTTTGTGATGATCCAAATGATCTGTCTAAAATATTTAACCAAATGTCATAACTTTCCCTATCGAATATAATTCCGTTATCGTTATCGCCATAAAAAACGCTGATGTATAATTTTTCTTTAGGTAATCCGAACTCTTTTGTCAATAATTCCCAAAACCAGAGAATTTCTTCTTTTTTAAAGTAGTTACCCAAGCTCCAATTTCCGAGCATTCGGAAAAATGTTGTGTGACGGTTATCTCCAACTTCATCTATATCTACAGCTCTAAAACAGTTTTGTACATTGACTAATCTTTTTCCCATTGGATGAGCTTCTCCCAAAAGATAGGGGACCAAAGGCTGCATTCCTGATGAGGTAAAAAGAGTTGTCGGATCGTCTTGCGGAACAAGTGGCGCATTGGGAATCCTTTTATGTCCGCGCTTCTCAAAAAACGCAATATATTTCTCAATAATTTCTGAAGCCGTCATATTGATAAAATTATACCACGAAGCCACGCTAATGTCGCTTGAACTATTTGTTATAATAATGACATGAATGATGAGGATAAAAAATATTTAAAACGGGCGATTGAATTGGCTAAGGAATCTGTTAAGAAGGGTGGGTTTCCTGCAGGAGCGCTTGTTGTAAAGGATGGGGAAATTGTTTCAGAAGGAATTAGCATTGGTAATTTGCTAAATGATCCAACAAGTCATGCGGAAACAGCATCTATAAGAGAAGCATGTAGGAAATTGAAAACATCAAATCTAGAAGGAGCAACTTTATATGAATCTATTGAATGTTGCACAATGTGTTTTTCTGTTGCATATTGGGCTGGAATATCTAGAATTGTTTATGCTTGCAAAAAAATTCCGGAAATGATTTCTAAGCTTTACTATGAAGGATCTTCCAATAATAAGAACTTGAACAACGAAAACAATAGGAAAATAGAATTAGTTTTTATTCCGGATTTTGAGAAAGAATCATTAGTTACAGTTGAAGAGTGGGAGAAGAGTCTTGGTTAAATTTCGTGCGGCGACCCCTGGGGTTGAGCCTCAAAAAATAAGCCCTAAGATTTCACTCTAATAATACGTATCATTAGAGTGACAACGGAGTATTTGTTATAATTACAACATGTTGTTAGTTGTAAGAAGAAAAGCTACAAAGGATGAGATTAAAAAAATGGCGGAAGACCTGGCGGGTTATATCAAAATAGTAGTTGATGTTGAGAATGGAATTCTAGCCGGTGGAGGAGAAAGGCATGTTGAGGGAGAACAAAGACTATTACAGGCAGGATCAAAACAACGTAATTTGTGGGGTGGCGGATTTGATACGGAAACAAAAGAAATTGACTACAACTCTATGATAAATTTGAGACCCTTTCAAGATAATCCGAGTCGCGATGTTCTTTCTTTGGAAATAAGGAAAGCATTTGATAAAATAGTTAAAGATTTACTTTTATAAATTTATGAACAACAAGGCTTTAGTTTTAGATATTGCAATGAATTTAAATAGGATCGGCAATTGGGCTGTAGATAATTTCGAGAATAAAGAAAAAAGAATTTATTTTTTCCTGGATCAAACAAGTGGATACATTAATAGTCTTAACAAATCTTCTTTTCCCATTAAGTTTAAAAAAACATTAGATAAATTTTTGGATGATTATAAATTGTTGAAGCAGGAAGTTGGTTTAAATTCCAAAAATAATGAGATTTGGGGAGAGAAAATGATGACTTGGGGAAATATTCTAACCCACAGGTCAAAATTAATTTAATTCTTCGTGCGGCAACCCCTGGGGTTGTTGGGATTGACCCCTTGACAGGAGGGAATAAAATGTGATATAAAATTATCACTCTATAATGAAAGGGAAGTAAAGGTAGTGCGCCTTGTGCGTTTTTTTTGTTGGTGATGACTAAACTTGATAAAAAAACTAACACTGTCCGACAAAATTGGGGAAAAGAATATTCTTTTTTGCCACAACTAGACCTTCTTGATGTACAAAAAAGTTCCTACAAATGGTTTTTGGAAATTGGAATTGGTCAAATAATTAAGGAGATTTCTCCAATTGCTGATTTTACCGAAAAGAACTGGAGATTGGAATTTAAAAAATACAGAATAGGCAAACTCGCAAATACGCCGGAAATTGCTCTTTCCAAAGGACTTATGTACGACGCTCCATTATACGTTGAAACAACGCTTACCAATAAGAAAACAAATGCAACAATAGAGCAGGAAGTCTTTTTGGGAGACATTCCTCAAATGACAGACAGGGGAACATTTGTTATCAATGGTGTAGAGCGAACAGTTGTTAATCAACTGGTTCGTTCTCCTGGAGTATTCTTTACTGCAATTCACGATAACGTTACGGGTAAAAAATTGTATACCGCCGAAATAAGACCAATTCACGGATCATGGCTTGAGTTCTCAACAACAAGACACGAAACAATTACAGTTAAAATAGATAGACGCAGAAAGTTTTTGGCTTCAACATTTCTAAGAGCAATTGGACTTTCTTCAAACGAAGATATAAAAGAATCTTTCAGGGAATTGGAAACGGATGGAAAAACATCATATGTTGAAAATACTCTGCAAAAGGATGAAACAGGAAGCTCCAAAGACGCAATTATTGAAATATTTAAGAAAATGCATCCTGGAGAACCAGTTGTTTTTGAAAAAGTAAAAGAAAATTTTGATGGATTATTTTTCAATCATCGTCGTTATGATTTGGGTGAGGTCGGAAGATACAAGGTAAACAAAAAACTTAATGGAATGCCGGGATTTGCAGAGTCTGACGTTCACATCTTGACACGCGAAGACATACTGGGATCAATTAGTTTCCTTATTAAATTAGCCCAAGGAGAAGAAGGCGTTGACGATATTGATAGTCTAGCAAATAGAAGGGTCAGGCGTGTCGGGGAATTAGTTGCAACAACAGCGTTTAGAGTTGGAGTCTTGAGGTTAGAGCGCAGCATAAAGGAAAGAATGAGTCTTATCCAACCGGATGTTCCGCCATCCATCGGGGCGCTAATTAATGCAAGACCAATTATGGCTTCAATCAACGAGTTCTTCCGGACATCTCAGCTATCAACCATATTGGATCAAACGAATCCGTTGTCTGAAATAGACAATCTAAATCGCTTGACAGTCATGGGAACAGGTGGAATCTCAAGGGAAAGAGCAGCCTTCTCGATTAGAGACATCAATAGCTCTCAGTATGGAAGAATTTGTCCGATTAGAAGTCCTGAAGGGCCCAATATTGGTTTGGTTACTTATTTAGCTTTATATTCCAAAGTCAATGAATATGGATTCTTGGAGACTCCGTATAGAAAAGTCCAAAAAACAAAAAGAGGTAACGATACGGTGGTAACCGCAACGGAGGAGATTGTTTATTTGGTAGCAGATGATGAAAGAAAATTTTACATCACCCATGCAGGTAGCCTGACAAAGAATACCATAGAAGCCGATCGGGTTCCCGTCAGGTATCAGGGTGGTTTTATGGAAGTTGAAAAGGAAAAAGTCGATTTTGTTGACGTTGTTCCAAGGCAAGTTGTTGGGACATCAGCATCTCTTATTCCCTTTGTTTCTCATGATGAAACAAATAGGGCTTTGATGGGTACTCACATGCAATGTCAGGCTGTTCCTTTGGTTGCTCCAGAGAGTCCGGTAGTTGGAACAGATATGGAAAAAGTTGTAGCTAGTGTCATGGGTCGTGTCGTTCGCGCTCCGTTTGACGGAACAATTATATATGCAGATGCAAATAAAGTAACCATAAAAGGAAAAGCAAGAAGTGAAGAAAAAACTTATGAGGTCGATTCTTTCAAGCGAACCTCTCAAGCAACTGCTTATACACAAAGAACAGCAATTAAGGATGGAGACAAGGTTAAAAAGGGTGATCTTTTGATTGATGGTCCATCTTCTGATAATGGAGAGTTGGCACTTGGGCAAAATCTCCTGATTGCCTATGCATCTTTGGATGGATTAGGATATGAAGATGCTATCGTTATATCTGATAGATTGGTGAAAGAAGATACCTTGTCTTCAATTCATATTGAAAAACATGAAGCAGCAGTTGTTGAAACAAAATTAGGTCCAGAAGAAACAACAAGGGATATTCCAAATGTTTCCGAAGAGGATTTAGCAAATCTCGATGAGGATGGAATCGTTGTGGTGGGATCCGATGTAATTCCCGGAGATATCTTGGTTGGTAAAATTGCTCCAAAGGGAGAAACTGAGCTGACAGCCGAAGAGAGACTTTTAAGAGCTATCTTTGGAGAACAAGCAAGAGAAGTTAGGGACACATCTTTGAGAATGCCTCATGGGGAAAGAGGAACTGTGATCAGTGTTCAGATATTGGACAGAAAAAAGGGAGATGAATTAGAGCCTGGAACCCTTAGGAAAATTATTATTGAAGTTGCCCAATTCAGGCATGTTGTAGTTGGAGACAAGCTGGCGGGACGCCATGGGAATAAAGGGGTTATTTCAAAGATTTTGCCTCAAGCAGATATGCCTTATCTTGCAGATGGTACGTCAATTGACATTGTTATCTCACCAATTTCAGTTTTGGCACGTATGAATCTGGGGCAATTATTGGAAGCCCACCTAGGATGGGCTTGTTCAAGATTAGGCGTTAAAGTTGGAATTCCCGCTTTTGAAGAGGTTGGGGAAGACAAAATAACGGCATCTTTAAAGCAGGCAAAGCTTCCTGAAAATGGAAAAACAACTTTGTATGATGGTCGAACAGGAGAGGCATATGAAAACTCTGTGGTTGTTGGAATTGAATATATTATGAAACTTATTCACATGGTTGAAGATAAAACCCATGCGCGTTCTACAGGGCCATACTCTCTGGTTACACAACAGCCTCTTGGGGGAAAAGCGCAAATGGGAGGACAACGTCTCGGAGAAATGGAAGTCTGGGCATTGGATGCACACAGGGCTCGCTATACACTTCAGGAAATGTTGACAATAAAATCCGACGATGTTGTAGGCCGCGCTAAAGCTTTTGAGGCAATTGTTAAGGGAGTCGATATTCCAACCCCAAGGGTTCCAGAATCATTCAAGGTTTTGATAAAAGAACTTGCATCTTTGGGATTAAGCATTGCTCCGATCGGCGCAATAGTTGTTCCTGAAACATTGGCAGCTTCAACAATTGAAGGAAGCATTATCGAGAAAAATCCGCTCCGCCAGCCGGCGGATAGCGGAGAAGAAAGGGTAGAAAAAGATGCTGTCGCATTGCAGCAAGCAGCATCAGCGGAAACACCAATGGTTGATAAAATTGGGTCTTAATTATGACCCATTCGGCAAGCTCAGGGTCATAGCGAAGAATTTGAATCTATGAATGGTATTAATATAGATAAAAAAATGAAAGATATTACAATTTTGGACTTCAAGGCCCTAAAGATTTCCTTAGCCAGTCCTAAGGATATTTTGGCATGGAGCTACGGTGAGGTAACAAAGCCTGAAACCATTAATTACCGTACCTTGCGGCCGGAAAAAGATGGGCTTTTCGATGAGAGAATTTTTGGACCAACTAAAGACTGGGAATGTTACTGCGGAAAATATAAAAGAATCAGATATAGAGGAATAGTCTGCGATAAGTGTGGAGTCGAAGTTACTTTGTCTAGGGTTAGACGTGAAAGAATGGGGCATATTAATCTGGCTACTCCGGTTGCTCATGTTTGGTTTTTCAAAGGTTCATCTTCACCCCTTTCGCTTCTATTGGATATGTCTCAAAAAAGCCTTGAATCCGTAATTTATTACGCTTCTTATTTGGTTATCAATATTGATGAAGAAAAGAAAAAGCAAGCCTTGGATTCCTTCTCGGACTACATTGAAAAGAAAAAGCAACAATTAAAGCAAGAGTTGAGCCTTGAGGAGAAAAAAGTTGAAGAGGAAATGGGTCAAAAGAAAAAAGAATCTCTTTCTTCCAAATCCAAAATAGAACAAAGAGAGCTGATTGAGCAGGAAATAGAGCTTACGAAAAGACAGAAAACGGCTGCTATTGCCGAAAGATTAGATCAGGAAAGCAAAAAATTGGATGAAATTTACGATGCTCTTTTGAAGCTCCTGAAAGGATTAAGAATTGGCGCAGTACTTTCAGAAGACGAATACTTTAAAATTTTAGAATACGATATTCCTGTTTTCTTCACAATTAGAACGGGCGCAGAAGGTCTATTAGAATTATTGGAAAAAATTGATATTGCCGGTTTGATAGCCTCTTTAAGAAAAGAAACAGAAAAGGCAAAAGGGCAGAAATATCTAAAGCTTATTAAAAGATTAAGACTTATCGAATCAATCCGCAAAGCTGAAATCTTACCAACCTTCATGTTGCTTTCGGTGCTTCCGGTTATTCCGCCGGACCTTCGTCCCATGGTTCAGCTCTCTGGAGGGCGTTTCGCAACAAGCGACTTGAACGATTTATACAGAAGAGTTATTAATAGAAATAATAGATTAAAACATTTAATGAGTTTGGGTGCCCCACAGATAATTCTTAAAAATGAAAGAAGAATGCTTCAGGAAGCAGTTGATTCATTAATTGACATTGCTCAAAGAAGTTCTCAGGTAACCAGTTCTCCCTTGAGATCATTGTCAGACATGTTGCGAGGGAAACAGGGAAGATTCAGACAAAACCTTTTGGGTAAAAGAGTCGATTATTCCGGACGTTCAGTAATTGTTGTTGGTCCTCAATTGACTTTGTCTCAGTGCGGTCTTCCAAAAGAAATGGCCTTGGAAATGTTTAAACCCTTTGTCCTTCGAGAAGTTATCATAAGAGGATTTGCTCCAAACATAAAATCTGCAAAGAGATTTATTGAAAAGCGTCCGCCGGAAGTGTTTGATATTTTGGAAGAAATCACGAAAAATCATCCGGTTCTTTTGAACCGAGCTCCGACACTCCATAAATTAGGTATTCAGGCATTTTATCCAATTTTAATTGAAGGATCTGCTATTGCTCTTCATCCTTGTGTTTGTGCGGGTTATAATGCTGACTTTGACGGAGATCAAATGGCAGTTCATATTCCTTTATCCAAAAAAGCTCAAGAAGAAGCAATTACCCTCATGATGCCAAAGCACAATTTACTTAAGCCCGCAGATGGAGGAGCAATTACTCTTCCCAACAAGGAAATGGCAGTCGGAGTATATTATTTGACTTCGATTGACGAATCCACAAGACGCGAAGACTCGCCTGGCGGCGAAGCAAGACTTCCGATGTTTAAAGATATGCAGGATGCGCTTTTGGCACACAATGTCAAAGCTATACAGCTTCGCGAACCAATTATGGTCAGAATTGAAGATAAGAATGAGGAGACAACGGTGGGCAGAATTTTGCTTAACGAAGCACTTTCTTCTTCTTTTGGATTTATCAATAAATCTATCAATGCATCCGGAATAAAGGCAATTATTACGGAAGCAATTACAAAAAAAACTCCTGATGAAGTAGAA
>Ga0265296_1005416_pt1 | contig 10506 bp, 12 predicted proteins | sample MunlanPumphouse1_FD_189073 | JGI IMG/M metagenome (GOLD analysis project Ga0265296, IMG submission 189073) | Groundwater microbial communities from a municipal landfill in Southern Ontario, Canada - Pumphouse #1 | ecosystem: Environmental > Aquatic > Deep subsurface > Groundwater | place...
CAGGGAGCTTGTTAAGTCAGGCGTGCAGGAAGTTACGCTGCTGGGCCAGAACGTAAACAGCTACGGGATAAAAGAAGGGCTTTGTTCTTTCCCTGAGCTTCTTAAACTTGTGAACGAAATCGAAGGCCTTTTCAGAATCCGCTTTACGACCTCTCATCCGAAAGATCTTTCCGAAGAGCTCATATCTGCTTTTGAGGGTCTTGAAAAACTTTGCAGCCATATTCACCTGCCTGTCCAGTCGGGATCCAACAGTGTTTTAAAGAGGATGAACCGGAAATATACAAGAGAGCTCTATCTTGAAAAAATTGACAGGCTCAGGAAAATATCGCCTGATATTGCAATAACATCAGATGTCATTGTAGGCTTTCCCGGAGAGACGGAGGATGATTTCAAAGCCACCCTTGATCTGGTAAAAGAGGTGGAGTTTGACAGTCTTTTCACCTTCGGGTATTCTGATCGGAAAAATGCTCCGGCCGCGCGGTTTTCAGATAAAGTTTCTGATGACAAAAAAAATGAGAGACTTCGGGAGCTGCTCGAATTGCAGGAATATTATACTGTAAAGAAGAACCGGGCTCTCGTGGGGTCAACCGAACTGATACTTGTTGACGGATTCAGCAAAAAGCAGGGCGCTGAGGACGGACAAAGGGGATTTGCCGGTGTTCATTGGACAGGTCGGACATCAACAAATAAAATCGTAAATTTTGTTGATGAAAATTTTCTTTCAGGCGATAGTGCTCTTATTGGTAAAAGAATTGATGTTACGATAGAAAAAGCATTTTCGCATTCCCTTCTGGGCAAACCGGTTGATTTAAAACCGATGTCTGCAGGGGCGTCAGGGGAGGAAAGTTATGCTGCTTAAAGTAGGCATAGCAGGTCTGGCCATGGATCCGGCGTCAAATACGCCTATTATAATATTAAAATCGGTTGATGGAGATCAGACTATTCCGATATGGATCGGATTGCTTGAAGCGACATCGATAGCTTCGGCGCTTCAGAAAATAAGGTTTGAACGTCCCATGACTCATGACCTTTTTAAAAATTTCGCCGAACTTATGAATATCAGGGTCTCCATGGTAGAAATATGCGATCTGGTAGGAAGCACTTATTACGCAAAAATACACTTAATTTCAAATGCGGGGAATTTTGAAATGGATTCCCGTCCCAGTGATGCGATAGCAATAGCCCTTCGTTTCGATGCCCCAATTTATCTGGACGATAAGGTTATTGAAAAATCAAAAGGAGTGGAGCAGAAGCCGGAGGCTGCGGATACGAGCGAGGAAGGTAAGATGTGGGCTGATTATCTCGAAAAGCTTTCTCCCGAAGATTTCGGTAAATTAAAGGTCTGATAACAGATAAGCCGTAGTTCAAAAATAACCGTAACCCCGATAAACGGGATAAGTAAGTTTATGAAACTGTTTCCTGCCGGAAAAACACAGGAAATAGTTTCTAACTTACTAACATTAAAATGCTGTAACCGGCATAAGGAGCCGTAACGAAATGGTCAGAAATATAATGGCTATTTCGTAACGGCTCCTAAGGAAAATCAAAGTGATAGATCTTCATACCCATTCATTGTTCAGCGACGGTGCTCTGATTCCCTCCGAGCTTGCAAGGCGGGCCGAACACGCGGGGCTTAAGGCAGTAGGAATAACGGATCACGGTGACTCTTCAAACATCGATTTTGTCGTCCCGAGGATTGTAGGTGTGGCAATAGACCTGAACCGGTTCATGGCGATAAAAGTCATTCCCGGAATTGAGCTTACCCATGTGCCCCCGCCTATGATAGCAGAATGTGCAAGGAGAGCGAGGAACCTGGGCGCAAGGATTATAATTGTCCACGGGGAGACAATAGTCGAACCTGTTGCTCCGGGCACAAACAGGGCAGCGATAGATGCCGGTGTAAATATCCTTGCGCATCCGGGCCTTATATCCATGGAGGAAGTCCTCATGGCAAAAGAGAAGGGTATCCTTCTCGAGATTTCAGCACGCAAAGGGCACAGCCTGACTAACGGGCATGTGGCTAAACTTGCAACAGAAGCAGGCGCAAAACTTGTCATAAATACCGACACCCACGACCCTTCGGATCTGATAAACCGGGATCAGGCATTAAAAATTGTCCGCGGCGCAGGTTTAACTGAGGAAGATTTCAACCTGATGCAGCAAAATGCGGCGACTTTTCTATAATGCTTTTTTAAATCATAAATTTTCCGTTTTCATAGATTGTGACTTTTACACCTTCCGCAAGACGGGCGGTGATTCTTTTCTTCTCGGTATTGACAAGATCCCAGTGGAGTGCCGAGTCATTGAATCCCAGATTTTTCTTTATCTCCCGCGTAAGTTTTTTAGGGTCTCCCGAGAATGTGTCCGAATAGGACGAGCCGACGGCTATATGGCAGTTGCCGAAGCGGCCGCCGTAGTTTTCGTCAAAAAGGGTGTTTGCCATAAACCTGTTTATTTTCGAAAATCTCCTGTCGGTCAGGGAAAATTCTCCTATCCTGTTTGCGCCCTTATCCATTGCCAGTTGTTTTCTCACGAACGCTTCCCCTGTTTCAGCCTCAATTTTTACCGCCGAGCCTTTCTTAAACTCGAGCCTGACGTTTTCAACGTAATTGCCGCTCCTGTATGACGGCTGGTCGGCAAAGTATTTTCCCCTGGTTCCCCTCCAGTCCGGAGAGATGAACAACTCGAAACTTGGAATATTGTGACCCGATATGCCGATCCATTTTCTCTGAGCACCGGGCGTAATTTCAAGGTCGATATTTTCCGATTCAATCAGGTATGACCTGACAGTCATGCCGTTAAGCCATTTCTTTATCCGGGCGGCGTTGCCGTATACTTTCTGCCATTCCTCAACAGGTGATTCTTTATTTAAAAAACATGCAGCAGCGATTTCGTTTGTGTATTCTTTCATGGATAACCCAGCATGTTTCGCCAGTTCTTCAGTCGGAAGCATGCAGAGTGTCCAGCCGAAGGCGCCTTCCTCCTCCCTTTTGTCGATTATATCCCTTAAATGTTTTCTCGCAACAGTAGTTTTGCCTATTTTTTTCGGATCGACTCCGCATAAATGAGTTATCGATTCGGGAGCATGGAGAAAAATGCTGCCGTTTATGCTATTATAAAGCTCTTCTTCGCCGGGAGGCGTGAAAACAAGCTGCCTGCTGTTTGAAATATCGTAAAAGCTGCGTTCCATAACCGGGGTTGAGTTCATTCTCAAAACCGGGTTTATGCCCATCTTTAAGAGTTTTTCGTTCAAGATCTCGGCAAGCCTGACTGCAGCAAGATTATATCTGATTAAAACCGTGTCATTTTTTTTATATTTGCCTCTACGGGCTGTCTTAAGCCCCCAGAGAAGCACATCCGCATACCTGTATAGTTGTTTTTCAGTCAGCATTGTTTTCCTGTTCATCATCCTTGAGGAAAAGCGAGTGGTATTCGGATTCGCTCAGATGATTTTTAAGAATTTTAGATATCATGAAAAATATCCCGGAAAGCTCTTCATCCGTGAGCCTTCCGATCAGTTTTTCCATGAGAGTGTCGTCGGAAAATTTTTGAAGGTAATACCGGACCGTGTTTTCATCGGTCTCTCTGTCAAAACCGAATCCGACAAGGCCGGTGTATGTTTCAACGAATTCGTGCAAATGAATTTTCTTCATGCCTTACGCCTCTTTTTATCCTCACAGAGACAATTTCATTTGTTCCTCTTGCACGTCGGGTCTCTGGTTTATGGTTGCTGGTCTTTGGTTTAACCATAGACTACAAACCAGAAACTATAGACCTATTCTTTGACCCTTGTTTTCTTGACTTTGTTCTCTGTGCTTCATATACAGTTTAATATGTATTCCGGCTGGTTTATATAATGGAAAGAACCGAAACGGTCAATAGAAGTTTGATGTAAAATACCGGAGGGTATTCTTTTGAAAATCGATTATTTTACGATGCCCGGTAATGTTTCAATCCGTTATGGAATATGGGATTGCGGGGCGGAAACAAAAAAAGGCTCCATTATTCTGCTCGGCGGCAGAAAAGAGTTCATGGAGAAATATGCAGAGACAATAGAGGAGTTGAGGCAAAGACAATTTGATGTTTACAGTATGGACTGGAGAGGGCAGGGACTCTCAACGCGTCTTCTTGCAAACAGGCATAAGGGCTATATCAACAACTACAGCGAATACCTTGAGGATTTGAATTATTTTGTAAACAGTATCGTGAGACTTGTTGCCGTCCCGCCCTTAATAATTCTTGCCCATTCGATGGGCGGACACGTAGCACTTCGTTTTATGCATGATTTCCCGGAAGCAACGGACAAAGCTGTCCTGACATCCCCCATGATTGATATCCTCGTTCCGCCGTTTCCGAAATGGCTTATAAAACTGTTGGTCTGTTTTGCTTCAAAGATCGGTTGTAGCAGCGCATATTCGGCAGGTTCAAAAGACTATCCGGCCCAGAACTTAAAGTTTGAAGGAAACATTCTTACATCCGATCCGGTGCGCTTTATGGATGAGCACAGGGCCATTGCTGAAAGCCCTGAGCTTGCTCTTGGTGGTGTTACATACGGGTGGCTTGCAGCGACATTTAAATCGATAGACATTTTATCGGGCGCAGAATACGCCGGGAAAATAAAGACGCCGGTATCGATTATCAGCGCCGGTAAGGACAGAATAGTATCTGAAGCGGCTCAGAGGGCCATATGTTCCGTAATGGAAAAAGGCAGCTTTGTAAGCATCCCTGATTCATTCCACGAAATCCTGAAAGAAAGAGATGCCGTCAGGAAAACCTTCTGGAAGGAGTTTGATAAGTTTGCCGTCTGAATCATGACTTTTTACGAAGCCGTCACCCTTTTCAAATAACCGCAAAGCTTGCCCGGATCGTCCGTCATGATGACATCGGCGCCTAAGTCAAGTGCCTTTGCCGCCTGTTCAGGTGTGTTGCATGAATATGTCAAAACTGAATAACCGCCTGTTTTAGCTTTATCCATGAAACCGCCGGAAAGGTTCCCTATCGGGAGGCAGAGCCCGTGAATGTAAGAAGGATAAGATGCCTGATTCAGGGAAGATCCGGAAAGATTAAAAACATATTTATATGCCTGTGCTTTATTATAGGCAAATTCGAGCAGTTTCGGGTTGAGACATAGAATATAAATGCTCCCTGAATGTTTATGCGGCACCTTCTTTTTTATGATCTCTAAAACCTTTAATGTAAGAATCCTGGATGTTTCTGATAGAGAATATTCTTCATCGGATTTGATTTCAATAAAAAGGCGGGTTCTTCTGCAGTAAAGTTCGATTGTCTTTTCAAATGTCAGAATCCTTTCCTTCGAATAGTTTCCGGAGAACCAGCTTCCCCAGTCGGAGTCGGAAAGTTCGTCAAAGAAACAGGATTCTATTCTCCTGCGCGACCCGGTGATCCGCGACAGCGTTTTATCGTGATGTATGACCGGGATTCCTTCGCGGGTGGTCCTGACATCGAATTCTATGCCATCGACAGGATATTTCAATGCGGCATCAAAGGCCGAGCGGGTATTTTCAGGCGCTTCTTCCTTTGCTCCCCTGTGCGCGACAATCAATGACTTTTTCCTGCCGGTTATGGATTTCTTCATTTCCGCTCCTTCGTCACTCCCTTGAAAAAAGGAGTTCAGCATATTTTGATCCGCCTCAGGCGGATTGGATTCCCGCGGCCCGGCTGACTTCGGCAGGGTCAGGCCCCGAGTGTGTCCGGGGGACCGGCTTGCCCAAGTCTCTCGCAGTTGTGGCTCAAAAAGATGTGAAAAATATTTTACAAAGCCGTCACGTCATGTATATATCATGTAACTTAATCCTTGTCACTATCCTTAAGATTAACACCGCCCGAAAGATTTATATGAAGAGGCCTTTTGTTGTCCTGCGCAAGATACGCCGTTGTCGCGGGAAACGCAAATTCGATTCCCTCGGCTTCAAATGCTCTCATGATTTTAAGATTCACCTTTTCACAAAAGGCTTTGAATTCCCAGTAATCGGGAGGTGAATACCAGTATATCATAATTATATTAAGAGATACATCATTGAATCTTGTTTTAATAGACCGGAAGATGATTTCAAATAACGATATTCCTGCCGTCATGATCCTTAGAAATAAAAATGTATACCGAGTCCGGCACATTCTATCGTCCGGTTATAAAACTGTCCGTGAGGCGAATGGCCGCTGAAGTATTCAAGCATGAGCTGTACCTTACGGTTTTTGGATTCAATGTTTTCAAGCTGAACCCCCAGCCCTGCCGATGCATCGGCATTCCAGTCGTTTTCCTCCCAGGTTCTCAAATCTACGGCGGCTATGGGTCTTACCCGGTTTGATAAAAATGAAAAATATGAGATCATTTCTTTTCACGTTCAACAGCCCTTTTTGATATCAATATGTTTTTCTGTTTTTCTTTTGATGTAGTATCTTTTTCAACATAAATTTTCATTTTTGTAAAGGGGTCCATCTCGGTATAATACATCAAAGTGGAATATGTCGAAGGTGAAGGAGTGAAAATCTGGACCTGCTCCGGATTGATCTTTAAATTGCGTGAAACAAACGATTTGAGTTTTTTCATATCCTCTTCATCGCATCCGGGATGCGCCGCCATGAAATAATATGTGAGATATTGCTCTTTCCCCGCCTCTTTTGTGAGCCTGTTGAACAGGTCAACGAATTCAACAAGAGATTTTGTTCCGGGTTTTCCCATTTTTTGCAGGACTTTTTCTTCGGTATGTTCGGGCGCTATTTTAAGCTGGCCGGATACGTGATGCAGCACGACCTCTTTTAAATATTTTTCTCCCCAGGTTTTATCCGAAAGAAGAAGATCGCACCTTATGCCCGACGATATGAAAATTTTCTTTATTCCCTTAATTTTCCTTAAGTTCGCGAGCAATGATATCTGCCTGCTGTGATCGGGTTTTAATTTGGGGCAGACTTTCGGATGGATGCATCGTTTATCAATGCAGCTTCCGCGCGCGAGCTTTTTTTCGCATTCAAATCCGTACATGTTTGCCGTGGGACCTCCGACGTCAAATATATATCCCTTAAAATCAGGATGAGATGCAAGGCGTTTTGCCTCCCCGATGATTGATTCTTCGCTTCGCCAGCTTACGGTTGTTCCTTCATGGACTGATATGGCGCAGAAGTTACACTCTCCGTAGCATCCCCGGTGAGTTGATATGGAAAATTTTATTGTTTCAAGAGCCCTGACCTGTCCCTCTTTTTTGTGAAAAGGATGGAGGTCTCTTTCAAAATCCATGTCATAAATTGCGTCAAGCTCCTCTGTTGAAAGATACGGCGCCGGAAGATTGTGAATAAGATACCTGCTGTCGTGCTTCAGGCACAAGCCTTTTGCCGTAACAGGATCATTGTTCCTGTAAAAAGTGTTGAACATATCAATAAAAGCCGTTTTGTCTTTCAGCAGAACCTCATACGAAGGAAGTTCTATATAGCCTTCCGGTTTTTCTTTTCCGGCATAGCAGATACCTGGAAGATCCTTTGCTCCGTTTTCGTTTCTTAATTTTTTCGCAAGCTCAACCGCTGTTGTTTCACCCATGCCGTAAACGATATAATCCGCTTTTGCATCGAATAATATCGATCTGCGGAGACGGTTTGACCTGAAATCATAGTGGGGAATTCTTCTTAAGCTTGCTTCCATGCCTCCTAATACAAGCGGCTTTGTGTTTTTGAAATATTTTCTTATAAGATTTGAGTATGCAATGACTGCGCGGTCGGGGCGGCGGGTATTATCACCTCCTGCGGTGTAATCGTCATTTTTTCTTCTCTTGTTCGAGGCTGTATAATTTGCAACCATTGAATCTATGCACCCGCCGGTGATGCCCCAGAAGAGTTCGGGCTCACCAAGCCTGCAGATATCGCTGCCCGAATCAATATCCGGCTGCCCGATGATGCCTGTCCGGAATCCCTCTTTTATAAGCATCTTTCCTATGACCGATACTCCAGCAAAAGGGCTGTCGATGTAGCTGTCTCCGGTTACAAGAATAACATCGAGTGAGTCCCAGCCCAGTTTTTTGATTTCCTCTTTTGTTGTCGGGATAAACATGTAAATCAAGTTCCTGGTTTCAGGTTTCAAGTTGCATGTTACAAGTCTCAAGATGCAAGTTACCTCTTGCCACTTGCATCTTGCCGCCTGCATCTTGCATCTTCTTTATACCTGCTTTGCATATTAAAATCAATAATATAGAAAAACTTTATAAAATAGATATCAGAAATAGCAGCCAAAAAGCCCTGCATGTTGATTTTATTTTGCATATTTGCTATTGTCCCCTAAACTAATCACCCTTTATTCTTCACAATGTTTTCAGTGCAGGGAATGGGAGGCTGCACAATATGCCCCAATGTGTTTTACTGAATGCGGATTACACATTCCTTAATCTTGTAAACTGGAGAAGGGCAGTCTGCCTTCTTTCCAAGGGAAAGGTTGAGGTCATTTCATATTCCGAGACTTTTATCAAAACTTCCGGAGGGGTACTGATGAAAATCCCTGCCGTCATGAAGCTGATAAAATTCATCAGAACTATCTTCAGAAGCAGGGTCCCTTTCAGCAAGAAAAATGTTCTCATAAGGGACGGGTTCAAATGCGCTTATTGCGGCACGGAGAAGGAGAAGTTGACGATCGACCATATTGTGCCGAGATCAAGAGGCGGGGAGACTACTTTCGAAAATTGCGTAGCCGCTTGCAGAGTCTGCAATAATCACAAGGGATCGAGAACACCGCGGGAAATCCGGAAGCATCTTCGGGTAAAACCCTATCAGCCGACAATCTCCGAGTTTATAAGGCTTAAGATTAAAAAGCTCGGAATAAATAATGTCTTAAAAGACCTCGGTATATTCTGATTTCATAAAAGGTTATAAACGAGAAAAAGGAGGATCAAAATGGCAAAATCAATGGACAGCAAAAAAGAGCTTAAAAAGAAGCCGGCTAAATCAATAAAGGAAAAACGACAGGAGAAAAAGGATAAGAAAAAAGAGAAATAGGAAGATTTCGCCTGTGGCGGAAAGAAAGGGTTACAGAAGCTATGGTGCTGTAACCCTTTTTGTTATATTTTCAAAGGAACAAAGATATGGTTTCAGAGTTAAGTGACAGTGCAAAACGTGTACAGGCTTTCCTTTCAGCGATGGGATTCTCCTTTAAAGTTAAAGAATTACCGAGGTCGGCGAGAACTGCTCAGGAGGCCGCTGACAGTATCGGGTGTACAGTCTCTCAGATAGCTAAATCTCTTGTGTTCAGAGACAATGAGATTGACCGGCCGATTCTTGTCATCGCATCAGGCTCAAATCGGGTCGATATAATGAAAATCCAAAAATCGACGGGTTTGAAGCTTGGCAGAGCGGATGGAAAGTATGTAAAAGAAAGAGTCGGGTATGCAATCGGCGGAGTGCCGCCGGCAGGTCATAATGAACCCCTGGAAACAATACTGGATATAGACCTGAAAAAATATGAAATAATCTGGGCAGCTGCCGGGACTCCTTTTGCTGTTTTTCAACTTAAACCGGCTGATTTAGAACCTCTCACAAGGGGGAGATGGGTTGATTTATCAGAAGAAATTTAACGCGCGGTATTAAGGGCGACGGCAAACAGCCGCCGCGCCTCATGCCGCGCGTTGGAAAAAGATATTAGTACTGAACTCACATATGTCCGAATTCGGTTTCCGGGTGGACACTAAATGGAAAATACAAATAAAAGCGCGGGCATTCTTGCAATGGCAGCCACTGCGTTTCTCTGGAGCATTGCAGGCCTGTTTATAAAAGTTATCGACTGGAACCCGATTGCGATAGCAGGCATGCGCAGTTTCGTCGCGTCAATCGTAATTCTCATCTATATAAAACGTCCTGTGATCCATTTTTCTTTTCCGCAGATTGCAGCTGCAGTAGCTAATGCCGCGACCATGCTCCTGTTCGTATCGGCCAATAAAACCACCACCGCGGCAAATGCGATCATTCTTCAGTATATAGCACCGGTTTCAACTGCCTTTATCGGGGCCATTTTGTTGAAGGAACGCACGCGAATTGAACATCTTGCGGCAATCCCGGTAGTAGCGGCCGGTATGATCGTCATGTTTTTTGACGAACTTTCCGGCGGAAGATTGTTCGGCAATGTTCTTGCGGTCATGTCGGCGATCACGTTTGGTTTCTATTTCGTATTCATGCGCATGCAAAAAAACGGTTCGCCGCTCGAATCGATTCTTCTCTCCCATTGGCTTACGGTCGGGATATGTATAATCATATCGCTTTTTCTTCCTGTGCCGCATTTAACAGCGAAATCGATCGCTGCAATCGCGGTTCTGGGGATTGTCCAGATCGGTATGTCGTCGATTCTCTTTTCCTTTGCGATTAAACGTATCTCCGCTGTTTCAGCGATCCTCATAGCAGTCATAGAGCCGGTATTTAACCCCATATGGGTCTTCTTTGCTATAGGTGAAGCTCCGGGCGTCCATGCGCTTGCAGGCGGCGGAATCATTGTTCTGGCAGTAACAATAGCTTCTATTATCA
>Ga0265296_1005417_pt1 | contig 10505 bp, 18 predicted proteins | sample MunlanPumphouse1_FD_189073 | JGI IMG/M metagenome (GOLD analysis project Ga0265296, IMG submission 189073) | Groundwater microbial communities from a municipal landfill in Southern Ontario, Canada - Pumphouse #1 | ecosystem: Environmental > Aquatic > Deep subsurface > Groundwater | place...
GGGGTTTGTATTGTGATACACAATTTCAAGAGAAAATATTTCCTGTATGTACTTTAATGGGTGCAGGGGTTGGGGCATTTTTTTATGCTTACATGGCTATCGGAGATATGATAATACATCATGAGAAAAATCCATTCAGTCACATTGCAGATAGAATGGACGCAAGAGAAAAAGCAATTACAAACAACATTAATAATTTTTTAGAAAGCAAATAAACTTTAAATTCCTCTTCTATCCAACTCATTATTAACAACAGCAACAGTCTGTGATGCAAAATACATCTTAGGTCCAATGTTAATTAACTTGTATTCTTTCTTCAATCGTTTCATTTCTTTTTTAGGTAGCCCGTTTTGGTCTCCCAAAACAAAAACACAATTTTCAGGAATTTCAGCATTTCTGATATCCTCTCCTTTTTTATCTAAAATAAAAATTTCATTCTTTTCTGCAAGTTCTTCAATAACCTTAAGAAAACTTTTCTTTTCCACGAAGCATCCCGGAAAAACTTCTTTCTTTTCTCCCTGTCGGTATTTGTAAAGAATTTTTTTAATCAAAGTTCCAATATCTTTTTTTGAAATATCCAAACTTCCCACCTCGCTTCCGGTTTCTGGCATCCCGCTTTCTTTTTTAACTTGAATTTCAATATGCTTTGGTGGGTCTGGCATTCCATAAAAAACTAAATGCATTTTAACATCTTTTCTAACATCATGACTTAAAAAAATTCCTTGAATTATTGTATGAATTGCAATATCGATTCTTCCGGCTTTCATTAAATCTCCGCCAGAAAGCGCTTTGCCGGAAGTTGATGCCCTTGATGAAAAATAAACAAAATGTTTCATAATAATATTTTGTTTAAGGTTTATAAATACTTTTTGATATACTATTAAATGAGTGTGATAACAGATTTTTATAATTACATTGCATCTTTAGCTTTGCTTCACCCAATTTTAATTACATTTTTTGGAGGTTTTTTCGGTGGAGAAGAGCTTCTTTTAATTCTAAGTTTCGCATCTGCAAATAATCTTATTCCATTTTTAGACTTATTAATTTTCTTTGCACTCGGTTCTTATATTATGGACCTTTTTATTTTTTCAATTGGGAAAACAAGGTTAGTCAGCAGATTGCATGAATGGAAATCTTTTTCAAGAAAATATGCAAAAATTGATTCCTTAGTTGGACGGCTTACAAAAGAGAGGCATGTCATGATTTTATTTTACACAAAATTTGTTTATGGGACAAGAATTGCTTCAATCCTTTTTTTAGGATTAAAAAAGGTAAAAACAACCAAGTTTTTATTAGTTTCTGCAATTACTATTATAACCTGGACATTTATCGTTGCTGGAATTGGTTGGCTGGCGGGAAAGGGTTTTAATATAATACTGACTTTATTTAAAGATGTCTTTTTGGCAATATCTTTTGTATTCTTTTTTGCAGTTATAATTTACTTAATTAAAAAATGGGTAGAAAAAAAGATTTTAAAAAACCAAAGGAAGTAAATCTGAAATCAAAATCGAAAAGAGAGTTTTTTTTGATTCATGGATATACTGGAGACCCCGAAGATTTTTTGGACTTGGGAGATTATTTAAGCAAAAGGTTTAACGCAAATGTAAGAATCCCGGTTTTATACAGTCATGATAAAAGAGTTCAATCTCTAGATAATCTGAATTTTGAAGATTTTTTGAAACAATTAGAGAAAGAACTGAAAGAAGAATTAAAAAAAGGAAAGGAAATCGTTCTTGGGGGTTATAGTTTTGGCGGACAGCTTGCTTTGTACCTTGCTGCAAAATATCCCGTTAAAGGAATTTTTAACGTTTCAACACCATTGAAATTAAGATTCCCCTTTAACATAAAATTTTTAGAAATTCTTGGATTGTTCAAAAAATATTGGAAGAAAAGAAATCCAACACCTTATGAAAAGAAATTAAATAAAAATTTAGTCAAGTATTATGCACATATTAAGGGAATTTCTGTTACAAAAAGAGGCAATAAATTAATCAAGGGGTTATTATCAAATATAAAAGTTCCAAGTTTAAGTATTCAGACGAAAAAGGATTATTTAACAAATTATAAAAGTTCAAAAGTTATCAATAAAATGATAAAATCAAAAGTTAAAAAAGATTATATATTCAATTCAAACACTCATAATATTTTTTATTCCAAAAATAGGAAAAAGGCATATAAGATAATTGGGGATTTTTTCGAAAATAATGTTTTCAAAAATTCTACATAGGCTGCAGCACAAATTCAGGTTTGGCAATTAAATCGCCATCATTAATTACTTTGTACATTCCAATAAAATTATTCTCTGAAAAAACACAAATAATTTCACCATTCTTAATATTCGGTTTTCCAATTAAATCTTGTTTTAAGATTGGTTTTCCGGTCCAAAGTTTTTTTATTTCTGATTTCTTAACTTCAACAATAGGAAAATTTTTTTTCAAAACTTCCTCGGCAGGAATTAAAATTTCTCTTAATTTATTTTCATCTCCTTTTTTATATTCTTCTACAGCGTTTTCAAAGTCATAAAGATTAACAAACTCCTTATCGAGTTCAGAAAAAACACCAGCCCTAATTCTTCTCAATTCAAGCATGTGTGCTCCGCCGATTTCTTTCCCTAAATCATCAATTAATTTTCTAATATAAGTTCCACCTTGGACTTCTGCAATAAATAAAAAATCTTTTCCACCAACGAAATCTTGGGTTTTTGATTTCGTGGCGCCAAAAACTTCAGCTTTGCTGGAGTTCCCAAAAATCTCTGATTTTTTAGGATTCGCTTGTGAATTTTTAGCGTCTTTTTCTAAAATCTCAAATTTTTTTACTTCTCTTTCTCTCTCAACTCTTTTAACTCTTGATTTTACTGGGGGAGTTTGTCTTATCTTTCCAAGAAATTTTTTATTAATAATCTCTTGAATTTCTTCTACTCCCCTTTCTTCATGAATTCTCATAATTCCAATATATTCCTTGTCATGTCCAAGAAAATATCCGGTAAGTTTGCACGCACGATTTAATGCAATTGGTAAAACCCCCGTAACTTTTGGATCTAAGGTTCCGAAATGTGAAGTTTTTCTTAATTCCAATTTTTTTCTCACAAAGTCTGAAACATCAAAGCTCGTCGGTCCTGATGGTTTGTCAATATTTAAAATAGAGAATTCTAAAAGTTCCTGCATTGATTTTTCGTGTTTTATTTTTTCAATATTTATTCCCATTATATCTCTTCAAAACTTCTTGTATTATATTTGTAGTTGAATATCCTTCTTCTAATTCAAATAATTTTAGTTTTCCTCCACATTTTTCTAATATTTCTCTCTCCTCTCTTATTCTTTCTTCAATATAACTTCCCCCCTTGACGTGAATATGTGGTTTTATTATCTCAAGCAACTTTAATGGTTTGTCTTCGTCAAAAATGCTGACATAATCAACGCATGAAAGCCCGGAAAGCAAATACGCTCTTTCATTTTGATTTAATATTGGTCTTCTGTCGCTCTTAAATCTTTTAATTGAATCGTCGCTGTTCAACAATACGATTAATTCATCTCCTTGTTTTTTTGCTTTCTCGAGTAAATTTAAATGAGCAGAGTGTAAAATATCGAAACTTCCATTCGTTGTAACAATTTTTTTTCCAAATAATCTTAACTCATAAGCTATCTTTCTAATTTCTTCATAATTTTTTATTTTTGTCATTTTTTAAATTTCCCATTTGGAAAAGGTAAAAAATTTCCTATTTTTGTCATCTTAAAAATTTCCTATTTTTTCATCCATTTCTTCCTTTCCTCCTCGGGAAATTTTTCAATCGCGTATCGCAACATTGTCCTCGGCATTTCTTTATGTCTTTGCTGAAGAAAAATTTCCAAAACATTTTTATTTCTTTTTCCAATTTCTCTAAGCATCCATCCAACTGCTTTGTGAATTAAATCATGTTCGTCCTTTAATAAAATATCTGAAATTATAAGCGCCTCTCCAAAACTTCTTTTTCTAATAAATGAATAAGTAGAAATAATTGCAATTCTTCTCTCCCAGATGTTTTTTGATTTTGCTAATTCTCTAAGAATTCCAGTGTCTTCTTTCTGTAAGAATTCTCCGACGATATTTGGTGCCGACAAATCAACCAAATCCCAATTATTCACGTTATTTATATTTTTAATATAGAATTCAAAAATTTGTCTTTTTGCGAAATTATCTTTTTTTGCTTTTTTATATTGGTTTGTCAGAATGATTAATGCAATTAATCTTTCTTCATGAATTTTTGAATTCAAAAGCTCTTGAATTTCCTGAAAATTTAAATTAAAATATTTCTTCGCAATTTGTCTTTGTGTAGGAACTTGTATTCCAAGAAAAATATCGCCTTCACCATACTGCCCTTTTCCAGTTTTAAAAAATCTTCTAAGAACTTTTGCTTTCTCTGGATTTTCAAATTCTCTTAGTTCTTTTTTTAATTCTTCCAACATATATAAAAAATCTGCTATAAATTTATATATTTATGTTTATAATAAAAAAGATGTCAGATTATCTTACAATTAGAGATATGCAAAAACAAGTTGACGATTGGATTAAAGATAATAAAGGTTATTGGAATCCACTTTCTATTTATGCACAAGTCGGAGAAGAATCAGGAGAATTAGCAAGAGTTTTGAATAATTTGTATGGTGGAAGAGTCAAAAAATTAGATGAACCAGAAAAAAGAATCGGAGAAGAAATTAGTGATTTAATGTTTGCTTTAGTTTGTTTAGCTAATTCACATAATATTGATTTAGAAGAATCATGGAGAGAAACAATTGCTCGACGTTGTGAGAGAGATAAAAATAGATATAAGAAATAATCTCCCGAGATCATCTTCTTAAATGACTAGAATGAATTCCTCCAGCAAATTCGTCAGATCTTTTATATTCAGGATTAATTCCAACAGAATTTAGAAATTTTCTTAGGGTTTTTTCAAAATAGCTTTTTTGATCATATCCAAATACAACAACGTCGGGTTTAAGTGAACTAAGTAATTTAAGATTTTCCTCTAAGTTATCCGAAGCTTTGATTATTCTATCAACAACATTTAATTCCTCTAATCTCTTTATTCTTTCATCTTGAAAATTCAAGGGATATTTTTTCTTATTTTCATATACAATCTTATCACTTATCACACTAACTATCAAGAAATTACCATATTTTCTTGCATATTTAAAAAATTCTTTATGACCTTCATGTAAAATATCAAATGTCCCAAAACAAAGAACTTTTTTCATAGAATCTATTAAAAACTAATATATTTAAAATTATTTATCCAAATATCTTCTTATTTTCTAACCCAATTTCAACAAGGTTTCTAAGGCGTTATATTCCTGGCTATCGAGCTGAACCGACCCAAACATCTTATCGTTTATTCTCTGTTTATGGTGAATATCTTCATATCCACACCATTCTTTATCTTCTTTTTTGTACCATCCAATTATGTTTGTTAAGGTCGATTCTTCGGTCTGTTCCATTTCTTTTTTCACAACTTTTTCCGCTAAGCCAATAAGTTTATCACATTTAAATGCATAATATTTGATTAATTTTACATCAGAAGATATAAATGTTCTTCCCTTTGCCTGTCCATCTATATGGGGCCCGAGCTCTATTATTTTTACATTGCCTAAGCTTTGAACCCGGAGTAATTGGGCCATCTTCTTTTAATTAAGAGTTATCTTATAAATTTTTATATATTGCATCAATATATTAGAATTATTTGGCCAAAGCTTTTCTCATTTGATGTTTTTGCTTTGTCATTTGTTTGATTCTTCCTGCTTCTATACTAGAATGTTTTGATTGCTTCGCAGCAGCTTTTTCAAATTCTCTTCCAGCCTCGACAACCGATGCTTTTTTCTCGCTTTCTTCTCTTTTATCTTCTGCTTTTTCCTCCTTGGTTTCTTCGGTTTCTTTTGGTTCTTCTTTTTTCTCTTTCTTTTTCTTGCTCGTGTTCTCTTCAGCTTTTTTCTCAAGTTTTTCTGCCCTTATCTTTTTGAATTTCAATTTGTTAGGATAATCAACAAGTTCGACCCGCACAAGTTCTTTTCCATCAGTAATTTCTTTTATAACTTTAACTTTAATTTTATGCGGCGGTCTTCTTATTCCTCTAAACCATAAATAATCATTAAGATACCCATCAATTTTAATTTTTCTTGTATCTCTATCGTAAATTTTCATATGCTTAACTAAAAATTCTTTAATTGTTTTGACTGCCTTCGGAGTTTTTTTGTATCTCGGAACAACTCTGCATTTTTCTCTAAGCGGGATTATATATTCTCTTTCAATTGTAACAATTTTTTCTTCTGTTTTTTTCGCCATTTTCATTAAGGAATTTCCAGTTCAATATCTTTTGAATTTATATTATCTCCAAACATACCTTCCAAACCTCTTTCGGTTTTTATAACGTCATCTTTTGTTTCCCCAATTAATAAAAGTCCGTCTTTTTTAACTAAGATTATTGTTCGATTTTTATTAACAGAAACAACTAAACAATTTCGCATTATTCGTGAATAGTCCTTTAATGAAGGAACAATTTTTCCCTGCAATTCGTATTCTTTTATATATACCATTTTATCCGAAGTGGCTCTTCCTCTGTTTTCTTGGTTTAATGTGCAATTTAGTTCTTCTCCAACTTCTTCTTCTTGCTGTTGTTGCCGACGGATGAATTCTTTTTCCCATTCCGAATTTTTTTAAGACAACCCAAACCGGGGCCCATTTAGTTTGTCGCGCCTTCACGGCAAGAGTTGATTTCTTTGCAGAAATTCCTTTTTGTCTTTTAGAAATTTTCTGTCTCGGAATTTTTCTATTTTTTTCAGACATTTTATTTTATCCCCTCCAGAAATTTCTTTCCTTTTTCAGTCATTTGTCTTCCTGGTTTTTTCTTTCTGACACCCCTTATGTTAGGTGCAAATTCTGTAAAACCCGCTTTATCTGCCTGTTGAAGAATAGTTCTAATAATTTTTCCCCCGGCTTTCTTGAATTTTTCGGGAGCATGTCCTCTATTTTTCTTGCTTCCATATTTTGTTCTAAGCCGATTGACACCAACAATATTTTTCTTATAAACTTGTCTTAAAATTGAAGCAGCTCTTTTATACCAAAAATCTAAATCATCAATTGGTCTTGCTTTACTTGGTGAAGATTTAACATATAAAATCCATTCAGGCGCCTTAAACTCTGGAAGTTCTTTCAAAGCCTCGGCTAATTTCAAATTATACTCTTGTGAATTTAATTCATATACTGGATTTTCCATTTCGATTTGTCTTGCTTTACAGCAATAGAACAACCGAAGTTGTTAAACAAAAATTAATGATAAGGGCGGTTTATAAAACTTATGATACACACTCACTTGAGAGTTCTGAAAATCTTAGAATTTCAGATTATTTGATTAAAGATAATTTTAAATAATCTATTAATTTAATAAAGAGATGAATACAAAATATAGTTTAAATAATTATTTTATCCAAGGAGGTCTAAAATATGCTCATGAAGGGAATCTCTCCGGATTAAGAATGGAATTGAAAAATCTTCGCGCGGAACAAAGAACTCTTAGCTTACCTTTTTCTCAATCGATAAAAAGAAGATTATTTGGAATATATCGTCAAGAAGGACTTTACAAAGAAATAGAAAGAGAATTAGCCCAAGCCAAAGATGTTATCGATAGGCCACACATATTTAGCGACAACTATATTTACATTCATTTAATTAATGCAAGAAATTTATCTCAAGTTTTAAATGACTTGGAGAGACCAGAAGTTATAACTAGAATTAGGGGATTACAATCCAGATATATTAGTGAAATAAAACCCGCTTTTGATAAAAATTGGATTAAGGCAGGATATGAACCACGAGAATTTGCAGTAGTTTAATCATCTCATCGCTTTTCGCCATTTCTTAACATTAATAGTAAACCCAATTACTCTCGCAGTGAACTTGTTTCCCAATCTTTCCAAGATTTCTTCAGAATATTTTTTAACTTTTTCTTTGTCTCTTTCATGCGCAGATTTTAAAACACAAACTTTAACATTATTATGACTCTTGAAATGGCTTACTAGGGTTGAAATAAAATTATCTGTAATTCCCTGCTTTCCCAATTGAACACAACTTAAATTTGCTTTACTCATCTTAAATTTACATTAAATCTTTTGTTTATCTCTTTATAATTTAAATTAAATCCATAAATCCCTTTGAATTTTTTATTAAAATCTTTCTCAGATTTTATTTTCTTTAAAAATTTAATCAAATTAAGAAGTCTCCTCTTACCATACCTTTTTATTAAAAATTCAATAAAAAAACCAGACTCTTTATAAATTCCTCTCCCGCCCTGATTATAAAATTCAAGGAACTCTGAAAACTTGATTGGTTTTTTCTTAATTTTATTTTGCCCTGACAAATAAATCGCTACTCCTTCAGAGAGCCATTTTGGTTTAATTGGGTTGTCAATAATTCCAGAATAGACTTGGAAAAAACAATGAGATAATTCATGCTTAATTAAACTAAAGTACTCTTGATCGGAATATTTATGGCGACTTTCTTTTTCATAATTCTTATTATCAAGAATAAAAATATGTAAATATCTTGTCCATCCAACAACCCAATCTTCGGTTTTATCACCTCGAAGTTCATTAATTGCTTCCCGATCTTTCATTAAAAAAATTTTAGGTTTATTTATTTTCCAGTTTATTCTAAAGAAATTATCTATTTCTTTTACAGCTCTTTTATAAAATGATTCTATTTTCTTATCTTTTCTTACTTTTAGTTCAAATATCATTTTTTCCTCTCCAGAAAATTTTCTATCTCCCTCTTCTTTATTTTAATTAATTTAAATTTCTTTACTCCAAATGTTCCAATGCTCATATCTTTTCTTTTGTAAATATCTTTTCCCTTGAAATAATGAACATCAATATCTTTTTTATTATCTCTCCAATCTTTGCTTTTTGCAGCACAAAATATCGCTACTTCTCTTTTATCTTGTTCAGTTGTCTTGGAAGATTTTATATTCACAAACGGGCTTCCGGGTTTTGCAGTATGAAAAACATCTTCATTTTTTTCAATTTGTTTTACCAATTCTTCATTATTTTCCGCACTTTTTCCCGCGAGAACTTTCTTTCCAGACGAGGTTTCATATTCTCTGAATTTACTTTTTCTTTCCATAAATCAAATAAGAATTAACAATTTTTAAACACTTTCTTTGATCTTTCCAAGTTAATTTCCTCAACGCGTCTTTAAAATCAACCCACATATAATTAGAATGTTCTAATTTATCAATTTTTATTTTATTTCTTTTAATTTCAACAGCATAAAGTTTGTAAGTTTGTCCAATTATTCCAGGGCGATCTTCTATTTTTTTTGGATATTTGTATTTTCCATTTACATTTAAATTAATAATCCTTAATAGCCTTTGCCCTGTCTCTTCAAATATTTCCCTCTTTACAGATTTCTTATAACTCTCCGAGGATTTTTTTCCTCCTTTTGGAAATTCCCAACCAATCCAATGAAGTTTTCTTTTTAGAATAAGATATTTAATTTTTTTCTCTTTGGTGTAAGTTACAATAAAGATTCCCCTGCGATATTTCATTTTAACCTCTTTTCAAATACTAGATAATAAATTTAATATATTTTTTAAACTTTTAGAATGAGTCAGAAATCTTTATTAGAAACAAATTCTTTCACATACTTCCCAAATCTCTCGCCTCCAGAAAATTTTTCAATACTAGAAAATGGTTGCTCTCTCATTTTTTTCATAATTTCCGAGATTTTACTTAGATCTTGCCTTTGTCTTTCAGAAAACGATGAGCTAGAATAATCTGATGCACGGATTCTATCTCTATAATTCATTGCATCGTCTATTAATGCTCTAAATGTTGGATAGTCATTAGTATCAAATCTGTTCTCATCTTCTTCATTCTTATTTCTTTTTCCAATTATGATAACTCTTGTTTTTAGGTCAGCCCAATTAAAATTTGCTCTTGCAAATTCTGCCGGCTCTCTAACACAACCATGTGAGGCTTCTCTTCCGAATGGAGTATTGTGATATTCATGAATACCATTCTGCCCTTCAGACATTCCAGATTCTTTTTCATACCATAATGCAAAAGGCATTTCCCAATTATATCTTTCATTAAATGAGAATTTTTTCTTTCTTTGAACATAATAATATCCAAGGGCAGTATATCCTCCGGGATGTTGATCATTATGTTCTTTTCCGGTAGATACCAAAGACCAAGCAGAGATATAACCAAAATGATTAAATTCATCACCTTCAATTAGATAACAAGTCTGTTGTTGCCTTATTTTTTCATTTTCAACAACTTCTTTATCTCTATCTACTATAATCATTTTTAAAATTGGGGCTTCAATTATTCCCGATCTTTCAATTAATTTTCTAGAACCATTTTTTTCTCCACTAATCTCAACAAAAAACTCCCTTGGGAGATATCTAAATGCAATATCTACGGATTTTTTAATATCTTTTATAAAATCATACCTTCCAAAGATTCTTTCATCCTCCCTTC
>Ga0265296_1005419_pt1 | contig 10504 bp, 11 predicted proteins | sample MunlanPumphouse1_FD_189073 | JGI IMG/M metagenome (GOLD analysis project Ga0265296, IMG submission 189073) | Groundwater microbial communities from a municipal landfill in Southern Ontario, Canada - Pumphouse #1 | ecosystem: Environmental > Aquatic > Deep subsurface > Groundwater | place...
TTTTTTAAATATGCGTTAAAGGATCTGGGGGTTATCCTGACCAAAGCCAACCAGGCTATTCAGACCCTTGAAAAATACCGCTCGGTTCTGGACAAGGTGCTCTTGGGGCTCGGCGCGTTGGAATTCCGGGATACTGTCACCTTGTTTGACGTGGCCAAAGCCATCCAACGAGTGGAAATGGTTTTACGGGTAGTCAAGGAGATTGACCGCTATATCAGTGAGTTGGGGGTTGAGGGCCGTCTGATCACCATGCAGTTGGAGGAATTGGTTACCAGTACCGAGGATGAAGGACTTCTGGTGATCCAGGACTACGCTACCACATTCGGGGAAAAATCTCCTTCCAGCATTCTCAATGTTATAAGAAGCTGGCCGGCGGAGGATATTCTGGATCTGTCCCTGATCTCCAGGGCTCTTGGTTTCCCCGGGAGCGCCAGTATCTTAGACCAGCATGTGTCCCCGCGGGGCTACCGCATCTTGGAGAAGATACCAAGGTTGCCCCTGCCGGTGATAGATAATCTTGTTAAAACTTTTGGGAATCTCGGAAGTACTCTTGTGGCAACTATTGAGGAACTTGACGAAGTTGAAGGCATAGGAGAAGTCCGGGCGCGGTCTATCAAGGAAGGTTTAAGCCGTTACCGGGATCAGGTTTTACAGGAATGGCACAGGTAGGTTATTGTAAGTAATGTTAAAATAAACCACCCCAAATAATTTTTAAATTTTATGTTGACACTGCTATGCAGCTATGCTAGAATTATAGTTTATTTGACATGGACGCACTTTCATGCTATACTTTATGCGTGGTAAATTTTTTAACGGTAAATAGATAAGGAGGGTACGGCATTGTTTAAAATAGGAGACAAAGTGGTGTACCCGATGCATGGTGCCGGTATTATTGAGTCCATTGAAGAGAAGGAGGTTTTGGGGGAAACGCGCCAGTATTACATCCTCCGTCTTCCCGTCGGCGACATGAAGGTGATGATTCCGATCAACAACGGCGGGGGAGTTGGACTGAGGGAGGTAGTTGACTGGGAAGGCGTGGAAAGGGTGCTCAGCATCCTGCGCCAACAGTGCTCCGCCATGTCTCCCAACTGGAACAGAAGATACCGCGCCAATCTGGAAAAAATAAAAAGCGGCGATATTTACGAAGTCGCCGAAGTTGTGCGCAACCTGATTAAACGTGACCGTGAAAAAGGGCTCTCTTCCGGTGAAAGAAAAATGCTGGAAAATGCAAGACAAATTCTCGTCAGCGAACTGGCTCTGGCCACGGAACTGGAGGAAGAAAAAGCCCGATCACTTTTAGACGGAGCCTTTGCGTAATAGCGTCAGGTAAAACTGGCGTTTTTTATTTCCCAAAAAAACTAACTTTTTAAGTTGATGAAGTGTTTATAAAACCTATATAATAGAGTTATAAATTTTTGTTTAAAATACTTTTAATTCCAAATGAGCAAAGAAAGGAGGTGAAAAAAGTGGTCAAGAAAATAGCTTTTATTGTCCTTGTTGTTTTGTTTACCTCTGCGGGATCCGCAATCGGAATATTATTGGCGAACAGTGATATGTTCACTTTCTTTGCCAACCTGCCCCAGCAGTTTAAATTCGGCCTGATCGGGCTTTCCTCACTGCTTGCCCTGGCGGCCGGCATTTTGCTGGCTCCGCTCATTATTCGCGGGGCTGTAAGGGTTACCGAATTCATTGAGCAGAATCTTCAAAGAACGCCAATTCAAGACCTGGTAATGGGTTCGGTTGGTTTGATTATTGGACTTATAATAGCTAATTTAATGGGTTCCGTACTTTCTTTTATGGGTATTGTCGGTAAAATCCTGTGGATTCTAATCACTCTTCTTCTGGCTTACCTGGGCCTCAGTATCGGTATTAAAAAAAGGGAGGATCTCCTTTCCCTTTTTGCGAGTTTTCCCAAGTTCGGCAAAGAACGTGCTTTAAAAGCCGAGGCTCGCGCCGGTCAGTTTAAGATCCTTGACACCAGTGTTATTATTGACGGACGGATCGCTGAACTTTGTGAAAGTGGTTTTATCGAAGGGATTCAGCTTGTGCCTAACTTTGTTCTTGAAGAGCTGCGTCATATCGCGGATTCGCCCGATCTCCTCAAACGCAACCGCGGCCGGCGAGGCCTGGATATTCTAAACAAGATGCGCAAGGACCCGGAAATAAAAGTACAGATATATGACAATAACCGCGGGTTGGAAGATGTGGCGGAGGTTGACACCAAACTGGTTAAACTGGCCCAAAAACTCGGGGGCAAGATTATCACCAATGATTTCAACCTGAATAAGGTAGCTGAACTGCACGGCGTTAAAGTTCTCAACATTAATGAGTTGGCCAACGCTATTAAGCCGGTGGTGCTGCCAGGAGAAGAAATGGTGGTTCAGGTAGTCAAGGACGGTAAGGAGAGTGGCCAGGGAGTAGCTTATCTGGACGACGGCACAATGATCGTTGTGGACGGTGGCAAGCGTTATATGAGCCAGACTATCCCCGTGCTGGTAACCAGTGTCCTGCAAACGGCAGCCGGGCGGATGATCTTCGCCAAGCCCAAATACGAAAGGCGTATTGAAGGACAGGCAGGTTACGGCGAGGTGAATATTATTGGTTAGAGTGGCGGCGTTGGTGCCTGCCGCCGGGAGCGGCGTCCGGATGGGAACGGATACTAAGAAACAATATCTCACTCTGGACGGCATACCGATCCTGGGGCATGTTCTTAAAAAGCTGGAAGCCAGTACTGTTATTGATAGTGTTGTAGTTATCGTCAACCCGGGTGAGGAAGAATACTGCCGCACAGCAGTGGTTGACGCACTTGGCGTAAGGAAAGTGGCGGCGATTGTACCAGGAGGAAAAGAGCGCCAGGATTCCGTATATAACGGCCTTCTGGCGCTTTCTGCCGATACAAGCATAGTAGTGATCCATGATGGAGTACGCCCTGTTATCAACCACGGCATACTCCAGGCCGTCGTGCAGGCAGCTGAAACGTACGGCGCCGCAATATGCGCGGTGCCTGTCAAAGATACTGTAAAACTGGTCGGGGAGGACGGGTTTGTTGCCAGAACCCTGCCCAGGGGTCGGCTATGGCTGATTCAGACGCCGCAGGCTTTTCGATATGAAACAATAATGGAAGCTTACAAGAAAGCGCGGACGGAGAAATTTTTTGCTACTGACGACGCCGGGCTGGTAGAATTTTCAGGCAAACCGGTAAAGATTGTGCCTGGTTCTTATAAGAATATAAAGATCACGACCCCGGAGGATTTAGTCATGGTGTCAGTTTTCTTGCAAGAAGAGGCGGAGGGCTGCAGTTGAGAGTCGGCGTTGGCTATGATGTGCACAGATTGACTCCCGGCAGGGCGCTGGTGCTGGGCGGCGTAACCATTCCTTATAAAAAAGGACTGCTCGGACACTCCGACGCGGATGTATTGACGCACGCCATTATGGACGCGCTTTTGGGCGCCGCCGGAGCGGGTGATATCGGCAGGCATTTTCCCGATAGTGACAGTCAATACAAGGATATCAGCAGTATGATTCTGCTTGCCAGGGTGAAGGGCCTTCTCTCTGAGAAAGGTCTTAAGGTGGTAAATATTGACACGGTAATTATCGCCCAGGAACCCAGGCTGGCGTCCTATATGGAGAATATGGCCGCAAATGTGGCCGCAGCGCTGGAGATCGGTACCAGCCAGGTGAATATCAAGGCCACAACAACCGAAGGACTCGGGTTTACCGGCGGAGGGGATGGTATCGCTGCTTACGCGATAGCGATGATTGAGTGATGATCAGGGCAAGGCCTTTTTATCTACCTGATTTTCCTGCACCACTTGCCGCCACTTTTCAACAATTTCCCTTTCTCTTTCATCCGCCTTATTTGAGTCTCCGGTAAGTTTTAAGAGTATTTTCAAATCTTCTATATTTATTAGCTCATAAGCGGCTGACTTGCTTAAGTGTCCTGTTATCCCCCTCAGTTTCTCAATACGGCAGCTGGCGCAGTGCATTCTGGTAAGCAGGCAGTTGTCGCAGCATCTTTCCAAAAGCCGATCTATTTCATGGAAATCGTCATGGTCCATCATGCGAAGTCACCCCCTTAAATAAAAAAGACCTTGTAAATTTCAAGGACAGCATCGGCCTTGCGCCTGACTAAATTATATTAGATAGGGCTGGCGGATACAAGTAATATTTCCGCCTGGGCCAACAACCTGTGGAAGCGGCCGTTGCAGTACCTGCCCTTCAGCTTATGCGGCTAAAAAGTTGCCTGCCTGTTAATATAGGTGTTATAATAAGCTACGGTAAAAAACGGTATTTATGCATAGTTTGTTGACATTAACCGTGATTAATTGGTTGCGTGTTTATTAATTTATGACAACAGACAAGGAGGAACATGTTTTGTCGGTTCGGGTGAGATTTGCGCCAAGCCCCACAGGCCCCCTGCATATTGGTGGAGCGAGATCAGCGCTGTTTAACTGGCTTTTTGCCCGCCATTACGGCGGCACTTATATTGTTCGCATAGAAGATACCGACCTTGAGCGTTCATCCCGGCAGTCAGAGGAAAACATTTTGAATTCACTGCGCTGGCTTGGCCTGGACTGGGACGAGGGCATTGATGTTGGAGGGCCTTACGGGCCGTACCGGCAGACTGAAAGGCTGGATATTTACAGCCAGTATGCGGAAGCTCTCCTGAAAAACGGCCTGGCCTACCACTGCTACTGCAGCGAGGAAGAACTCGCGGCAGAAAGAGAAGCGCTGATGGCCAAGGGCGAACTACCGAGGTATATGGGTCGGTGCCGGGCTCTTACAGAAGAGGACTGCCAGCACCATGAGGCGGCAGGTCGCCGTCCAGTGGTACGCTTCCGGGTGCCTGCCGGTGAGGTGGTTGTGGTCAAAGACATCGTCCGGGGAGATGTTTCTTTTGAATGCAGCGATATCGGCGATTTCATCATAATCAAGTCGGACCGTATCCCCACTTACAATTTCGCTGTAGTGGTGGACGACCACACCATGGTCATCAGTCATGTAATCAGGGCGGAAGAGCACCTGTCCAATACCCCGCGCCAGATATTATTATACAACGCCCTGGGCTGGGATATTCCGGAGTTTGCCCACGTGTCTCTTATTCTGGGCAAGGACCGCAGCAAAATGAGCAAACGTCACGGCGCCACGGCCATTGAGCAATACCAGGCAAAAGGCTATTTGCCCGAAGCCCTGGTCAATTTTCTGGCCCTTTTGGGCTGGTCTCCCGGTGGCGAGGAAGAAGTATTTCCCCTGGACGAGCTGAAGCAGCAGTTTTCTCTGGATCGGGTGGCCAAGAGTCCCGCTGTTTTTGACCTGGAAAAACTGAACTGGTTGAACGGTCATTATATTAGACAGGCGCCCCTGGATCAGCTTACCGCTCTTGCCATCCCCCATTTTGAAAAAGCCGGATATTTAAGCGCCCCACTGTCACCTGAAAAATATCAGTGGGTTAAAATGGTAGTGGCCTCTGTCCAAAAACATCTCAGCTGTATGGAGGAAATAACCACCCAGGCCAAAATCTATTTTGACGACGAAGTTCAAATTGAAGGGCAGGAAGCTCAGGAGATTATGGCTGGTGAGCAGGTTCCGGCAGTGTTGCGTGATTTGATCAAAAAAGTGAGTGTCACAATTTCAGGTGAGATAAAAGAAAATGAGGCTAAAGAACTCTTGAAGGAAGTTGGCAGGGACCTCGGGCTTAAGGGGAAACAGATATTCATGCCGGTGCGCGTAGCGCTCACCGGAAGTACACAGGGACCTGATTTGAACCAGATCATGGCCATCCTGGGCAGGGATGGAATTATCCGGCGCCTGTCAAGATGGACGTGAGATGTGAGACGTGAGAAGAGAAAAGTGATGATTTATGGTTTTTAGAGACCCAACAGGAATGCAGTATATACCGACGTCCGACGTCTGACGACTGACGTCCGAATTGGGAGGTCATTCTTCTATGGAAGTTTATAACACCATGACCAGGCGCAAAGAAACATTCCAACCACGGGAGCCTGGCAAGGTTGGCCTATATGTCTGCGGCCCGACAACCTACAACTATATACATCTGGGCAACGCCAGGCCACTTGTGTTTTTCGACACCGTGCGGCGGTATTTCGCTTATAAGGGTTACGAGGTTCTTTATATTCAGAACTTTACCGACGTGGATGACAAAATTATCAACCGTGCCGCCCAGGAGGGAAAGGATCCCCTGGAGCTGTCCCGCATATATATCAACGAGTACTTTAAAGATGCTGATGCCCTGAATGTGCGCCGGGCGGATGAGCACCCCAAAGTTACCGGACATATGCCAGGAATTATCAAGATGGTGGAGGCTCTGGTAGAAAACGGCTCAGCCTATGTGGTGGAAGGTGACGTTTACTTTGAGGTGCGAAAATTTGCCGGCTACGGCAGGCTTTCCGGCCGTACCCTGGATGACCTGCAGGCTGGAGCGCGGGTGGAGGTCGATACCAGAAAGCGCGATCCGCTGGACTTCGCCGTCTGGAAATCGGCCAAGCCGGGCGAACCTTTCTGGGACAGCCCCTGGGGACCTGGCCGGCCGGGCTGGCATATTGAATGCTCGGCTATGTCTTTGAAATACCTGGGGACCAACTTTGACATTCACGGCGGGGGCTTTGACCTGATCTTTCCCCACCATGAAAATGAGATAGCCCAGAGTGAGGCCGCTACCGGGGAGCCCTTTGTGCGCTACTGGCTGCACAATGGTTTTATCACTGTAAAAGAAGAAAAAATGTCCAAATCCTTGGGCAACTTCTTTCTGGTCAGGGACATCCTGGCTAAATTCCAACCGGAAATAGTGCGTTTTTTCCTTCTCTCAACGCACTACCGTAGCCCCCTGGATTTTGACGACGAGAAACTGGCCGTCGCTGGACGAGGACTGGAGAGAATAAAGACCAGCGTCCGCCTTTTAACAGAAGCACTGGTAAAGAGGACCGGTGAAGACGCGGCGGCAACGACGGGAGATTTGAAGTCAGCGATTGATGCTATAAAGTCCTCCTTTGAGGCCGCCATGGACGATGATTTTAACACAGCCCTGGCTGTCGGAATCACCTTTGATCTGGCCAGGGAAGTCAATACGGCGGTTCAACAATTGGGAGACACGTTGGCCGGGGCCGACCGGGAGATTTTAATCAAAGCCATGGACTTATTTAAATTATTCAATGAAGTTCTGGGTGTTTTTAAGGTTGACAGCAATGGCAGTATTATTATTGAAAGCGCTTCCGAAGAAAGCTCGGGCTTTGCTGAAAAACTTCTCAACCTGATTATAGAGGTGCGGCAAGAGGCCCGGAAGAAGAAAGACTGGGGTGCTTCCGACCGGATCAGGGACGGCCTGAAAGAGCTGGGCATTGTCCTGGAGGATACACCGCAGGGAGTTCGCTGGAAAAAGCAGGGATAGATTTGTTGTTTAATAATAAAACCAAAAACATTGAGCGGCCGGCAGATCTTCCGGCTCTGGTCCTGGCCTACATCGGCGACGCGGTATATGAGCTGGCGGTACGTGAGTATCTGGTGAACACCGGGCTGGCAAGGGTTAACAAACTCCACTGCGAGTCCGTAAAATACGTCAACGCCGGCGCGCAGTCCAAAGCCCTGCACGCGTTGGAGGGAAAACTCAGCGAAGATGAGGCGGCGGTTATGCGCAGGGGGCGCAACGCCAAATCACCCCACGTCCCGCGGGGCGCCGGGGTGATTGAGTACCGGCACAGCACCGCGCTGGAAAGTTTAATTGGCTATCTCTATTTGAAAGGTGACGCCGACCGGCTTGCTGAGATTATAGACGTAGCACTGGAAGCCATACAGAATGAGACGTGAGATTAAAGGGATGGCCTTAAAGGTCTAAAGAGACTTGAATGGAATACTCGGATACTCACGACCAAATTGTCCCACGACCCACAACTGATTATTGAGGTGTTAAAAATGGGCGCTAAAAAGTTGAGTGTTAGCCTTCTAAGATACACTCCCGACCCTCAGGAGATTATTGCCATGGGGGCCAAGCTGTGTTACTCGCCGGCTGATGTTGAGGAGTTGAAGAAGGGTATTGAGGCCAGAAACCAGGAGCCTTTCCTGGAGCGGCTGATGGAATTTAGCCACCTTTCCCCTATTGAGCACGCCAGTTTTACTTTCGGTATAGAGGGCGTGTCCCGCAGCCTGTTGGCCCAGATTACCAGGCACCGCATCGCCAGCTTCAGCGTCAAGTCCCAACGATACGTTTCGGAAGCCAGCGCGGCGAAAGAGGAAGACGTTTTTGGCTATATCATTCCACCGCGTATTGAAGCGCTGGGCACAGAGGCGGTTCAGACCTTCGCAAGCCAGATGAGGCAGATCCAAAAATGGTACGACGACTGGGTGGAAAAGCTCGGGAACAGCGGGGAGTCCGCCAATGAGGACGCCCGTTTTGTCCTGCCCAACGCGGCGGAGACTAAGATGCTGGTCACCATGAACGCCCGGGAACTGCTCCACTTCTTTAACCTGCGCTGCTGCAACCGGGCCCAGTGGGAGATCCGGGCGCTGGCGACAGAGATGTTGCGTCTGGTTAAACAGGCTGCGCCTGTTGTTTTTAGGGAAGCCGGGCCTGGCTGCCTGCAAGGCCCCTGCCCGGAAGGTAAGATGAGCTGCGGCAAAAGCCGCGAGGTCAGAGAAAAATTCAGGAATGTTTAAAATTACCATTTGACAGGATAGAATAGGTTCGATTAAATAAGTTAATAAGTTAAGAGCCTGGCCCCTAACTTAAAAAGGAGAGTGTCAACCTGGACGACATTATTGCCGGCCGTAACCCTGTAAGAGAAGCCCTGCGATCAGGCCGGCCGATCAACAAGATTATGATTGCGGAGGGTGTTTTAACTGGCCCTCTTCAGGAAATATTCACAACAGCCAGGGACAGAAAGATTCCCGTGCAGAAAGTGGAGCGCCAGCGCCTGGAAAAGTTCGCTTCCGGCATCGCCCACCAGGGTGTTCTGGCTTTTCTGGCCGCCAAAGAATACGTGGATGTTGACGATATCCTGGCGGGTATTAGCCCGGGTGAGGCGCCTTTTCTGATCATCCTGGATGAAATCAGCGACCCTCACAACCTGGGCGCGATTCTGCGCACAGCTGACGCCGCCGGAGCGCACGGGGTGGTTATTCCCCGCCGCCGCTCGGCGCCGCTGACCCCTACCGTGGCCAAGTCATCCGCGGGTGCGATTGAATATGTTCAGGTGGCAAGGGTGGCCAATCTTCCTCAAACCATAGAGGGGCTCAAAAAGAAGGGTCTTTGGATTGTAGGCGCTGAGGCGGACGGTGGGGATATTTTTTGGGACGCCCGACTGGACGGCCCCTTAGCGATGGTTATAGGTGGAGAAGATAAAGGCCTGGGGCGCCTGGTTAAAGAGCGTTGTGACAGCTTGGTGCGGCTGCCCATGTCCGGGCGGGTTAATTCCCTGAACGCTTCGGTTGCTGCGGCCTTGTTGGCTTATGAAGTGCTTCGGCAGAGAAGAAGGGCTCTTGATAATGAAAGAGTTTCTGGTCGTTGACGGCTACAACATCATCTATGCCTGGCCTGAGTTTGAAAGGCTCAAAGAATCAGGCCTGGAACACGCCAGGTATAAGCTGGTATCGATCATGGCCAATTATTCTTACTTATCAGGACAAAAAATATTTGTGGTCTTTGACGCCCACCAGGTAAAAAATTCTGTTGAAAGAAAAGATACCCTTGACAGCGTGGAGGTTATATTTACCAAACAGGGAGAAACCGCCGACGCTTACATTGAAAGTCTGGTAGGACGGCTATTTAATGAAGGAATTATTTATGTGGCGACCTCTGACTGGGCTGAGCAGGGCATAATTTTTGGCAAGGGAGCCTTCCGCCTTACACCCGGTGAACTGCGCGACCAGGTTGACAAAGCCAGAAAGGAAAGCCAGGAGCATTACGCTAAAACCCTCCCTTCAGAGAGCTACCTGGAGAACCGACTCCTGGACCAGGTGAGATCAAAGTTGGAGAGATGGCGTCGAGAAAAAAAATAGACAAGACAAGGTCTCTATTAATTTTACCTTGACGAGCTATCACCCCTTCGTTATAATTATGTTGGAAACTTGGCCGGAAACTCACCTTGAACGATGCCTTAACCCAGAGAGACAAAAAGCGCGAGGGTTATTACCTGGACTTAGTGTCAGGCGAGGGAGAGGTTTTTTTGTTTTTCTCGTACTGAAAAGAGAAAGAGCGAGGGGATATTGTGAGTCTTCAAGCCCAAAGGGAAGTTCCTACCGGGTATCAGGTTCTAATTGACGAGGAAGTAGTTGAGTTTGCTCGAGAAGGTGATGATAGCGCACTAGAGTATCTAATTAACAAGTACAGGAACTTTGTCAGGGCTAAAGCCCGCTCCTACTTTTTGATCGGGGCTGACAGGGAAGATATCATCCAGGAAGGTATGATTGGCTTATACAAGGCCATTCGTGATTTCAAACTGGACAAGTTGTCTTCATTCCGTGCATTTGCCGAATTATGCATTACCAGGCAGAT
>Ga0265296_1005420_pt1 | contig 10500 bp, 9 predicted proteins | sample MunlanPumphouse1_FD_189073 | JGI IMG/M metagenome (GOLD analysis project Ga0265296, IMG submission 189073) | Groundwater microbial communities from a municipal landfill in Southern Ontario, Canada - Pumphouse #1 | ecosystem: Environmental > Aquatic > Deep subsurface > Groundwater | place: Canada...
CGCCGTCGCAGGCCGCGCCCGAGGCCGCCCCGCCGGAGCCGAAGAAGCCTGCCGCCCGGAAGCCGGGAGCGAAGAAGCCCGCGGCCCGGAAGCCGGGGGCCAAGCGGCCGGCGCCGAAGAAGCCCCGAGGCGGCGCTACTCCGCCGGAAGGCTGAGGTCCCCGTACAGCTCCGGGCGGCGGTCGGCGAAGTACAGGTGGCCGCCGTCGTCGCCGGCGCGCACCGTATCCACCAGCGCGCCGTCCAGGTCCGCGTAGAGGATCTCATCGCCGTCGCCGGCAGTCGCCAGCGCCGCGCCCCGCGGGTCGAGGATGCAGCTCTCGCCGAGCAGCTCGCCGGCCGAGCCCGGCCCGGCGTGGTTGGCGGCGGCCAGGTAACAACCGTTCTCCAGAGCGCGGGCGACGGTCGCGGCGCGCCAGATGTGGCGCCGGCGGGCGCCGAAGGCGGCCGGCGCCAGCAGCAGGCGCGCCCCGCGGAGGGCGAGCACGCGAGCGATCTCGGGGAAGCCCAGCTCGTAGCAGACGAGGATCCCACAGGGCCAGCCGGCGAGCTCGCCGGTCCAAAGGTCCCGGCCCGCGGCGAACCATTGCCGCTCCTCACGGAAGAGGTGAGTCTTGGCGTAGACGCCGGCCGGGCGGCCGGGCTGCAGCGCCACCACGCCGTCGAGCAGGGCCGCTCCGTGGCGCAGCGGCGCGCCCAGGACGGCGCTCAGGCCGAGCCCGTCCACGGCCGCCTGGAGGCGGCCGAGGGCCCGCTCGGCCTGCTCGGCCTTGAGCCCGAGGCGCTCGTCGAGCAGCGGGCCGCCCAGGTAGAACTCGGGGAAGACGGCGAGGCCGGCGCCGGCATCGGCGCAGGTCTGCAGGGTCGCGAGGCAGTGGGCGGCGCGGGCCGGCACCTCCGGGTCGACGTCTCGCACCTGGACGACCGCGAGGCGCACCGGGTCAGGCCTTGTCGAGGGCCCAGAAGCGCCGCTCCTCGAGCCGTTCGCCGGGCTCGACGACGATGAACTCCTCGTCGTGGGGCCCGGCCACCAGCTTCTCGAGGAAGCGCAGCGAGCCGGAGAGCTCGTCCAACGGCAGGTCGTAGAACTCCGTCACCCTGCGCAGGTAGGGGCGCGCCTCGTCGATGTCGATCCCGGGGGTGACGATGACCGCCACGCGCGTGTAGTTGGCGAGGATCTGGCGCGCCAGGCTCGCGGCCTTCTCCTCTCCGAACCTGGGCACCGTCTCGAGGTACCACTTGTACGGGTCGTCGATGAAGTCGATCCAGCCGCGCGTGTAATAGAAGGTGCCGGGCTCGCGGCCGTGTACTTCCAGGTAGCGCCGCCGCGAGCCGAGGAGCAGGGCGATGCAGTCGTCGACGGCCGGCAGCACCAGGCGGTGCGGGCCCGCCTCGAGGCCGGCCGTGCCGTTGCTGCAGCGCCCGCAGCAGAGCAGGATCTCGCGCTCGCCTGGCGTGGCGCTGATGCGCCCCTGCAGGGCGGCGCGCAGCTTCTCGGGGTAGTCGTGCAGGGCGCCGTCGATGAACTCGATCTCGTGCCCCGGGTTGACGGCCTCGATCTCGTTGCGCAGGACCTCGCAGCTGATGATCTTGGGTGGCGCGGCCATGCAAGCATCGTAGCAGGGCCCGCTCGGCGGTGCTCCGCGCAGGCTGTGCGGCTCGCGAGGGCCTTGCGCCTCCCGCCCGGGGCTGCGGTAGCATGGGCAGGGCTCGACCCCGGGCAGCATCGTCGCGGCGCGCGTCGGCGGGGCACCCCAGCGCGCCGGATCCAAGGAGGACACTGTGACCATCGACACTCTGCTCGTCGCCGGCGCCGGCCAGATGGGCGCCGGCATCGTCCAGGTGGCGGCCGTGGCCGGCCTCGAGGTCGTCATGATCGACGTCGCCGACGAGGTCCTCGCGCGCGGCCGAGCCGGCATCGAGAAGAGCCTCGGCCGCCTGGTCGACAAGGGCAGGATGGATGCGGCCGCCCGCGACGCGGCTCTGGCACGCATCCACACCAGCACCGACATCGGCGCCGGCAAGGGCGCCGACCTGTTCATCGAGGCGGCGCCCGAGGCACTCGACGTCAAGCGCGAGCTCCTGCGGCGGGCCGGCGCGACGCTCCGCGCGGACGCCGTCATCGCCACCAACACCTCCAGCCTGTCGGTGACCACGCTCGCCGGCTTCGTCGAGGGGCCCCAGCGCTTCGTGGGCATCCACTTCTTCAACCCGGTGCCGGTGATGGCGCTCGTCGAGGTCGTCCGGGGCGCCGAGACGAGCGACGCCACGCTGGCCGCGGCGCGGACCTTCGTCGCGGCGGTGGGCAAGACGCCGATCACCGTGAAGGACTCTCCCGGGTTCGTCGTCAACCGCATCCTCTTCCCGATGATCAACGAGGCGGCGCGCGCCTGCGCCGAAGGCGTCGCCAGCGCCGCCGACATCGACACCGGCATGAAGCTCGGCACCAACTGGCCGATGGGGCCCCTGGCTCTGGCCGACCTCGTTGGGCTCGACACCACCAAGGCGATCCTCGAGACGCTCGAGAGAGAGCTCGGCGACGCCCGCTACCACCCCGTCGAGCTGCTCGGCGAGCTCGTCGCCGCCGGGAAGCTGGGGCGCAAGAGCGGCGCCGGCTTCTACGGCTACGGGGCCTGACGCCGTGAGCGCGCCGCGACACGGGTTCGTCCAGGTCTACACCGGCGACGGCAAGGGCAAGACGACGGCCGCCCTGGGCCTCGTGCTGCGGGCCCTCGGCCAGGGCCTGCGGCCGGCCGTGCTCCAGTTCATGAAGGCCGACCCGAACTGGGGCGAGATCGTGACGCTCCGGAAGCTCGGCGTGCCCGTGGAGCAGTGTGGCCTCGACCACTGGGTGATCCAGGGCGAGGCCTCGGCAGAGGATCTCGCCGCCGCCGCCGCCGGCTTCTCGCGGGCCCGGGCGCTCGTCGAGAGTCGTGAGTACGACGTCGTGGTGCTCGACGAGCTCGTCACGGCCATCCTCTTCGAGCTCGTGCCCCTGGCCGACGTCCTGGCGATGCTGGCCGCCAGGCCCGAGGCCGTCGAGCTCGTGATCACCGGCCGCCGCGCGCCGGATGAGCTGGTGGCGGCGGCCGACCTCGTCACCGAGATGCGGCCGCTCAAGCACTACTATGACGCCGGCGTGGAGGCGCGCCCCGGGATCGAATACTGACGCGCGCCGCGCCTCCGCGGCGCCGCCTTACCCGTCGTCCGGGCGCCCGCGCGGCTGCGCGGAGCTCCGCCGGCGCCACGCGAAGGCGCCGATCCCGGCGGCTGCCAGGACGGCCCCGGCGACGAGCCAGGGCCGAGGGTCGAGGTACTCGTCGGCCCCGGACGCGGTCGCCGTGCGCCAGCTGACGACGCCCGGCCCCCGGCGCTGGACCCAGGCGACGACGAGGCAGACGAGGCCGGCGCCGGTGAGCAGGCCGAAGGCGGCCCGCGACACGGCGCCCCGGGCGACCAGCACCGCGACGACGAGGAGGACGAGCGGGGCCACGAGAAGTTGGAGCGACAGCGTGCCGAAGGTCGCCGCCGCTCCGAGCGCCGCCCAGAGAAGGAACCACGACCAGCTCTGAGGCCTGGTGGGTATCGTCGACGGTCCCGGCATCCGCAGCTCCCTCCGCTCGTCCTTTCAAGTGTCCCCGCGGACGCCGCCCCGGACTCGCGGCCCCATGATGGATGGTAAGATCGCCCGTGTGACCCACACGCTCATCTACCCGCACACCGCCGTCCACAACGCCGCCGGCCACCTCGAGATCGGCGGCCGCGACGTCGTGGACCTCGCCCGCGAGTTCGGCACGCCGCTGTTCGTGTACGACGAGCAGACGCTGCGCGACCAGTGCCGCGCCTACCACGCCGCCTTCCGCGCCCAAACGGCTGCCTACGAGATCGTCTACGCCAGCAAGGCGTTCAGCTGCCGGGCGATGGCGGAGCTGGTCGCCCAGGAGGACCTCTCCCTGGACGTCGCCACCGGCGGCGAGCTCGCCGCGGCTCACGCCGCGGGCTTCCCGCCGCGGCGCATCTACTTCCACGGCAACAACAAGTCGGTGGCCGAGATCGAGTACGGCCTCGACGTGGGCATCGGTCACTTCGTCGCCGACTCGTTCGAGGAGATCGAGCGCCTGGAGGCCGCGGCCGCGGCGCGCGGCAGCCGCCAGCAGGTGCTGGTGCGGGTCACGCCGGGCGTGCGGCCGGACACGCACGACTTCATCCAGACCGGCCAGCAGGACAGCAAGTTCGGCTTCGGCCTGGCCGACGGCCGCGCGGAGGAGGCGGTGCGCCGCCTGCGGGCCGCGGCCCACCTCGAGCTGGTCGGCATCCACGCCCACATCGGCTCCCAGATCTTCGACCTGAGCTCCTATGAGCGCGAGGTGGAGGTGCTCTTCGGGGCGCTCGACGCCTGGCGCCGCGGCTTCGGCTTCGAGTGCCGCATCTTCAACATCGGCGGCGGCCTCGGCATCCGCTACACGGAGGCGGACAAGCCCAGCTCCATCGCCGAGTTCGCGGCCGCCAGCGTCAAGGCCTTGCGGGCGGGCGCGGAGCGCCACGGCATGGATATGCCGCGCCTGTTCGTCGAGCCCGGCCGCAGCATCGCCGGCAAGGCCGCCGTCACCGTCTACACGGTCGGTACCGTCAAGGTGATCCCGGGCGTACGCACCTACGTCGCCGTCGACGGCGGCATGAGCGACAACCTGCGGCCCATGCTCTACGACTCGCGGTACGAGGCCATGGTGGCGTCCAAGGCCGAGGTGCCCGCCACCGAGCTCGTCACCATCGCCGGCAAGCACTGCGAGTCAGGTGATTTGCTGGTGCGCGACGTGCTCGTGGCGCCGCCTGAGCCCGGCGACATCCTCGTCACCCCCAGCACCGGGGCGTACGGCTACGCCATGGCCAACAACTACAACGCCCAGCCGCGGCCCGCGGTCGTGATGGTCGCGGGCGGCCGCGCGCGAGTCATCATCGAGCGCGAGACCTGGGACGACGTACTGCGCCTGCAGCGCCCGCTCGCGTAGCCGGGGGGGCGCGGCGCCGCTGCGGCCCTCCGGGCGACGGCGCCGTGTCGCTCGCCCAGCTCCCTTCTCGTATACTCGGCGCGCAGCGGACCCGCGCGACCGCCCGTGCGTCGTCGCGCTCAGACAGGCGGAGGACTCTCGTGGACAAGGTAGGCATCGGACTTCTGGGCTACGGCACCGTCGGCTCCGGGGTCGGCAAGCTGCTCGGCAGGAACGCCGAAGACATCAGCCTCGCCACCGGCAAGGCCGTGTACCTCAGGCGCGTGCTCGAGAAGGACCCGGGCTTCAGTGCTCCGGGCCTTGACCCGGCGCTGCTCACGACGCGCTTCGAGGACATCCTGGAGGACCCCGAGATCGCCGTCGTCGTCGAGCTCATCGGCGGGGTGGGCGCGGCCCTCGACTTCCAGCGCCGCGCCCTTCAGGCCGGCAAGCACGTCGTCACCGCCAACAAGCAGCTCCTCGCCCAGCACGGCGCCGAGCTGTTCGCCGCCGCCGAGGCCAGCGGCGTGCACCTGCGTTTCGAGGCCAGCGCCGTGGGCGCGGTGCCCGTCATCAAGGTGCTGCGTGAGTCCCTGGTGGCGGCCGAGGTCAAGACGATCTTCGGCATCGTCAACGGCACTACCAACTACATGCTCAGCGCCATGGCCGACACGGGCGCCGACTACGGCGACGTCCTCAAGGAGGCGCAGCGGCTGGGCTTCGCCGAAGCCGACCCGAGCGAAGATGTGGGCGGCAAGGACGCCGCCGCCAAGATGGCCATCCTCAGCTCGATCGGCTTCCATAGCCGCACACGACTCGACGACGTGGCCTACGAGGGCATCACCAACGTCACCGCCGTCGACATCGCGCACGGCAAGCAGCTCGGCCTCGTGGCCAAGCTGCTCGGCGTGGCCAAGCTCATCGACGGCGCCATGAACGTGCGCGTGTACCCGGCGTTCATCCCTATGACGCACCCGCTCGCGGGCGTCACCGGCGCCTACAACGCCGTCTTCCTCGAGAGCGACGCCTTCGACCGCATCATGCTCTTCGGCCCCGGCGCCGGCAGCGTGCCGACGGCCTCGGCCGTGATCGGGGACATCATCTCGGTGGTCAACACCGTGAAGGGCAGCTTCGTGCAGAACTGCATGTGCTACAAGGACCTGGCGTTCTTCCCGGACGCGGAGATGGTCTCGAGCTTCTATCTGCGCCTGCGGGTCGCCGACCAGCCCGGCGTGCTCGCGCGGATCGCGGCGCTGTTCGGCGAGCAGGGGGTGAGCATCGCCTCGATGGTGCAGGAGGGCGGCGGCGACGCCGCCGAGATCGTGCTCGTGCTGCACCCGGTGCGCGAGGCGCAGTTCTTCACCGCTCTCGGCAAGATCAAGGCGCTTCCCGACGTGTTGAGTGAGCCGGCCTACATCCGTGTGGAGGGCGAGGCCTGACGCCGCGGCGAGCGGCAGCGAAAGGGGTGTGGCGATGGTGACAGGCAGCAAGGGGGCGAAGGGGCGCATCGGCATCCTCACCGGCGGCGGCGACGTGCCGGGTCTCAACCCGGCGATCCGCGCCGTCACCCTGAGGGCTTTGCGTGAGGGCTTCGACGTCATCGGCATCCGCCGCGGCTGGGCGGGCCTCGTCCAGCTGCGCCGCGAGGCCGGCGCCGACAACACCGAGTGGGTGCTCCCGCTCACGGCCGAGCTGGTGAACCGGCATGCCTACACGGGCGGCACCTTCCTGCATTCGTCGCGCACCCGCCCCAGCGCCGTGCCGGCCAAGGACGTGCCGGCGCACCTGCGCGAGAAGTACACGGCCGAGAAGAACGACCTCAGCGACGAGGTGCTCGCCAACCTCGAGCACCTCGGGGTCGACTACCTCGTGCCGGCCGGCGGCGACGACACGCTGAGCTACGGCGTCGAGCTGGGCCGCCGCGGCTTCCCCGTCGTCGCCCTCCCCAAGACCATGGACAACGACGTCCCCGGCACCGACTACTGCATGGGTTTCGGCACCTGCGTCAGCCGCACCATCCAGCTGGCCCACCAGGTCACCAGCTCGGCCGCCTCGCACGAGCGCATCGTGGTGCTCGAGGTGTTCGGGCGGTACGCCGGCTTCACGGCGCTGCTCCCCACCTTCGCGGGCGCGGCGCAGCGCTGCCTCATCCCCGAGCACGAGTTCGACCTCGAGCGCCTCACGGAGCTCCTGGTCGCCGACCGCAACGCGCACCCCGACCGCCTGGCGGTCTGCCTGGTCAGCGAAGGGGCGCAGCCGGCCGGCGGCGAGATGGTGTTCATGGGCGGGGAGAAGGATCAGTACGGCCACGCCAAGCTGGGCGGGATCGGCCAGCGCGTGAGTGCCGGCATCAAGGAGCTGTCGGCGCGCTTCAACGGCGGCGTCAAGGTCGACATGATCAGCATGAACCTCGGCTACCTGGTGCGCAGCGGGGCGCCGGAGGCCGTCGACTGCATCGTGCCCACCGCGTACGGCAACCTCGCCGTCGACCTCATCCTGCGCGGCGAGACGGGCCGCATGGCCGCCCTCCGCGGCGGGCGCTACGGCTCCGTGCCGATCGACGAGGTCGTCTCGAGCAAGAAGGTCGTCGACGTGGCGCGCTACTACGACACCGAGCGCTACCGGCCGCGCTACGAGGCGCTCGAGCTCTCGCCGCTGTTCGTCCTCGGCGGGTCGGCCTGAGCACGGAGCGCCGGAGGCCCGCATGGACGACGTGAGGCGCAAACGCGTACTGCTCGTGCCGGACGGCATGGCCGACGAGCCGCAGGCGGCGCTCGGCGGCCGCACGCCGCTCGAGGCCGCCGCCACACCGGCCATGGACGCGCTCGCCCGGGCCGGTGCGGTAGGGCTGGTGCGCACCGTGCCGGAGGGCATGCCCCCGGGCAGCGACGTCGCCAACCTGGCCGTGCTCGGGTACGACCCGGCCGCCGTCTTCAGCGGGCGCAGCCCGCTCGAGGCGGCCAGCATCGGGGTCGAGCTCGGCCCCGGCGACGTCTCGTACCGCTGCAACTTTGTCAGCGTCGTCGACGGCGTCCTGAGGGACAATACCGCCGGGCACATCGGCAGCGAGGACGGCCGCCGCTGCGTCGCGGCCCTGCAGGCCGCGCTGGGCGGCGGCCCCTTCGAGTTCCACGCCGGCGTGAGCTACCGCAACCTGCTCGTCTGGCGCGGCGGCGCAGCCGTGCCCTGCACGCCGCCGCACGACATCCTCGACCAGCCCGTGGCCGGCTACCTGCCGGGGGTGGCCGCGGGCGTCGCCGGCAGCCCGGAGGCCGCGGCGCTCAGCGGCCTCCAGCGCCGCGCCGACGAGGTGCTCGCCGCGGTGCGCCCGGCGACGCAAGCCTGGTTCTGGGGTGAGGGCACGGTGCCCAGGCTGCCCCTGTTCCGCGACCTCTACGGGCTGAGCGCGGCCGTCGTGGGCGCCGTCGACCTGGTGCGGGGCATCGGCCGCCTCGCCGGGCTCGACATCGTCGACGTGCCCGGCGCCACCGGCGATCTGCACACGGACTACGGCGCCAAGGCGCGGGCCGCGGTGGCGGCGCTCGCCGACCACGACCTGGTGTGGGTCCACGTGGAGGCCCCCGACGAGGCCGCCCACATGGGCGACCTGCAGGAGAAGGTGCGGGCCATCGAGCGCGTGGACGCCGAGGTGCTGGCCCCCCTCGTGGCCGCGTTGCCGCGCCCGGATGTGCTCGTGCTGCCGGATCACTCCACGCCCCTGGCGACCCGCACCCACGCCGGCGGGCCGGTGCCGTTCGTCGCCGGGGTGCCGTTCCCGGGCGGGGCCGGAGGCGGCGCGGCGGCCTTCGGCGAGCGCGCCGCGGCCGAGACCGGCCTGCTGGTGGAAGACGGCGCCGCCCTGATGCGCCTGTTCCTCGCGGCCACGGGGTAAGAACCGCGCGTCGGCCGCGGAGCGCGGGCGACCGCCGGCGCCGCCCCCGGCACGTCCTGCCCACGGCGATGAGCGCACAGAGGTCATGAAGAAGCCCACAGACAATCCCAGCGAGATCGTGGTGGGGGAGGAGCGGTTCGCGGCTCTCGCCGCCGAGCCGCCGGCCACGACCTCGGCCGAGCGCTACGTGATGAGCGGCGCCCGGGCGCCGCGCCTCTCGCTCAAGGAGGGTGAGCTTCTCCTCCACAGCGACACCCTCGGCCAGATCCCCGGCACGGAGAACTCCTCTCTCGGCTTGTACCACCTGGACACCCGCTACCTGAGCCGCCACGAGCTCACCATCGCCGGCCGCCAGCCGGTCCTGCTCTCGGCGACCGGCGAGAGCGGCTACCTGGGCGATGTGGAGCTCACCAACCTCGAGTCGCACACTCCGGACGGGCGCGTCCTGCCGCAGGCCACCGTGCACGTCCGCCGGACGCGCTTCCTCGCCGACCGCGTCTACGAGACCCTGCGGGTGCGGAACCACCACCACGCCCCGGTGGAGCTGCTGCTCGACCTGCACTTCGACGCCGACTTCGCGGACCTCTTCGAGGTCCGCGGGCTGCGGCGCCGGCGGCGCGGCACGCGGCTGGCTCCCAAGGTGGAGGGTGCGTCACTCACCTTGGCCTACCTCGGCCTCGACGAGGTGCTGCGCCGGACGGTCGTCACCTTCGCCGACCCGCCGGAGTCGATCAAACAGGGCCGGGCGCGCCACCGCCTGCGGCTGGCGCCCGGCGAGAGCCGGACGCTGAGCTACGACGTGCAGGTGGTGGCCCCCCACGCGCCGGTGCCGCTCGAGGGCGATCCGCAGCAGAAGCTGAGCGGGGTGCGCGACGAGCACGAGCGCTGGCACGCCGGGGCCACCGACATCGTCACCGACAACGAGAAGGTGAACCGGGTGCTGCGCCGCGGCCGGGATGACCTGCGCGTGCTCTCGGCGGTGGTCGAGGGCGACCGCATCGCCCTCTCGGGGGTGCCCTGGTTCGTGGCTCCGTTCGGGCGCGAGCTGGCTCAGGTCGGCCTCGAGACGCTGCTCCTCGACCTGCGCTGGGCACAGTCGGCCGTGGACTTCCTGGGCCGCCACCAGGGCACCCGCGACAGCGTCTTCCGCGAGGAGCAACCGGGCAAGATCATGCACGAGCTGCGCCGCGGGGAGCTCGCCAACCTGCGCGCCGTGCCGCATACGCCGTACTACGGGTCGATCGATGCGACGCCGCTCTGGCTGCTGCTGGTCGCCGAGCTGGCGATGTGGAGCGGCGACCTCGACGGCTTCGAGGCGCGGCGCGCCTCCGTGGATGCCGCCCTCCGCTGGCTCGAGGAGGACGGCGACGCCGACGGCGACGGTTTCGTGGAATACGAGCGGCGGTCGCGAGTGGGCCTCCGTAACCAGGGCTGGCGCGACGCCGCCGACGCCGTCCTGCACGCCGACGGCACCCCGGCGCAGGGCCCGATCGCCCTCGCCGAGACGCAGGGCTACGTGTACTACGCCAAGCGCCGCCTCGCGGCGCTCTTCGGGCAGCTCGGCGACGTGGAGCGCGCCGAGCGCCTCTCGCAGGAGGCGCGCGACCTCAAGCGGCGCTTC